>Ga0185299_10008093_pt1 | contig 10518 bp, 8 predicted proteins | sample PaiPotPPA55metaG_FD_128002 | JGI IMG/M metagenome (GOLD analysis project Ga0185299, IMG submission 128002) | Iron sulfur acid spring bacterial and archeal communities from Banff, Canada, to study Microbial Dark Matter (Phase II) - Paint Pots PPA... ...
TGGCGCACCGAGGAATCCCGGATTTCGGGACCCTTCGCGCGGCGGCCACGCGCGAGGGTGACAACCAAATCCTGTATTCACACGGCTATTTATTCGGCAAACTGCTATCTCAGGACACTAGCTTGGTTCCACTGCACAAGGAGCCGAGGTCCGTGTCAGCAGATTTTACCGCTGGGTACTGCAAAACAGCACACCATCGTCAAAGTTCGATCGATTGAAGCCGATTAAAGGAACATGTCGAAGACCGGCACGCCGAAGAGCGAGGAGCCGTAGAGCTTCGCGGCGGGGTTAAGGTTCATCGCCGTGTGATGCATCATCCCCTTGACGTCTTGATATCGACGCTGCAGCGGATGGTCCAGGAAGATCGCGCGGCCGCCGCCTTGCTCGAACAATTGCTCGACCGTGTGCGCCGCAAGTTGCGCTGAACGCGTCGCGTTATAACGCAACTCGGCGCGCCGCTCCAGCGTGAATGGAATGCCCGCCTTTGCCGTTTCCATCATCTCATCACAATCATCGAGGAACTTGAGCGTCACAGTCGTGATTGTGTAATTGGTCTTCGCGACGAGTTGCACAGCGTAGGGATCTTCGATCATTTTGGTCCCCATGCCGCTGTTGCGCTCGCGGCCACTTTCTATAAACGCCTCCAGGAAGCCCGCCGAAGCGCCGAGAACTGCGGCCGTCAACGTGTTGATGAAGACTGTGGCGAACGGCAGACGATAGAGTGGCCCGCGATTAATTTCCCACCCGGGCATCGGCCGTCCCAGGGTCAAGTCCCAATGGGACATGCTGCGATGGTCAGGAACGAAGGCCTTGTCGAGCACGATATCTTTACTCCCCGTGCCGGCGAGGCCGGCGACATGCCAATTGTCGTCGATCACGTAGTCGTTGCGCGGCAGCAGGTAAGAGCGGAAATCCGGTACTTCCCGCCCGTCAATCACGAGCCCGCCCGCAATCGCGCCCAGATTAACCCATCCGCAGTGATCACAGCCGCTGGAAAACGACCAGCGGCCACTCAAACGATAGCCGCCCGCGACGCGCTCGGCCTTGCCGGTCGGGGCGTAGGAAGATGAGTTCATCACGGTGGCGTCTTCGCCCCATACTTCCTGCTGGGTTTTCTCGGCATAGAGTGCCGTTTGCCATGGATGTACGCCGACAATTCCCGCGACCCATCCTGCGCATCCTTCTGCGTGCGCTACTTCGATTACCGCACTGTAGAATTCACGCGGATGCACTTCGCCGCCGCCCCATCGCGCTGGCTGAAGGCCGCGGATGATGCCGCTGCCGAGCAGATCCTTCCACGTCGTATCGGGCAAACGACGCAATCGATTCGTTTCAGAAGCGCGCCCCCGCAGGACAGGAGCCAGTGCTTTGGCGCGTTCGATCAGAGTGGGACGAGGCTCATCTGTCTTCGTTCTTTGCTCGCCGTTGTGAACGCCTTGCAGGTTGCTCATGTGGCTTCCTCCATAGGGTGAGTAAGCAGACAGCGCGCTAACCATGGATCAGAGGCCGGCGCTCACTCCATGGCCGCGCTTCTTCTAATCGGGCTGCGATTTGTAACAACAGACCTTCGCCACCGAGCGGCGCCACCAACTGAATCCCAATGGGTAGTCCCTGCGCGTTCCAATGAAGTGGGAGTGAGATTGCCGGTTGGCCAGTGGCGTTGAATTGAGGTGTAAACTGAATCGTCGCCATAAGGCGCTCGATTGCCGCGGCCGGATTCTCGCGCGTCGGCACCAAGGTACCAAGTGGCGGGGGTGGGGTAGCGATAGTCGGCGTGAGCAGGAGATCGAAACGCCGCTCGCTCCACCATTGCTCGACGCGCCGCGCCCATCCATGCAGCCATTGGATTGACGACAAATAGCGCGTGGCCGGAATATCGAGGCCGCGCTCAACCCAGTACCATGTGAGAACCTCCACGTCTGCAGGCTCAATCTTGCGTCCGACGATCTGCTGTTGCTGCTCGATAGTCAATGCGGCGTGACAAGCGACGACATCGGTGAAATGGCGGGACGCTAGCTGCATCTCGTCGAGGGCGTCGGGGTGAGACTCTTCGACCCGATGGCCAAGCGACTCGAGCAGTCGTGCGGCATCCTCGACTGCGGCGTGGCAATCGGGATGAAGCGGGGCGCCATCGCGCGGCTCGCGTTGCATCATGCCAATTTTGAGATGTTGCGGACGAATGGCGAGTTCGTCGCGAAATGGGCGCGCTTGCGGCGGAGCCGAATAGGGATCGCCCGGCATATTGCCGGCGATGGCGTCAAGAGCGATAGCAGTGTCGCGCACGCTGCGAGTTACGACGCCTTCGATGGCAAAGCCATGCCATACGTCGCCGAAATCGGGACCGAGCGAGATGCGCCCGCGCGAGGGCTTGAGGCCCACCAGGCCGCACTCGCTGGCTGGGATGCGAATCGAACCACCGCCGTCATTGCCATGAGCAATTGGCACGAGGCGGGCGGCAACAGCCGCAGCCGAGCCGCCACTGGACCCGCCAGTCGAGCATGAAGTATTCCACGGATTCCGGGTGGCGCCGTACGCTTCAGGTTCCGTTGTCGCGTTGAGGCCAAGTTCGGGCGTGTTGCTTTTGCCGAGCGTGATCAGGCCGGCGGCCTTGAACCTTGCTGCGAGATATGAGTCATGCGGCGCAACATGCCTTAGATCGCGCAGCAGACGCATCCCATCGTGTTGAGGATCGCCTCCGGAGGTGCACAACAAATCCTTGAGCAGAAAGGGAACGCCGGTTAGTGGACCCTGGGGCAGTGGGCCACTCCTGGCAAGCGCCCGCGCCTTGTCGAAGAGCGGAATGATAACCGCATTGATTTGGCGATTAACGCGCTCGATGCGCGCGATAGCAGCGTCGACCAATTCGAGCGGAGTGACTTCCATGCTCCGCACCAGCTCGGCCTGCGCAACAGCGTCGAGATCGAGAATCTCGTCCATATTTTTATCTCCAGGTTCTCACCTGTTGAACACTGCGATACTCGGTAGTCAAGTTTTCAACTATCTGAGCAGAGCGAGATTAACAACCATTGCCAGTCCGAGGACCGCAAGAATCAGTGCGACCACGATCGCAGCGCCGGAGTAGCTATCCAGGACTTCGCCGCGATTCAGCCGATTGATTAGCCTGACATGTTGTACGGTGGCTGCGACGTTAACGGTGATGCCGATAATCAGTAGTGCGGCGCCGAGCCAGAGTGAAAGTCCAGTCGTCTGGTGTGAGGCCACCTGATGCGCGGCGGCCAATTCCCGCAGAAAAAGGCCAAACCTGGCGACCACGAAACCGAATCCCATTAAGGCGATGCCAGTTCGGATCCAGGCGAGAAAAGTCCGTTCGGCCGCCAACCAGACCCGCGGATCATCGGTTGAACGCTCGCTGCTCAAATTCGTTTTAGCGTTTCAGCAATCGCGTAGCTTGGTCCCTTCTAAGTGTCCGCACCCCCTGCCGAACCCTCCCCCGTGTCAAAAACGGGATAGGAGAGAGCAATGTCATTCACTAAGATAGAACGCTTGCGTTGCCGGACGATATACGCGCGCGAGCCACAGCGGCCGCCGCAGACCGCCGGGCCCCGGCGCCGGACGCGCCATCGCCAGCCATCGTTTATACACTTCGTGAGATTTGCCGGTGTCGACGAAAATATCGCCGTACCGATCCTCAGGGCCCGGCCGCTCGACGCGGACCTTCTGATGCCAGCAATGGGCGCCGCTGATCGGGTCCGGCTGTACCGGAAACACCAGGTTCTGATGCACCCCGGCGTCCTCCCACCATACCCGTTCAGAATCAGGGTCGGCGCTCGCGAACCGCTGCACGCCATGCACTTGGCGCATCATCCATTTGCCTGGCGCGATCTGGCGCAGATCAACCAGCGCCGTTGACCATTTCTCGCCGCCGAGATCCTCATCCAGGCGCCATCGCCCGAGATGATGCGAGCACGCGATCACACCGGGACGAATGCCTTCGGTCACCCAGACCTTATCGACGAAATAGCCGATTTCGGTATGGACCTTGAGCAGATCATCCGTGCTCAGGCCAAGGCGAGCGCCGTCGGCTGGATGGAGCCAGAGCGGATTGCGATGTGAGATTTCGTACAGCCATTTCGCGTTACCGGAACGCGTATGCACCAGGGTCGGCAGGCGAAATGTCGGCAGCAGCAGCATCTCGCCGCTGCTGATATCGATGTCGTCGCGATGCACGTGGCTGCGGATGTAACTCGGAATCGCGTATTCCGGCCATTTCCATTCCTTCAGTGTCTTCGAGAAGAATTCGAGTCTGCGCGATGGGGTCGGGAAGCCTGTATGCACAATCCCGTCAATCTCGACTCCGATAGTAGTGCCGTCCCTGGTTACTAACCCGGTTTGCGCATCGATGGCTGCGCTTTCGAGCTGCGCTTCGGGCAGGCGCTGCTCATGCGCCCGATAAACCCCATCCTCGACGAGAAAAGCGCCGTACTTGCGCATATACGCCAGCGGCTCCAATCCTTCGGTGGCGGCTGCTTCCGGCAATCCGGGCACGCTGTGTTCGAAGATCCAACGATAATATTCCGCCACCGTCATTTTTTGGCCGGATTGATAGGGCGATTCGAAGTATTGGCGGATGCCGAGCGCGCCGTCCGGATCGATGCGCCAAGACAGCTCAATCCAAAATTCGTCTTCCTCCCATACTTCGCCCAACCCCGCCGCGCGATGGGCCTCGTAAGTGAAATTGAAGTGCTTGCCCTGTTTTTCCTGCATCACCCGGAGCACCGGCTGGCGAAAGCCAATCCAACGGGCGGCATGAGTCTCCTGGCTCATCAGATCGTGCCGTTCCGACGCCAGCCCCATCGGCAAAATGTAATCGGCGAACCATGCAGTTTCGCTCCAAATCGGTGTGAGGCAGGCGTGGCGCTGAATTTTGCTTTCGTCAGCGAGCGTCTCGATCCAGCTCATTCCGTCGGGATTGGTCCAGACCGGATTGTAAACCCGGGTGAAATAGGCGGCGAGTTGGCCGCGCCCCTCCTGGAGGAAATGCGGCAGCAGGAAACTCATCTCGAAGAAAGCCAGCGGAAATTCGCGCGGCCACATTATTTCGTTCCACGCCCGTGGCGCGGGCGGCATCATCGGCGGCGCCGGAATAAACTTGTTGGCCGCGGCGGGCGCGGTGCCGCCGGGCGTCGCGATCGCGCCGACCAGCACCGACAGAAATTCAAGTGTCCGCGCCACCTGCCATCCGCCGAGGTTCCCGGCTGCCGCATTACGCCAGACGTGGGCGGCGAAGGCATGACCGGCGCGGCCAATTTCGCGCGCCACCTGCACGATCAACTCGGAATCCGCGCCGGACTCGTCTGCGGCGAACTGGGGCGTGTACTCCGCGTAGATTTCTTTCAAAGCTTCGATAAAAGTAGTAAACGTGCGCGGTCTACCCGGATGCTCCTCGTGCAGATATTCCTCCCAATTCACCCACCGCCGGATGAACTCCGCGTCATACAGTTCCTCGCGCAGAATTACCTGGCACATCGCAAGCAATACCGCCGCCTCACTACCCGGCCACGTTGACAACCAGTAGTCAGCGCGCGCGGCGGTGTTGGAGAGCCGCGTGTCGATCACGCAAACCTTCGCCCCAGCTATTTTGCCGTCGATGATCCGTTGCGCGTGTGGATTGAAGTAATGGCCGGCCTCGAGATGCGAACTTAGCAGCAGGATGAACCGCGCGTTGGCATAGTCAGGCGATGGCCGGTCAATTCCGTGCCAGAAAGCATATCCGGTCCGCGCACCTGCCGAGCAGATGTTGGTGTGGCTGTTATGGCCATCGATACCCCATGCATGCAGGATGCGCTGATTGTAAACGAGTTCATGGCCGGGACGGCCCACGTGATAGATGATTTCATTGCGCCGCCCTTCAATCAGCGCCTTGCGAATCCGCTCAGCAAGATCGTCCAGCACCTCGTCCCAGGTCACTCGCTGCCATTTGCCTTCGCCGCGTTTACCGGTGCGCTTGAGCGGATAGAGGATGCGCTCAGGATCATTGACCTGGTTGAGGGTTGCCGGACCCTTAGCGCAGTTGCGTCCGCGGCTGCCCGGATGCGCAGGATTGCCCTCGAATTTGCGAATGCGGCCGGTCTCCTTATCGACGTAAGCGAGCAGTCCGCAGGCGGCCTCGCAATTGAAACAGATCGTGGGAATTAAGCTGTAATGCTTGCTCACCTTGCGCGGCCATTGCGCCGGATCATATTCGGTCCAATCGTCCCAGCGTTCGGGCGGTGGAAAACTAGCAAGGCCTTTAGGCGGAGGCTCGAGTCCGGCTGCTGCCGGATTCAGCGGTTTTACTTCTTCGATCATCGTCTTCGCAACTTGCTAAGAGCCCATTTGGGTACTGGACTATGATCTTGAAATCCTCAACTGAGCGGCGCGGCCTGACCGGCGATTATCCAGACTTGCTCGAAAATAAGCAGTCCCCCCAGGCTCATGACGGCGGCGAGCACTTCGAGCGGCACGGATAGATCCGCCGCCAATGCATAAACGAGCAACCCGGCGGGTGCGGCTGTGCCGAGCGCCACAACGCCGAACCAGAACATCTTTCGCAAACGGCCGCGCAGTATCATCTCGGCCGCGTACCGGACATCAGCGCTGAACGGTGTCAACAGGAGCTCACTCAGCACCATGAGCATGCTGAGCCCGACCCCGGCGATGAGTAACAGATTACTCGCCCGTATGATTGCGCGGTCGCCGTCGGTGGCGTCAGCGATATGCGGATAACCGCTGAACACCACCAGCAGTATGACGGTGGCAGCGCCGGCGACGAGCGCCTGCATCAGCAGGTGCCACAGAAAGAGGGGACTCTGCCACAAATCGCGTCCCTTCGCTTGAGCGAAAAGAAACGCTGAATAGCCGGCCGAACACGCCCCCGCGACAGCCGCAGCGACAACGATCGGCAGGCGCACCTGGCCGGGGAACTCGACCCCGAACGCGAGCCACACGGCAGTGAGTATGGAATAGAGAATAAGTATCCAGGTTCCCACGACCAGCCATGAACGCGGATTTGGCTTAAGTAATATATAGTAGAAACGTTCAGGACGATGCAGATCGGCGATGAGTAATATCGTGGTAATACCAGTGAACAGCAAGGCGGCGGCAGGAGCCAATGTCGTCAACAGAAATCGTCCGCCGGGAGCGGGATGGGTCGACGCAAAGAGTCCGATGAGCAACGCTGCAACCATCAACACGCCCGCGGCAATAGACTTCGTCCATAGATAGAATGCTGGAATCAAGCCCCATGGTTGCGGATGCGCCACATCATAAACAACTCGCGCAGCTCCGGGCTTCGAGCGAGCGGAGTTTCGATGAGCCTCGTTCGCATGCAGGTTCGCGTCGGGAGGATGTTCTGCGAACATGTGACTCGGCTGCGGTTCCATCATCGACGGTTGTAGAAAGTCACCTTCAATGCCGGCATAGAAAAGCTTAGGGCGGGTATCTTTCTGCGGTTTACGCGCCGCCACCGTACGGGTAGCGATTATCTGGCTGATATCGCTTTCAGGATCATCGATATCGCCGGCGATAATCGCCCGTGTCGGACACACGATTACGCACGCAGGTTCCAGCTTCATCTCAATCCGATGCGCGCAGAAGTTGCATTTGGCGGCGGTATGGGTATTCGGGTCCAAATAGAGCGCATCGTAGGGACAGGCTTGCATGCACGATTGGCATCCGATGCAGCGGTTGCTGTCGAAATCGACGATGCCGTCGTCGCGACGAAAGAGTGCTCGCGTCGGACATATTTCAACGCAGGGCGCGTCGTCGCAATGGTTGCAGCGCATCACGCCGAAATGGCGGCTGGTGTGAGGAAACTCACCTTTTTCAATGTATTTGACCCAGGTGCGGAAGACGCCGAGCGGGACGTTATGCTCTTCCTTGCAGGCGACCGTGCACGCATGACACCCGATGCAGCGGTTGTGATCGATTACGAAGCCGTACCGCAATTTGACTCCCTTCAGCAGCCTGCGCGTTCAGACCGCCCAGCCGATTCTTCCGGGCAAGATGCCTGTTAATAGTCCCGCGAGCACCTATGCAATGAACGGGGCCAACGCGATACTCTGTGGCCTTAAAAAGAATAAAGCAACACGCGACCCGGGCAAGCGGCTGCTGGCCGTGCTTGCGGATCGATAAAAGGCCGACCGCACATTACCACGGCAAGCAGCAATTCAAGCAGCCAGGTTGACAGCAAACCGGCCAAAAATGCGCCCGTTAGCGCTCCAACAACCGTCGCGCATTCCAGCATGATAGCAACCTTGGTGTTAGTGCAGCCGTCTCAGGCACAAGGCAACGCTGAGCGCCCGCACTTGTTCGCCGCCACCGCCATCACACTCGCTCCAACGGCAGTCTGGTGGCACGCGCGCCAAAACACCGAAGCCCGCGACGATTAACATGCCACCAAGTCCGGAAAGACAAAACCAGCAATTGATGCACGGCTGCGCGAGCTGCAATAGATGCGAACAACTCCCTGAACTCCGCGCGACATTCGCGCTAGTGTGAGTCTCTCACAACAACGCGTTTACGATTGGCTGCTCCAGACCGACCCGGATACTTGAACTTACAATGTTTGTGGTGTTCAGCCCGTCATGGGGACAGCGTATGGGACATGTTCCGTGCGCACACACGGTCATCTTCTAACTTATCTCTCCACCGTAATCTCTACGGCAGCTTAATTGTACTAACAAGAATGGCAATGGATTTGCTTGGTGTCTCTTTGCTTGCGGCGAGCGAGGCCGAATTAACGGAGTCACTAAAGAACTCGCTGGCCTGAAGTACTCCGCAATAATTCGACCACTTCACGCGGCTCGCGAGCGACAACCCTACGTAAACGACGTTCCGATGAAGTCTTAGCATCCACATCCCGAAAAGATCGCTGACTTTCACTGCGGGGCTTCTGCCTCCGTTTCTTCGCCGCCGGCGACGGCATCGCATCGAACGCGTCATCTTGAGCAGGGACGCAAAGCCGAGCTTCCCACCATTCAACCTCGGCACCTATTCGGGCGAGTGCCTCGTCGACGAGGTGTTCGACGGAGACATTACCGTCGATAACATTAGCGGGAAATGCAACGTAATTCTCGAGAGCCGGCACGGGAGCATCACGATCACGCGCAAGGTCGAGCAATGGGCTCAGGCGAACCTCAAGGCCGCCAACACGGTGACCATCGGCGAAGGCATCGAACAGCACTCGATTGTTCAGATTATAGCCGGCGGCGACGTTACGATCGCTCAGGCGATAAATCAGAGCTCCCAGGCAACGATCACGTCGGCTAGGGGAAAAATCGAGATTGGCGTGAAGGTGGACAACTACAGCGAGGCAAAGCTTACCGCAGGGACCACGGTGCACATCGGCCAAGACATAGGCCAGCATTCAACCGCCATCATCACTGCCCAAGGCGACGTCACCATCGACGGGAACCTCAATCAGCAAGCGACCGTCGACGTCATCTCGCTCAATGGGGCGATCAGCATTGGACGGATGGTGAAAGATAACGTCATCGCCTTGCTCACGGCGGGAAAAACGGTGCGCATCGGCGAGAAAATCACCCAGCACTCCAAAACCACTGTCCTCGCTCAAAGCGATGTCACCATCGGCCAGAAAATCGACCAGTACTCAGCCGCGGAAATCACTTCGGTCGAAGGGTCCATCAACATTGGGCAAGGGTTGAGTGGCAACTCGACGGCTAGGCTCGTCGCAGTCAACGGATCCGTCAACATCGGTGGTTCAGTGGATCGAGGCTCGACCGTCAACTGGAATGCGCAGTCTTTCAACTGCCTTCACGATGGCGGCACCATTAACCTCAAATGTAACGGCCATACAACGCCGTTGAAGACCCATCATGCTGCGCGAGCGCACCCAGCGAATACAGTTGCAGGCGGTCAGCGTTGCTAATCATCCCTTGTTCGGTCTGCCCAACCACCCCACCCCGCAGTCATAAGCCTGGCGTTCCCGTATAGGGGCTCGGTATAACTACTTATCCGAACACTGTCTGTTGTCGCTCATCAAGGCAAGCGCGCGGGTCAACGTGGTGGCACTCTAGAGAGGGTGGGCTCGTATATGCTTAAACTGCCGGTCAGAGAGAATTCCACCTTTTGCATGCTCGGCTGGGTCAGAGCGACGATTACACTTCGTCGCGATGGCAGGGCTGTTCGCGGGCTCCCTCGTGCGGAACGGACAGCACAGCTCTCCCTGCGTTCGGTGATGCGCGCGCGATGGGGCTCACCGCTGCAGGCGGACTGCTCGCGGTTTCTCGGGTTTGAGCTCAATAGGGTTTGGGTGTCCTTCGTCGTGGTCCAACTGCTTTCCAGTCGGGCTGAGATGCGCGGAACGCCCTTCCAAGAGAAAAGATTGACAGATCAATGCCTGGAGGAACCACTTTTCGCCGAAATTTCGGTGCGCGGAATCTGGTTTCGCGCCGGCCGGGCAAACGGAAGCTGAGCGACCGGCGTGAGCAATCGTTTCAACGTCGCGCGCTGAGTAACGATCCCTACTAGCCTGTGGCTACTCAGGTCGTAGACCTC
>Ga0185299_10008094_pt1 | contig 10518 bp, 9 predicted proteins | sample PaiPotPPA55metaG_FD_128002 | JGI IMG/M metagenome (GOLD analysis project Ga0185299, IMG submission 128002) | Iron sulfur acid spring bacterial and archeal communities from Banff, Canada, to study Microbial Dark Matter (Phase II) - Paint Pots PPA... ...
GGAACTGATGGAAGTCATCTGATTCAATCCCGGCATTTGACCGAATTGACGCTCCAGGGGCGCCGTCACCGTCGTTGCTATGACACTAGGACTGGCCCCCGGATAAAATGTGACCACCTGAATCGTGGGATAATCGACTTCCGGCAACGCGGACACCGGCAGCTGCGTATAGGCGACAACACCGACCAGGAAGATGGCGGCCATCAGCAGGGAAGTTGCCACTGGCCGCAGAATAAATGGGCGAGATGGACTCATGTTCCCTGGCCACCCGGTTTCTGGGGCGCGGGTGGTTTGATGCTCGCAACGGTAACCGTCGCGTTGTCTTGCAGTTTGTCGAAGCTGCTATTCGCAACGACATCTCCAGGGTTGATGCCTTCCACCTGCGTGAGTCCGTTGTCGGTTGCTCCCGGCTTGACGTTGTGCAGGTGAGCGACGTTATCTTGAATAACATACACAAACGAAGTTTGGCCATTCTGTTGAATGGCCGCCGAGGGAATCAAGGTCACACCTTCCAGCGTTTGCACTAACAGCCGCGTATTAACAAACTGGTTTGGGAACAATCCGAAATCGTCATTACGAAAAATCGAGCGCACCTTCACCGTTCCCGTGGTGGTGTCAATCTGGTTATCCAGAGCCAGCAACTCGCCGCTCGCGATTTTCTTCTGCGCAGTGCGATCAAAGACGTCGACGGTCAGTTTGGCGTTCTTGCGAAGCTGGGCCTGGACCGCACCGAGGCTGTCCTCCGGGATCGTGAAGATCACCGTGATCGGTTGTACCTGTGTGATGACTAAGAGCGGATTCGCGGCGCTGCTTGAGCCCGCCGTGATGAGGTTCCCCGGATCCACCAGGCGCAATCCTACCCGCCCGGAGATAGGAGCAGTGAGATGGCAGTATTCGACCTGAAGCTGGTCAAACTGCACTATTCCCTGATCGTTTTTTACGGTTCCTTCATCCTGTAGCACCAGTTTTTCCTGGTCATCCAGGATTTGCTTGGCAACGGCTTCGCGCTCGGCACGGAAGTGCTCAAGGTCCACCTTTGCCTGCGCCAGCAGGTTCTCGTCTCGTTGGAGCGCTCCCTGCGCCTGCAAAAGTGTGGCCTTGAACGGACGATCATCGATGTCCGTCAACGGGTCGCCCTTATTGACGAGCTGGCCCTCCTGATATTTCACTGCAAGGAGGACCCCGGTCACCTGGCTAAAGATGGACGCGGTATAGACCGGAGTCACCGTCCCGATGGCGTCCAGATAAACCCCGATATTCCCCTTTTCTGCCGTTTCAGTCGTAATCGTGATTTGCGCCGCTGGGCGCGCCTTGGCCGCTTCCTTGCGGCCGAAAACCAGGTAAAGCGCAACCGCTAAGAGCAGCAGCAACGCGCTCCAGATGAGTCCTCGCAACACTCGACTCCGTGTACGGCCTTGAGTCGGAACGCCCTTGATGTCAGTGGCAATCTCGATTCCCGAAACTCCGCAGAGTTCTTTTCAGAGTCAATGTGATAATACGCTTTTCTAAAAAACAGAGTGGGTATAGTTAACCCAAAAACCGAAGATTCGTAAGCGAAGGCTCCAGCCTTTGCCTCCTGCGTAAGCGAAGGCTCCAGCCTTTGCCTCTCGCGTAAGCGAAGGCTCCAGCCTTTACCTCTCGCGTAAGCGAAGGCTCCAGCCTTTGCCTCTCGCGTAAGCGAAGGCTCCAGCCTTTGCCTCTTGCGTAAGCGAAGGTTTCAGCCTTGGCTTAACCTAAATTCCGAATTGGAGGAGTCGTCCTCGTCCTCGTCCTCGAGAATCCCGATCGTTTCGCAATCAGACTAACAGAACAAATTAGTTCCATCGGTCTCTTTGCGGTCACGGAATCACAAGCTCGATCAAAAACGGGCCCTTACGCCGGTTGCTCGCCCCAAGGAGATCGGCCAGGTCTTCCAGCGTCTCCGCTCGAGCCGCTTCCACGCCCATCGCGCCGGCCAGACGGATCCAATCGAGCGCTGGCCTGTCGAGGTCAAACAGATCGAGCGCGGTGCGACCTGGATTAGCGCCGACCTTGGCCAATTCGAGTTCCAAAATCGCATATTTGCGGTTAGAGAGAATCACCGTCGTGACATCGAGCATCTCGCGCGCCTGCGTCCACAGGGCCTGAACCGTATAAAGTGCCGAGCCGTCGCCTTCGAGGTTGATAATCCGCCGGCCTGTCGAGGCGACTGCAGCGCCAGTCGCCATCGGCAGGCCGGAACCGATGGCCCCGCCAGTGAGCTGTATCCAGTCATGTGGTGCGGCGTCCCTCGTGCCAGGATAGAAGCCGAGCCCGAAGCTGAGGCTCTCGTCGACGATGATGGCATGCTCCGGAATGAGCGCTGCGAGCGTCTGCGCAACCGCGGCGGGGGTCACCGGCCCATGTGCGGGCTCGGGTGGGCTTGCCCGCGGCGGCGGAACGGGCGCAGCAACAAGCTCGGCGGCTAACGCCTCCAGTGCCCCGGGAACATCCTCTTCCGGCAGGGCGAGCCGGTGAACGATCGACCCATTCGGCTTCATCAGGCTGGGTTTGTCGGGATAGGCGAAGAAACCGACCGGCTCCTCCGAGCCAACAAGGACGAGATGGCGGATACCGGCGAGCGCAGCAACCGCCTCCTCGATGCGATATGGAATAAGTGCAATCGGGTACCTTCCACGTCCTCGCTCGATTAGGCGGTTAAAGGTGGGGGCGAAGAGTCGTGCGTGAGTCGTTGCCGCGATACGATGAGCAGCGGCTAGGGAGCCGGATTCAAGGCCGGCGCCGGTTATCATTAAAGCCGCTGGTTCGCCGCTGCGCAGCACGCGCGCAACTGCCGCGACCGTGGCCGGTGCCACGGGTGAAGGTGGAGCGACCGGAAGGCGACCGCAAGGCAGTCCGCCCTTATTCCATGAAGCGTCGGAAGGCAGAATCAACGTGGCGATGCCGCAGGCGTTTCGCGCCGCCTGCACGGCCGCCGCGGCATCAACGCCGGCTGTCTCGGCGCAGCGCGTTGTCCGAGTCCAGACTGAAACCGGGCGCGCCCAGCCTTCAATGTCGGCAGTAAGTGGAGCGTCGAAAATGCGGTGATAGGTCGCGTGATCACCGACGATATTCGCCATCGGTACGCGCGCACGTTGGGCATTGTGAAGGTTAGCGAGACCGTTGGCGAGACCCGGCCCACAATGAAGCAGGGTCGCCGCCGGCTTTCGAGTGAGACGCGCATAGCCGTCCGCCGCCCCAGTCGCGACGCCCTCGAAGAGAGCAAGCACGCAGCGTACGCCAGGGACCCTGTCGAGAGCAGCGACGAAATGCATCTCGCTCGTCCCAGGATTGGTAAAACAGATATCGACTCCGCTGCCGACTAGCGTATGCACCACGCTTTCAGCGCCGTTCATGGAGCCTTCCTCCGTCATGATCCGACTTCCCGGCCATTCCAGCCGGCCAGTCGCACTATCCTGATTGGTAAGTTGCCGCAATCGCTGTCTGAACTGTCGCGCGTTATCCACGTCACGAACAGCTTTTTTGTCAGCTTGTCCTCCTGCCCGACTGCTGCCCCTTTCAGCGTTGCGTCTTCGACACTTCGGCCAACGGAGCCGTGCCCGTGCACAAGGCCGTGCTTTCTGTTCCAACTCGGTCGAGCAGCCACACGGCTCGCTTTCTCGTACCGGCTCGTCAGGTCCCTATCTTGTTTCGAATGTCTGGATCCCAAATGTGTGCTTCAATGTATGAGGACACCCACATGTTCAGCTGTTTTGCGCGGGCAACGCAAGCATCGAGAGAATAGGCGCGCACTGCCTCCGGGAGCTCATCGTATGTGAATATAAGGTCATGAAAAGATTCGTGTGAATAGGAGTGCGGCGGCGGAAATAAGGCGGGAGGTGCAGGAAACAAGCCCTTGTTCCAGACCAAGGCAAAGTGGTCTGGATACATAAACGTTACCTGCTCCCGAGATAATCTGGACATATCGATGCGCACACTTCTGCCATCGCGATACATTGTCGATGTCCGATCAAAGTCCCCTAGCACTGCATAGAAAGGGCGCGTGGAGGGTGCAAAACCAAATTTCTCGCTGTATTTCTCGATCAGAAGATCATCTGCGGCTCTTCTTATTTTGAAGAAGTCTTTTCCGAGCGCAAAGCGATTGAACGCAGTATCGGCACCTTTCTCCACAGAAATCAAACCATCCAGTTCATCATCGGAAACATCACAAATATTCTTGAATGGACCTCTATGGGCATAGGCTCGGGAAACAAAAGCTTTTGGGATTGACTCCCGTCACCGAAGACCGTGAGCGGTTCATTTTTTAACGCCTGGCTGACAAAAGAGGGCACAACACGACCGTCGGATGAGCAAATCTAAGATAGAGGCCCCGCCTACTCCGCAGGCGCCGCAGCCAGGTCACGGCTGCGAGAGAGCGTAACCTGCGCTATGACGAAAGTAATCACGGCGCAGATCGCGATTCCCACAATCATAGGTAACGGCGTGCCGTCGAAGAAAATCCCAGCGACGATCATGCAGATCGCGCCGGTAGCAAACTGTAACGTGCCCATCAGTGCTGACGCCGTTCCGGCGAATTCCCCGTAGTCTTCCATCGCCAATACCGAAGTCGCCGGGATGACTAATCCAAGAAATCCGTTGCCTGCGAAAAGTAATGACACCAATACATCAAGCCGATCGACCCTGGATGCTGCTATCAGCAGCAGCGCGATCATCATCACCGCGTAGCCAGTTACTGCTACGCGGACCAATCGTCTGAGCCCAAAGCGTTCCGATAGCATTCCGGTAAGTTGCGACGCGGCGAAAAAGGCGGCGGCGTTGAGCGAGAAGAAGAAGCTATAGAGTGACGGTGACAACTTATAGTGATCGATGAGGACGAACGACGAACTCGATAGGTAGACAAAGAAGCCAGATATTCCAAAGCTGCCGATAAACGTGAGTCCAAGAAAGTTGCGTTCGCGGAGCAGGAAAAGGTATCCGGTTAGCGCACTGTTAAATGAGCTGCCGGCACGATGTTCCACAGGCCGTGTCTCTTTCAAGGAGGTCCCCAGTAAAATAGCAGCAAGCAACGCTGCAACAGTCACTACCCAGAAAACCGCCCGCCAGCCGAACCATTGGATCACGAAGCTGCCAGTGAGGGGAGCCAGAATAGGCGAGACGCTGAAAACGAGCATTAGGAGGGACATCAAGCGTGCGGCTTCTGTGCCCGTGTGAAGATCGCGGACAACGGCCCGCGGTACCACCATTCCAGGGCAGGCGCCGAACCCTTGAATCAAACGAAAAACGATCAACCAATGAATCCCAGGTGCCACCGCGGAGCCGATGCTGCCAAGGACGAAAAGTCCCAGACCGAGGTACATTGGTCCCTTCCGCCCGATCATGTCAGAAATCGGCCCAACCACGATCTGGCCTAGACCCATCGTAACAAAAAACGCCAGAAGGCTCATTTGCACGGTCGCCGGATCAGTGGTGAGATCTTTCCCGATCGACGGCAACGCCGGAAGGTACATATCAATGGCGAACGGACCGATCGCGGACAAAAGTCCGAGAACAATCGCGATCCGAAGAAAGCGAGTTTCAGAGGATTCCTTGTTCGGTGTAGTCACTAGTGTACCGTCTCGCATATAATGGTGACGTTGTTGCGTTCAAAATGGGCCGCCGGCAGGGCTCATATCTTAATCGATAGATAACCGACGAGCAACGCAGCCGCCGCATCGCCGCCGGCTTTCGAGTGAGACGCGCATAGCCGTCCGCCGCCCCTGTCGCGACGCCCTCGAAGAGAGCAAGCACGCACCGTACGCCAGGGACCCTGTCGAGAGCAGCGACGAAATGCGGGAAGGTCTGTCCCTCCGGCGACCGCATCACCGTGCGGAAAATGCCACCTGGGCGAAGGTCAATTTCGCAATCCAGTTAATCCACGATCCTCAGTCCTTATGAATAGCGCCCAAGAAGGCCCGAATCTCCGCTCCGATTTCCGCCGCATGGGTCTCCAGAGCAAAATGTCCTGTGTCGTAGAGGACGACCTTAGCGCTAGGATTATCACGACGGTAGGCCTCCGCCCCAGCAGGGAGAAAGAAAGGATCGTTCTTTCCCCATACCGCGAGGGTCGGAGGGCGATGCGCGCGGAAGTACTCCTGAAACTTCGGATAAAGCGCGACGTTGCTTTTGTAGTCACCGATGAGATCGAGTTGAATCTCGGCACTCTGCGGGCGATCCAACAAAGCCTGGTCGAGAGTGATGGTTTCAGGCGCAACGCGCTGCTCGGGATTGGTCACGCCGTGGTGATATTGCCAGCGAGTGGTTTCCAAGGTGGAAAGGCTGCGCAGGACATCACGGTTCTGCTGGGTTGGATTTTCCCAGTAGGTACGGACCGGACCCCAGTCTTTGCTCAAACCTTCTTCATAGGCATTTCCGTTTTGGGAGATGAGTGCCGTAATCCGCTCAGGGTGGTTCAGTGCGAGACGGAACCCGGTGGGGGCACCATAATCGAAGACGTAAACCGCAAACTTCTTCAGGCCGACCTGCTCCGTGAATTTCCCGATAACCTCGGCCAAATGGTCGAACGTATACGCGAAGCTTTTGTGATCAGGCGCGTCAGAGAAACCGAAGCCGGGCAGATCGGGTGCAACCACGTGATATTGCCCGGACAGTTCCGGAATCAGGTTGCGGAACATGTGGCTTGAGGTTGGAAAGCCGTGGAGCAAAAGCACCGCCGGTGTCTGCGGATCGCCCGCCTCGCGATAAAAGATTTTGCAGCCGTCAACTAGCGTCGTTTTGTAGGAGATGGATGTTGTTTTCACAGTAAGAGTCGACATGGTGTAACGTGTGATAGTTTGAATCACAGGTTAATTTCCGCAGGTTAAGTAACTTGTCCACATATATTTTACAGGTTACTCCAATACTCGCGCGAAAAGGAGCTCACCCGGCAGTTCGATCGTCTTCGGGCCGGCGTACAGCCATCTCGATACGACGCCCTACGGACGCCAGGAGGATTTTGAAGACTCGCCCCCAGGATGGCCCCAGAAAAAGACGTACGGCTAAATCCGGGATTTTCCGTGCAATATCCGGGAAAATAAGCGAGCGAGCGTCGATCCAGCTTGATCGTGACTTTCCTGGATTCGCCGGGTTGCAGGAACACCTTCTTGAATCCCTTAAGCTCCTTCCAGCGGTCGTCGAGGGTTCTCATCAGGAGAGTCCCGCTCAGAACGCTGGCAGCTTCTTCTCCTTCAGAGCGGCGAGCGAAAAAACGCTCGACATTGCCTCGATGGTAAAACGCTCGGTCATCGAAAGCCAGGAATGGTATTTGTCAGTGCTAACTAACAACATCAATGCCGCGCATTACTTAGTGACCTTTCGAGGCTTTTCTCGTGCCAGCCACGGCTTTACGTGCTTTAACCCGCTCCGATAATTAGCGGAGGGGGTTCCGTCATTGGGCGAGGGTAGAAATGTGAGGCGTTTGACAAAGAGCAAATGCAGTCTTATAATCAAGTACTTGTCATATTAGGTGACGCTGATCTCAACGCTGTTTTCATCTATTAAGTATAAACTCAACAATAGCGGATTGATTTGAGCTCCTGTTTGATAACATAAGCACCCGGCGATGCGAATCGGCGGGTGCTTGTATTTTATCGATTCGTTCCAATTGCCCGCCCAGCCCACCGCATATTGCAGCTGTCGTTAATCACTAACATTTTATCTTGGATATTTAGCTGCTAAGTGCAAATAACCCGAGAAAGTAATACTTTCTGAAGCCGGCCACAGATTATTAGGGAACGGAAACGTCGCGTTGATTCCCTGGACTTTTCTCTCCAGGTTTTCCTTGTTTAATAGCATTTTAGAAAACTCATTGCAGAAGACTCAGAGCCACCACGAAATGTGGCCACGTCGTTTGACATTATAAGGTTGAGGGACGAACCTCCTGCTAGCGCTAATGTCCACGGCAACAGGCGCTTTAATTCACTGTTTCATCCGTGGTTGTGATTATCATTGGAGTCGCGCACAGGCCATACCTGTGCGTCTTACGGGGATTCTTGTCAAAAAGAATGAGTTTTGGACTCCGGCAGGGAGCGTGCTGAGGGCAAATTCCAGAAACCAGGGAAAATGGGTTTGTATAAATTAGAGAAAACCTATGAACGTAACAAATCAGATTTACATGGGAGCAGAAGCCGCAATGAGTAATGCCTTAGCCGAAGTGAGTCGCCCGAACGGAGTTAAGAGACTTTTCATCGTATTTTGTGCTCCACTACTGCTCGTAGTTTTGTTTCACGGACGGCATTACGTATTTTAAGACGGACGAGTTAATGAAGTGACGGGCCAGGACGGTCGGGAAGAAGCGTTGTGCTTATGAAGTGCCATATATAACATGATAGGGCGTAGCCAGGTTCGACGGGGCGACTTGGCCTATAGCCTCGTTTCGCCTTGACATGGCAGCGCCCGCATGGCTCTGATTCCTCGCCCCGCGCGAAACAGAAATCGCCGTTGGTTCCTGGTTTCGGCCGTTTAGCCTGAAACCGCGCGCGCCAGGGGGGGAACCCGGCAGAGTTTAAAGAAATGCATATACCCGTTCTTTTAGGACGTTTCGAGATGCCGAAGAGCCTCACTAAAGACGAGGCGACCGGAACTGAAACCTACGCCAAATTCACCGTAGAACCATTTGAGGTAGGGTATGGCCACACCGTTGGCAACTCTCTGCGCCGAGTTCTCTTGTCGTCCCTGGAAGGAGCGGCTATTACTAGCGTTCGGATTACTGGTGCGCAACACGAGTTTGCTACCCTCCCCGGGATCGTTGAAGACGTCACAGACATCGTCCAGAATCTGAAAAAGATAAAATTCAAAGCAGTCGACCACGAACCGCGCACGGTAACAATTAACGTCAATAAAGAGGGTCAGATTACGGCCGGGGATATTCAGACAATCCAGGGGATTGAAGTGCTGAATACCAACCAGATAATTTGCACGGTCGACAAGAAGCAAAAATTTGAAGCAGAATTCGACGTTCGGATCGGCCGGGGATTTTTCACTGGAGACGAAAATAAGCGCCCGGATATGCCGCTCGGAGTTATTCCGATAGATTCAATTTTTTCGCCAATAATCCGTGTCAAGTACAGCATCGAAAATACCCGCGTCGGCCAGCGGACCGACTACGACAAGCTGATTTTGGAGATCTGGACGGATGGTCGCATCACACCGCACGATGCGTTGCTTCGGGCTTCGGCCATCCTTCGCCATCATCTCGATGTATTCGTGAACTACGACGAGGGCCAAATCGAGTTCGATGAAACACCGGAGGAAGTGAGCCAGGAAAACACCCGGCTGAAGAAGCTCCTGAACATGAGTGTGAACGAGATCGAGCTCTCGGTCCGAGCGGCAAACTGTCTGAACAACGCCAACATCACCACGGTCGGTCAGTTAGCCGTGAAGACCGAGGCTGACATGTTGAAGTACCGGAATTTCGGCAAAAAATCGTTGAATGAGATTAAGGAAAAACTGCTACAGCTGGGTCTGAGCCTTGGAATGAAATTCGAATCAGGGTTGATCGAGTCGCCGATGGGCGGCGAACGGAGCGAGGACAGCAGGCAGGTGTCGTTTTAGCGAAGCATGGAAGACCGTTGAGCCTGGTCGTTCGCGAGACGGGTGTTTTGTGCCAAGGTATCGGTGAAACGAGGGGTGAGCCGCTTCAGCATGTCTTTGGCTGCCGATCAGAGAATCCTGCGCCGGTATGCCCGAGATAGCGCAGCTTGCCTTAATCGTAGACGCCGAGTCGGAATAGAGGCCGAGCCGTTGTCGTGCTTGCCTCCGAAGGGTGCCGTTCACAAAGGATTGTTGTAGCCTTTGGGCTCGATCCAGTACTTGTTCCCGTTGCGCCATTCGAACGTCGCGTTTCCTTTTATCGTTTCCGCGTTTGCCTGATATCGGGATTGTTGATATTTAAGATCTGTTCCCAACGGGATCTGGAGTCGGCGCTTGACTTCATCAAATTCTTCGACCGAAACGAGTTTGAGGAAGACGCCATCTATGGCAACGGTGGGATTCTCTGTTTGAAAGGTTCGAACGTCTTTGGTCGGCACACCAACAACGAAACCACCAACCGGTTTGGCTGGGGGAATGCCGCCAAGGCGCAAAAGGTTGAAACGTCGATAGAGGTGCGGATTGTTCATCGAACTCCCTGTTCTCTTCGGACAAAACCGTCTGCGCAGGCAACCCGAGAGAGAGCCTGGATCATCAATTTAAACGACTATTCGCAGCGGACAACTCCCCCGCGTTTCCGTTGGCACAGGCTTGAGCCAATACGTCGATGAATTGAGAAGCAACCGGAGCGGTTAGTGCATCCGGTTTCCAGGCGGCCGCCACAGGCACCCACGCTCTGTCCTCGGGAGCCAGATCGCGGAAAATCACATTCTTGGCGGGGATCTTCTGCAGCGGCTCGCTGATCACTGCCACGCCAAACCCAGCCGCTACAAAGGCGAGCGCACTGGCGGCGCCGTCCGCTTCCTTGACGATTCGTGGCTTGAAACCCACGCGCCGGCAACTTTTAAAGAGCCA
>Ga0185299_10008095_pt1 | contig 10516 bp, 9 predicted proteins | sample PaiPotPPA55metaG_FD_128002 | JGI IMG/M metagenome (GOLD analysis project Ga0185299, IMG submission 128002) | Iron sulfur acid spring bacterial and archeal communities from Banff, Canada, to study Microbial Dark Matter (Phase II) - Paint Pots PPA... ...
CGTCCAAAGCAATGAAGCAAACGACAAAAGCCAGTAAAGCCGACCCCTAAACGCTCAAACTGCCAACCCAATTCAAACGCAAAAGCGAAAAGTTCCCCGAATCGACGCTTTTTCAGCAAACTGCTAGGGTGCAAACTACTGAATTATTTCAGACCCTGCAATGCCACCTCCATATTATGGAACGCGGCATGTGCGGACAACCATTTTACGATGTCAAACAGCGGCTTCGCTACGCAGCGAAATTCAGGTCGATGCGATCGCACTGGTCACTGAGTCCTGCAACTCAGCGGATTTATTCTCACGAGGTGGAATTGCGTGACGGACCATAAGCATGCCGTCTACATTGGCCAACGACACGGGTGGTAACCCCAAAGTAACAATCCCGAGGCGACCCGGGGCCGAATCGTCTTTCCAGCCCATTACGATGGAGCCACCTGGAAGCGTACCCCACCAATCTGTCAGGACAGTCTGGATGCGTTGCCGAACCGCCTTGGAGAGTTCAGGCGCGACATACACGCCGGGAGCGATTTCCGGCATGATCGAGGCCAGAAAGCCACGATAGCGATCCGCAACATCCCGCGTCACCACAAGCGTCATGGGCATCAGTTTGAACCCCCTTGGCTGCCGGAATCGCCTTCGGTCAGGCGATTTTGGACAGGTACCGCTGAGGCGGGGGCGCTATCGATGCTCGCTTCGGGTTCAAAGAGCGCCTTGATCCTGTCAATCATCTTGGCCACGAGTTGCTGCTTGCGAATGGCTTCGCCGGTCATGCGCCGAGCCAAACGTTCCATATTTTCAGCCGGACGCTTGGTGTGGATCGAGACCGCTCGGAATGCCTCTGGCACCGTCACGGTATCCCGATATAGATCTGCGATGTCGAGCACGAAGCTCTGGCCAGAATCTTCGTGGATGAAGCCGAGCTGCGGAATCGTCGCAGTGGCGGTGACCGCTATGGCTGCGGCGGCCTCGACAGCGCTGGCGGCGTGATTGATCGCCTGATTGGGCAGGTCCGTCGCATTAGGATTGGCGCGGTCATAGCGTCGGCCGCTCCAGGTGAGGCCAAAACGCTGCGCGGTGACCTGATACATCACTTGACCCGCGAGCCTTCAATGCCGCGCAGCACGGCTATGTCGCGATGCGGCAACACTTCACCCAGCCGCCAAGCATACATGCGGCGCGCAACGGCCATCCGCGCGCCCTTGGCGTCGGCCCAGGCGAGTGCTTGCGCGCGGGCCAGGGCCGAACTGTCCGGCACCAGGGGCGGCGCAGTGTAGATGCGCACGCCATCTTCGCCCACCGCAGCAAGGGCGACATTGTGACGGGCCAACAGGCGTAGGGCGTCGTGGCTGACCATCGACCCGGGCCCCAGCAATACCATGGAAACGCTCTGATGCGGCAAGGTGTACTCGCCGCATTCAAGCGACGGACTGCCAGCCACTCGCCCGAAAGCGCAGGGCTCCATCCTCAACCGTAAGACGACCCCGGTCGAGATAGACAAGGCCATGCCGATCCGAGTGTGGCAGGCGAGCGGTCTCAAGTCCGAGGCGACCGATCAGCATGATTTTACCCCGGTGGCCGAAGCAGCAGCATGCCAAACCCGAAGGCCCGGTGACGCCCGACGCCACGTGTTAGGAGAGCGGAAAAAGCTTCAGGTTCCGCAACTTGCAGAACACCGGCGAAACTGACATCCGGGCCCAGAATGCTTTCCCGTGGCCGTGCACCAGATTTCAAAGCCGTGCGGCGCGTGACAGGTGTCTGTCGCTGATAGATGGGATCAACGTGCTTGATCTCGGCACCGGGGGAAAATGCACGCGCCAGCCATTGACGATAAACTTGGCCGCGCTGCACCAAAGTGTCCTTTGGCAAATCGCGGATCGCTGCCAAAAAGGCGTCGCGCTCCCGTCCCGCATGAACACCGGTTCCACGGGCGGCGCGAACAACCGGACGCACGCGGACCTCGAAACCCAGATGCGCGCCTTTTGCAAAGGCTTCCGGCATGGCTTTGGCGGCCATGCCGCCAAGGCCGATAGCCTCCAGCGCAACCGGTTCGGCAAACATTCGGGCCTGCCCGCTCAGGTCTTCGGCGGAATGAATTGAATAGGCCAGGATTTTCGCCGGCCTGCCTGGCTTTGCCATCACGGCAAAGGGTTTTGGCGACAGAGGACCGAAACTCGACTTGAGAAGCGCGTGCATGAGGTAACCGTCGTCTGCGCTGGCAACGCCATTCTGCTGTGCCCACACGGCGGCGCTCACCATATCCGGTGTCAGCTGGATCATGTGCAGCGTCATGTCGAGGCCTTCTCGTCAGGCGGCGTGGCACTGGAAGATCTGGCAAAGTCTTGGTTTGTAAAGTCTTGGCGGGCTATCGACCGGATGAATAATCGGCGCTCGCCACCGTGCAGACCCCTCAGCCAATTGCGCTCGTCTGCCACTCGCTCCTGTGCCCAGCCCGGCTCGGGCATCTCCCGCGACAGGGCCGGGATAGCGATGCGGATGAAGGGCTTGCGGCGGTGGGGTTTGACAGTCAGGTCCTCGATCAATGGTACGGCCTTGAGTGCTGCCAGAAGATAGTCGGCCTCAACAAAAGGGTCGCGGGCAACCAAGGACTGCGACGGAATGCAGGGTTTTCGGCCCAGAAACAGTGGACGCGCGGGATATTGCAAGGCATGCGAAATCTCGTCGAGATTTGGCGAGTGGGCCTCCTGCTGGAGGCGAAGCACCACTGTGACGGCGGCATCGGCATCGTGATCGCGGTAGCGCAGATGCGGGCTTTTATACGTGTCGGTACCGCCCCGGCGCCCTTCCACCGCGCCACGCGTCGTCCAGTGTTGAGCCCCGCCGTCAAGCTGCGCGGTCTGGAACTCGGTGAACCGGCTGCCCTCGCGATCCCGCCGCGCAGCAAACACCAGCCGGTCCTGCAGATTTTGATGCGCCTCACGGTCCTCGCGCCGCCAACCCAGGGCATTGGCCATCAGCCCGACCAGCATCGAGGCGGCGGGAAAGTCGCGGACCACCCCGAAATTATCGATGGCCTCGGCACCGAAAGAAAGAAGTGGCCCTTCCAGCCGCAGCACCAGATGACGCGGCATGGGTCAAGCCTTTCCGTCGCGCACGGTCTGTGCGGCCCAGGTTGCCAGCGCTATCAGGCTGTTGGCCTCGCCCAGAGCAGCAGCATTCGCAGTAGTTGCATTCATCACGCGGCGCGCCTCATGGGGGTCATAGGCCTTGTCGAAACGGTCAAGCTGCGCGGCCATCGCCTGGATGGCGGCCTCGTCAGGCGAAATGCCATACCCGACCATCACCGGATCACGGAAGGCGGCGGCGAGCGAGCGGGGCTGGCGCGATCCGGCTTCGATCATCATCAGGCTGGCATAGGCGTAGGGCGCCGTCGATCCTTTTTTGGCGCCGGGCGACACGGTCGCAATGAGGTGAACCAGATGCTCGACAATCCGCGCCGGGAGGGCACGGTCTATGCTTTCGGCAAAGGCTGCTGCTGGCTCAACCCCGGTGAGGTTTGAGATCAGCAGCGGAACGTCAATGACGACATAGGAATAGAACAGGCCTGACGTGATTTCGGTGTCGAATATCCCGCCGGAACCCGTTTCGCCCTCCGCTACCGAGAGGTCATCGACCACGGTGAAATAATCGCCCTCGCTTTCCTCGCGATGCACCGTAAAGGCGTGCGCCACATGGATAGCGGCATCAGTATTGGCGGCTGGATCGGATGTGACCATGCGTCCGAACAAAGCGGCGATCAGGCCGGCGGGCACATTGCCTGCCTGATCTTTCATCGAGGACAGATTCTTTTTTTGTTCCTTGATGCGCTCCTCTGCGCGCTGGCAAGCGGCCTTGGTGTCTGCGCCTGCGGCGACAGCGTCTTGTACAAGAGAAACCGACAATCGTTCAATTGCTTGTATTTCGGGCCGGCCAAATAGCATGGCCTGGCGCTCTTTCACCGGCTCCCTGCCATATAGCATGACGGTGACGGCCTTGCCGACAGCCTCGACAATCTCGTCAGGAGCATTGGTGTGGCGTTTGACAGCCTGGTGCAGCTGTTTTTCAAAGATATGGCGCGTCCGCAGGCTCTTGTCCGCCTCTTCCTCGATCGACCACTCATCCGCAGCGGTCCGCCAATGCCGTTTCAGGCATTGCGAGGAAATGCGCGTGCGCACCGCTCCGCCATAGGGCATGCGCTTGGCGGCACCGGTTTCATCCCGGTTGAGGAGCACACCGGAGAACGAGGTCAGGGTGTGGATTTGCAGGAAACGGCTATCGGGCATGGCGGAATTCCGTAGGAAATGGAGGGAGACAAAACTCAACTGGCGGCGGCTTTTTCGGCTTGATGTGCCGCACGTTCGTAACTCTCGACAATGCGCAGGCGGATGGCTTCTGCCCATTCGTCCTGTCCTGGCAGGCCATCGACGAGCATGAGCTCCAGCAGGTCGTCGAGCGTGGACGGTTTGCCAGCCGCCACAACAATGCGCACGGTGCGCAGGGCTTGGGCACGGAGCGACTCTCCCTGGGCAGTGAGCAGGCGGGCAAGCCTGTTGTCGGACAATTCGAGTTCGGCCAGAACCTTGCCGATCCTGGGTCCGCGCGGCAGGTCCGCATGCGCCATCAGGGCGAGCGCTTGCGTGATAGCGGCCCATGCCTTTGCCTGGGTCGGGCTGCGAATGTCGCTGCCTGGCACGCCCGCAAAGACAAGAGCGCGAACTAGTGCCGGCGTGGAAAACTCCGTCTCGGGATCGAGCCGGCGCAGCGTCGCGCTGATGCCGGAATTGAAGAGGCGCGAGCCGCGCAGCGGTATCTCATTGCTCAGCTTGCGAAACAATTCCGCATAGCTCGGCCTGTCATTCGCTGGCTGTGTCTGGCTTGCCTCGATCATGGCGAAATCTCCTCGGACACGGCAGCCGCTTCCGGTTTAGCCGGCCGCAAATGTGGAAAGGCTTTGTAAAACGACCTGGAAAAGGCATTTTGGGCCCGAACGATCGCGCGCAAGCGGCGCATGCCACCGCGCGCCAATGAAGCGGCGGCATCTTCGATCAGATTTTGCCCGGATAAGTGCAGCGCGCGCAACCATGTGGCGCGCTCGGCCGGTGCAGCGATCCTATCGTCAAGCACCGTAACCTCAGCCTCCATGTTGCTGAAGAAAGCGCGGTCTATGGCGAGATCGAAGCGGTCCACCCAGGGCTGGATTGCCTTTTCGGTCTGGGGTTTCATGCGTTCGCTTTGCGCGCGATCCGGCTCAGCCAGAAGGCTCAGTGCGAAACGAAGGCCCCGCGTAATCTTGCCCGCATCTTCCACGCGTTCATTGGCAAGCTTTGCCACAGGATCGCTGGCCCGGCGTGTCCAGCCGTGCCTGATCCACGCCGAAACAGGCACCCGGCGTTCGTGAAAGCCTTCGGTTTTGCCCTGGCCTCGCGCAGTCCCGCGCGCAACAATTTCCAGTCCGGTGACGTTATCTGTTGGCGTAACACGCTGCATGGGTGGCGGCGCGATATTTGTCGCGTCACACAAAAGCTGTACCATGCGGCGATAATCGAACCCGCCGCCGGAAACCGAGAAGGCTTTGCGTTTGTCCTTTTCGATCACGAGAGGTGCCCAGGCATCCCCCGTGACGCCAGACAGCACCTTGGCTTCAATCCGCGCTGCCTTGGTGCTCTTGCCTCGCGCGCAAAGCATTTCGCCGGCAAGTTCCAGCCGTATCCTGCGACATATCTCGACATACCATGGATCAAGTTTGCCCATCGACAGTGACGTCGCACCGTCCCATGGCTCCAGCCAGACGAGGCCGAGGCCGCCCGTCTCGGGAAAGCCGCTGCCATCGCCTTTTAGCAGGTCGTTGCGTGTATCGCGCAAGACTGCCATATCCCGCCGCAGCCGCGCTCCTGGGCCGCCGGGCGGCGCGAGCCCAAGGCCCGGACGATTGGCAAATCCGCCGTTCATGCGGCTGATGCCGTAATTGCCTGCGCCTAAAAAGCCTTCCTGCGTCTGCAAACTGAGCAATGCGAAAAACCAGTCCTCTGCCTGATTCTGGCGCGCGACGCTGCATTTCAGGTCGTGATTTTTCGACGTCACAAGCATGTCGAGTTCGTCCGGCGTCGCGATCAGGCTGAACCCGTTCAGCGAGCCCTCAGGCACGGGCGGCTGCAGCAGGGCTGGGCGATCAAGCGGAGCGACGAGGCACCAGGGCGCATCGTCGGGCCATGGCGCGGTCAATCCGCGCAGGATGTCGCGCCAATGGCCTTCGTCTGCGACCGGTTCCGTTTCGGCTTTGCCAAACAGCGCCAGGGCACCTACCTCCGTGAGAAAGGCGTGCCAGACATGGCGCTGGTGCGGGCGCAGGGCAGGGAAACTCTCGATCTCGTCATGCATTAATGCGGCAAGGAGCGCCGGGAGCGAAAAACGCCCGATCTCGCCGGAGATGAGGCGAGCGCGAATAATGGGGTCAGTCAGAAAATTGAATGCAATTCCTGTTCGATCAGACGCAACCATGTGGATTCATCCGGGTCAGCGAATCGGCAATATCTTGAACCACGAATCACAAAATCTTGCAGCGTTATTCAGGCTTTTCATCGAGCGACAGTTTTCGCAAGCCTCGGCAGTCATAGTGGAAGCAAGTTCCCCAAGCTTCAAAATCAAAGGCAACGTCTGTTGCGCCGAGCATGCGCGGACGCCACGGTTCGGCTACTGCCGGGTCAATCTGGCCGGTCCATCGGCCAGGAATGGAAATTCGGCGAACCCTGACGCCAAACGGGCCGAGTGGTGCGGTGCCGTCGTCAAATTCCACAACGCGGCTGTCGAGACCGAGCCTTGTGGTCAGGCGCTCTTCCTCGCCGCTCCATGACAGGTCGAGCAAATCACTAAATGGCTTAGTCCAATCGACGACCGCAGCCGCAGCCGCGCCCTTGTGTGCGATGCTCAGGCCGAAATTGTCATCCGCGTGCTCTCGCCATTTCGGTTCTTTGGCGGCCAATTCTTCCAGAAGCACGCCAAGCGCCACCGGATGAGTGATCTTTTCCACCAGTTCGCGGTTCATCTCGGGAATTGTCCAGACGGGCTTGCAGACTATCAGGTGCCGCGTGGCCTCCACGGCCAGAAGGTTTTCATAAACGCCGCCCTGCGGGATGCCCCTATGCCGGAACATACCGAGTCCATGGGCGGTGCGATCAAGAGACGGCGTCAGGTCCTCGCTTTTCGGCCCCAGAATAATAGCCCTCGCGTGCTCGAAACCGGCCGGTCGCGACCGGTCATGCCGATGCAGGCGGCCGATGCGCTGCAACAATACATCCGCCGGACATAAATCGGTGATCAGCATATCCGCATCGATATCAAGAGACTGTTCCAGGGTTTGTGTGCCAATCAGAACGAGCCCGTGCGGTCGCGGCGCATGCTGCCCGAGCACAGAATCGACCGCACTGTCCATGATCGCGCGGTCCTCGCGGGAAAACCGGCCATGGTGCAGCGTCTCAACCCCGTTGACCCGAAACAGGATGGGATCATCGCCCAGTACGTTTGCCCGGACGCGCTCAAATACGGCGATGGCCGCATCCACCGTGTTGCGCACCACCAGAACGCGGGCTCCGGCCTTGGCCGGCGCAATCGCCTGCGAGGCAATCTGCGCGGGATCATCCAGCAAGGGGAGAAGAGTCAGAGTTACGGTTTTGGTGCGCCCGGAGCCACCCGCGGACTCCAGCTTTTCAGAGCCCAATTCCGCACGAGATACGGAAGGATAGGGGAGCGCGATTGTTTCTTCGAGGGACGGCGGGTCTTTGCCGCGCAGGGTCGCAGTGCCGGGGCCGGTCAGCAAGGCCGCCCGGGCGGTTGCGCCCAATGTCGCTGAAAGCAGCAGCGCATGACCGCCGATGGCATGATGCCGGTGCAACAGGTCCAGCGTCAGCCGCGTCATGTAAACGTCCGAGGCGTGAACCTCGTCGATGACCAGAAGCTTGCCGAGCAGGCCCGAGGCGCGCAGATGCGAATGTTTGGTACGGATTGTCGACAGCAGCGCCTGATCGATGGTGCCAACCGCAATCGGCGCCGCAAGATAGCGTTTGGGTCGTTCGGATGCCCAAAGCCTCGCCGTGTCTACAAGGAGTGGCGGCACAGCATCATTATCGGCATCGTAGAGACTGATTTTCCTCTCAGTAACAGGAGAAGACAGCGAGTGCGCAGTCGCACCATCAATTTCGCCAGGAGTTGCCAAAACAACAAGCGGCGGGTTTTCGGGCCATAGGGATTTCGTCATGGCTTCCACGCGCGCATGAAGCTGCCGTGCAGCGACTCTGGTTGGCAAGGCAAAATAGAGCCCATCCACATCGCCCGCAGCGGCAAACCGCAGGAACCGCCACAGGGCTGCTTCAGTCTTCCCGGCTCCGGTCTCCGCTTCCACTGCGACGAGGAGACCGGGTGAATTGGCAACAACCTGTTGGAACGGTCGCGGCGTACATCCGCCAAAAGCTCTGGAGAATGCCGCTTGATCAGCGGCCATTCCCCACCAGCCAGATGCTGCTAGGGCTCCGATCTGACCAAGTGCGAGATCGGCTTGGGCCCAGGCCCGCGAGAAACGTCGCTGCCCTTCGTCGGCAACCGGGAAAAATCGCTCGTCCGAGCCGATCCAGTCGGCAAGATTGAGAAGGCCAGCGAAAGCATGGATGAAAGCCGGATTATCCGGCACGGTCTCGCCGCCCTCCTCGAAAGCCTTGGGGAAAATGGCGCGTGCCGCTTGCCCCAGATCTTTGAGAGCATCAACCGGATCAATACCATTCTTTGGAAGCCAGAGATCGCGATCGCCAGCGGTGCCTTGCTGCGCTACGGGTTTTCCATGGTGAGCCAGAAGAGCTTCCAGAAACTCAGATGCAGCGTTGTCGGGAAAACCCTGCAGGTCGAGAAAGCCAGCTGCCTTAAGCGCTTTCACACCATCCGGATTATCCATATTGAACAGCCAGCGCGTTTGTCGCAAATGTCCGATGGGCGGCGCTTTCGGATCGACGCGGGCCTGGAAGCCATGATTGGCCTTGCCGAAATCATGGAGGAACGACAACACTGCGAGTCGATCCAGCGTGACATCCTCAATCAAGGCCTGACCAGCGGCATAGGCAAGGCGGGCGCGAGTGACCGGTCGAGCCACAAGCCGCCGAAATACACAGGCGACATCGGCACAATGGTGGGCAAGTGGCAGCTGGCGGTCACCTTTGAGTTTTGCCCAGGCCATGTTTGATTTTCATCTTTTCGCCGGAACCGGACGCGCACCTTGTCGCGCTCTATCAACGTTAGATCAAGGCGTGGTTTGTTGGCGTGGTTTTGTAAATCCACTTCACGCACTGACCTCCGGTGATGCGGCCTCTTTATGCAAGTATCCTTTGCATGGTGCAACTCCTTGAAAATCCGAACTCGAAGGTCTTATGCATAAGTCTTGGATGCTGTTGAAAAACTCAGGTTGATCCAGGTTTAAGGTCGTGATTCCGTCTTTGTGGATCACGCGCTCAACTCCGTCGCGCAACGGGCGCTCTTGATCCTTCGTCGGAACCGGCTCTCTCCGCGCGCAATAGCGCGCCTCAATCACTCAATGAGCAGCATCGCAAGGGTTATGTCGCCATCCGGCCGGACGGCAAGACTGCCGACGTATTTGATATGACCACTTAACGAGTGGGAGACTGCCATCCATTGTCACGCCGGCGGTGAGAAGGCCATCTACGCGAACGGAGGCGATTGCGGGGAGTTTCGCCGGGCGCGCCCGCGCGCCCGATGGCACATAGAACTCATAAGGCCTGCCAGCGGCCCGCGCTGGGCCGCCGGTGCGCGGCGCCGTACTGAGCGAATATAAAAGCGCCGCGAGATCAAGGCCCGCGTTCGATCCCGGCCGTTTTCGCTCTCCAAGCATAAGTTCAAAAAGTGCAGAGCCTTCCCGGATTACATATCTAATAAAATCAGTGCCTTATAAGTGCTGTACTAAATTCACGTAGTCCGGAGGTTTGGAGAAAAACGGCCGGAGAGAGAGAATTTTGGGCCTCCGCTGCGGCCTCGCAGTCCGGAGGTTTATGTGCCAAGGCCCGTGTTTATTGGGGATTTTGCGCGCTTGTAAGGCGACAGAGAATTTTGGACGAGGACGCGTTGGCGGTGGGAGCGGGATTCGAACCCGCGATACGGTTTCCCGCATACACACTTTCCAGGCGTGCGCCTTCACCACTCGGCCACCCCTCCACGGTCCGCACGTCGATGTCACGCCAGCCGAGCCCAGCGGCGTCCCGATCGTTTTCACCGCGCAGGCGCGGCGATGAGCGCGGACGGAGCGCCCAGGCTGTTGCGCATCCCGCACACATTCCATTCCGTTGACGAGGTTCTTGGCGCGGCAAAGCAGCTCGAACTTGAAAACATCGTCGTGCTGTCCGAGCGCAGGGACGGCGGCCTCGTGAGCGGACGCCTCGGAATGAATAAGGGCCGGCTCACTTCGCTTGTTCGGTTGTCCTATCTCGGCCCTGAAATCGTGCGCGCGCTCCTCGCGGGCAGTCAATCC
>Ga0185299_10008096_pt1 | contig 10516 bp, 7 predicted proteins | sample PaiPotPPA55metaG_FD_128002 | JGI IMG/M metagenome (GOLD analysis project Ga0185299, IMG submission 128002) | Iron sulfur acid spring bacterial and archeal communities from Banff, Canada, to study Microbial Dark Matter (Phase II) - Paint Pots PPA... ...
AATACAAAACTCTGCCGTAAAACGAAACTAAGCTGTAAAACGAAACTGAGATGAGGAGGCTGCACCTGCCTAGCTAATCGGCAGATTGGCTCAATGCTTTACTCTCGATGCTTTACTAATGACACGAAGAATCACGAAGGCTTTTAGTTGGCGTTTCCTTCGTGTACCTTCGTGCCCTTGGTGGTTAACGGTTTTGCAAGTTGACCCACTACCCAATCCCGCCTTTCAGAATCCCATGATGTTGTATCCGCAATCCACGTGGATGATTTCGCCGGTGATCCCCGAGCTCGCGTCGGAAGCGAGGAACACGCCGGTGCTACCCACCTCGCTGACTTCAACATTGCGTTGCAGCGGCGCGCTCTCGGCGTGCGCACGCAGCATGTCTCCGAGGCCGGAGATGCCGCGTGACGCCAGCGTCTTGATCGGTCCCGCCGAGATTGCATTGACGCGGATCTTCCGCCGCCCCAGATCCTGCGCCAGATACCGGACCGCGCACTCCAGCGCCGCCTTGGCCACGCCCATGACGTTATAGTGGGGCACGACTTTTTCCGCCCCGTAATAAGTCATCGTAATGACGCTGCCTCCGTCTTCCATCAGCGGCGCCGCCGCCCGGCACACCGCGATCAGCGAATAGACGCTCACGTCGTGCGCCACCCGAAAGCCCTCGCGGGTCGTATTCACGAAGTCGCCCTTCAGTTCTTCGGCCGGAGCGTAAGCCACGCTGTGCACCAGGGCATGCAGCTTGCCGTAGCGAGCCTTCAGCTTTTCGAAGAGCTGTGCGATTTCTTCATCCTTAGAAACATCGCACATGAAAGCTTCCGCGCCCGGCAGCGACAGAATCAGGTCTTTGGCCTCCATCTCCATCCGCTCGTTCTGATAAGTGATAGCGAGGTTCGCCCCCGCCGCGTGCAGTCCCTGCGCAATTGCCCACGCGATCGAGCGCTTGTTCGCCACTCCGAAGACGACCGCTGTCCGGCCTTTCAAGTCCTCAAACATAAAAAACTCCCCTCGCAAGAAGCCAATAAGAATAGCAGGGCATGAAGTCCCCTGTGCATGAAGTCCCCTGTGCTGAAGTCCCCTGTGCATGAAGTCCCCTGTGCTGAAGTCCCCTGTGTTCCTCTGTGCTCCCGGTGGTAAAGGTTTTGCTCGGCGAACGCAACAAATGCGTAGTACTACTCCGCCACAGAAGCCACGACCTCCCGAGCTCGAATTGGCCAGCAGGCGCTGCCAAATGCAACCGCATACACCGCCGCAATCACGCCAAACCCCGCCGCCAGGCTGATCCGCGATGCGATCCAGCCCACCGCCAGCCCCAGTGCCACCTGCAGAAACGTGCCAAAGAAATAAAAAGTATTCTGGACACGTCCCATAAACTGCGGCGGCACCTGCTCCATCAGACTGGTATTCATGGCCACGCCGCTCACGCCCCGCGCCGATCCCATCAGCCCATAAAGCAATACGGCCATCGCCAGCCACGGAGAAAACGGCGAAAGCGCCATCGTAAAAGTCAGCAGGAGCATCGAAAGCGCAATCGAAATGCGTGCCCCCATGCGCACAATCAGCGCCGGGGCATAGAGAGCGCTCAGGAACGCGCCCACACCCCATCCCCCGTTTAACCATCCGTAGCCGGTCGCGCCGGCGTGAAAGACGCGATCGCTGAGCGGCGCCGTGACCACCACTCCCGTCATCATCGCGCCCAGAAATAACGCCCAACTCGTGCCCAGGAAAACTACACTGCGATGCTCGCGCAAGAAGACGAGCCCTTCGTGCATCTCGCGCAAGAAGCGTCCCACGGCGGTTTCCGCCGCCTCAAGATCGTGACGGAGCTCGACAACTCGCGGCACCACATGCCGTCCCTGCCGCACCGCAAAGTAGCAAGAAAAGGAGACGATGTAAGTGCTCACGTCGATGAGCAGCACTCCGCCGAGGCCAATGTGTTCATAGACAAATCCAACAATCGCTCCGGCAATCAGCCAGCCGCCCTGTATCCCTGCCAGTAGAAATGTATTCGACTGAACGAACTCGCCTTCGGGAGTCAATTCCTGAATCAGCGCCGTGATCGTCGGCCAGAACATCCAAAAGCCCGCCGCCACGAGCGTATTCATCAGGTAGAGTTCCCACACCTGCACGCGATGAAGGAAGGCAAGCACCGTGACCGCAAGAATGACGAGCGCGCGCCCAGCATCCAACCACATCACCAACCGCCTCCGGTCTTCTCTATCAATAATGACGCCGGTGAAGGGAAGCATCAGCATTGCTGGAATCGTCTGCAGCGCGGCAAACGTGCCCAAAGCCATTTCGGAGTGAGTGCGCTGCAGGATCGTCCAAGCCACCGCCGCGGAGTTCATCCCGCTGCCGAGCATGGAGATCACATTCGCCGCAAAAACAAATCGCAGCGACCGTTTTTGCAGAATGGAGCGCATCATTCGAATCTAACATGGAGGGCTGGGGGCTATTAGCTTTCAGCTTTCAGCTCTCAGTTCTCAGTTCCTGGTGCCGACAGTTTGTTGAAGAACTTTGAAAATTTGTCATGCTGAGCGAAGCGAAGCACCTGCTGTTTGCGGAGAGCCGTGCCGGCCGCGCAGTCTCGATAGGGCTTGTGAACGAAGCCCGTTCGCTTCCAGTCGAAGAGGGCCGCGGCGCTGGCAGAAAGGGGGTGAGGGCGGCACTGTGTAAAATCGCCGCTGGTGTCGTCCTACTCCGAGACGCCCACTGCATACGGGTAGTCCGCCTGGGAGTAGTGGCACATCCGGAATCCACCTGCCTTGAACTCCGCTTCGATCTCTGCTTTGGCGAAACAGTGGTGACAACCGCGGTCTGTCACATGGTCGCCGGGTTCCAAGGGCTCCGCGCGCCGGCCTCGTAGAGATCGAAACCACTGCGCAAGCCGGAAGGCTCTGCCCTCATCGGGCGACGCTCCCTCTCTGACCCAGAACGAGACGAGGATGGGGGCCGCGTGCGGCACCGAGGCATGGAGCTTTCGAAGAAATGCGATCCGACGGTCGCTCCCGGAGATATGCGTATACGCCGTCCACCCAACGATGAGTCCGTCGTACGGCGTCAATTCCTGTGGCACATCATTCGGTGGACAGAGCATGACGTTTGAGGGGATGCCGAGCTCCTGCAAGAGTCGTCGGCTAGTTTCGACCAGGCGTGGAGTGCAGTCAAAGCCATCCGCCTGGAACCCAAGCCTGTGCAGGGCGATAAGTTCCCTGCCGCCACCGGAAGCGGCAACCAGAATCCTCGAGCTTGGCCGGAAGAAACGGTCGATGGTCTCCCGCTCCCAGGGGAAAAGGCCGGACTGGTTGTGTTCCGGGCCGCTGTACATGCGGCTCTGCTGATAGCTTCGGATCGTTATGGCGCTCAAGTCTTCGGGGTCGAGACAGCCGAGCCAGAAACCCTCGTGCAGGATGCCGAGCAGCCGCACCCATCCCTGGAGCCAGCGATCGAGCCACAAGTACACCCGGACGCGCAAACGAGGTGCTTGTGGCGGCATATTTGATGTGAGCTTCAACGGTCGGAAATTCACAGTGTACGCGAAAGAAAGGGAAACAAGCTGATTGTTGACGTAAGCAGATTGCGCTCACGACTCTGATTGTGAGGGAACTGAGAGCCGACAGCTGAGAGCTAGGTCCTACTTCAACCCCGTAATCACATACGCCTCCGACAGCACTCGCACATATATGTAAGCATAAGCCGTCCCGTCCCGTGAAAAACGAAGCCCGCCAACGGACTCGACTCCTGAACCCGCTTCCGCCCCAAAGGTTCTCCACAACTCCATTTTCCCGGTAGCGATATTGACCTTATAAACCTTCGAGGTTTTCTGGCTCGTGCGCCTGGACACCGCATACACCGATCCCCCATCCGGCGACCAACCGATCAAATAGTAGTTCGAGTCAAGTCCGGGGATCAGACGAATCCCACCCCCATCGAGCGGCCAAATCCCATGTTTTCCGTCCGGACCGAGCACCGTGGTGCTTCTGCCGTCCGGCGAGAGATTCACGTCCGCAATTCCCTCCGGTGTAAGGGCCTTGGAATCGCCACTGCTCACATCGATCAGGTAGTCGCGTACGCCATGTCCGCCTTCAATGCCCGTGGCCAGCAACCGCCTGCCGTCAGGCAGCCAGTGAACCGCACCGTAGCTTACGGCATCGTGCGTGAGTTGCCTTGCCTCGCCCGCTCCGGTCGGGACCAGGTTCAGGGGTCCGCCCTTCGGAAGTTTGGTGACCGCCCATTTTGCATCGGGAGAAATGGCGAGCGCGAGTCCTTCGCCAATGCGTGCCGGAGGCGACCCATCGGTATCGCGCAGAAATACGGTGTAATTCGGTCCCCCGCCATTACCTTCCTCTTCAAAGATGATCTTCCGCCCATCCGGGCTGATATCGCGGACGATCGACCATCCGAACCACCCCAACTCACGTTCCTCTTTTGCACCCGGGGCCATACCCCGGATCCCAATCCGTTCCTGGTGCGTCGCCATCAGCACGGTTCCATTCCGTAGGTCTTCGATCCACATCCCTCCGGGCACGTTCATGATCGTCCGCAGCTTGCCCGAAAGGGTTACGGCGCGCGGATTCTCGGCGCTGCCACTGGGACTGGACGTAAACCATATCTCATCGCCCGCCGGAGACCAGAGAATCCCCTCCAGCGACTCCCAGCCGGAGGAAAGTTTCCTGTCTTTGTTATTGTCCCCGCCATCGGCGGCAATCACCGCGATGGAACCCTCGTCGTCGCCACCTGGATTTTCATGGTCTGCGAATGCCACCCACTTGCCGTCGGGAGAAATTTTTGGATGGCTGATCCAATTGATGCTGTCGAACAGCACCTTGCCTATGGGATATTCCAAACGCCAGTGGCTATTCTCCGGAACGTAGCGCACCACCGCCATACTCTCGCCGTTCGCGGACCAATCCGCGTCCTGAACATTGTCCAGTACTTCTCGTGGCGTTCCCCCACTCAGCGGAACCCGCGCCAGCGTCCCGGTTCGCGCGTAGCCGCCGTAATATTTGGTGTTGAGCCGCACCGCCAGTTCTCCACCCTTGGAGATCGACAGCAGCTCCGCATCTTTCAGCCCCAGTTCGCGCGACCCCGGATCGTCCGTGCGCGACATATAGAGCTGGTTGTCGCCGCCCTCCCACGATGCGCTATAAACAATGCTGCCGTCGGGCGTAAACCGGGCATTTCCAATCGAACCAGTGCGAAAAGTAATCTGCTGATACTCGGCAAGGGGCGCGTGACCGCCTCCGCGGCCGCTCCACCAACCGATGCCATACACGAGACTGGCAAGCGCAAGGCCAGCTGCGAGTCCAATCAGCAGCCGGCGGCGTGGCTGGAAGTTGCCGATGCCAGTGGCAGCCGTGGTTACTCTTGTCGAGGAGCCGGAAATCCCCGAGAGATGTTCGAGATCAAACGCAATATCGCTCGCGGAATGGAAGCGCGATTCGGGATTCTTCTCCAGGCAATGCTGCACAATGCGCTCCAGCGCCGGAGAAACATTGCGATTGGTCTCATTCAACTCGGGAGGCTCTTCCTTCAGAATCGAACTCATCGTATCGGCGGGAGTATCTCCATGGAACGCCCGTTTGCCCGAGAGCATCTCGTAGAGAATGGCCCCAAAGCTGAATATGTCGGAGCGCGGATCGAGCGCCATGCCCCGCACCTGCTCGGGCGACATGTATCCGGCTGTCCCCATCACCACGCCCGCTTCGGTACCGTGGGTCGCAGTCGGCATTGAAGTGTGCGAACTGCTGTCGGGCTGAGTAAGTTTGGCCAGCCCGAAGTCCAGAATCTTGACTCGCCCGTCTTTCGTGATGAACAGATTCTCCGGCTTGAGGTCGCGATGAATGATCCCTTTTTCGTGGGCCGCGGCCAGTCCATGCGCGATTTGCAGCGCGTAGTCCAAAGCCTTGCGAACCGCAATTGATCCGCTGCGCAGCCGCTCCCGCAATGTCTCGCCCTCAAGCAATTCAGAGACAACATAGGGCGAGCCCTCGCTCGCGCCAATATCAAACACAGCCAGAATGTTGGGATGATTCAGAGCAGCAGTGGCCAGCGCTTCCTGCTCAAAACGCCGCATCCGGTCGGAGTCAAGAGAAAGTGCCCGCGGCAAAACCTTGATCGCCACTTCCCGTCGAAGACGAGAATCTCGCGCCCGATAAACCTCGCCCATGCCCCCCGCACCCAGAAGGGAGACAATTTCATAGGGCCCAAGTTTGGTGCCGGAAGGCAGGTTCATTGGTGGGCGAAATTATAACCCAGGAAGTGCAGTTGTCAGTTCTCAGGGTCTGCGTGCTCTCGCATAAAGGATGTCAACCGAGTCGGACCAGTTCTAGAAGTGCGGCAGCGGTGTCCCATTCAGGGTGGCTTGGATCACAGTACCCGCGTAGGCCAGGTCCACCGATACCGGTGTAGTGAAGATCATTGACCCTCGCCAGCTTTCCGGAGCCTCCAGGTGGACGCCAGTGAACATTACGAATCCCTTGCCGGATTGGCCTTCGGTGATCGCCGGCGTGCCATCGGGAAATTTGGCGACAACCGCGCCCCACCCTGAAAGCTGGGGACCGTCCTGCCAGTACACATCCAGCGGAGCGCTACTGGGAAAGGAGATTTCGACCGGCTCCACATGAATCCCCTTGTTTTCATCGGCGTAAAAGTCGAACCACACGCCTGCGGTGAGATCCACTCCGTTGTAGATGGAATATCCCCCGAAGAAAGCTCCGGCACAAATTCCGAGGTAATGCAGGCCATAATCTTCGACCGCACCTCGGATCATCGACGCGGTGTCTCCAGTGAGACTCCCACCGATCGTGATCGAGTTCCCGCCGGGGACGATCATCAGCTTGTATCCTCCCAGCTGTGGTTCGCTCATTGCATTCAATTGACTTGAGTCCGCAGTTTTATAGCCGACGCCCAAAGTGCCGAGAACCGCTTCGACCGCCGCGACATCTGAGGACGAAGTGCCAGTTCCGTTGAAAAGAAGCACAGGCTCTGCCGCGGGTATCGGAGGTGGTAACCCCGCAGTCGGCTGTTGCCCACTTTGAGATCCACAGGCAGTGAAGGTGAGCAACGCCACCAGTGAAGCGACCACGAGGATCAAGCGTGTGATCGCAACGCGACTAATACAAAAACGCACAAAATCTGTCTCAGATAGTCCGACACATTCATTATAGCTGCTGCCAGGGGAGGTCAAGAGGACCGAATGTCCCTGGCATTTGCCAGAGTCAACCTCCTGGTTCTCGCTCTCCACCGGAGCCGCCTCCGGAGCCTTATTCGTGCCGCAAAGCCTCAATTGGATCCAGCCGCGAGGCCCGCAATGCCGGAACCATGCCGCTAACCAATCCCACGGCGCCGAGAATCAGCGTGGACGCGATCAGCGTTCCGGGAGCGATGATCAGGCGGATGTCGCCGGCTTCCCCATTCTTGGCAAAGGCGCTGTACAAGGTCAGCCTTCCCACGGAAAGCGCGACCGCGTAGGCCAGTATCACTCCCAGCACACCGCCGATAAAGGTAATGGTGAGGGCCTCGGCGAGGAACTGGGTGAGGATATGCCGGCGTTGCGCGCCCAGCGCTTTCTGTACTCCAATTTCGCGAGTGCGCTGCGTGACTGAAACCAGCATGATATTCATCAGGCCGACGCCGCCAATGCCGAGTGTTAGCGTGCCAATAAAGCCCATCAGCACCTTCAGCCCGAGAGTGATGATTTCAAACTGATGGAGCTGAGTCATCAGGTTGAACACTTGCACGGCCTGGCGGTCCGTCTGGTTGAACTTGTGCTGCGTCGCCATGATGGTGCGGACCGACTGTCCCAGCTCCTCGTACTCAGGAGTCAGGTAGGTGAACCAGATCGAGTCCAGGAAATGTGTATCCTTCAAATCGCTCATGGTGCTGAAAGGGATGTATACGACGCGGTTGATATCGTCATTTCCCTCCTGCATTTTGGCGCTCAGGATGCCGATGACTTCGAAGCTCAGACCGTCAACCCGGATGCGCTCACCCAGCGCGTTCCTTCCGGAAAACAGTTTTTCCTTCGCCTCCGAACCGATCACCGCTACGCGGGCGCGCTGGATCTGGTCTTCCATGTTGTAGAAGCGGCCCTGCTCCAGCTTGAGGGCGCGGATCGACATGACGTCGGGATCGTTGCCGGTGACACCCCATGTGAAAACCCTGGTGTCGTACTGGATGCTTGCCTGCTTACTGGCTTCTGGCGTGATGTGGGTGATTTGGGGAAAGTTGGTGGTAAGTGTCTCTATATCGTCCTGAGTAAAGCGGATGAGGTTTCCCGCCTTCTGACCACCGGCCTGCATGGAGGTACGGCCCGGCACCACGATAACGAGCTTGGTGCCGAAATTTGCAAAGATGTTGGCGCAGGCCCGTCCAAATCCATCGCCATAAGCGAGCAGCATGACCACCGTGGCGATGCCCCAGGCCATGCCCAGCATGGTGAGCGCGGTGCGGCGGCGATTGTGACGCATCGCGGTATACGATTCGTGGAGCAGGTCGCGCATCATAGAATTTGTGATTTGTAATTTGTGATTTGCAATTGCAAGTATTCGAAACACAATTGCAATTACAAATCGACAATTACAAATCCTCCTTACTCCTGGCGCAGGGCTTCCACCGGTTGCAGCATCGCTGCTTTGCGCGCGGGATAAAGGCCCGCCACCACTCCGGCCAGCGTCAGGCTGCCAATCGCCAGCAGCGCCGACATCGGCACCAATTTCGGCGGATCAAATCCGCCGGGGCCGTGCACATTTCCGGCCATCGCCATCAGGGCTCCCGCCAGACCCATGCCGATCAGCCCGCTACCCAATGTGAGCAGCAGCCCTTCCAGAAAAAAATGGAACAGAATGTTGCGGTTGGTAGCGCCGAGGGCCTTTCGCAGTCCGATCTCATGGGTGCGTTCACTGACTGCGACCAACATGATATTGATCACGCCGATGGCGCCCAGAGCCAGCGTGACCATTCCCACCGCGCCGAGGAACATGTTCATCACGTCAAAAATGGTTCCCACCATTTTCGATTCCTTGATCGTATCCCAGCCATCAAACGCGTTTTCATCGCTGACGTCGAGTCCATGATTGCGCGCAACGATCTTGTGGACATCGTCCTGCGCCAGCAGGTGCTCAGCGGTCACACGAGGCTGATATTCAATAAAAGAAATAGAGTTCTGGTGGTTTTCTCCCTTGAGCGGGAAGTTTGTTGCCATCACCGGGAAAGGGATGTAGCCGCGCATATTCAGCCAGGTGTTGTCGCCGCGGCCGAGGTGCCGCATGCTGCCAATCACTTCAAACCGGATGCCGTTCAGCAGGACGAACGCGCCCACCGCCGGGCGCCCCGGGAACAACGTTTTCAGCAGTTCGTTGCCAAGGACGATCACATTGCGTTTCTGAGTGTTATCCATTTCATTGAGCCACCGCCCCTCCTTGAGGGGAAGAAAACTGATCTCGTTCAGCTGGGGCTCCACGCCCAGGATTTCGGTGCCTGCACTAGCGAATTCGCTCACCTCGTGCAGGTCGTTGCGAGAAAGCAATGGGCAGGCATTGCCGACGTGTGGGGCTTGCGTACGAATCTCCTTGTAGTCCTGGTAGGTCAGCAGATAGGAACGCGCGGAGTTCATGCTGCCCTTTACCGCTGGCGCGCGCCCGGGAAAGATAAACATGATGTCCTTGCCGAACTCCGCCAACTCGCGCTTGTTGCCCGAGCGGAAGCCTTCGCCGACGCCCACCAGCAGTAGTAGAGATCCCACGCCCCAGGCAATCCCGAACATCGTCAGGAACGAGCGCAGCTTATGTGCCCACAAGTTGCGAAAGATTTGCGCGAAGATGTCGAAGACAGTGCGCATAATCGAGATACATTGTACCTTTTGACAGTTGCGGGATTGACACCTGGGAATGCGTCGCCCGTTGGGGTTTACTGGATGCGAAAGCTGCGATAGTCAGACGATTTCACCAGAGGCCCGCAGTAAAAAGCCAACAGCTAAAAGCCAACAGCCGCCCTTCCTAATTCTCGCTCTCCACCGGCTTCGCCTTCGGTGCAGGCAGCCCTTTCGCCGGCTTGCCCGGTTTCCCCGGCGTGGCGGGCGGAATCGGCGGAGCCGGAGGAATCACTGCGACCGTCCCTTTGCGGATCTCAATCCTTCCCTTTTCGCAATTCATCACGAGGCGCGGGCCGTTCGTTCCGATCGAACCGCTGGCGCTCGATTGATTGTTGTGATTGTCAACTTTGATCTCTTCGAAGTCACTCTCGATCTCTCCCTCGCGCGTGCGCGCCTCAACCTTGATCGGCGTGTTGGGCGGAATCGAAACCTGTACGTCACCCTTACGATTATCAATCTGGATATTCCCCGGCTTGTGCAACCCGACCTCGACCGTCCCGTTTTCGTCTTCCAATCGCAGATCCCCTGACAACCCTTCGAGCGCGACATCCTTCGACCGTGTCGTCAGGCGCATCGGTCCGGACAGCGAATCGGCGCGCAGGTCGCCGGAATCCAGGTCCAGCCTGCCATCCAGCCGCGCAA
>Ga0185299_10008098_pt1 | contig 10514 bp, 11 predicted proteins | sample PaiPotPPA55metaG_FD_128002 | JGI IMG/M metagenome (GOLD analysis project Ga0185299, IMG submission 128002) | Iron sulfur acid spring bacterial and archeal communities from Banff, Canada, to study Microbial Dark Matter (Phase II) - Paint Pots PPA... ...
TGAGATCCCTTGCCTCCGCGGAAGACTCGTGGTTCGCCTCGCTGCCTGACAAGGTCGAGAATCTACTGAAAGTAACCGTCGAATTGCTCGCTGCAATTCCTAGTGTGGTGTACGGCTTGTGGGGTATTTTCGTGGTGATTCCATTCGTTCGCCCGCCGGCCGACTGGCTACACTCGCATCTGGGATGGATTCCGATCTTCAGTACTGGGCTGAGCGGTCCTGGCTTGATGCCGGCCGCGCTGGTGTTGGCGATTATGGTGCTGCCGACGATTACAGCGATTTCGCGCGACTCGCTGGTAGCGGTGCCATCGAGACTGCGCGAGGCCGCGTTCGGTATGGGGGCGACGCGGTGGGAGGCGATTCTGGCGATCTTCGTGCCCACCGCGGCAACTGGCATCTTCGGCGCGATCATCCTGGGCTTCGGGCGCGCCTTGGGCGAGACAATGGCCTTGGCCATGCTGGCGGGCAACTCAAACGTTATTAGCTGGTCGCTGTTTTCACCCGCTAACACACTCGCCGCGTTGCTCGCCAACCATTTTCCGGAAGCTGACGCAAACGAAGTTGGTGCATTGATGTACGCCGCACTGGTGCTGCTCGGCATCACGCTAATGGTCAATATCGTTGGCACGGTCATACTGCAGCGCGCCGACGCCGGGCTAAAAGGGTTACGTTGATGGCGGCTTCGTTTGAAGGCGGCAGGACAACCACCGAAATCGATCTTGAGAGTCTTCAGCGCTCGCTGCGGCGGCCGCGAACTCTCTTCAGCTACATGATGAGCATTCTGACTGGTGCAGCGACGATCGCGGCGTTGGTCCCCTTAATCTCGGTACTTTATCTCCTGGTGATACGCGGCGCGGCGGCGTTGAATCTGGCGACACTTACCATGTTGCCACCTGCCGCAATGTCGGTGGGCGGAGGGTTCGGCAATGCGATTGTGGGCACTCTCGTCATTGTTGCCATCGCCGCGCTGCTTAGCGTACCCTTGGGAATACTTGGGGCAATCTTTGTCAGTGAATTCGGCCCCGATACGCGGACTGCTTCGGCAGTGCGCTTTGCCGCGAAAGTGCTGACTGGTCTGCCCTCAATCCTTGCCGGCGTATTCAGCTTCGCAGTTGTAGTAGCCGCGACGGGTGAGTTTTCTGCGCCCGCGGGGGGAGTAGCTCTGGCGCTCCTGATGCTGCCGACGGTTCTCCTAACCGCAGATGAAGCGATTAAGGGAGTCCCTGCCAGAATGCGCGAAGCTGCAATTGGAATGGGTGCGACACCAACGCAGGTGGTGACCAAGGTTGTGGTACCGACCGCAGCTCCGGCGATGCTTACCGGGGTGATGCTTGCGGTCGCACGGGCCGCGGGCGAAACCGCGCCGCTGTTGTTCACCGCGCTATTCAGCCAGTTCTGGATCAGTGGCACCCATCCATATTTCCTGCCGAAAACGATGGCCGAGTTGATGAAACCAACGGCCTCGCTGGCAGTGATGATCTACAACTTTTCCGGATCGCCATTTGAGAACCAAATAGCCTTGGCGTGGACTGCCGCGCTGGTGCTGGTGGTCCTCGTTCTTCTCTTCAATCTAATCGGTCAGGCGCTCGCCGGGCGCTCCGCCGATTAGTCAGCAACAAACACTCATGACACTTGAATCCACAATGACAAACGGACCTACAAACGGTGCATTCGACGATCAGCATGGCAACGGCGTGGTGCGCGATGATGCGTTGATCGACTGCAACATTGCGGAGTTGCATTACGGCAGATTCAAAGCCGTGCGCGACGTTGCCGTGAAACTAAAGAAGGGTACGATTACCGCATTCATCGGTCCCTCGGGATGCGGCAAGAGCACGGTCCTCCGCTGCCTGAACCGCATGAATGACCTGGTGCGCGGGTTTCATCTCAAGGGCCGCATAATTTTCCGCGGGCAGGATATCTACGCCTCCCGAGTCGACCCGGTCGCGGTGCGGCGGCATATCGGAATGGTGTTCCAGCAGCCGAATCCGTTCGCAATGAGCGTGTTCAGGAACGTGGCCTTCGGCCTGCGGTTGAATCGTTACAAGGGACGAGTCGAGGAGAAGGTCGAGCAGGCTTTGCGTCAAGCTGCGCTGTGGGACGAGGTCAAAGACAAAATTCGCTCCAGTGCCCTGGCGCTTTCTGGTGGTCAGCAACAGCGGTTGTGTATCGCACGCGCCGTGGCGACTGAGCCAGCGGTGCTGCTGATGGACGAGCCGTGCTCCGCGCTCGATCCGGTCGCGACGCATCGGATCGAAGAGCTGATGGCGGAGTTGAAGAAAAAATACACCATCGCGATCGTCACCCACAATCTACAACAGGCCAAGCGGGTCGCTGATATGACTGCCTTCCTGTACGTGGATACTTCAAGCGATGGACGCACCGGCTACATGGTCGAGTACGGACCGACCGCGGCGGTATTCGAAGATCCGCACGAAGCCCCTACCAAGGCCTACATCCGCGGCGAGTTCGGCTAAGCTCAATCGTCGGGAGCCCAAGGGCAAAGCAGTCTTTCCAGGCTGCCTGTTGTTTGTCATCCTGAGTCAGGCAAAGGATCTACGAGAAGCGATTCTCTTCTCTCTTCACGCGCGGCCAAATCGCTCCGCGTAGGGCCTTTTGGAACGCGCCGCGCAGACTCGTTCGCTCGGCTCCACTTCCTTTTGCCTGCTGCGTTTTGCTCAGGATGACAGTACGGGACCGATCTGGCATCGGCTTAAAAGGATCTAATTGCATGGCTATCCAAGACCAGCGCGCAAAAGCGGAAGGATTTCGCCAGATGCACGACCGCAGCCGTATCCTGGTGCTGCCCAATGCCTGGGATGCGGCTAGCGCGCGAATCTTCGAAGACGCAGGATTCAGCGCGGTTGCGACCACCAGCGCGGGCGTTTCCTATACCGCAGGTTACCCCGACGGCGAGGCAATTCCGCGCGAGGATATGGTAACGCTCGTGCGATGGATAGCGCGTTCCGTTAGTGTTCCGGTCACCGCTGATATCGAGTCGGGCTTTGGCAGCAGCCCGCGTGAAGTAAGCGAAACAGTTCGCATGGTAATAGACGCAGGCGCTGTCGGCGTTAATCTCGAAGATACCGTACATGGTGGCGAACACAGTACAGAGCACCAGCTATATGATTTGCCGTTGGCGGTCGAGCGAATACGCGCGGCTCGTACCGCGGCAGAGGCCGCCGGCGTTCCTATCGTGATTAATGGCCGTACCGACGTATATCTGCTCGGAATCGGGGAAAAAGCGTCACGCTTCGAGCACGCGGTACGCCGGCTAAATGCGTATCGTGAAGCGGGCGCGGATTGCCTGTACCCGATCGGTTATCTTGACCCGGCTACAATCGCCGCGCTGGTCAAGGCGATAGACGGGCCAATCAATGTCATCGGCGTGCCGGGGACGCCACCGGTTGCGGAACTTCAGAAGCTCGGGGTCGCTCGTGTCAGCACTGCCTCCGGTCCGACGCGCATTGCGATGACCGCTACGCATCAACTAGCGGCCGAACTTGCTCGCAATGGCACCTTTGATATTTTCGGCGGCGATACGATGAATCATCAGACTGCGAACGATTTGATGGCGAGGAAGCGCTAACGACCGACTCAGTAATGAAGGTTCGCGTGAAGAAGGTCAGGCTTTGTGGCGATTGCCGGCTACTAGACCCGCGAGATAATGCGGAGTCCAGAGCCGCAACACCCGTCAACCAAGGCAGGCTACGCAGCGACGCACGCCACCAGCGAAGGCCGCTTCGGCCGCAGCGGTGAGCCAAGGCCGGGCGCACCCGGCCAAGCCCTGAGCGCAGCCGACGGGAAGCGAGTCTGCCAGTTCGACCCGTAGGCGGGTTGTTCGGAGGTGCGCAATTTAAATGCCACTAGCGAAGGCCGCTTCGGCCGCAGCGAGCAAACGAGTCTGCGAGGTGCGCAATTTAAAATAGGTCTGTGAAAGAGTTTGAATTCGAGCTGAAACTCCCGGGGCCGCTCGACTTTGCCGCCTCGCTGGAAATTTTCCGCCGTTCCGGCGATGACCTGCTCGATCGCTGGGACGGCAAATGGTTAGTCCGTATAACCACTGATGCAACGGGGGTGCATCCCTACGTATGCCAGGCCGCTGGTGATATCGAGGCGCCGGTGCTGCGCGTGCTGGTTCGCGATGCGGCCGAGCGCGAAGTGGTCGAACATGGGATCAGGGCTGCCTTTCTGCCGCTTGTGCTTGAGTTCGAGCATCTTTGCACTGCCGACCCGCTAATCGGGCATCTGGCAATCCAGCATCGTGGCTTTCGCCCCGTGCTCCAGGCGGACCTATTAACGGCTTTGGTCCGATGTATCAGTGCGCAGCAGGTCAATCTGAAATGGGCCGCGACCGTACGCCGCCGGTTGGCGGAGATGTTTGGCCGGGCTCATTCGGTCGGCGAGCACAATGTTTATAGTCTTGACCCCGAGCGCCTCGCCGCGCTGCAAATTGCCGACATCCGTGGACTGCAATTCACCACGCGCAAAGCTGAGTACATAATCAATGCCGCTCGCGCGATCGCGAACGGGGAGCTGAACAGCGCGAACTTGGCTGGATTGCCGGACGAGGAGGTAATCGCCAAAGTCACCGCGATTCGCGGTCTCGGTCCCTGGACTGCGGAATGGGTCTTGGCCCGCACTTTAGGGCGGCCACGCGTATCGGCGGGCGACCTTGGCGTGCGCAAAGCGATCGGGATTGCGTATTTCGGCGGAGTGATGGCCACCCCGGAAGAAGTTCGCCAGGCCACCCGCCATTGGGGGCACGCCGCCGCACTCGCGCAAGGGCTATTGCTGCACGCCCAGCACGAAAAGACGCTGCACGCCTACGCCGCGACGGCCTCGCACCGGATGATAGTGCCGCCAAAACGGCGCAGGCTCAAGCCGGGGCGAGTAGCTCTCGCCCCGAGATCCGTTACGTAACTATTGCTCGTTCTTGAGGAAGTTTGGCTTGCGCTTCTCGACGAACGCCTTTACCGCCTCCTCGTGATCTTTGGTCTTGAAGGTCATCATCTCGTAGGCCAGCCCGGTATCCATAATCAGGTTGGCCTGTTCTTTTAGCCATTTGTTGACCGCGAGCTTACTCCAGCGAATTGCCCATGTCGGACCGTCCGCTAATTCCTGAGCCAGCTCGCGAGCCTTGCCCATCACCTGCTCGGGCGGGACCGCGTAATTGACCATTCCGATTCTTCCGGCCTCGGCACCGTTGATGAAATTCCCCCGCATGAGAAATTCCTTGGCACGATGCGGGCCGATAAGTAATGGCCAAATGACGGCGCCGCCGTCGCCCGCTACCACTCCCACTTTGACGTGGGTATCAGCGAACCGCGCCTTTTCCGAGACGACCGTGATGTCGCACAAGAGCGCGATAGTCGCGCCGAGACCGACCGCGTCGCCGTTAATCGCGCCGATTATCGGCTGTTCAACGTCGAGCATATTCTCGACCAGCCGCCGCCCGTTGGCCGCCGCGATGGGTCCGCGTCCACGTCCCTTGCCGGTTTTCCCTCCGGGTTGTACCAACGCACCCGACGCCATTCCCTTGACGTCACCTCCGGCGCAGAAGGCGCGGCCGGCACCCGTCAGGATAATGGCGTTAACGTCGTGGTCGGCGCCGAGTTCGATCCAGAGCTGTTCCAGCTCATGATGCATCGGCGCATTGACCGCGTTGAGCGAGTCAGGCCGATTAATCGTTACGGTGGCAACCCGGTCCGCTATTTCGACCTTCAAAAACTCATAATCGCTGTAATCCATCGCCATCGATAGTAACCTCCTGTTTTTCACCGTCTATTTATATTGCGCACCTCCGAACGACCCGCCTACGGGTCGAACTGGCAGACTCGTTTGCTCGCTGCGGCCGAAGCGGCCTTCGCTAGCGGCATTTATATTGCGCATCTCCGAACGACTCGCTTGCGGGTCGAACTGACAGAATCGTATCCCTTCGGCTGCGCTCACGGCTTCGGCCGCTTCCGCTTGGCCTCGGCTCACCCGCTGCCGCGGCTATTTTTACATGTACGGCCTACCTCGGAATCGAAACGGCTTGCGGCTTGGCCCATTGGAGCACCTATACAACGTCGCCGTACCGTGTGGCTAACCCTCCGCGAGCGAATGCGCTATGGTGTGACGGAACTTGGTGGAGGACCCGCATGGCAGCAGGAATTAGCCGTCTTACTGGCAAAGTGGCGCTTATCACCGGCGCGGCGCAGGGGATCGGCCGCGCTATCGCCACCCGCCTGGCCGAAGAAGGCGCAAAGGTAGCAATCGCAGATATTCAAGAAGATGTCGCGGTAAAAACCGCCGCGGATCTCAAATCGGCCGGGCTTCAAGCCAGGGCGTTAAAGCTCGACGTGACCAGCCTCGACGGTGCGATTGCGGCCGTAGCTACGGTCGAACGCGAATTCGGCCCGGTCGATATCCTGGTTAACAACGCCGGATGGGACAAGCTCGAACCGTTTGTCGAAAGCACGCCTGACACCTGGGAGCGTGTAATCGCGATCAACTTTCGCGGAGTGCTCAATTGCTGCAAAGCGGTTATCCCCGGAATGCAGGCGCGTGGCGGTGGCAAGATCGTTTCGATTTCGTCCGATGCTGGCCGGGTCGGCTCGCTGGGCGAAGCGGTCTATTCCGGCTGCAAAGCGGGGATCATCGCGTTTTCCAAAACCCTGGCGCGCGAACTCGCGCGCAACAAAATCAATGTCAACGTGGTCTGTCCCGGTCCCACCGAAACCGCGTTGCTGCGCGGGGTGATGGACAAACAGCCCAAGGTGATCGAGGCGATGCTCCGTGGTATCCCGATGCGCCGCCTCGGACAACCGCAGGATCTGGCCGGCGCCGTGGCTTTTTTTGCTTCGGCGGACGCCGATTATGCAACCGGCCAGGTGATCAGCATCAGCGGCGGCCTGACGATGGCCGGATAACAAGGAGAATGCCAATGGCAGACCTCGATCTCGAAAAAGCCAAACAGGTCGCGCAAATCGTCGTAGGCGATGTCGGCACGGTCGTCCACGGCGCACTTTGCTATATCGGCGATCGCACGGGTTTATTCAAGGCGATGGCCGGCGCTGGTCCCCTCACGGTCGAGCAACTTGCCGGTAAGTCCGGCCTCAGCGCACGCTACGTGCGTGAATGGCTGGGTGCAATGGCGACCGCTCATTACGTCGAATATGATGTAGCCGCCAATACATATTTGCTCACTCCCGAGTACGCGGCTGCTCTGGCGGACGAGGATTCGCCATTTTTCATAGGCGGGTATTTCCAGATGGCGCAGGCAGCCGTGACCGTCGCGCCCAAAGTAGCGGAGGCCTTCAAGACCGGCAAAGGCGTCACTCAATCAGAGTACCCGGTCTCGTTCTTTGAAGCGGCAGAGCGCAATTCGCGCACACGCTACCTGCATAAGCTTCTGCGCAAATGGGTTCCCGCGATGCCGCAGGTCGTTGAGCGTTTAACCACTGGCGGAACCGCGGCGGACGTAGGATGCGGCGGCGGCCGCGCGGCAATCATGATCGCGCAGGCGTTTCCGGCGGCGCGCCTGTTCGGCTACGACATTCATACCGAATCGATAGAGCGTGCGCGCCGCAACGCGGAGGCAGAGGGCGTCGCTGACCGGGTCACCTTTGACACGCTTGACGGCGGTCAACTGCCGGCCGCCAAATTCGATTTCGTGTCGACTTTCGACGTGGTTCACGACGCGGTCGATCCAGCGGGGCTGATGTCAGCGATTCGCCTCTCGTTGAAGGACGATGGCACTTACCTGGTGCAGGAGGTGAACGTTTCCGACCGGCTCGAGGAAAATATGAAGCCGCTCGGCAAGATGATCTATTCAGTAAGCACACTCTACTGTATGACCACCTCGCTGGCCCATGGCGGAGCAGGAATCGGTGTGGCGATGGGGGAAACCAAGGCACGCGAACTCGCCTCGGCCGCGGGCTTCAAACACTTCACCCGCTTGCCGATAAAGGACGATTTCGCAGTGCTGTACGAACTGCGCCCGTGATCCGGACGAAACCAATATGAGCACAATCAGGCGAGGTCGTTCCCGCGTTTTTGACCCCATCTTGCAGGCCACCGCGAGTCTTCCTGAAAGCTCCGCGGCCTATAGAATCGTGAGCCGGAGTATGGGCGCAATCCTGTATATAGGCGAGACTAACAATCTTAGGCGGCTGGTGACCGAACACATCGACGTAGGAAAGCTGCCCCAATCGCGCATTGTTCATTAGATGCTTGCGAGCCCCGCGTCAACTTACATCGATCGAAGATTAGTCGAGAAAATGCACATCGAACGACATGCTCCTCAGCTGAACGGCAGTGCTGGCGGCGAGGGGCGTTCCCCGCTACGCAGCGCGCCCAAAGATGGACAACACTTGGCCCGATCGCGAAGGGTAGCTGGCTAGCCTGCCTCTGGCCGTTTTCCCGCTGATCAAGGTGCCCCGCCGAACGCGGTTGCGGCTTAACAACAGAAGAGCAATCCGGCGGTGGCTGTTGTAGCCTCTCCCTATTGTCGGGAGAGGTCGCGCGACGTCTTCGTCGCGCGGGTGAGGGACCGCAATGAATGATTCTGATTAAACCGCCCCTGCACTCGTGCACGACCGTGCAAGGAGTCTTCGCAAATCGAGTACGGCCGCCGAGCAAAAACCGTCGATGCGTTTGTATCAGCGCAGTTGCATGGCGTTCGGTTTCCAGCACCGGCAGCCGATCGGGTTCTATATCGCAGATTTCTTTTGCCCCGTGACGCGCCTGGTGATCGAATTAGACGGCGGCTGGCACGGCGAGGATTTAGTGCGAATCGAGGATGAGCACCATATTGCGTACCTTCAAAGGTTAGGCTATACGATTCCGCTTTTCTGGAACAACGAGGCAACCGAGAATGTCCGAGAGGTCTTACAACGCGTAGCGGAGCATCTTTTTTAAGGGTCCCTCACCTGGCGCTTCGCGCCACCCTCTCTCTATCGAGAGAGGGAATCGAACGCGTTCCTCTTCTGGTACTTGCCCCCCCCAATCAGTATCGCATGGGGGAAGGGCAACGGAGGGCGCTTCACCCCATTCTTTCCAGCAGGCTTTTCATGTCCTCCGCATGTTCCTCTTCGGTCTTGAGGATATCCTCAATCAGCTTACGGCTGGTCGGATCACTGTCGCCGAGCCATCTGACTATTTCACCGTAGGAGTCGACGGCAATTCGTTCCGCAACCAGGTCCTCGCGGATCATCGATATCAGGTCATTGCCCTCGATGTACTCAGAATGGCTGCGGCTGGCCAGCCCGTCGGGACTGAAATTTGGCTGGCCGTTCAATTGCACGATGCGAGTCGCCACCCAATCGACGTGCTGCTGCTCGTCCTTGGCGTGCTGCAAAAATTCGCCTTTGACGGCTTCGGAGTTGATGCCGATGGCCATGTAGTAGTGGCGCATATAACGAAGGCTGCAGACGATTTCTGTCGCCAGCACGTCGTTCAACACCTGGAGCACCTGATTGCGGTTCGCCTTGTAATTCTCGGTGACCGCACCGTTCAACATATTCTGCCGCGCGCGCTCGCGCAGAAGTTTCACATCAGCGATAAATTCGTTCATGTTTTTCCTCTCGGATTTTTATAGCGAGATTCAGTGAGACGGCCTTATCGCCCTTAACAAACGTGCGAGCGCCGGCCCCTCACACCTCGATATAAAGTGTAGCGAACGTCTTTCGGCGACACACTGAAATAGTTGCGGTCACAGCGGCAGTCGCGAGTGCGGACCTGGCATATACGGTGGACATCGAGCGCGGCAAGATGCGGCTCGAAGGACGCGATGAGATTGTGCCGATGGCGCTGCGCGTTACCACGATCTACCGCCGCGAAGGTGAGGAATGGAAGATCGTTCATCGACATGCTGATAACTTAGTTCCTATTCAGGCTACAGAATCGGTAATTACACGGTCGTAAGGTGGTCAGAGCTGTGTGAAGCGGCGCCGTTCGGCGCCGAAGAATTTTCACGCCACAGCCTACATAAGGGATTGGATATAAGATCGATGTCGAGGAGTTCTCGGCTTCGCCGGCCTGCGCGGCATCGCTGAGTTACGCTCAATAACCGCGCTCACGTCATCGCCTAGCGCAAACACCGCGACCATACCGAAATTTCGGCAACCGCAATGGCCTTCAACAAGCTCTTGGCGCGGAAGCATTTGGCGCGGCGCTGGCTGCCAGACTCAACTCAACGACCGCGCTCCGATGAGGTCGCGCTCGACAGAATCTCGGGGAATCAAATTTGAAATACAATGCCCAGAAAGGAGCGGTTTTGTGACATCCGGCGTTTGAACCCATCGGCGCCCGAAATTCATCACTTATCCTGTCACGGTTTCTACGTTATGTAACGGATCTTGTTAGATGCTTTAAGTAACAAGTGGTCTCGCGGTGAGGGCACGACGATGTCCTGAAGGCTGTTGAAAATTAGGGTGGCGGCGTTCCTCACCCGATCACATGATCGGGCTGCTGAAAGAGGAGGAGGCCGCCGTGAGGAAGAATGCCAAGAGTAAGGCTGTAAGGAAAGC
>Ga0185299_10008101_pt1 | contig 10513 bp, 7 predicted proteins | sample PaiPotPPA55metaG_FD_128002 | JGI IMG/M metagenome (GOLD analysis project Ga0185299, IMG submission 128002) | Iron sulfur acid spring bacterial and archeal communities from Banff, Canada, to study Microbial Dark Matter (Phase II) - Paint Pots PPA... ...
TGCAAGGCGGACTCTTGCGATCTTGCCGGATAAGCGAAATCGACATGTTCGAAGGCGATTTCGCCCCGGCCCGGCACGGGCAGCGCGGTAGCTGGAACCGGCGCCACGATCGCCGGCCGCAAGGCAAGAATCTCGGCGATCCGGCCGGCCGCGCCGCCGGCGGCGGATATTTCGCCCCACACCTGGCTCAACTCGCTCAATGCACCCGCGGCCAAAATGGCGTAGAGCACGAACTGCGACAAAAGGCCGCCAGTCATGCGGCCGGCGAGAACGTCCCGCGCGCCAAACCAGAGCACGCCGACAATGCTTGCGAAGACAAGAAATATCACAACGATCGTGAGGCCCGCGCGCGCGACGGCGGCATTGCGGGCGGCGGCATAGGCTTCCTCCACGGCGGCGCCGAAATGGCGGGCGGTCGTGGGCTCGGCGCCAAAAGCCTGCATCACGCGAACTGCGGCGAGATTTTCGGCGGCAAAGGCACTCGCCCCGGCGAGCGTATCTTGCGCCGTGCGGGACCGCTTGCGGACCAGGCGGCCAGAGGCCACCAGCGGCAGGACGATAATGGGAATAGCAATAAGCACGGCGGCGGAAAGCTTTGGGCTCGTATAGACCATCATTGCGACCGCGCCGGCGAAGAGAAAGAAATTGCGTAGCGCGACCGCCGCCGTGGAACCGAAGGCGGACTTCATCTGGGTCGTGTCGGCGGTGAGCCTGGACATGAGCTCGCCGGTTCGCGCGGTGTCGAAAAAGGCCGCGTCGAGACGGCAAAGATGTTTGAACACATCCGTCCTGAGGTCGGCCACGACACGTTCGCCGAGCGTCGTCACGAAATAGAACCGCGATCCGGAGGCGAGCGCCAAAACCGCGGCGACGGCGACGAGGGCAAAAAAATAAGAATTGATCAAGCCCGTGCTTTCGGCCGAAAAGCCGAAATCGATCATCCGCCGGATCGCCAGTGGCACCGCCAAGGTTGCCGCCGCCGCCACCGTCACCGCGAGCAGCGCCGCCGCAATGCGCGGCTTGTAGCGCAAAAGGTATGGCGCGAGCCGCAAAAGCGCGCGTGGCGACGGCGTTTGCTCGGGAGGAGCGGATTTCGTCATGGAGGCGGCGCGTTCGTTCATTGCCCAACTATAGTGAGATCTCTGGTTGAGACCTCGATATTATGGCGTACTCCCAAGCGGCGTTTGCGTCCACTTCAGCGGGAGTAAATTGATCGTGTGCAATCCGAATTATTTGTAATAACAAGCGGATTGCCGAGGCCACATGATTACGAGATAGTGCCGGCCCGGCGCGGTGAGTAACCCGGTTTTGGAAATCTGAGCGGAGGTCGGGCGGAGTGGCAGGGGACAAGGTTCTGGTCACGGGAGCTTCGGGCTTCGTCGGGTCCGCGGTGGCGCATGCCCTGATCCGCTCCGGCTATCGCGTCCGCGCCTTGCTGCGGCCAACCAGCAAGCGGACAAATCTCGCCGGTCTCGATGTCGAGATCGTGGAAGGCGACATGCGCGACGCGGCCTCGGTCGCGCGGGCCATAGCGGGCGCGCGTTTTCTGTTCCATGTTGCCGCCGACTACCGCCTCTTTGCCCGCAATCCGCAAGAAATTATGTGGAACAACCGGGAGGGGACCAGACTTCTTATGCAAACGGCCCTGGCGGCGGCAGTCGAGCGCATCGTCTATACGAGCAGTGCCGCAACCATCGCGTGCGCGGCGGAAGGCGAACAGGCCGACGAGACGATGCGGCTAAACGCATCCTGCGCGATCGGGGCTTATAAGCAAAGCAAGGTCGCCGCGGAGCAGGTCGTCGAAACGATGATCGCCCGCGATGATTTGCCGGCCATTATCGTGCATCCGACGGCGCCGATCGGACCGCGCGACCAGAAGCCGACGCCGACCGGGCGAATCATCGTCGAGGCGGCATCCGGCCGTATTCCGGGTTTCGTCGACACCGGGCTCAATCTCGTGCATGTCGACGATGTCGCGAACGGGCATCTCGCCGCCCTGCTCCGTGCAAAGCCCGGTGAACATTATATCCTCGGCGGCCAAGACGTGATGCTCGCGGAGTTCCTTGGCCAAATCGCGATCATGTGCGGCCGCCGCCCCCCCAGACTTCGGCTTCCGCGCCCGCTGGTTTATCCCTTTGCGTTCGCGGCGGAAGCCATGGCACATGTGACGCAACGCGAGCCTTTCCTGACAATCGACGGATTGCGCATGTCTAAGCACCGGATGTTCTTTAGTTCCGCGAAGGCCGAACGCGACCTCGGCTACAAGGCTCGACCCTATCCCGAAGCGCTCAAGGAGGCCTTGGCGTGGTTTCGCGGCAATGGACAACTGCGATGACGCCCGGCTTGCCGGTAAAACCTTCGAAAACGCACGGGCAAGAAAATTTTCCCGTCGCCTCCGTGCTCATCGCGCCAAAACATCGCGCCACAATTCTTGCCTATTACCGTTTCGCCCGCGGCGCCGACGACGTTGCCGACAGCCCTTCGCTCGCGCCGGACGCCAAGCTTGCCTGGCTCGACCTTTTCGAGGCAACATTGACCGGGCGAAGCGAGGCGGTCGAAGCCGCGCTGCCGCTGCGCGCGGCTCTCGCCGGGCGAAAGCTCTCGCCGCGTCATGCGCTCGATCTGCTGCGCGCCTTCCGGATGGATGCCGTCAAACATCGCTACGCGAATTGGTCCGAATTGATGGGCTATTGCGCCTATTCGGCGGCGCCGGTCGGGCGCTTCGTTCTCGATGTACATGGCGAGAGCGAATCCACCTGGCCCGCATCGGACGCGCTTTGCACGGCGCTTCAGATTGTCAATCATTTGCAAGACTGCGGCGCCGACTATCGCAACCTCGATCGCGTCTATGTTCCGCAAGATGCGTTCGCCGCGCAAGGCCTTCGGCCGGACGCGCTCGGCGCCGCAAAAGCCTCGCCGGAGCTGCGCGCGGTTTTGCAAGGCGTGGCCCGGCGGACCGCGCCGCTGGTCGAGTTGGGGCGCCGCCTTCCGGCCCAGGTCCGCGACTTCCGCCTATGCCTGGAGACCGCCGTGATTGCGCGCCTCGCGGGGAAGCTCAATGCCCTGCTGCTCGAACGCGATCCGTTGAGCGAACCGGTGCATTTGACGAAGTCTGGCGCTCTCGCCTGGTCGAGCATCGGCGTTACCGATGGGCTGCGGGCGTTCTCCCGGCCGCGACGGATCACGGCGACGCCGATCGGTGGCGCATGAGAGGCGTGGCCCGGGCCGCGGAGCCAGCCGATGCGTCCACCAGTGCGCGCGGCAGTACCTTCAATGCGGCCATGCGTATTCTGCCACGCCCGCGCCGCGAGGCGATGTTTGAAATCTATTCCTTCTGCCGCGCGGTTGACGACATCGCAGACGAAGCGGGGCCACGCCACGCCCGCAAGGAGGCGCTCGCCAAATGGCGGCGCGACATCGGCGCGCTTTATACAGGCGGGAGCGCCGCAACCCGCGCGCGCGCAAGGTTGCGAGGTCTCGCCATGGCAATCCATGCCTTCGGCCTGCGGCGCGAGGATTTTTGTGCCGTGATCGATGGCATGGAGATGGATGTCGATGCCGATATAAGGGCGCCCGATCTCGCCACGCTCGATCTTTATTGCGATCGCGTGGCGGGCGCGGTCGGACGCCTTTCCGCGCGGGCTTTCGGGATGCCGCAACGGGAAGGTCAAGGCCTCGCGCTTCATCTTGGCCGCGCGCTCCAGCTCACCAACATTTTGCGCGATCTCGACGAGGACGCGGCCCTCGGCCGGCTCTATCTGCCACGCGAAGATCTCCGCGCGGCGGGGATCGGCGAGGTGGGGCCACGAGAGGTTCTCGCCAATCCGGCATTGGGCCAGGCCTGCGCTCCAGTCATCGCCCGTGCGAAAACGCATTTCGGCGAGGCGGAGCAAATCATGGCGAGATGCCCCCGCGCGAGCGTGCGCGCGCCGAGGATCATGGCGGATGTCTACCGGGCCATTCTCGCCGGCTTGGAAAGGCGCGGATTCGCCGCGCCGCGCCAAAAGATTCGCGCGCCCCGCCATCGCGTCGTCCTGGCGCTGCTGCGTTATGGCCTCCTTTAATGAGTAAACCCGTAAGGAATAAACCCGCCGTCCATATCGTCGGCGCGGGGCTTGCCGGGCTCGCCGCGGCGGTGCGCCTTGCGGGAGGGCCCCGCGAAATCGTGCTGCACGAGGCCGCGCGGCAGGCCGGCGGGCGCTGCCGCTCTTATTACGACCCGGCGCTCGGGATGACCATCGACAATGGCAATCATTTGCTTCTATCGGGAAATCACGCCGCGCGAAATTATTTGGCGGCGATCGGCGCCGGTGAACGCTTGGCGGGGCCGCCGGAAGCCGAGTTTGCTTTCGTCGATCTCGCAACCAAGGAGCGCTGGCGTTTACGCCCGAATGCAGGGTGGCTTCCCTGGTGGATTTTCTCGTCGCTCCGGCGGGTGCCGGGCACGGGCCCGTTCGATTATCTTGGCCTCCTGCGGCTTCTTGTTTCCGGCAAGGATGCGCCGATCGGCGCGGTCATGCGCTGCGACGGATTGCTTTACGAGCGGCTTTGGCGGCCGTTTTTTCTCGCTGCCTTGAATACCGAGCCCGCCGAAGCTTCATCCCGCCTCGCCGCCGCCGTGGTGCGGGAAACGCTCGCCAAGGGAGGGCGCGCCTGCCGTCCTCTCGTCGCCGCGCAAGGCCTCTCCGCCGCGTTCATCGCGCCCGCGCTCGATTATCTCGTTAAACGCGGGGTAAAGATCCGGTTCGACCATAGGCTGCGGCGGCTAGAGTTTGCAAACGGCCACGCCGCCGCCCTCGATTTCGGCGACGATACGGTGCAACTCGACGCGGCGGACAAAGTCGTTCTCGCGGTTCCGCCCTATGCCGCGCAGGGCCTCGTGCCGGGCTTGCAATCGCCCGAGGATTATCGCGCGATCGTCAATGCCCATTTCAAAATCGCCCCGCCAAGGAACTGCCCGGCTATTTTGGGCATCGTCAACGGGACCATCGAATGGTTGTTTGCGTTTCCCGGCAGGCTTTCGGTTACGATAAGCGGCGCCGATCGCCTTCTCGATGTCCCGCGCGAGAAACTCGCCGAACGCATTTGGGCGGAAGTCGCGGAAGTGACATGGATTGAAAAGCCGCTTCCGCCATGGCAGATCGTCAAGGAAAAGCGGGCGACGTTCGCCGCGACGGTTGACGAAAACGCGCGCCGGCCCGGCGCCAGAACGACCTATGTCAATCTAGTGCTCGCGGGAGATTGGACAGCGACGGGACTGCCGGCGACGATCGAAGGGGCGATCCGGTCTGGCCATCGGGCGGCCGGTCTGATCGTCGCATCTCACTAAGAAAGGGGCGGCCTGGATGGAAGATATGGGTGGCGTAACGGAAAGTGCCGCCACGGCGGGCCCGGCCCTCGCCGACATCGAAGCGGTGGTTTCCCGGGCAACCCAAGCGCTGTTGGCCGCGCAGCGCGAGGATGGGCATTTCGTCTTCGAGCTGGAGGCGGATGTTTCGATCCCGGCGGAATATATTCTTTTTAAACATTATCTCGGCGAGCCAGCCGATGCCGGGCTCGAAGCCAAGATCGCGGCCTTTATCCGGCGCCAGCAGGCGGCGCATGACGGCTGGCCTTTGTTCACGGATGGCGCTTTCAATATCAGCAGCAGCGTCAAGGCCTATTTCGCGCTGAAGGCGGCCGGCGATTCCCCCGAGGCGGACCATATGCGGCGCGCCCGCGCGGCGATCCTCGCGCACGGGGGCGCAGCGAACACGAATGTTTTCACGCGCGCGCTTCTGGCGCTGTTCGGCGCGCTGCCGTGGCGCGGTGTGCCGGTCATGCCGGTCGAAATCATGATTTTGCCACGCTGGTTTCCCTTCCATTTAACCAAAATCTCCTACTGGAGCCGCACGGTTCTCGCTCCGCTCATGGTTGTGATCGCATTGAAGCCACGGGCGAGGAATCCGCGCAATGTCACGATCGACGAACTCTTCGTCGAGCCGCCGGACGCGGTTCGCCATTGGCCCGGCGGGCCGCATCAAAAATTTCCCTGGACCGCGCTTTTTGCCGGAATGGACAAGGTTCTGCGCTGGTCGGAGCCGTATTTTCCAAAGACCTTGCGCCGCCGCGCGATCGGCAAGGCGGTCGCCTTCGTCGAGGAGCGATTGAACGGCGAGGATGGGCTTGGCGCGATCTTCCCAGCGATGACCTATTCGGCGCTGATGTTCGAGGCGCTGGGCTACCAGATGCAAGACCCGAGGATGGTCCAGGTCTTGAATGCGATCGACAGGCTGCTCGTCATCCGCGAAGACGAGGCTTATTGCCAGCCTTGTGTCTCGCCGGTGTGGGACACCGGGCTCGCCTGTCACGCGCTGATGGAAGCTGGCGGGGAAGCAATGGCGCCGCGTGTTCGCGCCGCGCTCTCCTGGCTCGAACCCCTGCAAGTCACAGATGTCGCGGGCGATTGGGCCGCGCAAAAACCCCATGTCCGGCCGGGCGGGTGGGCGTTTCAATATGCCAACGCCTATTATCCCGACGTCGACGATACCGCTGTCGTGGCGATGGTGATGGACCGCGCGGCGGGCCCCGGACCGGAGTACAAGGACGCGATCGCGCGCGCGCGCGAATGGATCGAAGGCCTGCAAAGCGCCGATGGCGGCTGGGGCGCTTTCGAGTCCGACAATGACAGGGAGTATTTGAATTACCTCCCGTTCGCCGATCACGGCGCGTTGCTCGATCCGCCGACCGCGGATGTGACGGCGCGCTGTCTTTCCATGCTGGGCCAGCTCGGCGAGACTCCGGCGAGCAATCCAACGGTCGCGCGCGGCGTCGAATATCTCCTTCGGACCCAGGAAAAGGATGGCAGCTGGTTCGGCCGCTGGGGGATGAACTACATCTACGGAACTTGGTCGGCGCTCTGCGCGTTTAATGCCGTCAACCGCGATCCGCGCGGCGCGGAGGTGCAACGAGCCGTCGGCTGGCTTAAAAGCATCCAGAACACGGACGGCGGCTGGGGCGAAGGGGGCGAGAGTTACGCGATGAATTATGCTGGCTACCGTCCGGCGCCGACCACGCCGTCGCAGACGGCATGGGGATTGCTTGGGCTGATGGCCGCCGGTATGGTGGATGACCCGGCGATCACATCGGGGATACGCTATCTTGCACGGACCCAGGCGGAGGATGGATTTTGGAAGGAAGAGCGTTTTACCGCGACCGGTTTTCCGCGGGTCTTTTTTCTGCGCTATCATGGCTATTCGAAATATTTCCCGCTATGGGCAATGGCGCGCTACCGCAATCTGAGGGAACGCAACCCGCAAACGGTCCGCATGGGGATGTAAACGGGCCGCCGGTCATCGCCGTTACGGGCCTCAAGGTGGAAGCGTGGATTGCCGCCGGGCCGCGAACCCTCGCCCTGTCGGGTTGCGGCGATGTCTCGGGCCTCGCGAGGAGACTTGAAGCCGCCCTCACGAACGAGGCTTCCGCCATCATCAGTTTTGGCGTTGCGGGTGGTTTGGCGCCGGGTCTCGCCCCGGGGACAAAGCTTGTCGCCGGCGCGGTCGTCACCGAGGACGGCACGCGCTATTGCGGCGATCCGGGTTGGTCGAAGCGGCTTTCCTGCGCCCTCGGCGGCGCGGCGATCGCCGACATAGCCGGTGTCGATCTTCCCGTGGGCGGACCTGCCGAAAGGCTCGCCCTGCGCCTCAAAACCGGCGCGCATGCCGCCGACATGGAATCCCATATCGCCGCCCGCATCGCCGCCGCCCACAAGCTGCCCTTTGCCGCGTTTCGCGTCGTGGCCGACCCAGCGGACAGGCAATTGCCGCACGCCGCCGTGGTCGCAATTAAACCGGATGGCTCGCTTGCGCTCGGCGCGATCGCCGGCTCGATTTTGCGAGATCCGGGCCAGGTCCCGCAGCTACTGCTGACCGCCCGTGATGCGCGCGCGGCTTTCGCGGCTCTATTCCGCGGCCGAAAAATGCTTGCCGGACCTCTCGGTTTCACCGATTTCCGCGAGTTTTTGCTCGACATGCCGGCTGAAGAAATATTCGGCGGGCCGCTGCCTGTCTAGCGGGAAATCGGGCGCCATCGGACCCTCGACGCGAATGCCGCGCAAGGCCACGCCAAGAGCCCGCAAAGGACGGTTGAAGGCATCTTCCACGGCGGTCGCCTCGAAGCCGCAATGGACCATGCAGTCGGCGCATTTTTCGTAATTGCCGGTGCCATAGGAGTCCCAGTTGGTTTCCTCCATCAGCTCCTTGAAACTGGCCGCGTAGCCCTCGCCGAGCAGATAGCAGGGCCGCTGCCAGCCAAAGACCGTGCGGGTGGGATTGCCCCAAGGGGTGCATTTGTAGGTTCGATTGCCGGCGAGAAAGTCGAGAAAAAGCTTCGATTGGAAGAAGGGCCACGCCTTGCCGCCCTCGTTGCGCGCGAAAATTTGCCGGAATAAAGTCTTGGTGTTCTCGCGATTGAGGAAGTGTTGTTGATCCGGCGCGCGCTCGTAGGCGTAGCCAGGCGATACGGTGATGCCCTCGATGCCCAGCGCCGCCACGCTATCGAAAAACGCGGCGACCCGGGCGGAATCGGCGTTGTTGAACAGCGTGCAATTGATGGTAACGCGAAATCCGCGCTCCTTTGCGAGCTTCAAGGCCTCGAGGGCACGGTCGTAGACACCGGCCTGACAGACCGAACGCTCATGCATTTCCGCGTCGCCATCGAGGTGAATCGACCAATTGAAGTGGCGGTCAGGCGTGTAGCGATCGAGGTTTTTTGCAAGAAGAAGCGCGTTGGTGCAGACGGTCACGAATTTGTGTCTGGCGATCGCGCCCTTCACAATCTGGGGAAGGTCCTTATGCAGCAGCGGCTCGCCACCGGCGACCACGACGACAGGCGCGCCGCATTCGTCGATCGCCGCGAGGCAGTCGGAAAGCGATAGGCGCTGGTTGAGAATCTTGTCTGGATAATCGATCTTGCCGCAGCCCGCGCAAGCGAGATTGCAGCGGAACAAAGGTTCGAGCATCAGGACGAGCGGAAAACGCTTGCGTCCCGCCAGGCGCTGGCGCACCACATAAGCGCCGATCTGAGCCATTTGCAGAATCGGTATTCCCAAAGCGTGTTCCTAACATTTTGCCGCCATCCACGGTAAGCCGCGCGCAAGTCAACCGTTGAGTTCGGCTGAAGCTCGAATTCTACATTTTCCGCGACCCCGGGCAAGGTTGTCAATTCGACCGGGCCGAGAGCCGACTTGGCTTCTATCACGTCCTCGACGCACATCCTCGACGAGAATTTCTGGCGCCGGCGCACCGGCGTTCGCGCAACAGTTCGTATTCGAGCCGTTCTTGGCGCCGGCCTGGCCGGTCCCCGCGATTAATCTCCCTTGTTGCACATACCGCTCGCCTTGGCTATGAACTTTCGACACCAGAGGACATGTAGCATCAAGACAGTCAGTCCAAGCGTGGCGGCTTCGTCCTCGACGGAGCGGGCAACGCTATGGGTTCAGCGCCGCGACACCTCCGGCATACTGGAACATTTTTCCAAGGTTTGGGTTCCCCCGAACAACCCTTACTTTATGTGCTAACGGAGCTTTGGCTGACTTCTCTTCCGATTGGCGGTAGCAGAGCATGGCAAAATCCACGGAAACTCCGGCAATAACATCCATTGAGAAACCAATCGCTCCTGATCCCATCGCAAGATCCATCGTCGCGATCGTAGGGGCCTGTAGCCGTTTCCGATGGACCGTGCTTGCCTTGGCAATCTTGGTGACCATCGCCTCGGGTTATTATACGGCTACCCATTTCGCCATAAACACAAATACGAACGAGTTTATTTCGGCAAGATTGCAATGGCGGCAAAATCTTATCGCGTTGGACAAGGCTTTCCCCCAGCGCGATGATCAAATTGTCGTGGTCATCGATGGCGCGACGCCCGAGCTTGCCGAGTCGGCGGCGCAATCGCTGACCGATAGATTGAAGCGCCGTCCCGATCTCTACCAATCGGTGGTGCGTCCAGACGGCGGCTCTTATTTCAATCAAAACGCGCTGTTGTTCGAACCGGTCGCCGATCTTCAGCGCACGATCAAGGAACTGTCCCATGCCCGGCCGTTTCTGATGGCGCTCGCGTCCGATCCGAGTCTGCGTGGGATTGTAAAGGCTGTTTCTTTTATCAATCAGGGCGTTCAGGCGCAAGCCGGGACACTCGATGATTTTGATCGCCCGATGGCCCTGCTTGGCGATGCCTTCGATGGCGTGCTCGCCAGGCGGCCGGTGTTCTTTTCCTGGCGCGGTTTGTTGGCCGAGCGACCGGCCGATCCGCGTGAATTACGCCGTTTCATCGAGGTCAAGCCGGTGCTCGATTACGCGGCGTTGATGCCGGGGGAGAGGGCGTCCGATTTCATTCGCCAGAGCGCGAGCGATCTTGGGCTTTCCCCCAAGTCCGGGGTAACGGTGAGATTGACTGGCCTCGTGCCGATGGCCGACGAAGAATTCGGGAATGTCGCGGATGGCGCCGGGCGCAACGCGGCAGTGACCGCCTTGAT
>Ga0185299_10008102_pt1 | contig 10511 bp, 8 predicted proteins | sample PaiPotPPA55metaG_FD_128002 | JGI IMG/M metagenome (GOLD analysis project Ga0185299, IMG submission 128002) | Iron sulfur acid spring bacterial and archeal communities from Banff, Canada, to study Microbial Dark Matter (Phase II) - Paint Pots PPA... ...
TTGGTATGAGGCCTGTAACCGCTGCCAGTGCTGTGAGTTTTATTCGTGAGCCTTGACTTTAGTAGGAAGGCTAAGGTGAAAGCTAGCACCACGCGAGGAGTTATCGGCAGCCCACAGACGGCCGCCATGCGATTCCACAATAGATCGGCTGATGCGAAGTCCCATACCGGTTCCTTGAGGCTTGGTGGTAAAAAACGCGTCAAAGATTTTGTTCGCCTGGTGCGGCGGCAGCCCGACGCCGGTATCAGTGATCGAAACCACCAGTTGGCCATTTTCGGTTATCTGCGAGCGAATGATTAGTTCACGCGGGCCATCTGTATCTTTCATGGCTTCAATGCTGTTCATCATGAGGTTCATCAGTACCTGCTGCAGTTGCACGCGATCTCCCATGACCTCAGGAAGTTCTGCAGCCAGCTCTGCCCACACCGATATGGAGTACCGCGCAGCTTCACCGCTCATGACGGCCACCATCTCTCGAATGATCTGGTGCATATCGACCGACTCCCATTGCGGATTGACTTTTTTAAAAAGCAGACGAGTTCGGCTGATGATCTCCGCCGCACGGGTCGCATCTTTCACCATTCTGGATGCGGCCTCGCGGGCCTCGTCCAGATCGGGTTGATCGCGATTGAGCCAGCGTGAGCAGGTGTTCGCGTCGGTGACGGCGGCGGCAATTGGTTGATTGACTTCGTGTGCGAGAGAAGCAGTCAACTCTCCCATCGTGGTGATGCGGCTGATGCGAGCAAGATCGGCCTGGGCCTGACGCAGAGCTTCTTCGGCCTGCCTGCGCTCTGTAATGTCTGTGGAACTGCCGAGGAATTTCACCAGATTCCCAGACGCGTCCAAGACGGGATGGCCGACACTGTGGAGATGTCTTATGGTGCCGCTGGGAAGGATAATTCTGTATTCAACTTCGTAGCCCGACTTTTCATTGATTGCTCGATAGATTGCTTGTTGCTGCCCGGCTCGATCATCTGGATGAATACGCTCCAGCCGCTTTTCCCACGTAATCATGCCCTCTTCCGGATCGAAGCCGTATATGCGATACCATTCTTCCGATAAGTGCAACGCGCACCTTTCAGCTACGTCCCAGGCCCAACTTCCTGTATGCGTGAGCTTCTGCGCTTCGGCTAAATACGCCTCACTCTGCCGCAGCTTCTCTTCAGCACGATTGCGCTGGGCAATTTCGAGACTCAGGTCCTTATTGGCCCGAGTCAGATCTGCTGTCCGCTCCGCGACTCTAACTTCAAGCTCGGTTCGCGACCGGTTTATGGCCATCATTAGAAATGCAAAAATCAGAAATACGAGATCATAAATAGCGCGAGATACGGCGGGAGCTTCTGACCAATGGCTGTACCGGATGGTGGAAGCAAGCACCGCGGCCACGATGCCGGGCATATTGCCGCCGTACCAAAACGTAATTGCAATTGCGGAAAGCGCAAATGCGGCAAACGGCTGAGGCAGATGAAAATATAAAAACAGACGCGCCAGGCCCATCGCTGCTGCGATCGATGCAAAGGCCAATCCATAGCGCAGAGCAGCAGCGGCCACTGGCCGCGCAAACCATTTGCCTGTAGTTGTGACAGTCATCGTCGAGAGTCTGTTTACGTTGGATAGAGCCCCGCCCTTGAAAGATGCACCCTCAATGTAAAGAATCGTTACGGCGCGCTAACCTACTTTTTGCCGCCAGCGATCTCCAGCTTGCCCGCCATTTTTACCAATTCCGCGAGGGAATCAGCCTGCATCTTGTGCATTACGTGCCCGCGATGGATCTTCACCGTGATTTCACTGGTGCCGAGGTCATACGCGATTTGTTTATTCAGCATGCCCGAAACCACCAGTCCCATGACTTCGCGCTCGCGGGCGGTTAGCGACTCGTAGCGTTTTCGCAAATCGCTCAGATCACTCTGTTGTTGGCGTGATGCACGGTCACGGTCTAGAGCCTGATAGATCGCATCCAGCAGATCCTGGTCGCGGAAAGGTTTCGTGAGGAATTCGACCGCACCGGATTTCATGGCCTTGACGGTCATCGGAATATCGCCATGACCGGTGATGAAGATGATCGGAATCCGGATCCCTCCATCAGCCAACTCGCGCTGGAAGTCCAGACCGCTGACGCCATGAAGTCTCACGTCCAGGACAAGGCAACTGGGCCCGTCCGCGCGCTTGCTGCGCAAGAACTCTTGTGGTGTTGCGAAAGTCTCGGAACGCAAGCCAACTGACTTCAACATGCCCTGGATCGCGGCACGTACCAAGTCATCGTCATCGACGACAAACACGGTGGCGGCGGCTGTAGGCGTCATTGATTGCCTCTGCGGCTGTGATTAATCCGGAAAGATTTTACGCCCATCAAGTGACTGGAAAATGGTGATTTCAGCGAAAAAGGAGATTCGACCTGTAGTGCCAGGCACTTGAACCCTCCAGATTAAACTTGATTAAACTTGTCCGCTGCTCACTTAGAGGGCAGCGCGATTAGGCGACAGACTCCGCAGTCAGCAAATGCTGTAACCCAGAGGCAAGCTCATCTTCCTTCACGCACGTATCTGTCGGCGAGGGCGAACTGTCAATTTGCTCACCGCAGAGCAGCGTTACAGGAACCTTCGGGTGAATTTGGCGCAGACTCTGCACCAAATCAAAGCCCGCCTGTTCGCTCGCGGCCTTGTCAACCACAACGGCAGCGGCTGAATGCATAACGTACAACAAGGCGACCCCTTTAGTTGGACTGTTTGTGCTCACGACCTGGTAGCCTTTTTCTTCCAGTGTAGCTAATACCGAATGGTGACCGCTCGCACCATCAGATATGTAAAGAATTATGTTGTATCCGGTCATTTTTGGCTCCCCTTGTCGACAGGTAGTGATCGACGGCGGGTCTCAGTTTGTGATCAAAAGTGGCCTCCCGCGTGGACCCGGCTGCTTCAATTCCGGGCCCTAACGCGAATGCCAGTTTTACGTTCGGTTGCCAGCTCCGGTAGTTTCGGAGTGGAGCCCAGGTGCATCCTTTACCACGACGGTTTCAAGTTTGTCCTGTGCTAATTGCTTCTCTGTCTGCTTGGAATACACGAATTCGTTTCCGATTTCGCTTCCTGGATAGAACCACTTCAAAAGGACAGGCGGTCCTCCCGCTTCTGACTCTGCGAACGTGAGCTCGATGTCATTGGCTGGCTCCTGCAGGTCGGTAGAACTTGTCAGAAAAGTTCCGTACTGAACACTTCGGTTTGCACTGAATATCTGAACGACATTGGTTTCAGCACCATGATCGCCCAATTCAAACAAATAGGTTCCCGTTGGCAATACCTGCCCCGGAATCTGGACCGGTTGAGTGAAAGTGATTTTTGTGGCATGGTCAAACTCGTCAGCGTGAGCTGCGAGCTCGACAATCAGGGTAAAAGCGATGATCAAACCTATGACGATGTAACCTTTGTTGATTTTCATTTGTTTTTCTCCTTTAAAACAGTCGCGAAAAAAGGAACTTCACAACTGCTTTTCCTTTGTTTTCTCGCTGCGCGTGGCGGCCTTTGCCTCGCCGGGAGTGAATGCTTAGAGAGACCAGGCCGCCACGCATCAGCGTTGCGCTTGCACATTTACTAAGGCACGGCAGATACCAAACCAGGGCAGACAAAGATTTGCCAATAAGAAAGCGCCGAGAGGGCGAATAGATCCCATTCGCTCAAGAGCATAGGCCTTGGGAATTTTCCCGTTCCCACGTTGATTTAGAACCGCGGCCGCATTTTGTGGCCGTCCGAATATCGACGCGCTATCAACCTGTCGACACTCGGGACCTTCCGATTTTTTTAAGCTGGGCACAAACGCTTGCAAATCCGTATGCGAGCAGCAAATTGGAGTTTGGAGATGTGCATGCATTCAGTCGCAATGACGTAGCCGCCGAAAGCGGACCGCGTGGAGTGAATGACCGAGTTTCCCCCACTCTGCACGGTCGGTTCAGCGAATGGCGCTACGTCACGAATTGAAAAAGTGAGCTGGAAAGGAAGGAATCGAAATGGCAAATCAAGAAAGCAAGAAGTGCGCGCACATACCGTGCCTGTGCGAGGTACCGGACGGAGAAGAATACTGTGGAGATGCCTGTCGTGACGCGGGAAGCGAAGATGTGGAAATTGCATGTCAATGCAGCCATCCCGCTTGTCCACTTACGTTTCGGCAGTTCGCATATCGTAGCCGCGCCGAATTGGATTGCTAAGAACGGTCGTTGTGGCGGCATCCGTAAGTTCTTTGCGAAGGATCCGTCGCCGATGCACGGATGTGGCTGTTCAAAGGAGAATCGATTATGAAGTTTATAAAACAGGGTTTGTCGCTTTTTCTCTCATGTTGCCTTGTATCAGTCACTGCACCGGCAGGGTTCGCCGCGCAGGCGAACCAATCCGCCACACCACCAGGGGTTCAACCGGCGATCCAGACGCCAGAACAACTGCAGCAACTGGTAGCGCCAATCGCATTGTATCCAGACGCTTTGGTAGCACAGATTCTTGCGGGCGCGACATATCCCGACCAAGTTGTAGAAGCAGACCGCTGGCTGCAGCAAAATCCCAATCTCAAGGGCGAGCAACTCGGTAAAGAAGTCGATAAGCAGCCTTGGGATCCCAGTGTGAAGGCCCTCACTGAATTTCCTTCAGTGCTCGCCAACATGGACAAGAATCTTTCCTGGACGTCTTCGCTTGGCGATGCCTACGTCAATCAACAGCAGGACGTGATGAATGCTGTTCAGGTAATGCGCGATCGCGCGGAGAAAGCCGGCAACCTGAAAACGACGTCGCAGGAAAAGGTGAGCAACAAAGGGAAGACCATCGTGATCGAACCCGCTGACCCTCAGGTTGTTTATGTTCCAGAATACGACCCGTGGCTAGTGTACGGAGCGCCCATCGGCATCTGGCCGGGTTGGTATTCTTATCCCGGACTTTATCTTGGGGTTCCCGGAATCGAGTTTGGCTTAGGATTTGGACTTGGCTTCTTTGGCGGATTTGGCTGGGGCTGGGGACACTGGGGATACGATTGGCATCACCACGACATTCGTTTCGATCACCACAGCTATGTCTCTCACAGTAGAGTTTTCGCCAACCGTAACAACTTCAATCGCGCCGGCGGATCTCATGGAGCCAGCGGATTTCATGGCGGCGGAGCCAGGGGATTCTCATCACATGCCCAGGCCGGCACTCATTCCGGAGCGTTCAGCGGCTTCAATCATGGAGGAGTTGCAAGAGGCTTCTCTGCTCGCGGGCAGTCGAGCTTCGGTGGAGGCTTCCACGGAGGCGGCGGTTTCCACGGTGGTGGAGGTGGGCGAAGGTAGTTTCTGTTCGACTAAGACAAACGAGACTGATGATACGGAGAAAGAACATGCGCACAAACAATATGACGCTTGAAACAACTGAAACATTTATCGTAAGACTTGCCTTTGGGTTCGCATCCACGGCCGCTCTTATGCTGGCTCTGGTGGTTGTCTTGGGCTTCGCCACGTCGAGTTTTGCTCAGCAATCACAAACAAAAACGTTCTCGTCTGCGGGTGAAGCCAGCGATGCTCTTTTTCAAGCTGCGGAAAAGCAAGACGAGCCGACTTTGGAGTCCATCCTCGGGGGAGGGAAGGAAGTCGCTTCCTCCAGCGATGACGAGGACGACAAACTCGAACGCGAGCAGTTCACTAAGAAATACCAGGAGATGCATCGTCTGGTCGCAGAACCCGACGGAACCACAGTTCTTTATATCGGCGCAGAAAACTGGCCTTTCCCAATCCCGTTGGCCTCCAAGAACGGTGAATGGTATTTCGATTCCGATCAGGGCAAGCAGGAAATCCTGTTCCGCAGAGTCGGGGAAAACGAGAACACCGCAATCGAAGTGTGTGAGGAGTTCGCAATGGCAAAGACCGCGCGTGCTGAAAAGGTCGCTAGCCGTGACCCCATTACCCAATTTGCCGAAAGCCTGGCCTCTGGCAGCACGGCGAATTCCGACAACAAAGGGTCCGCTCCTTTCCACGGGTATTACTTTCGAATGTTGACAACGAACTCGGCATCGCAGCAGAGCGGTCCCAGCAAAAGGCAACGAGGATTGATTTTGGTAGCCTATCCCGCAGAGTACCAGTCATCAGGGGTCAAGACCTTTGTAGTCACCTGGCGTGGAACCGTGTTCGAAAAGGACCTCGGTCCTGACACAACTACTGTGGCACCACAAATAAAGGTCCGCGACTCGAACTGGCGACCGGCGGAATCAAGCTAAACACGTGAACCCGCCTCGGCGCGATTATCGTTGTCTCCCCGTCCGCGTCGAGGCGAAGCCCAGAGAAAGAGAACCGTGATGACCACCAATCTACCGGTCTTCCTCAGTGTGATGTCCCTGTCGATTCTTGGCTGCGCGCAGGCTGTTTCGTTGCCGGAACCGCCGCAGGTACAAGCGCAGAATCACGTTGTATCACTGACGCTGCAAGCGGTGAATGAGAGTGGCCGGGACGCTTTTGCTTTCGACGGTAAGGCGGTCGCTCCGGTTATCCGCGCCTCCCCGGGTAACGTTCTCAAAATCACTTACATCAACGACCTTCCCGCTAAATCCTCGGAGAGCTGTGCGATCAATCCCTGCATGGACATGACGAATTTGCATTTTCATGGGCTAAGCGTATCGCCGGATGCTCCGCAAGACGACGTTCTTACCATGCTGGCGAAGCCTGGCGAGGCGTTGCACTACTCTGTCGAGATTCCCCGCGACCATCCGCCGGGTCTGTTCTGGTACCACACTCATCCGCATGGCGAAAGTCACCGGCAAGTGTTGGACGGCATGTCAGGAGCCATTGTTATCGAGGGGATGGAGCGTTATGTCCCTGAAGTAGAACGGCTGCGCGAGCGGGTGATCGTGGTGCGCGGCCGATCCATCAAACATGATCCCAGTGGCGCTGCGTTGATGCGCGAAGTTGGAATTCCGGCAAAGGGGTGCGGAGGGGAAGCGGAGGCGGTCGAGGAAATTTTTACCGTTAACGGAATTGTGCGACCGCAAATCGAGATCGCGCCTAAAGAGCGGCAATTCTGGCGAATCGTGAACGCTTCTGCCGACCGCTATTTGGACCTGCAGGTGGATGGACAGACATTCGAAATCGTAGCTCTTGACGGAATGCCGCTAGCCTACCGCGACCCCAAGCATCCGACCAGAATCAGCGATCACTTGTTGGTGTCGCCCGCGGGTCGGCTAGAGGCAATTGTCAACGGTCCACCTGCTGGCGCACATTCAGCGTTGCGTACGCTTTGCGTGGACACGGGCCCGGTCGGGGATCCCAACCCGGAGATGGTACTGGCAGATATAGTCGCGCCAAGATCAGGTACTGGCACACTGTCGAAACAAGCGCACGCTATTGACGAGCGTGCCCCGGTTTATAAGCCAATTGATGTTGAGCCGTTGAAGAAAACCGCAGCGGACTTCGTGGTCACCTTTACCGAAGACAAGAACGGCTTCTACATCAACGGACTGAAGTTTTCGGCGGATGCGGCACCGATGACGAGCGCCCAGGTTGGCACCTATCAGCGTTGGCGTATTGTCAACGCCACTGCCGAGTTGCATCCTTTCCACATTCACCAGGTCCACTTCTTGGCTTACGCGCAGAATGACTCGCCACTTCCCGATCCCGCCTGGCTGGATACGGTGAACGTTCCAGTTGCCGGCTCGGTGGATGTCATCCTCGATTTTACCGACCCCGTCATCAAGGGAATGTCGCTGTTTCATTGTCACCTGCTGAATCATGAGGACAAGGGAATGATGGCGAAGATCCTGTTCAAATAATCTCTGGAGCCGACCAAAATGATTCGCGAGAAAAACGTAACCATGTTGTGAGCAATTGCATCAAGCAGGACATATGGCAAATCGCCGGAAGCAAGGCTCGCCATCGCAGTCCCGCCGCCGCAGAATTTTCCACACCACTGCGAGGGCGCCTTGCTTCCAATTTAGTAGTCGCCAAAGCGAGAAGAAATTCGATGTGCCTGGTTAACTCCGAAAATCTGTCGAAATACCGACATCCTGTCCGCCGTGTGACGCCTGCCTGAACTTCACCGAGCGAACTGCAGCCACATAGCTTCGTATACTGCGGAAAATACGCAAGAATGTCGATTGGAACGCGACGTGCCTCTTTGGCTTGCAGGAGGAAATAACGTGCAAGAGGCGCAAACATACTTCGGAAGCGAACCGCGATTCACCCCCTCCAGTGTCCACAACGTCAAGGAGGAAATGAACGAGACTTTGTCGCGCTACCGAGCGGCGTTCTTCAGGCGCGCTTATCTCGTACTGGAAAACGCAGCGGATGCGGAGGATGCGGTTCAAGACGCACTCCTGTCCGCTTACAAGCACATTGACCAGTTCAGAGGTGAGGCGCAGCTGTCCACCTGGTTAACCGCGATTGTCTGCAATTCTGCGCGCATGCAGTTGCGCAGGCGGCCACGCCACATTCACGTTTCACTGGACGAGCCCGTCGGCGAAGAGCAGGAACACTCCGCGGCAGAACAATTGGCGGACAGCCGGCAGAATCCCGAGGACGAGTGCCGAAGCACTGAGCTTCGTGCGCGCCTCAAAGATCTTTTGACGGAACTCCCGCCCTCGTTGCGCAGGGTATTCCAGTTGCGCGATCTGGATGGCATGACCACGCGCGAAGCAGCCAACCTTCTCGGCGTGGCGGATGGAACCGTGAAAGGCCAATTGGCAAAGGCACGCACGAAGCTAAGGAAATTGATGGAGACGGCGCGGGATTCACAACGTCGTGCGCGTCGGACTTATACCACGACGCCAAGCATGTCTGAGAGATAACGCTCAACCAGGAAATTTATGTGGATTGTTCAACTAGCATTGCGGCGGCCCTACACCTTTGTGGTGATGTCCATCCTTATCCTGATCATGGGTGGCCTGGCGATTGTTCGCACTCCAACCGACATTTTTCCGAACATCAACATTCCAGTCGTCAGCATCATCTGGACCTATAACGGTCTTACTCCCGAAGACATGAGTGATCGGATCATTAACGTCACCGAGCGAGCCCTTACCACCACGGTTGACAACATCGAGCACATCGAATCGCAATCTTTGTATGGCATCGCTGTAGTTAAAGTATTTCTGCAGCCGAATGCGAACATTCAACAAGGTATTGCGCAGATAACCGCCATCTCTCAGACGCAACTGCACCAGTTACCAGTCGGAACAACGCCGCCTCTCATTCTTGCCTATAGCGCATCGAGTGTGCCGGTGCTGCAATTGGCTCTCTCCGGGCAAAATCTATCGGAGCAACAACTCAACGACTATGGTCTGAATTTTATTCGCACCCAGCTCATCACAGTGCCCGGGGCGTCGGTTCCTTATCCCTATGGCGGCAAACAACGTCAGGTGCAAGTTGACCTCAATACAACTGCTCTACAGTCAAAGGGACTTTCGGCGCTAGATGTGGTCAACGCGATTACCCTGCAAAACCTGATCCTGCCCACAGGGACGTCGAAGATTGGCTCGAAAGAGTACGATGTTTCAATTCCTAACGCAGCCCCGCAGACGATCGCGGACCTGAACCGCATTCCCATCAAGACGATTGGCAGCACCACCATCTACATAAAAGATGTCGCCTGGGTGCGCGATGGCTTTCCTCCGCAGACGAACATCGTGAAGGTCAACGGGCAGCGCTCCGTATTATTGACGATCCAAAAAGCCGGGGATGCCTCAACGCTGAACGTGATTGCGGGCATCAAATCTCTCCTACCTCAAATTGCAACGACAGTTCCACCGCAATTGAAGATGACGCCACTGGCGGATCAGTCAATTTTTGTTCGCGGTGCGATCAGCGGAGTTGTGAGAGAAACATTGATTGCCGCTTGCCTGACTGCTTTCATGATTCTCACTTTCTTGGGCAGCTGGCGGAGCACGGTGATTATTGCAACGTCGATTCCGCTGGCGATCCTGACCTCCATCATTGTGCTAAGTGCGATCGGACAAACCACCAACATCATGACCCTCGGGGGACTCGCCTTGGCGGTCGGCATTCTGGTGGATGACGCCACGGTCGAGGTAGAAAACATCAATCGCAACCGCGAGGCAGAGCCCGATAAGGACATGGACGAAGTCGTACTGGACAGCGCTTCGCAAATCGCAACTCCTGCATTCGTTTCCACGCTCTCGATTTGCATTGTGTTTGCACCCATGTTCTTGCTCTCAGGTGTGGCGCGATATTTGTTTGTACCGCTCGCCGAAGCGGTCGTGTTCGCTATGTTGGCTTCATATTTTCTTTCGCGAACCATTGTTCCGACCATGGCCAAATATTTGTTGCGGAGTGAAAAGAAGGAAGCTGAAAACGCTCCTAGCCGCAATCCGTTGGTACGCATGCAAAAGGGTTTTGAAGCGGCTTTCGAAAGATTTCGCATCAGCTATCGCGGCCTGTTGGAGTTTTGCCTGCATCACCGACGTGCATTCCTCATAATCTTTTTCGCGGCCTGTCTAGGATCTTTAGCAATTCTGATCCCGTGGCTGGGCCGGGATTTCTTCCCGGCTGTTGACAGCGGCAC
>Ga0185299_10008103_pt1 | contig 10510 bp, 14 predicted proteins | sample PaiPotPPA55metaG_FD_128002 | JGI IMG/M metagenome (GOLD analysis project Ga0185299, IMG submission 128002) | Iron sulfur acid spring bacterial and archeal communities from Banff, Canada, to study Microbial Dark Matter (Phase II) - Paint Pots PPA... ...
GATGCAAACGTTCCTCGACGCAATGCCGATGACGAAGGAGAAAATGATCGCCGCTTAATAACGTCGGACACCAAAACCCGATCGCTTAACCAGGCACCGTCTGTCAGATCGAGTCTCGGCTACTACACCGTGACTAGCCAAGGCTTTCGCTTCCTGTGTCAATCAATGCACTCGGGATGGTTGCATGTCTTAACAATAACGGCGCTGCCCAGCGGCAATGGACAGCGGGACTGTTCCGTGCTTGGCATATTTTTCCAAAGCCGCGCAAAATTCGGTGGCGTTTTCGACAGCCCCTCGGGGAGCTGGACGTGCTCCTCGATCCACTCGGCAAGCGGGATTTCCGGCGGCGGCCGAAGCTGCGCCAGCGTCGCCCGGACAAGCCGGGAAGCCTTGGCGTTTAGCCATTCCATCGGGATAGCGTTCGACTGAGCCACATCCCGACGGCTGATAGCGTCTTCTGCAGCCACTTGCAAAACCGGCACGGCTCAGTAGATCGATTAAATGGCTCGCTCATATCTTGATCGTGGTCCAAATCCCGAAAGTTTGGTAGTGTCCCAGTTCGCGCAAGGGCAGGCCATTACCTTCGGGCAAGTCGCGGATCAAGTGTTGGCCCTCAAGCGGCCGGAACTGCGGGCCACTACCGCGGCGGCTTGGGTCGCCACCTTCGCTTTGCGCCATTGCCGGGAATTGCGGGAGAAACCCGTCGCCCTCATCGACACGGCCGATATTTTGACGATCTTGGAACCGTTCTCGCCCGTCATGGGTCAACAAAGGCGGCCGCGCTTAGAAGCCGCCGTCAATATTCCCGAAGCCTATCCGGCCACGCCGCGCGAATTCCATTTAGACCCGGCGTTTTATGCCGCCGGTGCTGACATGGCGAAGAGCTTGAAGCCGTTCATGGTGACCGCGCGATGACAACATTGAGCGGGTTGAAGATTGATCCCCGGCCGCCCCGGTGCATCAAAACGCACTATGAAATCCGGTGCATCCAAAACGGCCGGGCGACGCCTTTGCATGACGGCGCGGAAACTTTGAATGAGGCGAGAGAGCGCGCCACTGATAAGGCCAAAGCGCTTCATCACGAGAGCTATTTCGAATTGGAAAAGGGCCAAGAATTCGCGGACCACGAGGCGGATGGCGTCTATTTATGCACAATCAAAACGGAAAGTACGCGGTCGCGATTGGATGAAATTGTCGCCGGACAAATCTCGAATGACTTGGGTCTATATGAACCATGACGAAATGAGAAAACTTTTGCTCGCGGGCGCCATCGCTCTTTGCGGTCTTGCTATGGCCACGCGCGCCCAATGCGAAACCTTAAAGGACATGGCTCGTGACGGCCGGCTAACCGTGCCGCGGATCGTAGTAATATGGATGAATAGCGACGGAGACTGCCGCTACAAGATCGACGCCAAGAAAATGGGAGCGTTTTTGGACGCGCTCAAGCCGGTGGACCTGGGTGATAAAGCGATGAATGATGCAGCCGATTTCTACAACAACATCGTGCGCCCCACGCTCGGCGCTGACCTTTGCACCGAAATTTGGAACAACTTTGGCCCGCAAGGCAACATGACCGCTGGGATCGTATCGGTCCGCTGCCCTAAAACGCCTTAAAAGAAAGCCGACGTCGGCCAACGGCTCATCGCGAGGTCAACGGGTCGCCCAAGTCAGATATGATCTTTGCGGCCGCTCGCCTCGGGAATGGACTAGGAGCGTCGCTCTTTCGCGCGATATCCACATGAATCGACGCAACAGCGGCGAGAAACCCTTGCGAAATCGGGCGCAGCTACAACAATGACGCATCGACGATTTCTAGACTGTCGGAAATCTAAAAGGGAGTATTGAGATGAAGAACTTCACGCCAGAGTGCCCAATTATCGAAGGTAGCGTCGCAAGGTTCTCCTCTGCCAGCGAGTCTTACCGCGTCATTATCACTGTTGAACGCAGGGACGGGAAGAACATAACGGATAGAGATGTAATGCTTGCCTATACTTCGGCGCTGCCATCGTTTACGCAAATGAAATCGGTTGGTAGGATATAACGTAACTTCGCGCGGCCCTCGCGTTTAGTCCTAGGCTCATGTCGCAAGGACCGCCGACCTAACTCGGAAGGGGTTCCACGATTGTGGCGGCGGTCTAGATAACTACGATAGCTGCGCAGCAGGCGTTCAGATTGATGACGTAAGAGCGGCCGGAATGGTTGAGCATATCTATAGTAAGCCGGCTACATGTGGTTTTGACTAGGCCGCCTCAGTTGTCGGCCTACCTTCGCTATTGAATTTGGCACCTTTGCAAACGGTGGCTGCAAGGATATTCGATGCGAAATTTGCCAATTCCTTTTTTGCGGTTACCGCGAATTCTGTTTTGAAATCATCATTATTCCTTGCCGGTTCCTCCGCGCTGGATGCCGATGCGCACATAATCAACGCGCATGCCGACAAAAATAAGCGTTTCATTTTTGGTTCCTCAATGCTTATGCCGAGTCTGACGAGGCCATGAAGCTGCACACCCTTTAGCTGCGGCATTCATTTCGAACGGTCGCGTCTTGTGATCCGCATGCGGCGATTTTTGAGCTTCGCCAGATCGTTCTTGGCGACAGCTTTCCTCATAATGTTCATGCCGCCTTCTGGGCTGGGCTCCGTTGGCGCCGGAATGGAAGAAATTTCGTCTTCGAGCGCGTCGATTTGCCGTGAGATTTCCTCAGCGCCCTTTGCGCTCTTTCTGATCCGCACGCCTGGGCCACCGCCATTCTCCGCGATGAATTCGACCCCGGCCTTTTCGAGCGCGGCGATGATCTTCTCGCGGGTTTCCGGCCGGCCGCCAAGCTCACCGCCAGTGGCCTCAAGCCGTTTCGAGACGCCGGACGACTCAGCGATTGCCTCTTGCGACCAGCCCAACAACTCCCGCGCCGCCTTGATTTGCTTAATTGATACTTTCGGTATTGGCAACGGGAACCTACTAGTGTTCGATACCGTTAGTATCGCATGGCGCGATATCGAAAACAAGGAGAATCAATATGACACGAAACACGTCGCGCGGCGGCAAGACCAGACCTTCGCCGATTGGTTCGCGGAGCTTCGCGATCTGGCGGGCGAGCGCTGGGCGGACGTGGCCGACCAGGATCTGATCAGAGCACTGCCCAAATAACCTTGCGAGGAGGGGGCCGTCCACATATGGGAAGCGGATATTCGCTCAAGCCGCCTGAATGTCGCGAGTGCGCCGAACCGGTCATTCCACGAGGCTGAAATATGGTCTGATCCGTCATCAACCGTCGATAAGCACATTTCCAAGCCGCAGCCACGTAAAGGAACATATTCCGTGGCAATGGCGGGCGCTGCCGAACGGGCGAGCTTAACACCTATGGTCGCGCCGAGATTTCCTTCGGCGTCGGGTTCCTGCACGATATAGCATTTAGTTTTAGACCATCTAGTGTAAGTCAATGCGCGGTTGGGAAGGCCTAATGGAAGGATTGAATAACAAAGTAGGCCGGGCGAAAACCTATTCCGTTGGCAAGGGGCGGATACTTACATAACGGGTCGCCCGGTGTTGTGCCTATATATTTGAACTGGGGTGTGAGATTTGTCTGATACATCCAGGCGAGCGCGGCCGAATAGCAAGTGGCCTTTGCCCTGAACAGAAAACTAGCTGTAGTCAACGACTGTAGGTTATTGTCAGTGGTTTGAGATGATTGGCCGTACTCGCCCAAGATGATAGGAACCCTATCCGCTAAGACTCTACCACAAACCAAGGTCAACCCAGGATACAGGCCATAGTCGGCGTAGGCATGGAGATCATAAAAATTAAGGCCGAGCCCCGAGAAAAGACCAGCAAGAATTTCAAAAGCCGCGAAGCTAAAACCCGCCGATGATGTCACCGGCACCGAACTGTTCAATTTTGCATATTTGGCCATGTCTTGGATAAAGTCCCGGGCTCCCAGCCAATAAGTGGGAAAGTAGCCTGCGATGAGCGGGGCTTTGATCTCGTTGATCACATCGAGGCCATAAATGACCTCCCTGATCTGAAATCGCATCCCGTTTTCATCAGTTGCCGTTGCATTGAATAGGTTAAGAAGCGGAAGCAGAACTTTCTTTTTGAAATTGTCTCTCTCCCCCACCGTTATTCAGGAGCACATTCTCGAAGTAAGCTTGGAGGGGGTGGAGGCGGGAAGTAGGATCAACGACAGCCTGCATATCCACGCCGTTCAGCGCGGTGACTTGGACCTGCAGTCCATATTTCTTGGCCTTTATAAAAACAGTTTGCAGATTGCCAATTAACTCAGGATTGCCCTTGGCATCTAATGTTAAGCCTACTGTCTGCTTGCCAGGCGGCTGGGATAGATCGAGCTGAATGCCTTGCAGCCCGGGGAAGACCCAAATCCTTACAATCTTTGCTCCACCACTTGCCATTGTGGCAAAGTACGCGTCCATGACGCTAGAGGTCGTGCTGAATTTGGAGGAAAATTGGGGAGTTTGAAACAATAAATTGTAGACAGGGTTGGAGGCAAGCCAGTCAGGGTAATTATCCGCGAACCAGGCTTCGTCGTATCCGACCGAAAAATTGCCTGCAAAAGCGGAAGTTGAAGCGCAAAGCAGGCACAAACCTGCTATCTGTCGAAGAATGGCTTTCATTTTGTCCCCCACACCGGAAAAATCGCAAAGTCTATTTCAATGCAGAAGCGACCTCTCTGGCGTGCTGCTGGTGACCGTGGAACATTTTAAGGCCAGTTTGCAGCAGGCTCTTGAGTTCGGGATTAGTGGCAGACGGGATAAGCGTAACCTCAAGCGCGCCGCTCACCGTCAGGTGATAAGCGACCTCATTGGCAAGGTAAGCGCTGTCGAATTCCGCGCCTTTGAGCTTCGCCAGTTCAGCGCGTTTGCCGGCCGCTTGTTCGGTTAAGGCGCGGCTGAGGTCATTGTCTTCCAGCGTAACCTTGAGTTTGTCTACCGCTTGCTTATTCACCGCTGTATGGTCGTGCACCATTTGCTCAGCGAACGCACGCACATCCTTGTTCGTGGATTTCGATAGAGCTTGCTTGGCGCCTTCTATATCGAGTTGTCCGGCCGCGTAGGCGATGTGGGCGATCTCTGGATCAGTGAGCTTGGCCGCAGCAGCTTGCGCGAGGGCGCCGCCACTTAGCATGCAGACTGCCACCGTAGCCGTGCACGATCGAATTAGCATGACCTGTCCTGCCTGCTGCCAGCGGATGCTGGAACAGCGCCGAGCGCGTTGGCGCCGTTTAAAACGAATAAACCCGCTGAACAGTTTCCGTTAGCTACCATATTTTTGCCGGCACGTGAACCACAATGGTTATCCGGTCTCGCCCGCCGAATTCGCCATGATATGAGCCTCGATGCGCTTTTATCCTGCATTCCCCAGATAGAATGTCTGGTTTGGTCAACTCCCGCTATCGAGAACTCTGAGCCGAACTTCCGCAAAGGGTCGGAAGCAGAAATTCAAACTGAGACATTACCGAAAGTTTCGGTTTTTGCCTAGCTCAATGCACTCGCATGAAGTTTAAGCGCCGTGTCATCCGTCCACCGGAAATTCGCGCTCCAGCCCACGAGTACCAGTTGCCATGCCCGGCGATTGCCTTGTTTGCAAACGCCACCCCCTAGAAAAAACCTGCGTAGAGTGAAATATCGGGCGCCGCGTCCCCGCGCATTCAAAAGCCCGTAAGGTAGCTTGGCCTTAAAGGAAGGCCGCTATAGCTTGGCCCGCCATTGCTTGCCACGCCCCTGCCATCGCCCCGCCGACGGGCTCCGTGGCCGCCGGGCATGTTGCCCTGCCCGGCCCGCCACAAGCTGCGCGTCCCGAAGAGCGACGAGGAAGAGAACCGGCCGCCCGCGCGACGGGACGACCAGAGAGACAAATCCGGCCAACGTCGCCGGTAGCCGCCCGTGGCCGAAAGACCACGGGAACGCTCAGAGCCGCCGAGGCAACCCGGAGGCTTTTTATATTGGATTTGCTTGCCGGAGCCGACGGTCACGATTCCAAACGGCGTTCGTGCGAAAATCCAAGACTCACGCACATCGCAAAGCCCCCTGATCTATCTGCCGCCAAGCTAATGTAGGTTGAGCAAATCGACGCTTGCGTGTACCCGCACCCACCCCGATACTGGGCCAGTATTGATATCACTCGCCCCGTCACCGCCTACCTGAAGAACGGCGGAACGCTCGAACGCGCCGCGCAATGGCGAACCACGCCTCGACACGTACAACACAGCTTTACGACCGCCGGCTTGAGATAGCCGCGCCATGTCGCGAAGTGCTCGTCTATCCGCTTCGCCTTGAATGCAGGCCAGGCGGCACGCATGGCCGCGATCTGCGTCTCGATAGTGGGAATGCCGATCAGCGCTGGTCTCCCCGAAACGTATGCGGAGTCGCCGCGACCGCCCGGCTCGCAAGCGCCAACCCGGTCCCGACGAGAGCCGGGGCGCTAGGGACGTACAGGCCGCCCCGCTGGGTATAGGCGGGCGAGCCATTCTGCACCGCGCGGCCGTTGCGGAGGTTAAAGCGGCGGATGGCCGAGGAGACGACGTAGCCGCCGAATTGCTCGCGCAACCAATCCTGCAGCGTTTCCAGGTCCGCCTCGTGCCGCTTGAAATACTCAAGGCGCTCGGCAAGCGCGGTGAGCTTGGCAGCGAATTCTTCCTGCTGCAACAGGCTCTCCGGCCACCGGTCGGTGAAGCAATCCCTCTGGAAAATGGGATTGACGATCATGATTTTCTCCCGCCGCGCGCCGGCCTGGCGAATGGACGATGCGATCAGGCGCGCCTGGCGGATCACCATTTCCGACAAGGACAGACCTGGCTGCGCGGCATGGCCCGCGAACCAGGACAATCATGGCCGAGGGCGGGATGCGACCGTCGCTGCTCGCATACGCGACATTGCGAAAACGTTTGAGCAGCTGCAGCGCAACCGTCGTGACGCTTTTGATGAACAGGGGCACCTGGCCGGGAACATCATCCACTTCGGCGTCGGCGTGGATTTCATAGCTGTAGGCTTTGCGGAGCCGCTCGTCGAATGCATGAGCGAACCACCGTTCCTGGGGCGTGCGGCCCCGATACCAGAGAGCGAACCCATACGCGTTCATCGGCACATGGAAGTGCAGCCGCGGCGACTCAGCGGGGTTGGCGTGGAAGATATGGCTCTCCCGTTCCGCTCCATTCGGCAGGCGGGCGGCTGGCGTGATGTCGAGGTGCATCTTATCGGCGTAACGGACGGTGACGCACCGGGTCTGCCGGATTACCTTTTGGCTGGTCGGATAGCCCTCGATCGACCGAAACAGCAGGTCGAGCACCGTGTCCGGTGGGGCATCGGGCCCGACCGCAAGCTCGGCCACGATATCGAGATCGTACTCGTCATCGGTGCCCCGGGTCGAAGTCGTGGCGTCAATCGCCATCGAGCCGTGCGCATAAAAGCGCAGAATATGGCCCCGCAGCGGGCTGCCCTCACGCTCAGCAAAGGTCCGGATGGCTTCATACCGATCGCAGGCCTTCGCGTACAGGCCGGGAGGCAGCTGCACGGCAATGGCTATGTCAGCCAGGATTGCATCAAGAGGATGGAGAAAGGGATCGATCGGTTCGGTCCCGCAGATCTTGTCCGTCACATATGCCATGGTCGTGCTCATTTTCGGTTGGGGCACGACCCGTCGCATTCTCATGCCGTGCTGATACAAGATAGGGACACGCCGTCAGTCGCGCAACCTATTCGGTTAATAAATTACCCGATCAGGTTGATTTATCCGCGAGCTTCGGCTAGATTATGATTGGGGAGGCAGGATTCGCATGATCACACCATTCGGAATCGTCATTCGAAAACTGAGGCTAGACAAGGGCTTGCGGCTCCTTGATCTTGCCCAGCAGCTCGAGCTCAGCTCGTCCTTCATCTCTGCTATCGAAACCGGTAAAAAGCCCATACCCGCCGGTTATGTTGCATCGGTCATCCAGGCGCTCGGCCTTACCAAGTCCGAAGAGCGCGAACTGCAAAGGGCTGCGGATCGCAGCAAGACTGCTGTTGACGTCGATGGGCTACTGGGAACACAACGCGAGTTGGTGGCAGCCTTCGCACGTAAACTTGATGATTTGCCTCCAGAATTTCTGGACGAGATTAAGAAGCGCGTCTTCAAGTCTGATGACGGCGATATTCCCTTCAGGCGAAAGCGAAAGGGGCTGCTGGTTGCGCCGGCCTCGACCAAAGCACTTTGGGACTTCGCGGAGCAAGTCCGGTCCGCCTTCGTCAGTGATGACGAAGTCTGCTTCCCGATCATGGATGTATTGGAATTCCGGCTTCCCCGATTTGAAGAGAGCTTTTATCTCGACGTCTGCAGCTATGAGCAGATGGGTTCCGAAGAAGGTCTCGTAGTGGCCGCCTCGAACTGCATCAAACTGCGCGAGGACGTGTATGAAGGAGCCTGGAATGATGTTGGGCGGGATCGCTTCACCGCATGCCATGAGTTTGGCCACTTCCTGTTGCATCGCCAGGTAGCGATGGCGCGCGTTCGGGACGAAAGTCATCCTGTCTACCGCGATGCAGAGTGGCAAGCTGACACGTTCGCCGGAGGGTTACTCATGTCCTCCAAGCACCTTGCAAGATTGGGCTGCCACCAGAATGCAGCCGCGCAATGCGGGATGACCCCGATAGCGGCAAGCGTCATGTGGTCAAAGTATGAAAAAGAAGGGTTCCTGCAGTAAATAGGGTTGTGCGGCGAAACCGTGCCAAAACCGTGCCAAAAACAAAAATAAAAATAGTTAAGTACTGGTGTCGGTTGCAGGGGTCGAACCCGCGACCTACTGATCCCAAATCATTCTTTCCGGAAAAGGCCGATCTTCGCATTTCGCTATAGCATGCGTCGGGCTTGTTGCCAAACCGGCAAGATCACGCGAACCTCAACGAGGGTCGTTGCTCGCTCTACTGGTCGCCACAGAAAAATGTACTCTTCCGCGCCTTCCAGTCATCGCGATCTCAAAAATCCTGTCCCTCCGATTGCACGCGGTAAATTTCCGCGGCTATCGCCCGAATTTGCTTCGTGTCCATTGGAGCGCGAAGTATGGCCCCGGAATTCGGTAACCCCATTCACCAACTGCCGCTCATCCCGGCCGGCGTCCTCAACAAACATTGCGTTCACGAGCCGCTCGATCCGAGGTTCCGCTCCGCCGCCCGCCTACTCCAAGCGCTCTGGCGCGAAGACCGGGACCTCGCGATCGGCAGCTATATCGGCGAGGACGGCAAGCGCCGCAAACTCGGCAGCCGCATCTCGGAAGCGGCGGGCAAGGGAGGCGGCAATTTCCTCACGCCCGAGATCGCCCATACCGCCCGGCGCGAGGCTGCCTATCGCGAGATCGGCGCATTGATCTACGCCGAGCGGCTCGCGACAAACCTGCTCTCGTCCATGCCGCTCGCCTTCAATCTGCTGGCGCCCTGGGGGCACGCTCTCGAACGCGCGTCGGGCTATCTGATCGAGCTGCTGCCGGCTTTCACCGGCGCCGCGCGCCGGCTTCTTTTCGAACATTCCCCCGGCCGCGGCAATCCGAAGTTCACGGGCGACTATACCGCCTTCGACGCCCTGATCCGTTACTCGGATGGCCAAGGCCGCAACGGCTTCGTCGCCTTCGAGATCAAATATTCCGAGAGCATGCGCGAGCCCATGCCGGAACTGAAACCGCGCTACGACGAGCTCTCGAACACGAGCGGCCTCTTCACCGATCCCGCCGCCGCGGCGCTCCGGACCAACCCGCTGCAGCAGCTCTGGCGCGAACATCTCCTCGCCCAGAGCATGATCGACCACGGCCTCTACGATGAAGGCTATCTCGTCGTGATCGCGCCGGCCTTGAACTACCATGTCCAGGACGCCACCGAGATATACCAAACTTATCTGTGCGAACCCGCGGACAATAAAGTCGGGTTCGTCAATTTGACGTTGGAAGACGTCATCGCGGTCCTGCGTCTCAGTGACGCGGCGCACGCGGACGCCCTCTATCACCGTTACTGCGACTTCTGGCTGGTCGACGGCGCGCTGGAACTGAACGCGCCGACGTTTGGTCTAGCCCGCCCACGCACGCGCCAGCGACGCAAACCGGCGAATGCGGGCTGATGGGTCGCCGATCACCCCCATGTCATTCAAACAAGTCATTGGAGGCAAGTGTAATGAGCTCTACCCCAACCCGACTTCTATTCCGGAAGAAAATCACCGCTGTCTTCGCGGACGGCTCCTCGAAAATGAACCTCGGCATCGCGACCGTGGTCCGAATGCTCAAAGGATCCACCAACGTGCCCGTCGAAGTGGCGGCGGACGCGGCGGCGCGGAAACTGTTGGCCGAACTGGCCCGAAGCGCCGGACGGACCGTCGAATGGGCCTCCGCGGGGACATTCCTAACGTCACCCGTCAAGCAACCGGACAGGGAGCCACAGGCTGTCCCAGTCGTCCCAACCGCCCCAGTTGGTCCTAAGCCGCGGCGGACGCGGGGGAACGGCAAAGTTAAGTCCCGAGTGGTCCGAAAATATCCCACCCTT
>Ga0185299_10008104_pt1 | contig 10510 bp, 11 predicted proteins | sample PaiPotPPA55metaG_FD_128002 | JGI IMG/M metagenome (GOLD analysis project Ga0185299, IMG submission 128002) | Iron sulfur acid spring bacterial and archeal communities from Banff, Canada, to study Microbial Dark Matter (Phase II) - Paint Pots PPA... ...
AGCGGAGCAGCAATCGCCAGCCTGCTCCCCGGCCTCTCAGTTCGCGGAAAGCTGGTGGTAGTTGGTGTTTCGGGTGATCCGATTCCCGTCAACGGAGTTCCGCTCATCTTTGGTGGCCGCTCGGTCATTGGAAGCCTGACGGGAAGAGCGATAGAGACACAGGACACCCTTGACTTCAGCGTCCTCACCGACGTTCGGCCCATGATCGAAACTCTTCCGTTGGAGAAGGCCGAAGAAGCGTATCGACGCATGATGTCAGGCGCCGCGCGGTTCCGCATGGTTCTCACGATGGCCTAAAGAAGTTCACAGACCTGCTGCAAGGCGGAGTCGACAAACCGATGTGCGAAGGAGACACAGATGAATCAGTTCCAGGAAATCTTCGAAAAGCAGAAAGCATATTTCGATTCGGACGCGACCAAGTCTTACGAGTGGCGCATCGATCAGCTGACACGCCTTGAGAACTTGTGTAATGAGAACGCCGAGGCTCTTGAGGCTGCGATGAGCAGCGACTTCAAGACCGCCAGCCAGGAAAAAGTTTTCGAGATTATGGCGCCAGTCGGAACCGCGGCCTTCGCGAAGCAAGAGTTGAAAGAGTGGATGAAGCCTGTAGATGTAGTCGTGCCGAAGGCCTTTCGGGAGACCGGGCATACTGCCAAGGTCTATCGAGAACCGTACGGTGTCACCTTGGTGATTGGTCCGTTCAATGGACCATTGACCCTGCTCTTCGACCCGGCGTGCCAAGTTCTTGCGGCGGGCAATCCATGCATTCTCAAACTCTCCGAGGGTTTGCCCGCCACCAGCAAGGTCTTACTGGATCTCATTCCGAAATACTTCGATCCTCGGGCCGTTACTGCCGTCACGGGAAGTAAGGACGAGGTGACGGAACTGCTCAAGCTGCCCTTCGCCTTCATTTTCTTCACCGGCAGCGTCAAGGTCGGCAAGATCGTCATGGAAGCGGCCGCAAAAAATCTGACTCCGGTTCTTCTCGAACTCGGGGGCCAGAACCCAGCCTTTGTCGATGCGACCGCCAATATCCCCGACGCAGCCAAAAAGATTGTCTGGGGGGCGACGGCCTGGGGAGGCCAATGGTGCACTTCGCCCGGATACGCCTACGTGCACGAATCCGTCGCGGAGGAGTTTGTTGCTGAGTGCAAGAAGGCGATGGTCGAGCTGTACGGGACCGACCCCAAGAGCAGACCGGACGACTACTCCCGCATCATTAGCCCCAAGGCCACTGAACGTTTGGCAGGCCTGATCGATCAGAAAAAAGTCGTCATAGGCGGGGCCTCTGACCCGGATGCACGCTATCTCGATCCCACGGTTATCTACCCAGTGACATGGGACGACCCGATCATGGAGGACGAGATCTTCGGACCGCTTCTCCCAATCCTCACCTACAAGGACATGGATGCTGCCATTCGCGAGGTGAAAAAGCATCCGAAGCCTCTTTCCGGCTTCTTGTTTAGCCGCGACCAAAAGGCAATCGATCACTTCCTCGCGAGCTTGTCCTTTGGCGGCGGTGCCATCAATCAGGTGAACATTCACCTGTTTATCGAAACCATGCCCTTTGGAGGGGTCGGATATTCCGGCATTGGTCACTACTACGGCAAGGCCGGGTTTGACGCCCTTACCCATGCGAAATCGGTTCTCATTTCGCCGCCCGACGTGGCCATCGAGCACCTGTTCCCGCCGTATACGGAGGAGAAAATCAAAGCGCTCAGCCAGTGGTTTGAATACTAGGCCACAAAGATCCCCAACAAAAGCGACCCCCAAGGAGCACGGAGATGAAGACGAATGCGAAAGACTACGTATCGATTGCCCAACATTTCTTCACTGCCTACGATGCGCACGACGTTGATGGCATGCTCGCTCTTTGCGCAGATGGCGCACTAGGACGATATGCTCCGTATGGCCGCGAGAGCGTCGTGCCAATCCGCGGTGGCATCGATGTTATTTGGCGCGCGTTTCCGAACGCCGTTCCGAATTTCCGAGTCAAAGTGATCGAGCTGATCCCCGCCGAAGGGAACACAATCGTGATCCAAGCCGAGATGAGCGGGCCCATACCCGCTGAAGTCCCGGCCATTGCAAAGAAGGGTCAAGACGTACACATTCCTCACTGCTACATTCTGCGGTTTGACGCGAACGGCAAAATTACGCGCCTTGACGCCTATTGGGACAACACCGTTCTGAACAGCATCCAGGCGAGCGCTGTGTGATGGAGCGACCTAGCCGCGGAGGCTCTTACTATCGGCAGCGCTTTTTGTGCAGCGCATATCAGAGGCGTCCCTAAGGAGGGAACGTGGTTTCGAATCTCGTATGCACAAGCTGTTTGAAACGAGGAGAGCGAGCTGACATGAAAGTATTAATTCTCGGAGCAACTGGGTTGGCCAGAGCACATTGGTGCAAGCCGTGATTTGGCCTCGACGCACTGTATGCACCGGGAGGAATGGGAAAGCCAACGAATGAGTGACCCCAATACTTTCAACGAATTGAGACCCAGCAGTTGCAGAAAGACAGCTCAATGAAAATCGCACTAGTAGGAGCAACAGGAAACGTTGGCACTCGCCTCATTTCAGAACTCACGCGTCGCGGCCACCACGTAACGGCGATTGCTCGTCATTCCGAAAAACTCCAAGGACAAGCCGCGGTGAGACCGGTTTTAGGGGACGTGCAAAACGAGAGCGCACTTGCCGCGGTGCTTGCTGGGCACGATGTCGTGATACACAGCGTCAAGTTCCTCAGTACGAGTGCCTCGAAGATCATCGCCGCAACCAAGGCGGCGGAAGTGCCACGGCTGCTCGTGGTCGGGGGCGCTGGAAGCCTGGAAGTTAGCCCCGGACTTACTCTTGTGAACACCCCAGATTTTCCCGCTGAGTACAAGCCTGAGACGCTCGCGGGCGTGGAGTTCCTGAATGTCTTGCGTGGGGAGAAGGAACTCGATTGGACGTTCCTATCTCCATCCTACTTTTTTGCTCCCGGCGAACGCACCGGCAAATTCCGACTCGGTAAAGACGAACTTTTGGTTGCTGCTGACGGCCAAAGCCGCATATCCACCGAAGACTTTGCAATCGCACTCGTGGATGAGTTGGAACAGCCGAAGCACTCTCGCCAACGATTCACGGTTGGGTACTGATAACTGATCTGTGCACGAACTGAACGGCGGAGCAAAAAGCCAATCGCCGACCACGGACTATATGAAAGCGAGGGAGGTAGGGAATGGTTTTAGCAGGAATCAAAGTACCCGACACAGTTCTGGTTCGCGATGCGATTGACTTGTCACGGAGCGCGTCAGAACCATTTCTCTTCAACCATGCGATGCGCTCCTGGCTATTCGGCGTATTGCTTTCAGAAAGCGCTGAACGTGCTCCGGATGCCGAGTTGTTGGCAGTAGCCACGATTCTGCATGATCTGGGCTTGACTGACCGCTATACGGCGGAAAATCGTTTCGAGGTGGATGGCGCCAATGCGGCGCGCTCGTTTCTGAAGGGGCGAGGCATCCCGACGCAGCAGATGCAAGTTGTTTGGGATGCCATCGCGCTTCATACCACACGATCTATCGCTCTTCACAAAGAGCCCGAAGTGGGTATGACCCATTCGGGAATAACGGCGGATGTTCTGGGGGTAGGCCTTGATCGAATTCCGCAGGACAAACAAGGCGCGATCCTAGCCGAATTTCCGCGCCTGGCACTTAAAAACCGATTTAAAGAGTGCCTTTGCAACATCGCTCGTCGGAAGCCGGAGTCCACCTTTGACAACATCGTTCGGGATTTCGGCGTTCGATATGTCGAGGGGTACACGTCCCCCAACTTTGCCGATGTCGTCGCGAATGCACCATTTCCCGAATAGACGACCCGGTTCTGGATCTTCCCTTGGTGTTCTTTCTGCAAGTGCTCGCAAGAGTTTGAGACCGCGCGGACAGAAGCGCCCAGCCAAAGGTTTGGTTCAATGAGGAAACGAAAAACTCAAGAGGAGAGGTCATGACAAGAGATCGCATCCAACACGCGCTCGACATTATCTACGAGAAGGTCTTCAACCTAGGCCAAGCCGACCTGTATCCGGGTCTCGTGAGCGGGCCATATCTCCAACACAACCCGCTTTTCCCGAATGGGCTCGATGCCATCGTGGGCTACATCAAGCAGGCCGGGCGCATACCCTGCGAGGTCAAACGAGTCGCCATCGACGGCGATCTGGCTTTTGTACACGTGCGCTACTTGGACTGGGGAGGCAAGGAAACCGCGGGTGTTGACATCTTCCGCTTCGACGAGAACGGCAAAGTTGTCGAGCACTGGGACGTGCTGCAGCCCGTACCAGCCTCCTCGAACAACGCCAACACGATGTTCTAGGAATTACAAGCCTTCTTGATTTCTCGGGCCGGATCCTGAACTCGAACCGGGAACTCCCGTGTGGACTCCGGGACATTACAAAAGTTCGCCGCAGCTTACCTGACACCAGGGTTTAAAGGAGTAACAGGCAGGTCGTGCCCAGCCATCGGCCTGGACGAATTCCCCTACAAATTCGGATGGTTGCAGGGTGCCGGGAACTCGTTCACAGGAAAGAACAGTTGATTGCAGAGGCCTGCAACCATCCGAATTGTTTAGTAGTGCCTTTTAGCGTGGAACTGATCCGGCGCGCAGCTTAGGCGGTACCGCGAAGGTCAGCGGTCATAAGCGGGCGGGTCCGTGCAACCGACCAGCCGGAACTTGGCCACGGCAGTCAATACAAAGGCGTTTGTGAGAACTCATCAAGACGCATTGAGTGCATCGGCCTGATAGCGCCGAAGACGCTGCCTCATTGGCCCAATATAGAACCGAAAACAAAGTATGCTTCCTCTTAGGTGACAGCGCTTTCGCATCCTTACTAAGAAGAGGTCCTATTTGTGACGCAGAATTTCGCTGCAATCATTCTTGGTGGTACCGGACAAGTGGGCGGGGCAGCCGTCGCGGAGTTGCTGGCGATTCCGGAATGCCGAGAAGTGATAATGGTTACCAGAAAGCCCATTGCGACGCGATTGCGGGTGCGCAACATCGTCATTGATACCGGCGCTGCCGACTTTGCCGAGCGGACTGCTGCACTTGGCCGCGAAGTCTTGAGCCAAGGCCCCGTCAGCGCCGTAAGCTGTGTGGGTGTCGGTTCTGGCTCGAGGCGCTGGAGCGAAGAAGACTTGCAACGACTTGAGGTGGGCGTCGTCGGTGCATTTGCGCGTGGCTGCCATGACGCCGGAATTGCCCAGTTTTGCCTACTTTCTGCCGTAGGAAGCACAGCTCGCAGCCGGTTTCGCTATACGCGAGTAATGGGCAGGAAGGAAGAGACCGTGCGTAACGTCGGGTTTGCCCGCCTCGCCATATTTCGCCCTGGCATCATTGTCGGCAACGCGCATACTCCAACCTGGGTCGTTTGGTTGGGGAGCCTCGTGACTGGATCGTTTGGCAATATCGATCAGCGGATTCTTGGTCGCTCAATCGCCGCAGAGATAGCCTTGCACAGTCAAGAGGCTGGTGAGGTTATCCGCGAAAATGCAGCGATGAAAAAACTTGCAGCGGAGTTGAATAGTGGGCTTTAGGAATTTTGAGTGGAGCGGGTGGTTTCAAAAAGGATAAGCCGCCACGGCTTTTGTGACCGTGGTTTCGCAACCTACGCGCAGAGGCTTCGTCTTTAGAGCGCCTGAACGATCTTCTCTGACTCCGCCCACAGCCGGGTGGCGAGCGCGGCGTCTTCTGCATCGGCGCGCGGCTTCAACACATTTGAGTCGGCGAGGTAGTTGCCCGCCAGGGGCACTGCCTTCGGGCTCACTGCGGCGAAGACCTCGGTCGCGGCACCCTCGCCGACGGACTTGAGAAAGAGCCGCCCAATGGCCCCCAACACCCGACTGAGCACCGGCCCCAGGTTACGGGCGAGATTGGTATCGACCACGCCGGGGTGCACCGCGTAGGCGGTCTTCGTGGTGCCGGCGAAACGATGCTCCAGTTCTTTGGCGAAGAGCAGGTCGGCGATCTTCGACTGGCCGTAGGCCTTCAACGGCTTGTACCCCTTGTCGCCCGAGAGATTGTCGAACTCGATCGCCCCGACGGGCGCGCTCCGGTGCCCCTCGCTGCTGAGCATCACCACCCGGCCGGCGTCTTTGAGCTGATCGAGCAGGCCCGTCACCAGCATGAAGTGCCCGATGTAGTTGGTGAAGAATTGCAGCTCATAACCGTGCGATTTCTCGAGCTTCGGCAGCATCATGACGCCCGCGTTGCAGATGATGGCGTCGAGCCGATGACCATCGGCCTTAACCGCTGCGACGCACCCTCGCACAGACGAAGGGTCTGAAAGCTCGCAGGAGTAGCCGACCGCCTTGCCGGGAAGCGTCGCGCACGCAGCCGCAGCCTTCTCCTTTGTGCGCGCCGTCCCCAGCACCAGAGCGCCTCGCAGCGCGAGCACGCGACACGTCTCCTGCCCGATGCCTGAATTGCAGCCGGTTACCAGAATGGTCTGGCCAGCGAGTGAGAGCCCTTCGGTGACCTGCTCGGCGGTCGAGCCGTAACCGAAGCCGGTCGGCCCTGCTGATTTGAACATTGCGAGCAAAGACATGTACGTTCTCCCTTTGGACATCTGACACAATATGTCTACTTGTCAGTATTGACAATTAGACACAATTTGTCAATGCTTGATGGATGAGCGAGGAGAAGAAGGGCAAAATCCTGAATGCTGGAAAGCGCCTCTTCCTGCGCTACGGCTATAAACGCGTCAGTATGAATGACATCGCGGAGGCTGCAGGCATCTCGCGTCCTGCCCTGTATTTGGTTTTCAAAAACAAGGAAGAGATTTTCAAGGGCGCTTACGAGCAATGGGTGGATGAGAAGATCTTCGAAATAGAAGAGAAGGCGGAAACCCTCAATACGGCCGAAAAGAAGCTGCGCCTCGCTTTCGAGCTAGGGGTGATCCAACTGATTGAGGCCATGAAAACCTCACCCGAACTCAAGGAATTAGTGGAACGCAATTTCGGCTATGGGACTCGCAAATTTGAAAACCTCGTAGAGAGGTTTCTCACTCCCATTGCTCCGAGGAAGCTTAAAGAGAGCTCCTGGACAGCAGAAAGGGCCGCGCATTTATTGGTAAGCGCAGTGCCTGGCTTCAAACAGACGGCTGAGACGTCTGAAGATCTTCGCTCGCTCATCAATGATTGTGTCTCGCTCATTCTAAGCTCACGGCCGAGGGATTGACTTGGAGACGAGGTTCAGCGATCGCGCCGGGCGGTTGTTTGCGGTCGCGGTAAACCATCCTTGGGTTCTTCCAGACCCGTAAGCTCGCTTTCTCTTCAGACCCGCTAGATTGGAAAATTCTTCGGTGACTTCTTCTAAGAGAATAATAGCTCGGGTGAACCCGAGCTTCCCCCCTTGAAACAGGCCAGCTTCATGAACGACGATCTGGCGCGCCAGCAACTTTCCGTCTTTGGTCTCGTCCTCGCCTGTCGTCGGCATTCGATTTGCGGACGTCCCCTACTTCATCGCGGCGCATTGTTTGCCACGTACCGCTTTGCTTGGCTCGTCCCCGGACCGCAGAAAGAGGCACAAGAGGTGGTCGTTCCTTACCACGCAAATGACTTAGGGGAATAGTTAGCGGCTTTGACGAATTCTCTACAAATTCGGATGGTTGCAGGGTACCGGGAACTTGGTCACAGGAAACAACAATTGATTGCGGAGGGTGGATTTGAACCACCGACCTTTGGATTATGAGCCCACAGGCAATTGGAATTACAACAACTTACAAGACGCGGGTGGCCCTCGAAAAGCCTTGTAAGAAGCGCTAGCAGGTTGCGGAAAAACTCCGTTGAAACGTTCAAACGACTCTACCGCGGATGCACAGCTCGCTCAATTTGAACCATTCGGGACTGCGTAGCCGGATAATTCTCTGGAGCAAATGCACGGTTCAAGCGTTCGAACCGGGGCTTCAGCTCCGCAGCCAGGGTGGTGAGTCCAATGTAAGACAGCATGGCGGGATCGTCATTATATGAGATGGGAACGGTCAGAGTAGCAGCGTCTTCGCCTGTGCTTGCTGCGAGAGCGACGTGTAACAGTTCCCATACTCCATGTCCGTTACGCGGAGCGACGACAACCCGAAACTCTTGATCTCGTTCATTCTTCGCGAATTTGAATTCCAAGTTGCCTGCTATAACCATGATCTCCGAATTTCCGAAAGCTTCGAGAGTATTCGCACTAACCGTTGCTCCGTGTTCTTCGAAGAGAAACGCCAGATCACGGCGGACGCGCCGTTCGAGATGCACATCTCCGCTTTGGGGCAGGAAAGTCATATCAATTCTGAGTATCTGAGTTTACCTCGGAATCGAGTCGCCGACGAACCTCCCCATGCACCACTGAGGATAAGAAAAGTTCTTGCTTCCACAGGCGAAGCTGATAAGAAGAAGGCATGCGTGGACAAGACGAGCAGCAGTTGGATGTGTTCAGCTATGTAAGCCCCGAGCAGCGAGTGCCGCAAGACCACCCCTTGCGTCCTCTTCATGTCATGACCGATGAAGCGCTACAGCAACTGCAACCACGGTTCAACAAGCTGTACGCGAAAACAGGGCGACCGTCGATCGCGCCGGAGAAGTTGTTGCGGGCGCTCCTGCTGCAAGCGCTGTACTCGGTGCGCAGCGAGCGGCTGTTGATGGAACAGCTCGACTACAATCTGCTATTCCGCTGGTTCGTGGGCTTGAACATGGACGACGCCATTTGGGATGTGACCGTTTTCACCAAGAACCGCGAGCGGCTGCTCGATGGAGACATTGCCGAAGCCTTCTTCCAAGCCGTGCTCCAGCAGGCACGCGAGCGGAGTCTGCTCTCGGACGAGCACTTCACCGTGGATGGAACGCTACTGGAAGCGTGGGCGAGTGTGAAGAGTTATCAACGCAAAGATGCCAAGAACGCCGTTCCGCCGGACGATCCGGGCAATGCGACGGTGGACTTCCACGGGGAGAAGCGGTCGAACCAGACGCACGCATCGAAGACGGACCCGGATGCGAAGATGGCACGCAAAGGCAAGGGCAAAGAAGCCAAGCTGAGTTACAACGGGAATCTGCTGGTGGAGAACCGCAACGGACTGATCATAAACACCGAGGTGTTCGAGGCCAACGGAACGGCGGAGCGCGATGCCGCACTGGTGATGCTGGAACAGATTCCGGGAACGAAGCAGGTGACCGTGGGTGGCGACAAGGCATACGACACGGCGGATTTCGTGGCCGAGTGCAGAAACTTAAAGGTCACGCCGCACGTGGCACAGAACCTGGAGCGGCCCGGTGGGAGCGCGATTGATGCCCGCACGACCCAGCACGCCGGATATGCCATCAGTCAGAGGAAGAGGAAACGCGTTGAAGAGTGCTTCGGATGGCTGAAGACGATCGCGCTGTTGCGGAAGGTTCGGCATCGTGGGGTCCTCAAGGTGGGATGGGTCTTCACCTTTGCCGCGGCTGCCTATAACTTAGTCCGCCTACGAAATCTGGCGATGCAAGCGAGGTAAAACCAACGCCAAGCTGTGCCGGGCTGGGCTGGAAAAGGAACTACAGCCGCAGCGGATGCAATCAAAACTCTCCCCTTTGTCACAACAATCGCGTAACCTGGACAGCATTTTAAGCTGCGCCGTCGTTTTTCCGCAGCCTGCTAGGGAATCGTTACTGGACAGCTAAAGGACAGCGAACGATTGCACTGTGAGGCGAACTGAGATTTCGAGCAGCCTAGTCCGTCCCATGCACGGCGGTCTCCGACCGGCTCCAACCGAAATTTCCGTCCAGCACGAAATTTTGATTTTCCTTTACTTATAGTCCATGCGAGTAATCGCTTTCTCATTCCTGAATGAACTCGCAGAATTCTGAGACCTTCTAAGATTCTGTCAGACGAATTTCCTATTCAATCCCTGTTTTCAGTGAAATCCGATTGGACACTCGGTTGCACTACTCGTGATCGGCGCTGTGACGGAAAAATGAGGTGCGGCACAGACGCGACGCGATATCCGTCAAAGGGCCCTGATCGATGACTTTCAGGATTGAGACTGCAGCACGAGGAAGGTCAAAACAGCTCATTGTTGGGCTCAACTGAAACATTGGATGAAAGGAAAAACATCATATGATCGCGCAGATCACAAAAACATCGTTTACCTGTGAACTCGTTACGATCCACTCGAAGAGGTCGTTTGCCGAATTGACCAGCCGTATCGAGAGCACGTTTAAGTATTACGACGCGAACACCCTCCGCGTCCTGACGGCCGAAGCAGACAGGGAAAAGCTCGCAGCCTACGTGAAAAAAATCGGTGAGCCGACAGAATTCGCTATCTTCTTCTCTCTCGACCAAGGTTCGACGCAGCGGTTGGCGGGAGCCCCGATTGAATCCCGTTTCTACCTGTTCGGCAACGCGACGATCGCCCAAGGCCTCTTCAGGTACTCGGCACGCGCCGGTCTTGGAGCGCCAGTGCGCTTTTGCGTCTCACAAAGGGACGGTGAGGACGCGCGTATCGACATCGATCTTCCGACCTCGTTCTT
>Ga0185299_10008106_pt1 | contig 10509 bp, 4 predicted proteins | sample PaiPotPPA55metaG_FD_128002 | JGI IMG/M metagenome (GOLD analysis project Ga0185299, IMG submission 128002) | Iron sulfur acid spring bacterial and archeal communities from Banff, Canada, to study Microbial Dark Matter (Phase II) - Paint Pots PPA... ...
GCTGATCCCGGTAGGACTTTTTGGCGCGCCTGAAAAGCATGTGTTCGAACACTCCGCGCGGGTGCACCCCATTTATTTTGACTATCCTACCGGGCGCATCGACGACGTGACCATTGAACTTCCGCTGGACTGGAAAGTGAGCAGCGTTCCGCCGGGCCACAAAGATGAAGGGAAAGTTTGTGCCTACAACACCACCGTGGAAAACCATCTGGGGACCCTGCACCTGACGCGCAATCTGAATATCAATGCGCTGGTGCTGGACACCAAGTATTACGGCGCGCTGAGAAAATTTTTCCAAATGGTGAAAACCGGTGATGAACAACAAATCGTGGTGCAGCCTGGCGGCATTGCGGCGTCCAACTAGCTTGCGCGGGAACGGAATCGCCCGGGTGGTGGCGTTGAGCGGCGCAATGTTGGCTTCTTGCCTGTTGCCCGGGGCATGTCCTTCGTCCGCCAGCGACGCGCCGGCGTGGATGCACGCGCTCGTGAGTGTGCCGCTACCGGCGCATGACGACAAGACCGACGCGGTATTGTTGTTTTCGGAAGACATGTTCACGGTACAACCCAACGGCAAAATCAAGCGGATGGAGCGAGCGGCGTACAAAATATTGCGCGTGGGAGGAAAGTCATACGGTGTGATCAGCGCCGATTTCGATGCCGACACGCGCATCACCGCGATGCACGGATGGTGCATCCCGGCGCAAGGAAAAGATTATGAAGTGAAAGAGAAGGATGCGGTGGAGACGTCGGCACACGTAGACGGAGGAGAATTGTCGGATGTTCGGCTGAAGACATTGCAGATTCCCGCGGCGGATGTTGGAAACATTGTGGGCTATGAAGTTGAGCAGGAGGTGCGGCCCTATGTTCTGCAGGACGAATGGCTGTTCCAGCAACCCGTTCCCACCGTGGAAGCGCGCTACACTTTGCAACTTCCGCCTGGATGGGAATACAAAGCAGCGTGGATGAATCACGCCGAAATCGCGCCAGCCACAGTAGGAAATAACCAATGGCAGTGGGTAGTCAAAAATGTGCCAGCGATAAAAATCGAGAAAGAAATGCCGCCTTGGCGAGGAGTTGCGGAACAAATGGTTTTGGCCATGCTTCCGCCTGGTGGGCCGCAGAACAAAGGTTTTCAAAGCTGGGATGACATGGGAGTCTGGCAGGCGGGGCTAGCGCGCGGGCGCCGCGAGGTGTCGCCGGAAATCAAGCAAAAAGTTGCAGGGCTGACGGCCTCGGCGACGAGTACGCTGGAGAAAATGCGCGGCATCGCGGCCTTCGCGCAGCGCGAGATTCGCTACGTGGCATTGGAGCTAGGAATTGGCGGCTACCAGCCGCACCCCGCGCCGCAAATATTCGCGCATCGCTACGGGGACTGCAAAGACAAGGCCACGCTGGTGAGCGCGATGCTGACGGAAATCGGCGTGGAGTCTTATTACGTGATAATTAATTCCGAACGGGGCGCGGTGACCAACACGACGCCGCCACAATTCGGAATTTTTGATCACGTGATTTTGGCCATTAAAGTACCGGAAGGAGTTTCTGATCCGTCGCTGGTGGCCTTCGTGAACGAGACAAAACTTGGCAAATTATTGATTTTTGATCCTACTGATGAGATGACCCCGTTCGGGCAATTGCGTGGCGCGCTGCAGGCTAACTACGGCTTGCTGGTTACGCCTACTGGAGGGGAACTGGTGGAAATGCCGCAATTGCCAGCGACGCTAAATGCCACGGAGCGGACCGCCAAGCTTAAGTTGGATGACAAGGGCACGCTGAGCGGAGAGATACGGGAAATTCGCCGTGGCGATCCGGCGGTGTACTTTCGTTACGCGCTGCAAAGCGTTTCTAAAGAGCAGGACAAAATCAAACCCATTGAGGCGGCGCTGGCCAATTCGTTCGGCACTTTCCAGATAACCAAAGCCTCGATAGGAAATCTCACGCAAAATAATTTGCCCTTCGTGTACGACTACTCCGTGGTGGCGGAAAATTATGCCAAATCGGCGGGGGATTTATTGCTGGTGCGGCCGAGAGTGATCGGATATGACTCGCAGAATTTTATGGAAACCAAGGAAGCGCGAAAATATCCGGTTGAATTTGCCGGGCCCTGGCGCAACACCGATACCTTTGAGATCGCCCTTCCGGCTGGATACGAAGTAGACGACCTGCCTCCACCGGTCAACGCGGATTACAGTTTCGCCAGCTACCACAGCAAAGCGGAAGTCACCGGCAAAACACTGAAATATACGCGCACGTTTGAAATTAAGGAGTTGAGCGTGCCGGTCAGCAAAGCCGATGAATTGAAGACGTTTTATCGCGTGATCGGAAATGACGAACGCAATACAGCGGTTCTGAAGCCCGGCCCGAAATAAACTAACGAGTGCCCCGCCTGCTCGCGCTCGGAAAGTAACAACTCATCCTAATTTAGCGAGGCGCTCGCGGACGAGATCGCTCAGTGCTTTGCCGTCGACGGATTTTCCTTCGAGTGCGGATTTTGCCGCTTTCACTACCGCGCCCATTTGCTTCATGGAATTCGCTGCGGTTTCGGCGATGGCTTTGTCGATGGCGGCATTCATTTCGTGATTGCTGGCGCTGGCGGGGAGGTAGCTTTCAAGAATGGCCAGCTCTTTGGTTTCCTTGTCGGCGAGTTCGGGGCGATTGCCCTTGGAAAATTGCTCGATGGATTCCTTGCGCTGCTTGACCAGCGTTTGCAGAATCTGAATGGATTCAGCCTCATCCAGCATACGAATTTTTTCCACTTCTTTGTGTTTGATGGCCGCTTTCATGCCGCGCAACACGCTCAGGCGCAGCTCGTCCTTGGCGCGCATGGCATCCACTAGATCTTTTTGAATCCGCTCAGACAGACTCATCACCGGCTCCTCAATTTGGTTCGTAAGCGCTGGGCGCGTTCGCGCGAGAACTTTGTATTTCAAAATTATCACAGAATGTTGGCCGGTTGCATTGACACTGCGGTGAGGGCTCGCTACCGTTGATGGTTAACGAACTACAAAAATTTCACTACATAGGAGGAGAAGAAGCGCATGAAAGTAATTGTGGCCGACAAAATTAGCGCGCGTGGTGTGCAGCTGCTCAAGGAACAGCCGGGCTGGAACGTGGTGCTGACCACAAAGGATAACCTGGTCGCGGAAATTGCGGATGCCCAGGCGCTTATTGTGCGCAGCGCGACAAAGGTTACCTCCGAGCTGCTCGATAAAGCGCCTAACCTGCGCTGCGTGGGACGCGCTGGCGTGGGCGTGGACAATATCGATCTGGAAGCCGCGACCAAGCGCGGAATTATAGTTATGAGCACGCCCGGCGGAAACGCTGTGAGCGTTGCCGAGCACACTTTCGCGCTGATGCTTTCGCTGGCGCGCCAGGTGCCGCGGCTCGATAAAGCTTTTCATGAAGGGCGCTGGGAAAAATCGAGCGCGGCGGGAATGGAAATGAGCGGCAAAACGCTGGGGCTTATCGGACTTGGGCGTATCGGCAGCGAAGTGGCCATGCGCGCGGAAGCATTTGATATGCGCGTTCTGGGTTATGACCCGTACATCAGCGAAGCGGCGGCCAAGGAATTTTCGGTGGAACTGGTGCCGCTGGACCGCTTGCTGGCGGAGAGCGATTTTGTTTCGCTGCACACCGCGCTGAGTCCTGCGACGCAAAATTTGATCAACGCGCAATCGCTCGCGAAGATGAAAAAAGGCGCGTTCATCATCAACGCCGCGCGCGGGGAGTTAATCGAAGAAGCCGCTCTGGCCGATGCTTTGAAGAGCGGGCATATTGGCGGCGCGGGCCTGGACGTCTTCGCCGTGGAACCGCCAAAAAATTCGCCGCTGATCGGCTTGCCGAATGTAATTGCCACGCCGCACATCGCCGGATCCACGACGGAGGCTCAGGAAGAAGTGGGCACGCAGGTGGCGGTGCAGGTTAAAGATTATCTCGCGGAGGGAATTATCAGGAACGCGGTGAATTTGCCGGTGCTGTCCGCCGAGCAGTATCGCCGCGTTCGCCCGTACATGGAACTCGCAGAACGCCTGGGCTCGCTGGTGTCGCAGGCGTCCGACACGCGCCCGTCAAGAATTCGCATTCGCTATGCAGGAGAAGTTTCGGAAGTAGGCACGCACTTGCTGCGCAACGCGGTGCTGGCGGGCGTGTTGAACGCGGTGCTGGATGAAAAAGTGAATGTGGTGAATGCTCCGGCGATTGCAACGGCGCGCGGCTTAAAGGTTGAAGAAGAAACGCGCAAGCGCGAGCATGGCTTCCCCAACACTTTGGAAATTTCCGTGCTGCCGCAGAGCGGCGCCTCACAGGAAGGCTTCAGCGCGGAAGGCACGGTGTTGTTTGATGGCTCGCCGCGGATTCTTCAAGTGGAAGGCATTCCTCTCGAAGCCCAACTGGAAGGCACCATTTTATATTTGCGCAACCGGGACGAGCCCGGCGTCATCGGGCAGGTTGGGACGATGCTTGGAAAATACGGCGTGAATATCGCGACGTTTGCGCTGGGCCGCAAAGCTCCCGCGCAAGGCGCGCAAGCCGTTTCCCTGGTGAGGCTGGATGGAGAAGTTTTTAACTCCATCCTGGAGCCCATCCGGGGCATTCCGGCGATTACCTATGCCAAGCTGCTGCGGTTAAACTGAGCCGGCGCTTTGGAGTGAGTACTGGTTCCCTTAAAGTTGCGATGACGAATTCTGATGCGCCGCTCCAAGTCTCGCGGCTGTCGTTTGAAGATCGCCAAGTGGCATCGGCGGCGCAATAATTAGGTTTTTTGCTAGATTGCAGCCACGCTACGATTCCAACCCGATTATTACTGAGGTTTTCGAGCGCTTTGGAGTTCCCCGGCCATAGAGCTTTATTGGTGCTTGACAGCGAACGACCGTTTGACTTAAAAATTATGGCATTCGGTGACACTGTCGAGTTGGTGGGGTTCCTGGTCTTATTTGACAAGGTCTGGCGATTTATCCATTTCGCGGGTGTGAAGGTCTGCCCGTCGGTTCAATTTTCAGCTCAAACACTACGATGATTCGAAAGGAGCAGCCCATGCGGTGGTCTGCCGTTAGCAGGAATTTCGTTCTGAGTTCAATCGTTTTAATGCTGGTGATTGCTTCGACGTGGGCGCAAACCGGCACAACCTCGCTGCACGGCGTGGTCACCGATAAAAGCGGCGCGGCCATTGGCGACGCGAAGGTGACTTTGAACAATACCGGCAAAGGTGTGTCACTTGAGACAAAAACAAACGCAGCGGGAGAATACGAGTTTTCCGCGCTAGGGCCCGGGACCTATCTGTTGGTAATAGAGGCAACAGGGTTTAGAAACGCGGAATTTAAGAATTTACAATTGTTGGTAAACACGCCGGCTACCACGAATGCGGTTCTCGAAATCGGCTCGTCTAGCCAAACGGTTGAAGTTTCAAGTCAGGCCGAACAGTTGAACACCACGGACGCCACATTGGGCGAGGCTTTCGATTCGCGCAGAATTCTTGCACTGCCCTTTGAAGGGCGCGATGCCGCGGGGGTATTGAGCTTGCAGCCCGGCGTGTCGTTTATTCCAAACCCAAATATCGACAGGACATCTGCCACCAATGGGATCACGATAGACACGCGGAACGGCGCTCTGAATGGGGGCCGCAGCGACCAGGCCAACATTACTTTGGACGGCGTGGACAACAACGATCAATTACTGGGATTAGCATTTCAGGGCGCGGTGCGCTCGACTTTGGATTCCATTGAGGAGTTCAGAGTTATCACCGGTGGCGCCAATGCCGATCAGGGCCGTTCCTCCGGCGGACAGGTCACGTTGGTAACGAAGAGTGGAACCAACAGCTTCCACGGATCAGCCTATGTCCAAAACCGTTCGCGACTCGGTGAGGCCAATGACTGGTTCAACAAACACGCCCAGTTAAACAACGGGCAGCCGAACACTCCTCCGGAACTGGTGCGTAACGTGTTTGGCGCCGCATTAGGCGGGCCGATCAAAAAAGACCGGCTATTCTTCTTCCTCACGTATGAAGGATCTCGGCAAAACCAAAATGAGCAAGTTAATCGAAACGTCCCTGGGACCAACCTGCGAAACGGGATGGTGAGTTATCCCGACGCAAGTGGCGGTGTGACTACTCTTACTGCCGCGCAGATCGCACAGATGGACCCAAACTGCTCCGGGTTGGGCACTTGTCCTGCGGGTCCCGGCCCTGATCAGGCTGCGGTCGCGCAGTTTAACAAATATCCCGCTCCGAACTCAACAATTTGCCCCAATAACGATGGCTTCAACAATATTTCATGCTACTCATTTTCCGCTTCCAACCCGATTCACTTGAATACGTCCATTGCCAAGCTGGACTACAACATTAATCGAAGCGGCACGCACCGTCTGTTCCTGCGCGGAAATTATCAGTCAGACAGCAATGCGGGTCCTCCGGAGTTTCCGGGATTGCCACCAAATTCCGTGGCGCGAGACACCAGTCGGGCACTGGCGGCTGGATACACGGCGGTTTTTTCGAGCACACTCGTAAATACGTTTCGTTACGGGTTCACACGGCAAAGCCAAACTTCTCAAGGTCTGCAAACACAACCAATCGTCACGTTTCGTTTTATTGATGATCTGAACGCCGCCAGTTCCACGAGGTCATTCCATGTCCCGGTGCATAACTGGGTAGATGACGTCTCCTGGACCAAGGGCAAGCACACATTACAGTTCGGAACGAATATACGATTTATCAATAACGCCCGGACTTCTAACGCCACATCTTTTAATGGGGCCTTGATCAACCCCGCCTTTCTTAACGCCAATCCGGCAGGCAGCGGCGGGAGTTTGGATCCAGGGGCTTTTGGTTTCCCGGCCGTTGATCCAAACAACGTCAGCGTGTACAACGACGCGGTTGTAGACCTTGTTGGGATCGTGACGCAGGTCACTGGTAACTACAACCGTGATCACACGGGGACTACTCTTCCGGCCGGCGCACCAGTCCCGCGGAATTTCCGTTCGTGGGAATATGAATGGTATTTGCAGGACGTGTGGCGCGCGACTCCCAACCTGACGATTACCGCTGGTCTCCGCTATACGTTGCTCGAGCCACCTTATGAGACTAATGGAAATCAGGCGTCACCTAACATTAGTCTCAATAATTTCGTAAACACGCGAGCGCAGTTAATGGAACAAGGAATGACGACCGCGCCAGCGTTCGGTTTTGATCTCTCTGGGCAAGCGAACGGCAAACAACCTTATTGGCCGTACGATTATAAAGACCTTGGGCCGCGCATTGCGGTGGCCTATGCACCTAACCCGTCTGGAGGCTTGTGGAAAGCGCTGTTTGGCGATCGCGGCAAGTCTTCGATTCGCGCGGGATATGGCATCGTGTACGACCATTTCGGCGAAGGCATAGTGGATACATTTGACCAAAACGGTACGTTCGGACTTTCCACCAGCATCACGAACGCAGCCTCAATCCAAACCGTGGATGGCGGCGCACGTTTTACCGGCGTGAATAACATTCCCGCGTCCAGCGCTAATGGGGTTCTACTGTCACCGGCACCGAGCGGCGGTTTCCCAGCTATTCCAAAGGTAAGTACGTTGGGAAATCCCGTTCAGCAAATCTTCTTTGGTTTGGACGACAAACTAAAGACACCGTATTCGGAGCTGGTGGACTTATCGTTCTCGCGTGAGTTGCCTGGCGGTTTTACGTTTCAAGCGGCGTACGTAGGGCGGTTTGCTCATCGCTTGTTACAACAACGGGATTTGGCAATGCCTCTCAATCTTAAAGATCCCAAATCGGGCATGGACTATTTTACTGCCGCCACAATCTTTGCGAAAGATGTAGCAGCCAAAACTCCAGTCCAAAATGTCACACCCATCCCATTTTTCGAACATTTCTTCCCGGCTGCTGCTGGCGTTAATAATGCCCCGGGGTCCGGTTTCGCTTGTGGAGACGGCACTCCCGGGAACGGAGGCGCGCCCGGCCTCTTGGGCGTTACTAATCCCACCGCGACTCAGTCGATGTATGAATTATTCTACTGCAACTCTGGTCCCGGGACTTTTGGAGAGACAAACGCCTTAAACATTCTTGACTCATTCTGTTTCCCAGCGTGCGTCAATCAACAGGTCGGGCAGTTGCCGGCAGCACCCGGCCAGCCAGGCGGGCCTTTCCAAATCTACAATCCACAGTTTTCGGCACTGTATGCGTGGTCAAGTATCGGGAAAAGCGGCTATAACGCCGGCCAGTTCACGCTCAGTCGCCGATTAACAAATGGGCTGCAATTTGATTTCAATTACACGTTCTCAAAGTCGCTCGATGTGGGTTCCGATGCGGAACGTGTCCAAACGTTTGGCGGATTGAGTGCTCTCATCAATACCTGGGCCCCTGCCCAGTTCAAGGGCCCTTCGGATTTCGATGCGACCCACTTAATTAACTTTAATACCGTGTTCGATCTTCCATTCGGGCGAGGAAAACGGTTTGGGCACGACTGGAATCGCGCCATCGATATGATTGCTGGTGGTTGGGAGTTTGTGGCGCTGGGACGCTGGTCGAGCGGTCTGCCGTTTAGCGTCGTGAATGGGTTTGACTTTCCCACCAACTTTCAATTGGGAGGAAATGCGGAACTGATCGGTCCGGCACCCGCAACGGGCAGGGTGGCGATTGGGCATAATGGCGATCCCTTTGCATTCGTGGCGGGACCAGGCGCAGACGTCACTAATTTCACTGCGCAGGCTGGCCAGACACCGATTTTTCGGTTTGCCTATCCCGGTGAATCTGGTCAAAGGAATAATTTCAGGGGAGACGGATATTTCGGGGTTGATGCGGGAGTGAACAAATCCTTCCGATTCACCGAGCGTATCGCATTGCGACTCAGCGCATACGCTTTCAACTTGACCAATTCAGTGCGCTTTGACCCGGCGTTCATTAGCGCGAACCTCCAGCAGGGTGCAAGTTTTGGGCAATATTCAAACACGCTTACGACGTCACGAAGAATGGAGTTTGCCGCAAGAGTTATATTCTGAGAGTGACACGATCGGCAGACTGTTGGACAGACAAACTATTCCAATGGCCCTTGTGCAGCCCATCGCGGCAGCAACCACTGGAATGCAAAGTTCAGCTACAGAATGAACGATAGCTTGGGCGTTATTTCATCAGTTCCGGTGGAAGGCGCTTAACAATTCGGAACTTGTTTGAGTCTTAGCTGAAGCTTGTTGCTGACAGCTTCGGTGTCCGTCCGTGACGGAACTTCGCGTATCTCTAGAAGCAGATTCTTCTCGAAACCGTAGAGAGCGTATGCTTCGACGGTTCGTATTCTGCGTGAAATAGCGAAGTCTGAACGGGCTGGCGATTCCGTCGTGCTGGTTTCCCCTTGTGCAGCTATGCTAATGTTGTGATTCCGCTCAAGCCGCCGTTGGGGGCCGAGCATGTTCTGTCGGGGCGTAGCGCAGCCTGGCTAGCGCGCCTGGTTCGGGACCAGGAGGTCGAAGGTTCAAATCCTTTCGCCCCGACCATTATTTCCCCTCTCGATTCAACAATTTACGCTGCGTTTTCAACTTCAGGTTTTGCTTCGTTTTTACGGACAATACGGACAATATCGGCGATCTTGGGCGGAAGTACGAAACCCAAGCCCACCGTTTCTGCTTGTTCCAAACGGAATGCAACATCTTCTTTCATCTTGCTATAGCCGTCTCCCACGGTCTCATTTTCATGTCCCATCCAAAATCGTTCCAAGTCAGCATGGACGCGATTCTTTCTGAGCCATGTAAGCCGGTATCGGCGGAAAGCATGAAAGCCTGCTTTGGGCTGCTTCAATTTCCCCAAAGCGGGATGTAAGCCGCGCCTCAAGAGATTTGTCTGTGACAGAAAATTCCGCTTCCGATTGTGAAAGAGAAAACCGGAAGTGCGCTCTCCGACGTAGGCCTTAAGCAGTGCTGCGAGCGCAGGGCAGAGATCAACATCTCTACGTCCCGCATCGGTCTTGAGAAAGAGCTCTAACTTCGTTCTCCGGACTTTCTGGCGAATGTAGAGCGTTCTGAAATCCCCTGAGATGTGCTTGTCGATTTCAAGGCCGATTGCTTCTCCAGCGCGGAGTCCCGTTCCACCAAGCAGGGCACAGAACATTTGCTTGTATCCCTTGGAAGACTTGAGAATCCCAGCGATGACTTCGCTAGTGAAGTGCGGCGTGTTCTGTTTGCTCTTGTCCACGACCGGCATGTCGACGAATTCGTGGTTCCACTTACGAGGGAAGAGTTGTTCGCCTTCCTCGTTAACGGCAGAAGCCACGACAGACTTGACGACCTGCGAGTAAGTGTTCACCGTCTTGGGTGAGAGGCCTGCCTCGACCATTTTTTCCACGAGTCCCTTGAGAGCGAGATTCCCCACCGTTGCCAGGGCAACGTCGCCGAGGTTCGGTAGAATCCATACGTCAAGGCAGCCTTGCCACGATTCAACGGTTGCTGGAGCGATTGGCTTGCGCTTTCGTTGTTGCACGTGATTGATCCACCATGCCGCTTGCTGACGAAACGTAACACCGGTAGAAATACCTTCCGCGT
>Ga0185299_10008108_pt1 | contig 10508 bp, 10 predicted proteins | sample PaiPotPPA55metaG_FD_128002 | JGI IMG/M metagenome (GOLD analysis project Ga0185299, IMG submission 128002) | Iron sulfur acid spring bacterial and archeal communities from Banff, Canada, to study Microbial Dark Matter (Phase II) - Paint Pots PPA... ...
CCATGATCCCCTTGATCTCGCGGAACTGACGCCGCACCTCCTCGACCACCAGGCCCCCCGCACGCCCGACCGCCAGCATGGCGAGCGAGCCGAAGAGGAAGGGCAGGATGCCGCCGAGGAACAGTCCGACGATGACGAGCGGGTCGGACAGCTCGAATTGCGTTGAGTGACCGGCCTTCGCAAGCTCCTGGGTGTACGAAGAGAAAAGGACGAGCGCCGCGAGTCCTGCGGATCCGATCGCGTATCCCTTGGTCACAGCCTTCGTCGTATTACCGACTGCGTCCAAACGGTCCGTGACAGTGCGCACCTCCGGCGGTAGGTTGGCCATCTCGGCGATGCCGCCGGCGTTGTCGGTGATCGGACCGTAGGAGTCGATGGCGACGATGATCCCGGTCATCGAGAGCATGGCAACCGCGGCGATGGCGATCCCGTACAGGCCGCCGAGCGCATAGGCCGAAAGGATGCTGATCCCGATCACCAGCACAGGCAGCGCCGTGGCCATCATGCCGATCGCCTGCCCGGCGATGATGTTGGTCGCGTGTCCCGTCACCGAAGCCTTGGCTATCAGGTGGACGGGCCAGTAGGCCGTCTCCGTAAAGAACTCGGTGATGGCCACTATCAGCACCGTGGTCACGACGCCGATCAAAGCGGCGAAGAAGAGGTTGTTGGGATCGCTCACACCGCCGCCCGCCGGCAGGTAACCGTTGCCCTTCATGTACTGAGTGACGAAGTAGAAGCCGACGACCGCGATGCCGACCGCGACCAGAAGTCCCGCATACAGCGCGCCCATGATCCAGTTCGGGTTGAAGATGCGGACGAAGAACGAGCCCACGATCGAACCCACCACGCTCACCGCCCCAAGCAGCAGCGGGTAGATCACCCACCCGACCTGGTTCTTGAACAGCAGCGAGGCGAGCAGCATCGCGGCGATCATCGTCACGGCGTAGGTCTCGAACAGGTCGGCGGCCATGCCGGCGCAATCGCCGACGTTGTCGCCCACGTTGTCCGCGATCACCGCGGGGTTGCGCGGGTCATCCTCGGGAATTCCGGCTTCGACCTTGCCGACGAGGTCGGCGCCGACATCAGCCGCCTTGGTGTAGATGCCGCCGCCCAATCGGGCGAACACCGAGACAAGGCTGGCGCCGAATGCGAGTCCGACGAGGTCCTCCGGCTTTTTGAAGAGCAGGTAAGCCGCGGAAACGCCGAGCAGCCCCAGCCCGACCACCATGAAGCCGGTCACAGCCCCGCCGCGGAACGCAACCTCGAGCGCCTGGTTGACCCCCTTGCGCGCTGCCTCAGCCGTGCGCAAGTTGGAGCGCACCGCGATGTTCATGCCCACGTAACCCGCGGACGCGGACAGGATTGCGCCGAGGATGAACAGCCCGGCGGTGGTCCAGTTGATGAAGAGGCCGATGACCACCGCGATGATCACGCCGATGATCGCGATCACGGCGTACTGCCGGTTCAGGTAAGCCGAGGCGCCTTCCTGGATTGCCGACGCGATCTCCCGCATGCGCTCGTTCCCAGGCGGCATGCGCAGCACCAGAAAGATCAGGACAACGGCAAAAAGCACCGCGGCGAGCCCACCGGCCACGCCGAACCAGACGGTATTCGGATCCACAAGCCCTCCATGAAATGTCGCGTCGCCCTCACGCCGCGCGGCCACCAGGCCGCGGAGCGTTAGGTTAAACGAACTGGGATTTTGCTATCGGACGAGGCGGCGGCGCCACCACACCATGACCCCGCCAAAGACGATCAGACCCGGCATGAGGAAGATGGTGATGAAGATGGCTGTGCTCTGGTCCTGCTGGGTCAGAATGAGCGGCAGCGCGCGCGGGGGCTTGGGCGGGAGTGAGATCAAGGCGTCCTCTCGGGCGAGCCATTGGAATGTCCCCAGCGCCAGCTCCAGGTTGGCGCTGTTGCTGCTCGGCGGCAGCACCTTGTTCTCCGCGAAGGCGGTCGTTCCAACGATCACGATCCGCGCCGTTTTTTGACCCGCCGGAACCTGCAGCGTCTCCATGATCGCGAACGGCCCCGCCGTGTCTCCGGCCTGACGCGCAACCTCCTGCCGCGGCGTGACGATCGCATACGAAAGGTTCGTCGTCCCCGATATCACGACCGGCACGGCGCCGGCCGTGCCCTTACCCGTGATCGCGGTCGTCTGCGGAAAGACCGAGACGATCCCCTGGATGTCCCGCGTGATCGGGGACTGTCCGTACGCGTACGTGGCAGGAGTTATGGCGTCGAAGGCCCGCGACGCGTCTGGCTCAACGACCAGCGCGCCTGAGAACGCAACCCGGTACGGATTCAGCACATCGTTCAGCGCGGACACGGCGGCCGGGGTCTGGCTCCACGGGTCTCCGGCTATGAGAAGGCTGCCACCGGTGGCCAGGTAATCGACCACCGCCTTGACCGTAACCGGCGACAGACCGACCGCCGGGGCGATCAGGACCACCTCGTCGCAGTCGGACGGAATCGTGGTGAGGTCGGCGACGAGCAGGTCCTTGGTTGTGAAGTTGTTCCTGGCCAGGACATCTGCCACGCTCGAGTAGCCGTTCTGGCCTGTGTCCGAACGGCTGCGGCCCCCGACTCCCGCCCCCCAGCACACGACCGGCGAGTGATCCGATTCCAGCTTCAACAGCGCCGAGGTGAAGTCCTGCTCAGTCTGCAGCGCCGGCGTGAGCAGCTGGGTCTTGCCGCGATAGTCGAGGACCAGCGTGCCAGGCTCGGTGACCGAGTACTTCCGAACATCGGCGACGTCGGTGTCGAAGTTCGCGCTGCGATAGACGATGCGAGAGCTCTGCGCCTCGTACAGAGCGACGAGCGCCTCGGCCTGGATCTGTCCATTTGCCGGAGCGGTGCGGAAGAGTCCGATCACGGCCAGGTCGGAGTCGAGTCGCCTGGCGACGAGGACGGATTGCGGCGCAAGCGTGTTCACACCGCTGCGTGTGAGGTCCCACGATTGGGTGCCGCGGGACGCCACCACGTTCAACGCGACCAGCACGAGGAGCGCGAGAGCGCTCAGCAGCACGCTGGCGGAACCGGAGCGCACACGTCGGTTCAACGCCAGCGCCTTGCGTCGAGGAGTCGCGTCGTGAGAAATAAGGCTGCGACGGCCACGCTCAAGAAGTACACGGTGTCCTTGAGCGTCACCTGGCCGAGGCTGAACGACTGGAAGCGGTTGGAGCCACCGGCGTACTGGAACACCGCGCTGGCCGGAGGCTGGGTGAAAAATCCGAGCAGCGTTCCCGCGTACCAGGTGAGCAGAAGAATCGTGAGCGCGAGGAAGAACGAGACGATCTGGTTCTGCGTGAGGCCCGATGCCAGGACTCCGATCCCGGTGGCGGCCCCACCGGCCAGCAGCAGCCCGATGTACGTGGCGGCGATGAGACCGAGGTCCAGCGCGTCAAGGTGTCCGGGCACGTAGACCGCGAGCAAAACGACGTACACGAGGGTCGCGAGCAGCAAGAGCACGTAGAAGCCGAATGCGCCCAGCCACTTGCCGGCGGCCACCTCCCAATCACGAACCGGCGATGTGAGCAGCAGCTCTAGGGTGCCGTCGCTGCGCTCCTCGGCGAACGACCGCATCGTGATGACCGGGACCAGCACCGGCAGCAAGAAGCCTGTGATGACGCTGAAAACGCCGTCCATCGTTGCGGCCTGCCCCCCCAGCACCGGGATCACGAACCCGAATGCGGAGGTCAGCAGCACGAAAAGCGCCGCGACGACCCAGCCCGAGGGCGACACGAACAGGGCCATCAAATCGCGGCGTGCAATCGTCGCGGCGCGGATCACGACGTTTCTTCGGTGGTGAGGTGCATGAAAACGTCTTCGAGGCTCAGGGTTCGCGCCGACAGCTCGCGCAGGCCGAAGCCCGCCTGCACCACGGCGCGCGCCAGCTCGTCGCGCATGTCCGCCTTCGAAGTCATCACCACGACCCGCCAACCGCCGTCCCCGGCGGGTCTGATCGCCACCTTGTCGACACCAGGCACCGCGGCGACCTGACGCTCGATCTCGGCTCGATCGCCCTGGAGGACCATCTCGACCTCGGCGCCGGCGGCGCCCGCCACGCCGCGGGCCAGGTTCGCCGGCGTGTTGTCCGCGACCAGGCGTCCCTGGTTGATGATCAGCACTCGCTCGCAGGTCGCCGAGACCTCCGGAAGGATGTGGCTCGAGAGCACCACCGTGTGGTCGCGCCCGAGCGCCGTGATGAGCTCCCGAGTCTCGCGCGTCTGGGCCGGGTCGAGTCCCGCCGTCGGCTCGTCGAGGATCAGCACCTCCGGGTCGTGCACTATCGCCTGCGCGAGGCCGACGCGTTGCCGGAGGCCACGCGAGAGACGCCCGATCACCTCGTGCCGCCGGTCGGCCAATCCACAGGCGTCGATCGACTCGTCGACTCGCGTGCGCCTTTTCGATGCGGGCACGCCTCGGAGGCGGCACATCATGTCGAGGAAGCTCGCGACGCGCATCTCCTTGTAGAGAGGCGTCGACTCGGGCAGGTAGCCAATGTGGCGCCGCGCCTCCAGCGAGTGGTCGACCAGGTCGAAGCCGGCCACGCTCGCGGAGCCGGAACTAGGGCCGAGGTAGCCGGTCAGGATCCGCATCGTGGTCGACTTACCGGCGCCGTTCGGCCCCAGGAAGCCGAGCACCTGGCCACGCGGGACGGAAAAGGTCAGGTCCTGGATCGCGGGACGATCGGCGTAATACCGCGTCAGCCCCTGGACTTCGATCAAGCCAGAGGAATTGTAGGGAGCGCCTCTAGCCCATAGAGCCGAAGCTGTCCAGGTTTCCCGCGGCGGCTGACCACCGCGCGTCCACCCTGTCCACGCGCGCCATTCGCGGTCCTCGCTCAGCGGCTTGCCGCAGCCACTCGCGGTCGGCCCGGCTGCCTTCGGCTATGAACTCCACGGTCCCGTCGTCGCGGTTGCGCACCCAACCCCGCAGGCCCAGGCGCTGAGCCTCTCGCATCAGGAAGTAGCGAAACCCAACCCCCTGTACATAGCCATGGACGACCCCATGCAAGCGCTCCACTTGCTCGAGGTTATATGTTGCCCGCATGCCAACTTCCAGCATCGTGGCGATCGGCGATGAGCTGGTCGGCGGGTTCACGCTCGACACCAACTCGCACTGGCTTGCTGAGCGGCTGCGCCTCCTGGGCTTTCCTGTCAAGCGCGTCACCGCGATCCGCGATCGCCCGAACGAGATCGTCGAGCAGATCCGCCGCGAGCTCGTCGACGAAGAGGTGACGCACGTGTTCTGCTCGGGCGGGCTCGGCCCGACACCGGACGACCGCACGTTCTCCTCGCTGGCCGAGGCCCTCGACCGCGAGCTCACAGTGTGGGACGACACCCGCGCCCTCATCGAGCGCCGCGTCCAGCGCATGCACGCGGCTGGACTCCTGGACTCGCCCGAGGTGACCGAGGGGAACCTACGCATGGCCCGCATCCCTGCCGAGCCCGCTCACGTCTTCAAAAACCGGCGGGGCATGGCCCCGGGCGTGGTGTACGAGGCGAACGGAAAGCAGATCTTCGTGCTTCCAGGAGTTCCCCTGGAGCTGAAGGCGATCTTTACCGAGGAGCTGGAGCCGGAATTTCTCGCCAAAGGCTCGGCCGCCACGGTGCGCGAGCTGCGCTTCACGTTTGCCGTGGAGGCGCGCTTTTATCCGCTGATGAAAGAGCTCGAGCAGACCTATCCGGACGTCTCGGTCGGCTCCTACCCCAACTTCGAGACCAAGGAACTGGTCATCCGGTGCCTGGGAGCCGATCCCAAGCGCGTCGATGCCGTCATCGACCTGGTGCGCCGGCGCTCCGCCGAGCTGGGAATGACCGCTTCCAACTAGCTTCTGAGCTTGCGCTCGAGGACCGACCGTTCGGCGGGGTTCTGGCACAGCTCGAGCGCGCGCAGCCGGGCCTCCCGGGCGAGAGTCTTTTCGCCGACCCGGTCGAGCATGTCCGCTCGAGCCGCGTGGAACAGGTGGTAGCCCTCGAGCGAGATGGCCAGGTCGTTGACCTCTCCGAGTGCCACCTCAGGGCCCGCGAAATGGCTGAGCGCCACCGCTCGGTTGAGCCTGACCACCGGGCTGTCCGCCATCCGCACGAGGGAGTCATAGAGCACGACGATCTGGTGCCAGTCCGTCTCCTCCCACGATCTCGCCTCCGAATGCAGAGCCGCGATCGCGCCCTGGACCTGGTACGGCCCGGTCGCCCTCATGGCGCCGGCCCGGTCCAGCAGCTGGATGCCCTCGGCGATCGCGGCCCCGTCCCACAAGGAGCGATCCTGGTCCGGAAGGAGCACCATCTCGCCGGACTCATCGAACCGGGCCCTGGACCGCGCCAGGTTGAGCTGCATCAGCGCGAGCAGGCCGACGACCTCCGGCTGGTCAGGCATGAGAGTCGCGACCAGCCGCGTGAGCCACAAGGCGTCATCGGCCAGGTCGCGCCGCATGCCGACCTGCGTCCCGCTGCTCAGGTAACCCTCGTTGAACATCAGGTAGAGCACCGAGAGCACTCCGTCCAGGCGTCCCGCGAGCTCGGTGGCATCCGGCATTCGGTAAGGGATGTGGGCGTCGACGATCTTTCTCTTGGCGCGCACTATGCGCTGCGCCACGGTCACCTCACTGAGCAGGAATGCGCTCGCGATCTCCCCGGTCGTGAAGCCGGCGACGGCGCGGAGCGTGAGCGCGACCTGCGCCTCTTGCGAGAGGGCCGGGTGGCAGCACGTGAAGATCAGCCGGAGCCGGTCATCGGCTTCGATCGGCTCAGGCGCCAACGGAGAGCGCTCCAGAACCGCGAGCTTCTCGCGGTAGCGCTTGTCGCGGCGCAGGATGTCGATGGCCCGCCGCCGCGCGGTGGTCATCAGCCACGCTCCCGGTTTGTCTGGAATGCCCTGTTCCGGCCATTTCTCGAGCGCCGCCACCAGGCTGTCCTGGACGACCTCCTCCGCGAGGTCGAAGTCGCCGAGGACGCGGACCAGCGCAGCAGTCAACCGGCCGGCCTCCTCGCGGAAGACGCCGGCGACTGCTGATTCTGCGGCGGTATGTGTTCCTTCAGCCGTTCGCGGGAGTCTCCGACATCCGCGCGCGGGATTCCTCGATCTCTGCCGAGTGGTCGACCACTGGCCGCACCTCGACAATCCGGTCCTCTCCGCCCCCTGGCCACACCTTGGCCATGGCAAGCGCCTCGTCCAGGTCCTTCACCTCGACGATCGCGAATCCACCGATGACCTCTTTGGCTTCGATGAACGGGCCGTCGGTGACGATGGGCTTGCCGTTCTTGAATCGAACGGTCGTCGCGCTGTTCGGACCAAGAAGCTCCTCACCTCCGACGATCTGCCCCGTCTTGCTGTGGTCTTCGAACCACTTGTTGACGTGCTGGTAAGCCGCTGCCATCTGCTCCTTGGGCAGGCTCTCCCAGACTTTCTGGTTTTCGACGCTGTCGACGAACATCAGGACGTACTTCATTTCAATCCTCCAATCAGGGCGGTTCTGAGCCCCGCTTTACCTTCACGACGAACGGCGCCGGTCGGTTTCGACAAGCCTACGAGCCGGTGAACTCCGGCTCTTGTTTCGAAAGGAATGACATGATGCCGATCGCAGCGTCGGTGCTGAGCGCGACTCGGGCGAAATTGCGCGCTTCGATGTCGAGCCCTTCGTCCAGGGGGAGGTCGAAGCCTCGCCGCACGGCATCTTTGATCATCGCGATGGCGAAGGTCGCCGCTTTGGCCAGCTTCGTCGCGAGCCCATCGACCGCGGCCTGGTAGTCGATCGGTGCGACCGCGATGTCCACCCAGCCCACGGCCGCGGCCTCGTGCGCCGAGAGCCGAGTCGACTCGATCATGTAGCGCAGCGCCCTGGCCTTTCCGATCAGGCGCGGCAGGCGCTGGGTCCCGCCTGCACCCGGGATGATGCCCAGCGAAGACTCGGTCTGGCCGATTCGCGACCGCCCGTCCTCGACCATCACGCGGTAGTCGCAGCACAGCGTGAGCTCGCTCCCGCCGCCGAGCGCGTGGCCATTGATCGCCGCGATCACCGGCTTCGGGCATCGCTCGATCGCTGAGAAATGGTTGTTTATACGCTTCATGAAGGCGCCCACCTGCTCGGCCGCCTCCGGAGAGCTTCGGTCGATGCTGCCCAGCATGCCGAGGTCCGCGCCGACGCTGAAGTACTTCTCGTATTCCGACGCGAGGACGACCACGCGCACGGCTGGGTCATCGCCGAGCTCGTTGAAAGCGGAAGCGAGCTCCTCCATCAACTCCTCGGCGATCGCATTGAGGCCGTTGCGATGCATCACGACGCGGGCGATGGACCCTTCTCGGTGGACGTCAACGAACTCTCCCATCAGGCGGTAAACAGCGGAATGCCGCCGGCGACCTCGATCACCGCCCCGGTGATGTAGCCGGCCTCGTTCGAGCAGAGGAAGGCGATCGTGTTGGAGATGTCTTCGGGTTGGCCGAAGCGCTTGAACACTGTGCGGGCCTTGAACCGCTCGTACAGCGGGTTGGTGTCGGCCGCCGCCTTGCCCGCCTCGGATTCGATGATCCCCGGCGCGATCGCGTTCGACGTGATGTTGTGCCGCCCACCTTCGAGCGCCGCCGTTTTGGCCAGTCCGATGAGAGCCGCCTTGGTCGACGAATAGCTCGCCTGGCCGAAACCGCCGAGCGTGCCGGCGATCGACGACATGAAGACCAGGCGTCCCCATTTGTTCTCGACCAGGTAGGGCCATACCTCTTTCGTGCAGTTGAACGCGCCGGTGAGGTTGACGCGCACGTCGCGGTCCCAGAGCTCATACGACTGGTTCGGGATCTGCGCCGCGTGGTCGAGGGTGGCGGCGTTGTTGATCAGGATGTCGATCTTGCCGAACTCTTCCCTGACCTTCTTGAACACGTCGCGCACCTGCTCGCGGTTGGTCACGTCCATCTTGATCGCGAGCGACCGGCGGCCCATCTTGCGAATCTCATCGGCGGTGCTGTTCGAGTGCACCCAGCCCTGCGATACGGCGACCTGCGCCAGCATGCTGCCCTGAGCCTCAGCCGTCTTCTGCAGCTCCGGGTCGTCCTCGACGAGCACATCCGTGATCACGACGTCGGCTCCCTGGCGGGCGAGCGTGAGCGCATCCTGGCGGCCCAGGCCGCGCGACGCACCGGTGATGACCGCAACCCTTCCTGTGAGATCGAACAATCTATTACCCCCTGAGGTTGATGGTGCCGCGCGACCCGGCGATCGCGCGAGAGATGACCAGCCTCTGAATCTCCGCGGTGCCTTCCCAGATCTGGTAGATCTTCGCGTCCCGAAACCACTTCTCGACCGGGTACTCCTTGATGTACCCGTATCCACCGAGGACCTGGATCGCGTCGGTCGTCACCTCCATCGCAACGTCGCCCGCGAAGCATTTCGCCATCGATCCTTCGGCGCGCTCGAAGGCCAGGCCCCGTGTCGCCATCCAGCCCGCACGCCAGATCAGCAGGCGGGCGGCATCGATCTTCATCGCCATGTCGGCGAGCTTGAAACCGATCGCTTCGTGCTGCCACAGCGGCTTGCCGAACTGCTTGCGATCCTGCGCATAGTCGAGCGCGAACTCATACGCTGCTCGCGCGATTCCGAGTGCGCCCGCGGCCACACCAGGCCTTGTCGCCTCGAGCGTCATCAACGCACCGAGCGCCCCCGGACCGGCGTTGTCCGCATCCGGCTCGCCGCCCAGGCGGTGGTCGAGCGGGATGTGGCAGTCCTCGAGAATGACCTGGGCCGTGTGGCTGGCGCGGACTCCGAGCTTTTGCTCCTTGCGGCCCATGCGCAACCCGGGCGTATCCCTGGGGACCAGGAAGGATGCGATGCCCGCCGGCCCCTTCGACGGATCGGTGTTCGCATAGATGACGTGGTAGTCGGCGATGCCTCCGTTGGTGCAGAACTGCTTGGTCCCGTTAAGGACATACCCGTCGCCGACGCGCGTGGCTCGCGTCTTCATCGACAGCGCGTCAGAACCCGAGTCTGGCTCGGTCAGGCCGAGGCCGCCGAGGACGAGCTTGTCCGGGTTGGTGAACTCAGGCAGCCAGCGCTTTTTCTGCTCTTCGGTTCCGCTGGCGCGGATGCCCGCGATGGCCAGTCCCATCGACTGGATGCAGACGCCGATGCCGGCGCAGCCCCAGCTCAGCTCTTCGTTCAGAATCAGCTCCGTCAAAAAGTCGAGCCCTTGACCCCCGTACTCCTCGGGCAAGAACCCGGCGGGGCTCAAGCCGAGCTTGTGCGCTTTCTTGACGACCTCGTAGGGAAACTCCTCGGTCTCGTCGAAGTGAGCAGCCACGGGCCGCATCTCCCTCTCAGCAAACTCATGAGCGAGCTCCTGGATCGCCACCTGCTCCGGCGTCAAGGAAAAATCGAGCGGCATCTAGTGGCCTGCTTCGGAGGTTCGGCGGAAAATCGCCGGATCGACGGCCGAGCTCAAGGCGCCGGCGAGCAACGCAGCGCGCATGTCGGTAGACCTGTAAGCGAGTAGCGCAGCCGGCAACGCAGAGAT
>Ga0185299_10008110_pt1 | contig 10506 bp, 7 predicted proteins | sample PaiPotPPA55metaG_FD_128002 | JGI IMG/M metagenome (GOLD analysis project Ga0185299, IMG submission 128002) | Iron sulfur acid spring bacterial and archeal communities from Banff, Canada, to study Microbial Dark Matter (Phase II) - Paint Pots PPA... ...
TCCGGGTCCATCCAGGCCTTCTCGTGCCGCGCGGTCGAGAACAGACGGTCCGGCGCGTCTTCGAAGGTCAGAACCGAATGCACGCCGGGGACGGTCAACGCCGCGCTCTTGTCGATGGAGCGAATCTTTGCATGCGGATGCGGCGAGCGCAGCATCTTGATATGGAGCAAACCTTCCACGGCCGTATCGAAGGTGTAGCGCGCCGCGCCCCGCACCACCTGCGGCCCGGCGGGGGCCGGCAGGCTGCGGCCGAAAGCGGTGCCCGCGACCGCATCCTCGATATTGCTCTTGCCGTTGAGCGCGTCCTCGATGGCGCGATAGCCGGTGCAGCGGCAGAGATTGCCCTTGAGCGCTGCGCCGAGATCCTGCCGCTGCGCCTGATTCAGCGACGCGCAGGTGAGAATCATGCCGGCGGTGCAAAATCCGCACTGAAACGCCTGCGCATCCAGAAACGCCTGCTGCATCGGGTGGGTTCCGCCATCGGCCGCGAGGCCTTCGATGGTCGTGACTGCGTGACCGTCGGCGCGAAAGGCCGGGATCAGGCAACTATGCACCGGCTCGCTATCGATCAGGACGGTGCAGGCGCCACAGTCGCCGGCGTCGCATCCCTTCTTGACGCCGAAATGCCCGAGCTCGCGAAGAAAGGTTCGCAGGCATTGTCCGGCGCGCGGGGTTTGCGAAAAATCCTCGCCGTTGATCCGATAGGTCATGGCTGCGCCAGACCCTTTAGTTCGGCGCGAATCTCTTCGGCCAGCCGCAGTGTCATGTGTTTGCGCCATGCCGGTCTGCCATGCACGTCGTCATGATAGGCATCCTCGGCAATGTGGCGAAGCAGCGCCTCGCGCAACTCGGCTGCGCCAGGGAGTTTCGGAAACGCCAGCTGCACCGGCCGCACCGTCGATGCCGTCACGGTCAGCGTCATGGTGCCTTCGCTGCCGATGCTGCCGATCAACAGCGCCGCGGAACGTCCGACCGGCGTCAGCGAGATCTGGCGAAACGCGGTGCGCCGCTTCAAAGCCGCGAGTGGAATTTCGATTTGTCGCAGCAGGTCGCCCGGCGCCAGGATGTTGCGCTGATTGCCCGCGACGAAGTCGACGACGCTTGCATGGCGCTCGCCACCTCCGGCCTTCCAGACCGTGCAGACGCCGCCGAGCGCCGCCGTCAGCGAGATCATCGGGCCAGCCGGCAACGACATGCAGAGGTTGCCGCCGACGGTGGCGGTCTTCCATATCTTGAAGGAGGCCAGAAACGCGCGGCAGCATTGATTGATCAGGGGTGCTGCGAGCCATTCCGGCGGGCAGGCCAGCGCGTCAAGTTGCGCGACCGTGCAGGTCGCCGCGATCGCGAGCCCGGTGTCGCCGATCGTCAGCGCCGGCCATTTGAAATCGGCAAGATCGATCAGCCGTGTCAGGTGGGACTGCGGCTCCGAGAATAGCCAGGTGCCGCCCGCGAGCCAAGCATCGCCTGCCGTCCAGACCGGCAGCTGCTCGCGCTCCTGCGGGCGAGCAACTTCCTTGATGGTGTTCAGATCCATGGATACTCTAGAGCTTTCGACGACATGTATGTCCCTGTAAGAGTCTTGCAAGACCGAAGCCAACTCTGGATCAGCTGGTCTTTGAATTGCAAGGATGACCCGGCTGACCGCTTTGTAGGTCCGATCTCAAGCAGAAGGTTAAGGATTATGGACTCAAAGCGGGCGATTTGGATCAAGGATCCCTTGGCCATCCTCGCCGATGGCGCCGAGCGCGGCATTGTCGTTCAGGACGGCAAGATCGTGGAGCTGGTGCCGAGGGGCGGACAGCCGACGACCTCCGCGGCATTTTTCGAGGCCGGCGATCATGTGCTGCTGCCCGGGCTGATCAACACCCATCACCATTTCTACCAAACCCTGACGCGCGCGCTGCCGGCGGCGCTCGATCGCGAATTGTTTCCGTGGCTGCAGGCACTTTATCCGGTTTGGGCGCGGCTGACCCCGGAATCGCTCGATCTCGGCGCCACCGTTGCGATGTCGGAACTGTTGCTGTCAGGCTGCACCACCACGACCGACCATCATTATGTTTTTCCGGCCGGACTTGAGAACGCCGTCGATATCGAAGTGGCCGTCGCCCGGCGGCTCGGGTTGCGCGTGCTGCTGACCCGGGGCTCGATGAACAGGTCGCAGCGCGACGGCGGATTGCCGCCTGACAGCGTGGTGCAGGACGAGGATACCATCCTCGCCGACAGCGAGCGCGTGGTGGCGAAGCATCATCAGCGCGGCGAGGACGCGATGGTGCAGATCGCGCTGGCGCCCTGTTCGCCGTTTTCGGTGACGACGTCGCTGATGAGTGCGACCGCTGATCTTGCCGACAGGCTCGACGTCCGCCTGCATACCCATCTGGCGGAAACCGAAGACGAGAACAAATTCTGCGAGCAGATGCATGGCTGCCGGCCGCTTGATTATCTGGAACAGTGCGGCTGGCTGAACGCGCGAACATGGCTCGCTCACGGCGTTCATTTCAACGCTGCGGAAATGAAACGGTTGGGGAAGGCGCGAATCAGCATCAGCCATTGCTCCTGCAGCAACCAGCTCCTGGCCTCCGGATGCTGCCCGGTCTGCGACATGGAAGAGGCGGGGGTTGCGATCGGTCTCGGCGTCGACGGCTCGGCCTCAAACGATGGATCCAACCTGATGCAGGAAGTCCGTGCCGCGTTCCTGCTGCAGCGTGCGCGCTACGGTGTCGGCCGCGTCAGCCACAAGGACGCGCTCCGCTGGGCCACCAAGGGATCGGCGGCGTGCGTCGGCCGCCCTGAACTTGGCGAGATCGCAGTGGGCAAAGCCGCCGACCTTGCGCTGTTCAAGCTCGACGAGCTGCGTTTTTCCGGCCACGGCGATCCGCTGGCTGCGCTGGTGCTGTGCGGCGCCCATCGCGCGGACAGGGTGATGGTCGGCGGCAAATGGGTGGTGTCGGATGGCGCCATCCCCGGGCTCGACGTATCAGATCTGATCCGGCGCCACAGCGCCGCCGCGCACGCGATGCAGGTGGGGTGAAGTCAATGTTTGTCCCTCATGGTGAGGAGGCGCGCTTGCGCCGTCTCGAACCATGAGGCCCCGTGGCCCCTCCTTCGAGACGCGGCCAAGGGGCCGCTCCTGGTCCCAGCAAAAAGGGTCCGGGCGTTGCCGCCCGAACCCTTTAGTCTCGGGAAAGCCCGGCCTTACTTGCCGGGAACCTTGTCGTCGATACCCTTGACGTAGAAGTTCATGCCGAGCACCTGGGGGTCGGCGAGATGGTCGCCGCCCTTGCATTCGATGGTCTTGCCTTCCTGGTCTACGATCGGGCACTTGAACGGGAACAGTTTGCCCGCGACGATCGCAGCTTCGGTATCCATCGCCAGTTTCTTCACATCGTCGGGCATGTTGGTGTAGGGCGCCATCACGACCATCTTCGATTTCAAGCCGCCCCAGCTATCTTCCGAGGTCCACTTGCCGTCGAGTTCGGCCTTGACGCGGTCGATGTAGTAGGGCGCCCAATTATCCATGATCGACGTCAGCTGCGCCTTCGGCCCGAACTTGATCATTTCGGAATCCTGACCGAACGCCAGCTTGCCGCGCTCGGATGCGATCTGCATCGCGGCCGGGCTGTCGGTGTGCTGCATGATCACGTCGGCGCCCTGGTCGAGCAGCGCCTTGGCGGCGTCGGCTTCCTTGCCGGGATCGAACCAGGTGTTCGCCCAGATGATCTTGACCTTGATGTTGGGATTGACGGTCTGGGCGCCAAGGATGGTGGCGTTGATGCCCATGACGACTTCCGGGATCGGGAACGAGCCGATGTAGCCCAGCACGCCGGCTTTCGACATCTTGCCGGCAATGATGCCTTGAATGTAGCGGCCCTCGTAGAACCGGCCGTTATAGATCGACATGTTCTTGTCGCGCTTGAAGCCGGTGGCGTGCTCGAAATGCACGTTGGGATATTTCTTCGCCACCTTCAGCGTCGGATCCATGTAGCCGAACGAAGTGGTGAAGATCAGCTTGTTGCCGGCGCGCACCAGCTGTTCGATGGAGCGCTCGGCATCCGGACCCTCGCTGACGTTCTCGAGATAGGTGGTCTCGATCTTGTCGCCGAATTCCTTGACCAGTGCCTGGCGTGCAAGTTCATGCTGGTAGGTCCAGCCGAAATCGCCGACCGGACCAAGATAGATAAAGCCGACTTTGAGCTTCTCGGCCGCGGAAGCGCCGAACATGCTTGCACCGGCAGTGAGGATCACTGCCGCCGCCGCGATGAGAATTTTTCTCATGGATATCTCCTGACACTAAGGGGTGGACTGATTGTCCCGCCGCGCACGCGCCCCATCGCGCACGCTTCGGGTATTTATCGATCCGGCACGAATACCGTTCCCAGCGCCGCGGGCGCGGTCGAGCCGCCGGTTCTCGCCCGCGAAATCAGAACAAGGACGATGACGGTTGCAAGGTAAGGTAACGCCGACATGAACTGCGAGGGTATGCCGAGACTAAAGGCTTGCGCGTGCAGCTGAAGGATCGTCACCGCGCCGAACAGATAGGCGCCGATCACCAGCCGCCCCGGCCGCCAGGACGAGAACACCACCAGGGCCAGCGCGATCCAGCCGCGGCCGGCCGTCATGCCCGGGATGAAGAACGGCGTATAGGCCAGCGGCAGATACGCCCCGGCGAGGCCCGCGCAGGCGCCGCCGAACATCACGGCGAACATGCGTATCCGAAGCACGGGATATCCCAGCGCGTGGGCCGAAACGTGGTTGTCGCCGGCAGCCCGCAGCACCAATCCCGTCCGCGTCCGGTAGAGAAACAGCCAGACGCCGACGACCAGCGCCAGCGACAGATAAATAAAAGCGTCCTCGCCGAACAGGATCCGCCCGACCAGTGGAATATCGGTGAGGCCAGGAATGTAAAGATGCGGAGCCGGGGTTATCCTCTCGCCGACGAAGCCAGCGCCGATCAGGCCCGACAGTCCGATGCCAAGGATCGTCAGTGCGAGACCCGTGGCGACCTGGTTGACCGCAAGGCCCAGCGTCATGACCGCAAAGATCAGCGACAGCAGCGTGCCCGCTGCGATTCCGCAGATGGCGCCCAAAATGGTTGAGCCGGTGAGCCAGGCGCCGCCAAATCCGCAAGCCGCTCCGACGATCATCATCCCCTCGACGCCGAGGTTGAGCACACCCGAGCGCTCGGTCACGAGTTCGCCGGTGGCCGCGATCAATAGCGGCGTCGATGCCGCGAGCACCGAGAGAATGATCGCTTCAAGCAGTTCCACTGGGCACCTGTCGCGAAGCGAAAATCAGCCGGAACCGGTAAAGGATGAGAGAGTCGCAGGCGAGCACGTAGAACAGCAGAATGCCCTGAAAAACCTTTGTGACGTCCAACGGTATTTTCATCGCGATCTGGGCCTGCTCGCCGCCGATAAAGGTTAGTGCGAGGAACAGCCCTGCAATTAATATTCCAACCGGGTTCAGGCGCCCGAGAAACGCGACGATGATCGCGGTGAAACCGTAACCGGGTGAAATACCCGGCTGAAGATGCCCGACCGGGCCCGCAACCTCGATAATCCCCGCAAGCCCGGCCAGCGCGCCGGAGATGGCGAAGGTAACAAGGACCAGCTGATTGGCGTTGAAGCCGCCAAAGCGCGCCGCGCGCGGCGCGGCGCCGACAACGCGGATTTCAAAGCCCTTGATCGTGCGGCCGAGCAGCACTGCCGCTGCGGCGACGACCAGGAGGGCGATGGTCGCGCCAAGGTGCAGACGGCCGCCTTCGATCAGAACCGGCACGGTGGCGACCGGATCGAACTCTGCAGTGGTCGGAAAATTGAAACCAGCCGGATCGCGCCACGGACCGCGCACGAGGTAGTCAAGAAAAAGCTCGGCGACATAGACCAGCATCAGGCTGGTCAGAATTTCACTGGCGCCGAACCGGACCCTGCAGATCGCGGGGATCAACGCATACAACGCGCCCGCTGCCGCGCCGAGCAGCAACATGGCCGGCAAGACCCAGGGTCCGGCGTCGGTGCCCTGGGTTTTCACGGCGAGCCAGCTGCCGGCGACGGCGCCGATCAGAAATTGTCCTTCGGCTCCGATATTCCAGACATTGGCGAGATAGCAGAGCGACAGTCCGATCGCGATCATCACCAGCGGCGTCGCCTTCACCCCGATCTCCTGCAGCGAATAACCGTCGGTCAGGGGATCGATGAAGTAGACGCCAAGCGCTGCAATCGGGTTCTTGCCAAGAATGACAAACAGGATGCTCATGGTCACGATCGTCAACCCGATCGCGATCAAAGGCGAAACGAGGGCGATGGTGTTCGATCGCTCGGCCCGCTTTTCAAGCACTAACTGCATGAGCGGTTTCCTTCTGCGCCAGACTGCTTCCGCCCATCAACAGGCCGAGCTTCTCGCGACTGGCATCGGCGGTCGCCATGGGCTCCGAGAGGCGGCCGTGGAACATCACCGCTATCCGGTCGGTGATCTCGGCAAGCTCATCGAGGTCCTGGCTGGTCACGAGGACGGCGGCGCCGCCCGCGGCAAGGTCGAGCAGAGCCTGGCGGATCACGGCTGCGGCGCCCGCGTCGACCCCCCAGGTCGGCTGGCTCACCACAAGGACGGCGGGGTTGCGCAGGATTTCACGGCCGACGATGAATTTTTGCAGGTTGCCGCCGGACAGGCTTGCCGCTTCGGGGTCGCGCTTGGCCTTGCGGACATCAAAGCTTTCCGTCGCGCGATCGACCGTCCTTAGCGTCGCGGCGGTGTTGATGAAGCCGCGCTGCACCATGCCGCTGGCGGCGTGGCCGGTCAACAGGGCATTCTCGGAGAGTTTCATCCGTGGCGCAGTGCCGTGGCCGAGGCGTTCTTCGGGCACGAAGGCTGCGCCGAGCTTGCGTCGCTGGGTGATAGAGAGATGTCCCGCCGCCCGGCCGTCGATCACCACGGTGCCCGGATCCGGGGAAGGCCGCTCTCCCGAAAGCGCTGCGAAAAGCTCATCCTGACCGTTACCGGCGACCCCGGCGATGCCCAAGATTTCACCGCCCTTCAACTCGAGCGAAATGTGTTCGAGCCTTACGCCATGGGGATCGTCGGGCGCCATGCTGAGATCATTGACGACGAGGCGGGGCACCGTGGTCTTCCGGCCCGCGGCTGCCTTCACCTCCTTGATATCAGCGCCGACCATCATCCGGGCCAGCGAGGCGGCTGTTTCGGTTTGCGGGTTGCAGGTCGAAATCTTCTTGCCGCCGCGCAGGATGGTGGCCGTGTCGCAAAGGCGCTTCACCTCTTCCAGCTTGTGGCTGATGTAGAGGATCGCGCGGCCCTCGGCCTTCAGCCGCTCCAGCACGACGAACAATTGATCGGCTTCCTGCGGGGTCAGCACCGCCGTCGGCTCGTCCAGAATCAAAAATTTGGGATTCTGCATCAGCGCGCGCACGATTTCGATGCGCTGGCGCTCACCCACCGACAGTTGCCAGACCTCGCGCTTGGGATCGAGCGGAAGGCCGTAAACATTCGACACTTGCTCCAGACGCGCCGACATTTCCTTGAACGATTCTCTGCCATCGAGGCCGAGCGCCACGTTCTCGGCGACGGTGAGATTGTCGAACAGCGAGAAATGCTGGAACACCATGCCGATGCCGCGCGCACGGGCTTCAGAGGGCCCGGAGAGCACCATCTTCTCGCCCTGCCAGAGCATTTCGCCGCCGCTCGGCTGAATCAATCCGTAGACGGTCTTGACGAGCGTTGATTTTCCCGCGCCGTTCTCGCCGAGAAGGGCATGGATTTGCCGCGGCCAGATTTCGATATCGATCGCGTCATTTGCGGGGAAATTGCCGTAGCGCTTGGTCAGCCCAATGGCCTGGAGCAGGGGCGTTCCGCCGGAATGCGGGCCTGTAGGCGTCGGATCTAACATTCATTTTCACGCATGTGAGGGACGGCTGCCTCAATTGTGGGCTAGTTTGGACTTCAGCGTAAGTGGAGAAAAAGCGCCAGCGTTTGCCCAACTCTTTGGCAGATGCGCCCCGTGATTCCCGGAAGCCTTTCTTCTCACCGGCGTCTCGGCGGAGGTCCATTTCGTGGGGTGCCGGGCCGAAACCGACGAAAAAGCTGTTGCAAAATTGTAACGGTCCCGACCAAATCGAACTTGCGGCCGAGGCATGACGCGAACTTGAGCGGCGCCATCCCGTCGCCGGGAATGCCCGCTCCAGATTTGCCCGGGCCGGCGATTGCCCTGATGCCATCCCATCGGAGTAGCAAAAAAATATAATAGATACAGGGACATCCGCCTATCGCAATGATCTGCCTTGTCTACCGGCGTGCGTGGCAAGGTTCCACCCCTGCCAGACCTGAAATGCATACGATGGTGCGCTTCTTGATGAAACTTGCGGCAGGCCATGGAGAAACTTGAGGCTTCTCAGGATTAACGAACGGCGCAAGTGTCCCACCCAAGGGCCTCGATCATTTCGATCGTCAACTTGGGGGTAATCTGAAATGTCCTACCGTAAGAAAGTAATTGCGGCAGCCTTGCTGTCACTGTCGACGCTCGCCCCGGCGAGCTTCGCCAGTGCTGCGGACCTGCCGTACAAGGTCAAGGCCAAGCCGGTTCCCGATCTACCGTTCTTCCTGGTCATCGATGACCGCATAACCTACTCGTACATCTTCAAGGGTACCGATCCGGGCAATTACACCATAAATCCGAATGGCACGGTCAACGGCAACACCGCAAAGCAGGTTTATTCGTTCACGCACTTCGATGTCTGGGGCTACGGCACCAACTTCTTCACCATCTCGATGTTCAAGTCGGACCACAACGACGCGGCCAACCCGTGCCTGGGCGCACCCACTTCGACCGCGATTATTGGAGGCGGTAATTCGAATTGCGCGGGCGCAACCGAAATCTACGGCCTGTTCCGCAGCACGTTCGGCTGGAACGAGCTTTTCGGCACCAAGGCCTTCAGCATGGGGCCGCTGCATAACATTTCGTTCGAGGTCGGCGCCGACGCCAACACCGAAAACAATTTCCTCACTCCTGCCAAGCGCGACTTCGTTGCCGGTCTGCAGTTTGCGTTTGATCTTCCTTACAAGGGCTATATCAACGTAGCACCCTTGGCCTACAAGGAGATCAACCACAATGCGTTCGACCAATGCGGTCTTTTCGGACCTGGCATTCCCGGAGTAACCTGCCTCATTGATGGCAATACAAATTTCCACACCACCTGGGCGGTTGAAATCAACTACTACATGGAGCTCGGCTTCCTGCCCGAAAACATGCAGTATTTCGCCATCAGTGGCCGCGCGGGATTCTACGGACCCAAGGGCAACCAGAACGCTCCGCTCGGCCCCCTCGGCGGTGGCACTCCCACCAAGACCGAACTCAACAGCGAGCCGATTCGTCTGACCTTCGACGCCAGCAAGGCGATCTGGGGTGCGAAGTACTCACAATTCGTGACCACCTGGGTTGCCTGGCGCTACTGGCAGAACAAGTTCGGCCTCGACCATAATACTGCGCTCGGCGGTCCCGGCGTTTGCGTGCTGGCAGGCACTACCATCAGCACCAACACCTGCACCGAAAACACGGTCTACGCCGGTGTGACGGTGAAGTTCTAATAGTCTGATCCTTCTCTCGAAACGATGGCGCCGCGATGAACTCGCGGCGCCATTTTCGTTATGAGACAGCTTTCACGTTGATAACTCCGTTGTCCGCGCCCTCACTTGATCCAGGTCGAGGCGCGCTTAACTATGGGGCACGCTGGATTAGTGAGGTTCGTCCCGGAGGAGCTTCCCAATGAAAAAGGCAATGATGCTGGTCGTATCTTGCGCTTTGGCATTTCCGACGATGGCTTTCGCGCAGAACGCTCAGACGAAAGTTGCGCCGAGCCACGATAGTCGGAAAACCCCACCGGTAATTGCCGCCCCAAGGAGCGGCTTTATCTTAAGGCAGGACTTGTTTGATCGAAATAACCCGAACAACCTGCGATCAGATTGGCCAAGTCCGCCTGCTCAACCGGGCCAGTTCTGAAAATCAGACCTACGGCGCGATCTTGGCGGTGTGAGTAGCAGCAAAGGCGGCCGCGCCGCGATGAACTCGCGGGCGCACAATGGGAACCGGTTTTATTTGTCCCAGATTTATTTGTCCCAGACGCCAACATGCAGTGCTTCTGCCTCGTCCTCCAGCAGCGGCCCGCGGACCTCGGTCGCGCGCTGGCCGCTCTTGAACACGTCACGGCACGGCAGATCGAGCGTCGGGTTCTCCGGGTGATTGCCGGTAACGGTGCGCAGGCGATGTTCGCTCAAGCCGTAGACCACACGGCCAATTCCCGCCCAGTAGATCGCGCCGGCACACATCGCGCAGGGTTCGGCGGATGTATACAGCGTGGCATTGCGGAGCACGTCCGCAGCAAGCGTCGTGCAGGCCTGCGTCGCGAGCAGGCGCTCGGCATGGGCGGTCCCGTCATGCGCCGGCATGTAGCCGTTCTCGACTTCGATCAGAACATTGCCGTTCGCATCGACAAGGATCGCGCC
>Ga0185299_10008111_pt1 | contig 10505 bp, 9 predicted proteins | sample PaiPotPPA55metaG_FD_128002 | JGI IMG/M metagenome (GOLD analysis project Ga0185299, IMG submission 128002) | Iron sulfur acid spring bacterial and archeal communities from Banff, Canada, to study Microbial Dark Matter (Phase II) - Paint Pots PPA... ...
CGGCTAGACCTCGATGCCACAGCGACGGTTGTTGATGACGTAGTTTGATCATGGCCGTCATCCTAATCACTGTTCTTTTCTAAAACAATACCTCTTCAAAATGTTTTATTACTTTCTCGAATACCACAGCACAAACTGAACGTTCTGGCTCCCACCCTCGGGTCCACCTCCGCTGTTTACGCTCCTCTTATCCTCTATTTTTGCGATGGAAAGTAGCTAGCGAAGAGACCAAAGGCTGAGTTGGTTGGTAGAGGCCGCGATGAACAAGTACTGGTCGCCGACGAAGGCTCCTCCATATATGGTGATTCCTGGCTTTTTAAAATCGGCCAGTATGGTCCCGTTGTCCACATTCCACAACGTGAGGTGGTTGATATCCAGAAAGCGTTCGGCGGAAGTATAAACGACGGCTGCCTGCTTTCCGTTGAGTGAAACATCGACAGACCAAATAACTCCGGGTTGTCTTGGAATCGTGCGCAGAATGTTCCCGCTTGCGGTTTCGATCACCGAAATCGATTTCTCGACGCCGCCTGCGAGCAGTTTTCCACCGTCCGGGAAAAATGCAACCGCCATCGGCTCTAGAGTGTAACCCTTCGTCGCGCTGCGCAATGAGCCATTGCGTGCGTCATGCACACGTACAAAGGCGTCTCCGTCGGCGCTGGCAACCCATCTGCCATCCGGCGAAAATGAAAGTGAAACCGATCCACCAAATGGCGGTGATATGTCGATTAGATTTTTCCCGCTCTCCAAGTCCCAGATCTTTTCGGTGTCATTGTGGAAGTCGGAGAAAGCAAGGCGATGATTGTCTGGAGAAAAGACCAGCGTGTACATCGTGAACGGTGTTGCCAGATCGTATTGCACTTTCCACGAGCCGACATCGAAGACTTTGATCGCTCCTTTTTCATACACGGCTATTTCATAAGCCACGGCCAGCAAACGGTCATCGGTCGAAAAATGCACGGCGCTGGGTAGCTGACCGTTTTCATCGATGGTCCGCAGAAGCTCCCCAGAATGGGCGGACCAGACTCGCACGAGACGGTCGCTGCATATTGCCGCAACTAGGTTGCCACTATGGGAGAGAGTTGCGTCCGCAAGTGATACTCCTGCCGTCAGCTCGATGGTTCTTTCCTGACGTGCGGTTTGCGCCTGGGCACCTACTCCCAGGCAGCAGAACAGCAACAGAAGTGCCGGATTCTGCCGCATTAGAGCCGCTCCAGGCAAAGCTCGAATTGAACTTTGGCGTGTACTTCATTCGGGTCGCCCGTCAATATAACTGGACGGACAAGTTCAGGCGTCTGAAGCAGCGGGTCGCGTGCGTAATTTTTCATTGGGTCGCCTTCGAAGACGGGATCGGTGGCGAAGTAAAGCTGGGTGACGAGAGTCTTGTGTCCAGGGGCCATGACAAGATAATGGACGTGCTGACAGATGCGGCTCTTGTCGGGATAGTGGCCGGGGATCACCGATTCAAAGGAATAGGCCCCCGATTTGTCCACGAGGCGTTTTCCGCGATAGCGATAGCCGTCCAAGTCGTAGTAACCCTGATGGTTAGTTTGCCAAATTTCAATGATAGCGTCGCTGACGGCATCGCCTCGCGTGTCGAAGACTTGTCCCGAAAGGGTCAGCGGCACGCCGGCATCCCTGGGCGCGCGCAGCACGTCGTTGACTGGCGTGAGACGTTTGTAGAACGGTCCAAGCGTGTTCGGCGGAGTGGGCTTACGGTGTTGGGTTTCTTGCTCTTGAAAAGCCGCGAGCATCTCTTTGGCGGAAAACCGAGATGCAATTGAGACGGAACCAAGTGCAACACACTTTTGAAGAACATCACGACGGTTGAGCATAGAACCTCTATCGTTCGCTTTGGTTCAGGATCGCAACAAAAGCTGAGCCAGTTGGCATGGGGTTTCCCGTGGCGTTGACTTGCCAATCGCTGAAACGACTTCCTCACGCTTTTTTACAAATCGGCGAGCGACTCGATTCGCTATTTGGCGGAGACAAAGTTGAACGGCTGCATGATGAGCGCTTCAAAACCGCGTGCCGATATCTGCATCTCGACGTAGCCCTCACGATCCGACTGATATTCGACGTCGCAGGTCGAGCCTACCGTGACGCCCATATCCGCCGCGGAAGACCTCAGTTGCGTCGCTGGGAGGTCGGCACCATCCTTCGCGATGACCTTCCACTGCACAGCCACGTCCTTGCTCTCCAATCGCACCCTTAGGTCCGACTCGTTATTGGTGATGTTGATCAAGCGCAGCCGATATCGGGTCGCAGTCTGCAATTCGACTGGATCCGGTTCGGGAACGCCGTTCACCAGCATCATCACAGGAAAAGGAGCGTAGCGACCGGTGCCGAAAACAAAGGTTTTGTCGTGTTCCGGGTCGTATTTCTGTCCCGGCTCCAAGACGATCAACGGCCCGTACATACCATTCATCAACTGCTTCTCATCGTGCCAGTGCGTATGATAGATAAAAGTTTCCGCACGCGGCGGCGCCATGTGCGCAACGAACGAGGTTCCGGGCGCGATCGCGGGAGTTGTCTGCTGGCCCGAGCCCGTCCACCCCGCCACCCCGTCATAGAAGCTTTCCAGTTCAATACCGTGCCAGTGTATGGCAGTCGGGCTGCTCGTCATGTTCTTAACTTCGATTTCAGTTTCTTCCCCGCGCGTGAGCAAGATCGGTGGCCCTAACAGGCTTGGCGGCTTTTTCTTATCAGACTCCGATGGCGCCTGCGGATCGTTCACCTGAAGCTGGTACAGCGGAACCTTATCCGGATTCTCGGAAATCACAAGTTGCAACTTGCGCGGAGCCTTTGTGACAACCGGAACGGCCGCAGGGATTGATCCCGGAAGCACGGTAATCCCGATCACCAACCCGCCCATGCCGCCGCTGTGATCATGTTCTGAATAAGCAGCCGGTTGCGCTTCTTTGGGATGAAGCACCGCGGGCGCGGACATGTGCATCATCATATGACAGTGGAACAACCAGTTCCCCGCGCGCTCCGGCGTCCATGTCATTTCGAACACGTGGCCGGGGTCGATGAACTCGGTGACGCCCTTAGGTTGCTGCTGCTCGGAGTAACGCTCGTAGTGTTCTCCGTCTCCAACGGCATTGACTGTGAAATAGAAACCGTGAAGATGCATGACGTGCGGATCGTCGGAGGTATTAATCACACGCCAGTGAGTAGCTTCTCCCATTTTGTAGGTCAAATGCTCGGTGTAGGGCCAGGACTTGCCGTTGATCGAGGGAATCAGTTCGAACCCCGATGGGTCGACTTTCAGCCAGACACTTAGAACAAAGATGCGATCTTGCTCCGGCATGCCCGGAGCGTCGACGATGAACGCACCGGAAAGGAGGGTTTCTGCTGCCCGCCGGCCCTTGAGTGATTTGTCGGATGTGGTGCCCCAGTACGGATAGGCTCCCGGCTCGCCGGCGGGAAATTCGAGTTCGCGCGTCTCTCCCGGTTCCAACTTCACCGTGTCGTTCGGGTTGCCCGGATGAGCGTGCAACCCGTGGATCTTGACCGCCAAGGTCAGTGTGTTGTGAATCGTGATACGGATTTGCGTTCCTTGCGGAACTCGGATGAGCGGCCCCGAACTCTCTGGCGGCCGTCCTTTCTCCGCGAAGGCGTAGGCATCCCGATATTGACCCTTTTCATCTTCCGGGTACCAACGGCCCTGACTTATTTCGAGATCCAGCTTCAAGACCCCGTTCTTGATCTGTCCGGCAGGAGTACGGTTGTCGTTCGCCATTACCAGCGGCAATGAGGGATTTTCAGCATGGATCTCCAGAGCCGCCAGAAACAGAAGGAGCAACACGATTCCGAGGCGACCGAACTGCCGCATAAAACGTCTCCTTGCCTGGCTTCCTCCGCAGGGGAGCCTATGCTGGGTCACGGCCAAACAAGATAAAGTGTCATTCTTCAGCCGATCTGCCTATCTTCTCCTCTGATTCTCGCCCTACATCCCCACAGAATACTCCACTCAACAGGGCCGCTCTCTCATAATGCATTGAACCGCGGATCGGGGCTTGACTTTAAGTCGCGTGTCTTGGACAGTGGCGCCAAACACTTGTGAGTCACTGCAAGTGCTCCTCCCTCCAGCGTCTTCCGAGAACGTCACTTGCCTGGCGTCTCCCAGAGCGCTGCGAAGTACTCCCCATTCTTTTCCTTTGCCAAGTTGGCTTCTGCCCGTGAGGTAAACAATTGCCGGCCGGCGGATTTCTTCCCGACGGACCGGGCATTGCGACGTATGATGTCGTGAACCAGAAGCTCTCGCAACTGCCGGACGCGAAAAAGTTGTTCTCTCCCCGCTGGTCCCCGGACGGAAGACACATCGCGGCGATTAGCAACGACTCAATGAAACTAATGCTCTTCGATCGTGTGAGCCAGCAGTGGCAGGAACTGGTCAGTATGCCCATTGGCTATCCCAGTTGGTCTCATGACGGGCAGTACATCTACTTCGATACTACCCTTACCGACGACGCCAACTTCTTTCGCATACGCATCTCGGATCGCAAGCTGGAGCGGTTGGTAAGCTTGAAGGGCGTGCGCCAGTACTGGGGAGATTTCGGCTCGTGGACTGGACTTGCGCCGGACGATTCGCCGCTGCTGGTTCGCGACACCAGCAGTCAGGAAATCTACGCGCTCGACTGGCAGGTGCCTTAGGCTTCAACTCGTACGCGATCTGTCAGTTGGTTAAGGGTTCCCAAGAATCCTCCATCCTAAGAGCGCTCAAAGATGTTCTCCACTTGTGCTCCACTCGCTTTGAGACCTTACCGTTCAACGACTTGCGGGGTAAGGCGGTTTCACAAACCGTTCATCTTTTGGCTCAAGGTTGTGGGAATTGTCGTTCGGGAAGTTCTTGCTGCTTACCACGAGAAGTCGCTCGACATTTGCGCAGAGAAACCAAACACACGGTTGACAGATTAATCCGAAGCGTGACTTCACCACTTGATCAGCCAACTCTCAGGCGCGCCAGTCTTCGTCCCTTGGTCCACCCCGGATTACTGCCGGTGTGCCCGGGCGTGCTCCAGCCATGACGGTTTGAGATTTAGCGCCAAAGAATTCAGGTTCGGCGAGCCGACTTCGCTGGCAAATAGCTATAGCTGAGACCGGATCACTTGGGTGTGGCCGCCGATCCGCTCACGGATTCGGGTCGATAAGGTCTAATAAAGTTCAATTAGCTCACTGGTGGACACTGGAGGATAATTCCCCAAAGGTTCGTCGCATCAGGTTTGTGAGGACGCTTACCCGTGATAAGTTCTTGTCGCTTGAATCTTTTTCTCGTTGCGCTGCTCGGAGCGGTCGTGCTCGCACAGACTTCCGTCTTTACTTCTCCTTTACCGACCGGCGTCCGCCTCGATGCGGTGGGTGATGCAGTCGAACTTGGCAGCATGCCGCTCAATGTAGTGCCTGCCCTTAGCGGTGACAAGGCTGTGGTGGTGCTCGGCGGCTGGCGCGAGCAAGGTATTCAGGTCGTCGATCTGAAGACCCGGCGGGTCACGCAGACGCTGTTGCAGGACGGCGCATTCTACGGCGCTGCCTTCTCGCCGGACGGCAGCACGCTCTACGTCTCAGGCGGCAACACCGATATGCTCTTCATGTACTCCTGGAAAGATGGGGTGGCGACTCTCAGGAATAAAGTGGAACTAGCCAGGGCGAAGACGGCCGACGGTACGGGCACGAGCTATCCGGCTGGCGTCGCAGTCGCACCGAATGGCGAGTTCGTTTATGTGGCGGAGAACGTCGGCAATCGCCTTGCAGTTGTCGACGTAGTGACGGGAGAGATCGTGCAGCGCTTTCCCACCGATCAATATCCCTACGGTGTCATTCTCGGCTGTGACGACCATGTCTTCGTATCTGCCTGGGGCAGCACCACCATCTCCGACTTTCGTGTTCTCCCTGGCGGTAAGCTTGCCTATCTCGGGCGCATTGAAGTTGGCCGCCATCCCTCGGCATTGGAGGTCAGCGGCTCACGGCTTTATGTCGCGCTTGCCGGTAGCGACCGGGTAGCAATCGTCTCCGCCCGCTCTCGTAAAGTGACCGGTTTTTTTCACGACTCCGCACCGGGCGCCCCGCCGGAAGGCAGCACGCCGAACGCACTTGCGATCAGCACTGATCGCAAACGGCTCTTCATCGCCGAAGCCGATAACAACGCCGTCGCCGTCTTTAATCTCGCCGACGGCAAGCTGCTCGGACGCATCCCCTCCGATTGGTATCCAACCGCGATTGCGGAAGTCGGCTCACAAATTCTGATCCTCTCGGGCAAGGGCCATGGCACGCATGCCAACCCCGACGGGCCCGTGCCGCTCACGAACTGGCCAAACGGGAAACCGCTGGCTTACGCGCTTGGACAGTTGAATGGCAACCTTCGACTGCTGCCGTCAAGCATGACACCGGCCCAAATGTTCGCCTTCACCGAGCGCGTCACGGCCGCAAACAACTGGCAGCAGAACCGCGCGGTGCGACGCTATCCTCTGTTCAAGCATGTCATCTACATCATCAAAGAAAATCGCACCTACGATCAGGTGCTCGGTGACTTGAAGGATGGCGACGGGGAAGCAAGCCTTGTCTACTTTCCCGACATCATCACCACTCCGAACCATCACTCGCTGGCACGACGCTTCGGACTCTTCGACCGCTTCTTTGTAAATGCCGAGGTCAGCTCGCAGGGGCACATCTGGTCCACTGCCGCATACGTTACCGACTATGGCGAGAAGGTCGTACCTTCTGCGTATGCGGGCAAACGCGGTGACATCGACGGTGAAGACAGCGACGAGCCGGAGCGCGGCTTCCTGTGGACGCTCGCGAAGCGATCTGGCATCAGCTTCCGCGACTACGGAGAAATGGTCAAAGGGAACCCCGGCTGGCCGGTTACACAAGTCGACCTCGGGGCAGATGTGAGCCCCGATTACGTTCCCTTCGACCTGGTTACCCAAGATCAAAAGCGCGCCGACGTATGGATCGCTGATTTCCAGCGATTTATGCGCGACGGAAACATGCCGCAGCTCGAGCTCATATGGTTGCCGATGGACCACCTGACTGCGGCGCGTCCGGGTAAGTGCACGCCCTATGCGTGCATGGCCGACAACGATCTCGCGCTCGGACGCATTGTGCAAGCGCTCTCGCGCAGCCCGTACTGGAACGATACAGTGATCTTCGTGGTCGAAGATGATGCGCAGGCCGGACCCGATCACGTCGATTCTCACCGTGCACCGTTTTATGCGATTTCGGCTTATAGTCGGCCCGGTACGGTGCATCGCTTCGTGAACACGACCGATGTTATCGCCGCGATCGAAGACATGCTCGGAATGGGACGGCTCTCGAAGTTCGATTACTTCAGCCGCTCGCTGGCCGACGTTTTTGCCTCGACACCCGATCTGACGCCCTTCGATGCGATCACACCCAAACAGGATCTGAACGAGAAGAATCCGCAGAACACCCCGGCTGCACGCATGTCAGAAGGGTTGGACCTGAGCGCTCCTGATCGGGTGGACGACTGGGTGTACAACCGCATCCTTTGGCTGATGTTGAAGGGCGACGCACCCTATCCAGCCGCGCGCAATTGGGCACCCCTCCATGCGCTCGAAGCGGGCCGGTGATGAAAGATGTGGGGTTTGTGAATTGGGGTCGTGCGGGAATTTTTGCTATCTACTACGGGAAATCACTCGACATTTCCGCAGAGAAACCGGACATCTGCTTACTTCGCGGTCGGCGGCCTTCGGAGCCTCGGTTGACTTCGCGGAGCAGCCAACTACGGTCATATCTGCGACCTGGCGCGCCGTCTGTAGCTCTTCCTGTGCGCACCGCATACAAGCCCCCTGGGGCGATCATCGTCACTGCGCAACTACCGTCTGTGAAGCGGTGGTGCCACTGGCACACTACCAAAGCGTCGTTCCCGACGTTTGAATTCTGCCAGGGCAGCATCAAGATCGGTGGAGTCAAAGTCTGGCCACGTCCGGTCGGTAAACAGAAGTTCGGCATACGCAGACTCCCAGAGCAGGAAATCTGAAAGCCGCTTCTCGCCCCCGGTGCGGATCAGTAAATCCACTTCACCGCTCTCCGCCGTCAGCGCCTGCGCAAGCATGGGGCGCAACAGATCGGAGGAGGTTGGTCGATCCGGAGAAAGCGTGACAACCATGCCGACGGCAGCGCGTGTGATGGCGTCGCGCGAGGAGTAGTCCACGGCAATTCGCAAATGAAGGCGTTGACCTTCGATGGTCGCTTCTTCCGCTCGGGAAATCTCCCGCAGCAGCAGACTGTCCAAGCGATCGCGCCGGCCGATGATCTCCAGCCGCACACTGTTCTGCCGGAGCCTTTCCGTCTCCATGCGCAGGTAGGCCCGCAGCAGCCAGAAAAGGCTCTCCACCTCATCGGCCGGACGGTTCCAGTTGTCGGATGAAAACGCGTAGAGCGTCAACCATCGGATGTCGAGATCAGGTGCACGCTCAACAACGCGCCGAACGGCGGCGACCCCGGCGCGATGGCCTGCGACGCGGGGCAAACCGCGCCCTGTGGCCCAGCGGCCGTTGCCATCCATGATGATGGCCACATGCAGTTCTTTGTGAACGTCACTTTGCACTTAACCGTTACCTCGCAAAACGTCGCTTTGCGGACGCCAACCCCCGCGTCTTTGCTTCTTGCTGGCGAAATCGCCGGCAAACTATGCTGTGCCACTCTTCTTTATCGCGGGCCCGACCTTCTCTACAGAATTCCTGTCCTACGCCGTGTCCTTGGGGACCTCCGGCACCATTTGCTGCGTGGCAAGGCCAGGCACTGGTAGAGAGCTGTACCAGTCGATCCTGCGAGTGAAGTACATAGCAGCCGCAGCCGCCAGGAAACTAGTAATCGCGCCTACGAGCAGTGCATTATCCTCGAGTCGCAGCAGTAGGTAGATCAGTGCGTACAGCAAAGAGAAGGTGGCCAAAGCCCTTACTCCCTGCACGCGACTGGAGAACACCCATGCCGCATTCGCTGAAAGGAGCGCCACCGTGGCCGCGCCGGCGAGCAGAAAGCCAGCATCGAAACCGACTCTCTCGGCGATCGACAGCAGAAGCAGGTAGAAGATGATCTGGGCGATGCCTACGAGAACGTATTGAGCAGGGTGAACCCGCTTGCCGGTTGTAACTTCGAATACGAAATAGGAAAGGAACAGCAGTCCCAGGAAGAGAAGGGCGTATTTAAGGGATCGGTTGACGGATTGATATGGATCGGCCACTTCGATGAACGAAACACCAAGCGCTGTCGCATCGAGACTGGTAATTGTGTCGCCCTGTCCTTCAGCGCGCACTCCGCGCGCGATGAAGGGCACGGACCACTCCGCAGTGAAACCATTGCTGGACACGCTTCGATTGACCGGCAGGAAGCCTCCGTCAAATCCGGGACTTGGCCAATCGCCTTGAACCGAGAGGTGAGTCGTCTTGCCATAGGCAAGCACCGCGATCCTTTGAGCGCCGGAGAATCGCAGGGCGGACGTCACATTGAATTGGGCGTTTGGCTTTGCGAGGCCTTCGACTCTGGTGCCGAAGAGTGTGAGCTTGATGTGCTCGCTCTGGTCCGCGCCGATCGAGAGGTTGGTTGTGTTTTCCGCAGGAACTAGCGTCGAAGTCTTTCCGTCCGTCGTCAAGATGGCATCGGCCAGCGCTCCGCGGGCATCACTGACTCCAACTATGATCTGGGCACGGCTCCATTCGAGTTCGGCGCCTTGCGGAGCCGTCGCGGGTACTCCCGTTAGATCGAATGCTGCGTCGAGTTTCAGATCCGCCTGAAACACCGGCACCTTAAAGAGCGAACGGCGACGCTCTTCCGTTGCCGTTTTGATCGTGGCCGAAGCTCGTGCCGGAAACACCAGGTACATGCCGTGCTTGGCATGATCAGCCGCAGATTGTGGTGGAATATTGTACGGAATGACAAGTGTGGGTCCGAGGAAGGTCTGCTGGCCGCCCACGTGACTGCTTATTTCTCGAATGACGTTCGCGGCTCGCTGGGTCCTGTCTTCAACCAGAGCTCCAACAAAGAAAGCCGGAATTGTCATGAGTAGGGCTAGTCCGCAAACTACGATGAGTTTCACGCCCATTGACCGGGATTTCATCCTTAAGCTGGATTGCAACGTCGACAAGTCGCTCACGAAGAGCCTCCCATTTCCAGGTAGCTTTGCGCTGCAAAGTGACCTGGCAAAAAAATTTCAGGCCCGCGACGGCGCCAGGCTGTGTACCAGGCCCGCCGCGGGTCGTTCTTCCGTCACTTTTGCCGCATCCCGGACCACCTGCTCGAGCGTTGACAGATATTCAACGTAGCGCGCTCGGCCGGAAGCCGTGATTCGGCAGACAGTCTGCGGACGGTTCCGGTCATATTTCTTCACGGTTTCGACCATTTTCCCCTTCTCTAAAACGCGCAGATGACGGTTCAAATTGCCGTCCGTTAGAGCGCAAAGTTGTTTGAGCTCGCCGAACGTCAATCCTTTCGGATGCGTGATCAGAGAGGTCAGCACACTGAGGCGCGCGCGCTCGTGAATC
>Ga0185299_10008117_pt1 | contig 10498 bp, 10 predicted proteins | sample PaiPotPPA55metaG_FD_128002 | JGI IMG/M metagenome (GOLD analysis project Ga0185299, IMG submission 128002) | Iron sulfur acid spring bacterial and archeal communities from Banff, Canada, to study Microbial Dark Matter (Phase II) - Paint Pots PPA... ...
CCCGGCACCGGCGCCGACCTCAGCAATCTGAGACGTCGCGCCGACCACCAGCGCCACCGAGACTGCCAAACCCCGCCGATGCGACTACTTCAAATCGGACTTTTTCAACGGCATCCGCCGCAAGCGGACCTCCGCGGACCGCAGCGAGGCTTCCGCAAGGACCCAAAGCTGCCGTTCGTCGCCCGCCTTGAGCATCGACGCTGCTCGACCGCGAACCTGCACCGGCTTAGGATCATCTCTAATCCAGGGGACACATCGGCGCCGGCGACGCAATCCCGACGACGCGAAAACGGCCAGTGGGGCAGGGAGATCGTAGTCGAGCCGTTCGGATCAGTGAGGTGTTCCATGCCGATCCAAAGACACCGCCGGTTCCTGACCGACGCCAAGTTCGCCTGCGCGGCGAGCCTTAGCGGGTTGGGCGCCTCGGGCAAGTCGCGCACTGCTGCACTGCAAACCCGACGCCGCTTTCTCGGGACCGCAGCGTTGGCCGGCGCCGCCGGAACGCTGCCGCTTCTCGGTGCGCGAGCGGCCGAGCCGGGGCCGGAGACGAAGACCGTCAGACTGCCGATAGCTCCGGCAATCTGCACCATACCGCAGATGATCACTCATCAGCTGTTGCAGGCAGAGGGCTTTACCGACATCCGCTTTGTCGACGAGCCGAAGGCCCCCGTCAATGCCGCCGAGCAGCTGGCGCGCGGCGAGGTGGATCTGATGGTGAACTATGCCTCGAACTTCCTCGTCGCGCTCGACAAGGGAGCAGCGACGTCACTGTTGGCCGGTGTGCATGGCGGCTGCTTCGTGTTGTTCGGCCCTGAAGACGTCCCCGGCATCGCCGGTCTCAAGGGGAAGACCGTTGGGGTGCGATCCGGCGCCGATCTGTTAATGTCGCTGATGGCCGCGGAGGTCGGTCTCGACCCGAAGAAGGACCTGCGCTGGATTGCCGATCCCAAGGCGAACCCGAAGGATTTGGTTATTGCGGGCAAGGTCGACGCCTTCATCGCCTTTCCGCCAGAGCCGCAGGAGCTGCGCGCCCGGCACATCGGCCGGGTTGTCTTCGACACGGCGGTGGATCGGCCGTGGTCGCAATATTTCTGCTGCATGCTCGCGGGTAATCCCGAATTTGTGCGCCGGTACCCGGTCGCGACCAAGCGGGCGATGCGCGCGATTCTGAAGGCGACGAATCTGTGTGCGACCGACCCAGCGCTGGCCGCGCGCGGCCTCGTGGATGCCGGCTACCCTGTCCGCTACGATTATGCGCTGCAGACGCTGAAAGACGGCCGATACGATGTATGGCGGGAGTATGATGCCGAGGACGCTGTACGGTTTTGGGCTCTGCGCATGCGCGAGGCGGGCTTCATCAAGTCGACCCCGCAAAAGATCATTGCCGAAAACACCGATTGGCGCTTCGTAGACGAGCTGAAACGCGAGCTGAAGGCGTAAATCGCGCGCGGCGCGGTCTGGCCCAGGCGGATGACTCGTGTGCAGTGGTCACCGACGTGATCAGCGGTCGGCCAGCTCGCTACATCAAAAACAAATTGATCGACGATCTGACTGCTTCCGGGCTGAAACCACTGTCAATCCCTGCGCAGTTGAGCCTAACGTTTCCTCTTGGTGCGGGCGGCGATCGTGATTTTGCGGTGCTGTTGTCTGGTCAGTCGGCTGCGCTAGCGAAGGACACCAATGCCATCGAACTGGTTGAGCGGCTTGCCGCCGAGACGACGCGGCGGCTGTGTGCCTTCACCTAACCACCTCAGAGGGCCTCTGGTTGAGGGGAAACGCTAGACTCCTAGCGGCTCTAAGGGCCACAATATACTCGTATTTGCTACTTGAGGATCGCAGGTCGCGCTGCGCCGACTTCCTATAAAACATCATCTTGGTTTATAATCGCCATTTTGTTGTAATTGCCAGCGAAGCAAATAATCTTCCTCAAGCGGGAGAGCGAAAACTATGACTGGCATTAGCATCATTGCGAAGGGTACGGACTGGCGCCTGCTCGACGAAGTCAAGCGCGAGCTGAAAGCCTGACGGTGCAAGATCTAAGGCAAGAATGGACCATAAGGGGAGGACGCTGCTAATGACGAGTCTTCAAACTCGACGCCGTTTTCTGACCACACTGTCCGTGGCGGGGAGCGCGGGCTTGCTGCGTCCACCGACGCTTCTCGCGGCCGCAGAGCAGCTTGAGACCACTTCGATTCGTCTCACCAAAGTCACGGACATGTGCATGGCGCCGCAATTCGTTATGCAGGATCTGCTGCTCGCTGAGGGCTTCACCGATATTCAATACGTGGAAATCCCGATCCCGCAAATCACGGAGACGATCGGGAGCGGCAGAGCCGATTTAGGGCTAGCCTATATCCATGGGCTTCTCCTCAGTGTCGACCGCGGCTTACCGATCACCATGGTGGCCGGCGTCATGGTCGGCTGCGTGGAGGTTTTCGCGCAGGAAGCGATCCGGAGTGTTGGTGAATTGAAGGGCAAAAAGCTCGGTGTGCGCGCCTCGGGAAGTGGTCCCCACGGTCTCCTGGCGGCGATGCTGGCGCATGTTGGACTCGATCCGATGAAGGACGTCGAGTGGGTCGCCGACCCGAAATTCATTCAGCTGTTCGTTGACGGCCATGTCGATGCGATCGAGCTGGTGCCACCGGCGTCTCAAGAACTGCGCGCCCGAAAGATCGGTCATGTCATTGTTAACAACGCGATCGATCACCCATGGTCTGAATATTTCTGCTGCATGCTGGCCGGCCACCGCGACTTCGTCCGGAAAAATCCGGTAGCTACCAAGCGAGTGTTGCGTGCGATGCTGAAGGCCTCTGATCTCTGCGCGAAAGAACCGGAACGGATGGCCCAACGCCTCGTGGATGGTGGTTTCATCCCGCGCTATGATCTCGCTCTGCAAGCGCTGCGCGACAACCTCTTCGATAAATGGCACGATTATGACGCCGAAGACACCGTGCGATTCTATGCCCTCCGTCTGCACGATGTCGGTTTCATCAAATCGAACCCACAGCAGCTGATCTCTCAGGGGACGGATTGGCGCTTCTTTAATGAGTTGCGACGCGAGCTAAAGGCGTGACCGACACGCCAGAGGAAATTTAAATGCAGCGAACACATTCGCGACGCCATTTCATCTCCGGCATTTCGGGAACAGCAGCGGCTACCCTCGTACCCCAGCGGTACATTGGCGCTGCCGAGGATCGGCTAGAAACGACGCAAGTTCGGCTCGCCCGGATGGGCGGGGTCTGCATCGCACCCCAATATATCGCCGATGAACTCCTGCGCGCCGAAGGCTTCACCGATATCCGCTTCGTCGACTCAAGCCCGGGTGCTCCCGTTATAGCTGCGATCGGGCGGGGCGAACTCGATTTCACCCTGAACTACGTTGCGCCGTATATTCTGGGGGTGGAGGCGCATGAACCGATCACAATGATTGCCGGCGGCCATTTTGGTTGCTTCGAGTTGTTCGGCAACGACCGGATTCGAAGCACGACCGATCTTAGGGGTAAGCGGGTGGCTGTGGCTGCTCTCGGTTCTCCGCAGCATGTATTTCTATCGGTTATGGCAGCAAATGTCGGGGTGGATCCCAGGAAGGATATCCATTGGGTCGTCGGACCGGGTACGAACCCGATCGAGCTGCTCGGGAGCGGTGAGGTTGACGCTATATTGGGGTTTGCGCCCGCGACTCTCGAAATGCGTGAACGTAGAATTGGGCATGTCGTGGTCAACAGCGCCACCGATGCGCCCTGGTCGCAATATTTCTGCTGCTTCCTAGCCGGCAATCGCGAGTTCGTCCGCAATCACCCGGTGGCGACCAAGCGAGTTCTGCGCGCCATTCTCAAATCAGCCGATCTCTGCGTCAGCGATCCGGCCGGAGTAGCGCGGCGGCTCGTCGATACCGGCTTCGCGCGGGGATACGATCACACGCTAGAGACGATCCGCGAGCTACCCTACGACAAATGGCGCGATTATGACCCGGACGACACACTGCGCTTCTACGCGGTTCGCTTGCATGAAGCCGGTATGATCAAATCGACGCCGCAAAAGATCATCGCGGACGCCACCGATTGGCGCTTCCTGAACGAGCTAAAACGCGAGTTGAAGGCGTGATGCGGCTAGCGGCAATCATCGCGTTCGTATTGATGCTTCCGGCCGGGCCGGCGCTCGCCGCCGATGATACCGAGCCGTTGCCTGACATGGGCCCGGCGCCACCTTTCGCGCTGATGTCGCAAGACGGCAAGCCTGTCGCCCTGAGTGGCTTGCGCGGCAAGGTCGTTGCAGTGAGTTTCTTCTATACCGGGTGCCCCGACATTTGCCCGCTGCTGACGCAGAAGCTAGTTGAGGTGCAGGACGCGCTCGGCGAGGATTTCGGGAATAAGATCGCCTTCATGTCGATCACGGTCGATCCGGAGCGCGACACGCCCGAGGTCTTGAAGGATTATGCGACGGCGTGGGAAGCCAAGACGACTGGTTGGAGCTTTCTGAGCGGTCCGCCGGCGGTAGTGAGTGATGTCGTTCGCCGATATGGAGTCTATGTGGCCAAGACCGCCGAGGGCGCCATCGATCACACGATGTTAACCTCGATCATCGATCAGCGCGGCGTCTTGCGAGTGCAGTATCTGGGGACGCGTTTCGATCCCGCGGAATTCCGTCGCGACCTGCTGAGCCTGGTGGACAAATGATGCGTGTCGATAGGCTGATGGTCGGCGCGGTCGCACGTCTGCCCTTCCGGGTTCAGACCAAGCTCCTATTGGCGTTTCTGGCAATCGTCGCGTTACTGATCGTGGTCGGCGCGGCGGGGCTGCAGGTGCTGACCGGCGTCAATGAACGAACCGTCGAGCTGATCCACTCCGAGCGCAAGATTGCCGCCTACCGGCAGGTCCAGCACGACACGACAAGCCAGCTTTATCGCGTCACCTCGGCCTTACTCGCCAATGACGATCGCAGCCTCGACAGCGCACTGCGCCAACTCAACCAGTTCGGCTACGACCTCGAACGTCTGCAGTTCGTCGCTAAAGATGAAGGCGAGCTCCTCGGTCGGGTTAAGCAGGATTACGACCGGTTTGTTGCGGTCGTGAACAAGGTCGTTGACCTGATCCGGCACGGCAATATCGCCGAGGCGCGAGAGGTTCAGCTGAAGGAGGCGCAGCCGCTCGCCAACAGCCTGGAACGCCTGACCAATCAGCTGGTCAACAGGGCCGAAGCCGACATGGTGGCCGGCATCGATGCCAGCGAGGGCGCATATCGCTCCGCCAAGCTCAACGTGATCCTATTCGCGATCGGCAGCATCGGTCTTGCGCTGTTGCTCGGTCGCACGATTTCTTGGTCGATGGTCGGGCCGATCAGCGAAATCGATGCCCGACTCAGCCGTATCGCCGAAGGCGACTTCACCCAACGCGTCACTATTCCCAATCGTGACGAGCTCGGCGCGCTGGCCGCGAACGTCAACCGAACCTGCGAGCAGCTCGGGGCGCTTTACCAGCAGCTGGAGGCGGCAAGCCAGCACAAATCCGCCTTTCTCGCCAATATGAGTCACGAGCTGCGCACCCCGCTCAACGCCGTGATCGGCTACAGCGAGATGCTCCACGAGATGGCCGAGGATGAGGGCTTCGCCCAATTTCTGCCCGATCTCGCCAAGATTCGTGATGCCGGTCGCCATCTGCTTGACCTGATCAACGACATTCTCGATCTGTCGAAGATCGAAGCGGGCAAGATGGACCTCTACCTTGAAGAGGTTGGTCTGAAGGCATTGGTCGAGGAGGTGCGCTCGATAGTCGTGCCGCTCGCCGCCTCCGGCGGCAACAAGTTCGACGTTATCTACCCGGAAGATGCCGGGACGCTCTACACCGACCGGACCAAGCTGAAGCAGAGTCTCCTTAACCTGCTCGGCAATGCCAGCAAATTCACCCAGCAGGGTCGGATCGCGCTGGAGCTGCGCCGGGACAACGGGGAAATGTCGTTTATTGTCACCGACACGGGCATCGGCATGACGGAGGAACAGCTCGGCCGCCTGTTCCAGGCCTTCAGCCAGGCCGACGCTTCGACGACCCGGCGCTACGGCGGCACCGGTCTCGGGCTCGCGATCACAAAGCATTTCAGCGAGATGCTGGGTGGCCGGATCACCGTCGAGAGCGAGGTCGGAGTCGGCTCGATCTTTACGATGACGCTGCCGATACAGACGGCGCCTGCGATTGCCGCTGGGTCAGAGCCTGCCGCCGTGCTTCCGATACCCAACGACGCGGACGATCGCGCGCTGGTCATGGTCGTCGATGACGACCCAGCGTCCCGCGAGCTGCTCGCCGCGATCGTGCGCCGCGAGGGCTATCGCGTCATCGAAGCGGCGAACGGTGAGGCTGCGCTTTCGCTGGCCCGCCAGCATCGCCCCGACATCGTTACGCTGGACGTGTTGATGCCACGGCTCGATGGCTGGGCGGTGCTGGCCGCCCTGAAATCCGATCCCAGCCTGCGCGACATTCCGGTCATTATCGTGACCGTTCTGGCTGATCGCGGCATAGCGTTGTCTCTAGGCGCCGCCGAATTTGTGACGAAGCCGGTCGACCGCGCCAGACTGGCAGCGGTCATCCGGGAAAATGTGCAGGGGAGCGGCACGGTCCTGGTTGTCGACGACGATCCGGAAAGCCGCGATCTGGTGCATCGCCATCTCGACAAGTTAGGCTGCAGCATCGCCGAGGCCGGCGATGGCACAGATGCACTCGAATGGCTCGCCGGCAATGAGCCCCCGGCGCTGATCCTTCTCGATCTGATGATGCCGGGCATGGACGGGTTCGCCTTTCTCGAAGAGATCGGCAATCATCCCGAGTGGCGCGACATCCCGATCGTGATCCTGACGGCCAAGCAACTCGACGCGGCGGAACGCGAATTGCTGGCCGGGCGCACTCGCGAAATCATCGAGAAGGGCGCCAGCGATCTTGCTGGCGCCCTTCGGAAGACGGTGGTCCGGCTGCCCAAGTCGAGGGGCGTGCTCGCCGCCGGGTGACGGATTTGGTGAAAGAAGTGGAAATGGCCAAGATCCTGATTGTCGAAGACAACGAGATGAACCGGGACATGCTGTCGCGGCGGCTCGCCCGGCGCGGCTATGCGATTGTCACCGCGGTCGATGGCGAACAGGGACTGGTCACGGCCGAGACGGAAAGGCCCGATCTGATCCTGATGGATATGAGCTTGCCGGTTATGGACGGATGGGAAGCGACGCGGCGACTCAAAGCCGATAGCGCGATGCAGGCAATCCCGGTCATCGGGTTAACGGCGCATGCGATGAGTGGAGACCGCGACAAGGCGATGGCGGCCGGCTGCGACGACTACGATACAAAGCCCGTCGAGTTGCCGCGGCTGCTGGAAAAGATTGAAGCGCTTCTCCGCCGCTCCGGGATGGCGGGCTGAAGTGCGCTCGGGCAGGTGGCCATGAGCGTCTCCCGCGTGACCGGCCGCCTCGACCAGGCAGTTGCCGCCTTCGTCCGGCAGGAATTCGCCGCTCCGGCCTCCGGGATCATCGGTTTTGTCGACATACTGCTCGAGGATACTCGACGCCTCGGTCTCGAAGATCTCATAACCGATCTCGACAAGATGCGGACGGCTGCGGCCCAGTTGCTGTTATTGATCGAGCGCATCGTCGACGGTACGGCAATCGACGGGGGGAGTGGCCTCGATGAAGAGGCGGAGCGCGGCCGGTTGCGCCATGAGCTGCGAACCCCGCTGAACGCTATCAAGGGCTACGGCGAGCTGATCCTCGAAGACGTGCAGGATACTGACCACTCAGCCTTCCTAAGCGATCTCCGGACCGTACTCGACCACGCCGACCGTCTGCTCGCGGACATCGATCGGCTCGTCGGGGCTGGCGCGGCGCCTACCGGGCCCGCTAAGGCGCCGCCTACCGAGATCGTGAGCGACGTGCTGCGGACGATCGCCCCCATCAGCACCGCCGATGGTCCTACCCGACTCGCTCAGTCCAGCCGCATTCTGGCGGTCGACGACAATGCCGCAAACCGCGATCTGCTGTCGCGACGACTGGGGCGGGATGGTCATCACGTCACCACGGCCGAGGATGGAGCGGCGGCGCTGGTGCTTGCCGGCAGCGGCAACTTCGATCTGGTTCTGCTCGACCTGATGATGCCGGGGCTGAGCGGATTCGAGGTGCTCTGTCAGCTCAAGGCAAACGAACGCACCCGGGACATTCCAGTCGTCATAATCTCGGCGCTCGACGAGCTCGACAGCACAGTGCGCTGCATAGAGGCGGGCGCCGAGGATTATTTACCGAAACCGTTCAACCCTGTTTTGCTGCGCGCGCGCGTCAACGCCTGTCTCGAAAAGAAGCAGCTGCGTGATCGGGAGAGGGCGATCATTGAGGAGCTGCGTGCCGAGAAGGAGCGGTCGGAAGCGCTGCTCCTCAATATCCTGCCGCGCACGATAATCGACCGCTTGCGGCAAGGCGAGACCGTCATCGCGGATCGCGTAGTCGACGCGACAATTCTGTTCGCCGACCTCGTCGACTTCACCTCGCTCGCTGCCCGGCTTTCGCCGGAGCGGACCGTCGAGCTATTGGGCGGACTATTCGCGGAGTTCGATGCGCTTGCCGCCCGTCTCGACCTCGAGAAGATCAAGACGACTGGTGACGGTTACATGGTGGCCGGCGGCCTGCCTCTGCCGCAGCCTCGGCCGGACCACGCCGCGGCGACGGCCGAGATGGCGCTTTCAATGTGCAAGACGGCGCAGGGCGTCGCTGTCGGCTTTGGCGAAAACCTACAATTGCGCATCGGCGTACATCGCGGCGCGTTGATTGCCGGCGTTATTGGAACACACAAATTCGTCTACGATGTCTGGGGAGATACCGTGAATACCGCCAAGCGCATGGAAAGCTACGGCGCGGCCGGCCGGATCCATGTCTCGGAGACCGTTCGGCAGGCCCTAGGTGAAGGCTTTCGCTTCGAGCCGCGCGAACCGATCGTAATTAAGGGCAAGGGCGTGATGGCGACCTACTTCCTCGATCGCAAGGGCTAAGCCGCGCCAGATCCGTTTCACGCAGCGCTCGCCGATTGGTCGACTTGGGGCCAGGTAGCCGTTCGGTGGATGACCGCTTCCGGCGCGAATGCGACGTCGGCTAACGGTCCAGGCAATGGCTCAAGCAGCGCGATCAGTATAACGGCTGCGCGTTGCCGCAAAGTTCTCCGCATTATCCTCCGCCTCATGGTGGCTGCAAACCTTCGTCCTGCCGACGGAATTTGGGATTCGATTTTACCGCGTTGGCCGCGATTGCGCAGCGGAACCAAGAATTAACCAGCGTCCTTCACCATCGGTACCGGTCTGGGAGCCTGGATGATGAAGGACTTGGTCATCGCGCCCAATGGTGCGCAGTCCCCCAAGGATCGGCGCGATGTTCGGCGCGCTGTCGAGCACTGGCTGCAAAATGCACCTGGCGAAGACCAGGTTCCCCTCCTGGCGAGTTTCGATTTTGCGTCCATCCGGGGCGACTGGAGTCAGCGATTTCTGATCTGCACAGACCAGGAAGTTGAGAACGCAGCTTTTGTGGCCTATGGCGGCGAGTTCGCGAGGCTGCTCGATTTGCCCGACACGGTCACGGCGATCGCTCCACTGAATCAGCAGATCCCGGAACGCTATCGCCCCCTTTTTGCCGAAGGTTGCAGCAAAGCCCTGTCCAAACAAATACCCGCACGTTTCACCGGCTCTTTTGAGCACTATTTCACAGCAGAACTGTTTCGTGCCGTCTTTTTGCCAATCCGCTTGCATGCGAGCTGGTCAAAGTGGCTGATTTTCGGCTCATTTAACTGCCGTACGGTGCTTTCAACAGACAATAAAGGATTGTGACCTCGCGGCCAGCGCATGGCAAGCCAACCGTGGTAACGAGAGTTGCAAATCTGCCCGGCGGGTGGCAGCAGCCACCCTGATAGCGCTCGACGCTCTAGGTCGAGCAAGGTGGCAAACTGGCGACCGACAGAAGCGCGGTCGCGGTTAACCGATCACGTTCAGCGCTTTTAGCAAATTGATCCCGTGCGCCTCCGGCCTCTAGACGCCGGGGCCGTTACCCACCACAACGTGCGCGCGGCCCGGGTGAGTTTTACCGCGCCCGCCCGGCTTGGAGTGCTGGCAGTCAGTAACCGGGAATTGGCTTCGCGCTCTACATGGTCGAGGCGATGATGAGCGGCAGGTCGGACGAAGTGCTTGATCTCGCGCAAACTAATCTATGGCGCTGAGAACGCATTTATGGACGGAGTAACGACCGCAATGGGGGCAAAACCGGAAGCCGCCAATCTCCAACATGAGCTTCCGCTCAGCGCCGATTTTGTTGAAAAACTAGGTGTTGCGCGGGTTGGGGATCGCTGATTCACTCTGGGTCGGTGGGGAACTGGGGTGCACGCCGATGATGGGGGAACGTCGGAGCGGGCAGGAAGCGCTGTTCTACGAGTTCTCGCTCGAACGTCATGTGCCGGCGGATCATCTGCTGCGGTCAATCGACCGGTTTGTTGACCTC
>Ga0185299_10008118_pt1 | contig 10496 bp, 8 predicted proteins | sample PaiPotPPA55metaG_FD_128002 | JGI IMG/M metagenome (GOLD analysis project Ga0185299, IMG submission 128002) | Iron sulfur acid spring bacterial and archeal communities from Banff, Canada, to study Microbial Dark Matter (Phase II) - Paint Pots PPA... ...
ACGCGCGAATGAAAAACTCGCCGGACGAGCGTCATCAACAACACAACGAAAGGAAAGAACGAGAGGATCGAATTGGCCGCAACCGAGAAGGCAAAAGTATGCACATCCGTGCGCAGGAGATAGTTCGCAGTGGAGAGCGCTACGCCAATGGAGGGCGCACGCGGCCGTCGCTGCGGAAGGCTTGTTGCGGGATCGGACGCGCTACCTGTGAATTGATCGGGCACAGAGTTCACCCAATCCTATCAAAGGGTTGCGCCGGCCCCGACTTTCCTCAGGGAACCAAGGTTCTAAGGCTGCAGATGCGTATTCCTTATACTCCGTTAAAGCTTAGAATGTGACCGCCGGTTATTTTTGCACTCTTCCCACTAATTTTTCTTGCGTAACGATTTAATACTCCTTATTATCTGTGGCTCATGAACCGATGAACATCGGGACATGAATCCGTAAGGCAGGTTGATGTCTTGAGCAGGGCAGTAGAAATCAGCGCTGATGGTCAGGCTCCGAAGTTTCGCGCCGCATTTTCTTCATGCGCCGTCGAATCGGGAGTCTTTTTCTTTGGGGCAATTTCCTCTGCACAGAGAGACGCAGCCGAGTTTCACTGGATTTCCTGAGGGGGCGCTCCGGTTCACCCGGAGCAATAAAACAGGAGGGCCGGGTAACTATTCTTAATGATTAAGGGAAAGGAGTTTTTTGTGAGAGAGAAGGGAACAGTAAAGTGGTTCAACGGGGCGAAGGGATATGGCTTTATCCAGCGCTCCACGGGTGAGGACGTTTTCGTACACTTCTCCGCGATTCAGGAGAACGGCTACCGCTCGCTGAACGAGGGTGAGACCGTGGAGTTTGATCTCCTCAAGGGCCCCAAAGGTTTTCAGGCGGGCAACGTCGTCCGCGCCTAGCTCGCAGGTTCCAGTTTCCCGACCCTCCCGCTCCATCGGGAGGGTTTTTCGTTCGCGGCGCTCGACACTGTCACAATTTTGTCATTCCGATCGGAGCCGGAACGTGAGCGAAGCCGAAGGGGACGGCGGAGCGGAGGAACCTGCTGTTTACCTTTAAGCTCGGCCTCCGACAAAGCGAAACCCGCGCCAAGGACAAGTCGTAGGGAAAGACGCGGAACAGCACGATCCGACCCCAGCCCCGGAGAGCCTGCCCTTGAACGAAGCCGAAGGCTAAGTCCGAGGTAAGCCGAAGAAACAGGAGCCAGTCCCGGACGGACGACATCCTCCGGACGCTCGTGTTCCCCTTGTGACATCGAACCCGTGGACCTTCGCAAGGCCGGTGTCGACCCCAAGTTTGTTGTCCTGAGCGGAGTAACGGACGGCGAGCCCGCGACCTGTCGCGCGAGGCCGAAGGATCAACCCAGGGAAGAGGCTCTGGCTCCGCAGAGAATCTCGGCCTGGAGTGGGTGGCAACCCCTGGATTGGCGGTCGAGCGCTGCCAGTCGTATGCTTATGGGGAGCCAGGACTGGCCCGGATCAGCGACCCGGACGTGGTGGGAGAAGGAGATTCGGAGGAACGCTCGTTGAAGCTCGAAGCGGCGCGGGCTAAGTAATGCATAAGTTCTTTCCCTCAGCACTCGATCCCCGCGAAGGGCAGTTACAAGCCTTGGAACACATCCGGAGCGCCTTCAATGATGGTAAGAAATTTTTCGTGCTCGAAGGTCCTACCGGTTTTGGTAAATCTGCAGTAGCAAAAGCGGTGCTGAATCTGTGTGGAAAGGGTTTCATCACCTCTCCCCTCAATACCCTGGTGCGGCAATATTCACAAGATGACGATCTGGGACTGACGGAGGTACGTGGTCAATCTACGTATACTTGCAGAGCGTTCCAGGGCGTGAACTGTGAAAAGGCGAGCGATTCTTTTGAAGACCACGGCGCGAAATGCGTCGACTATGTACCAGCGCGCGATGCATTCTGGACCGCACAGCATAGCGTCACGAACGTGCATTTTCTCTCCTACGCTCCCCCCATCGAAGGCGCTGTTTATCCAAGAGATGTTCTAGTCATCGACGAGGCCCATAATCTGGAAAACATACTTACGAACATGGTCGGCCGTACCATCACTCCCGAGGACGTGACTGCGATCAATGCGCGTATGTTTGACTTTCCGGATGAAGATAAAGATCTGCTGAATTTGAAGAGAGTGACCGACTGGCTGAGGTATTTCGAAAGCGCCATTACCCACGCACTTACCGACATCTCTGACGGAGAAGAAAAACGCAATTATGAAAGCCTCAAGCAGGGGATTAACTTCACATTGAACTGCGGTGACTGGATCAGTTGGAAAGAGGGGGCAAACCTCGTCATCGCGCCGATGTCTGCAAGGCAGGCGGTAAGGCCCCTGTTTCGGTGCGCCAGCCACGTTCTATTCATGTCCGCAACGATGGGCGACATCCCGCTGTTCTTGCACAATCTTGGCATCAGTCAGAAAGACGCTGCAGTTTATCGCGCAAAGAGTGAATTCCCGCCCGAGAACAGAAGGATCATCTACCGGAATCACGGCTCAATGAGCAAGACGTGGAAACAGCCTGGATTGCCTCAGATGTTGCAAGAATGTTCACTCATTCTGAGGAACCGTCCCGAGGAGCGCGGAATCATCCATTGTCACAGTCGAGAACTTCAGCAAATGGTTTCGCAACACTTGGCAAAGGAATTCGGAAAACGCATCTTGACTCACGGCAGCGGGCCAGATCGTGATGGCGGCATTAAGCGGCTGAGAGAGAGCAGAAACGGAGTTTTGTGTTCCGTTGCTATGACGGAAGGACTCGACCTGCGGGACGATGAGGCAAGGTTCTGCATTTTCGCTAAGATCCCCTGGCCCAATCTGTCAGATCCCTACATCGCCGAACGTCGGAAACGCTCTCAGGAATGGTACGAGAACATGACCGTTCTCTCTATTATCCAGGGAAGCGGACGAGTCGTCCGTAGTCTCACCGACCATGCGGACACATTTATCTTCGACAGCTCTTTCGAACGTCTGCTGCCTCGGTTTCCTAATTGGTGGAGAGCCGCGATGGTCACGGATACTACTGTTTACTGATCCAGGAGAGTTGCTCAGGCTGAAATAGAAGGTGCTAGAATTCCGGCTCACGAAACGGCATGTCAATTCATTGGCTTATTAAATAAAATTGTCCCAGACAACGAGACTCGTAATTCTCTTGCTGGTATGCCGCACTTTTGTTCGCTGTTTGTCGCTTCCTGTTCGGGAGTTGATTGCCTCCCACCGCTGAAAAAGGCTTATGGCTCTACGCGTCATTCGCTCATCTTCTGCTAGTGTAGTGTCCCATAAGTAAGCGGCATTAAATATTGCAAGGACGATAGGCGTCTCTGATGCACAACGGAGGTGCCTATGGCGATGGGACGACTGAAGGCAGCGTTGGTGTTGAGCCCGGAGCAGCGTGCGCAACTGGAAAGCATGGCCCGTTCCCGTTCGCTTCCGGCGGGACTGGTGACTCGGACACGAATTGTTTTGCTGGTGCGGCGGGAACGATGAACCAACAGATTGCCCGGCAGTTGGGATTGACCAAAATCGCTTTACCGCACTTCCACCGACAACAAATCGCCATCCGACAGTCCACCAGGCTTGTAGTTCACCGAAACCGAGCGATCGTTCCAGGTGCACGAAAACGTGTCGGCTCCAATGAGCATCAGCGATTTATAGTTCGCGGTCCTCAGTTTCAAAACTACTCCGCCCGAGGCCACGCTGAGAATTGCCGCAGGCGACTGCGAGCAGTCCACGCCGACCAGTCTGCCTTGGAGAAACTTCGCCGGCCGTTTGTCCGCCGTCGTGGATTGTGTTCCCGGTTCGGCGGCGCGCTTGGCCGCGTCCTCCTCCAGCACGTCGAAAGGAGATTTCTGGCCCGAAGGCTTCTTGGCCGATGCCGCAGTGGCCGCTGATACGCCATATTTCTGCTCGGTTGAGAGTTGTGTCAGCCGCTCCCGCGCCTCGGCGGCGACCTGCGCGTTGCCGTTCGCCTCAAGCCGCTCCAGCAAAGCTCGAGCGGCTTCCCATTTCTTGTCTGACTCGTAAATTTCCGCCAGGTGATAAACATAGTGCGGGTTTCGCGGACTCAGTTGCATGGCGGCGCGTTCGGCTTGCATCGCCGCGACCGGTCCGCCCCCTTCCATCCGCGCAATCGCCAGCAGGTCGTAGGCGCCGGCCATTTCCGGGTACCATTCGAGCACAGCGCGCAGATCCTGCATCATGTTCGGCAGGCCCTGGATGTCGGTCTTCTTCACCTGCGACATCCTGTATTTCAACACGGAAAGATCGTAGCGAATCCACATGTCGCGCTGGTTGAGGGCGGCGGCGTCGCCCAGTTCTTCGAGGGCGGCATCAAACTCGTTGCGCTGAATGTGATCCCATGCCAGAGCGCGGTGAGCGATCTCGTTACCCGTCGCAGCGACCAGCGGCGCATCATTCTGAGTGTCCTTCTTATTTTCTTTGCTTGACGCCTTGGCGGCCGCTGGATCAGGTTGAGTGGCCAGCGCCTGCAATTCCTGCAGCCCGGCTTCGCGGCGGTCGGGAATTCGCGTCTTTACTCCTGCCGCTATGGCGCGGGCATCTATCTCAGGCATGGCCTTGGAGGTAATCGCGCTGTCATTCGGTCCCACCGGCGCAGGGAACTGGTAGACCTGTGGTGCATTCTGTTGGAAACCAGGCTGCTTTGAGGCGTCGAGCGCCGTGAACAGCGGTGTGAGCGAATGGAAGTAATTTTTCACTGCTTCGTCGAGTTGCGCCGGCGTCACGCCGTATGCCTTTTGGATGGCTGCTTCCACGGCCACGTGCTGGTTCTCAACCAGGTCAAAATAGCTCCCCGTCTCCGGTAGCTTCTTTTCGTGTAAGAGGTAATGCACCATCATCCACGACTGCGCGTAGAAAAGCGTATGGCGCGTGCCTGCTGTGTACGTAGAGGTGTCATGCTTCATTGTGAGCAGGTCGGGCAGCGCGAGCCACACCTGTCCGCCGAGCAGTTCCGTGAATGACTTTGCTGGATTCTGCGCTTCGTGCTGGTTCTGAAGCAGGTCTTCGGTGAAAGGAGAGCTGAGCTCGGGGTCGCTGCCAATTTCTACCCGCTTATCGTCGATGCGGATCGAGCTGAAATATTCGGCCAGCCCTTCGTCGAACCATCCCTGCACCGGCGGGTAGTTGTAATTCAAAAGCATCTGCGCGAAGTCATGAGATACGGCGCGCCAGGGTTCTTCCTCGAACAAGTTCAGCACAACGAAGTTCTGGTCTTCTCCGGAAAGAAAGAAGCCAGGTGCGCCGATCGGCTGCCCCTGCCGCATTGGTGCGCTCTGGTAGTAGTTCTTGTCGCTCTTGAAAGCGAGAATCGTCAGGGGAAGCGGTTCGTTGAGCCGTTCCTTCATAAGCAACGCGGCAAAGACGGCCCGCATCTGTTCAAAGCGCAGCGCAACCTCGCGGCCTTTTTTTTCCCCTGCGTCGGTGATGACGGTGTAGTGAGTTGAGTGAATTTCGAGCCACGGCGAAGGCTCGGCGGCAGGGGCGGATGTGCCCAGAAGAATGCCCAGAAGCATTGCTGGAAGCCATGAAATCGGGATGGGACGAGTGCGGGCCATGCGCCTTCTGCCGGGGAGAAAACAACTTCCAAAATGCTAACACGAGGTCGCCGCAGGCGCTGGGGAACGACCAGGCTGAATGATTGACGGAATCCCCAAAAAGAAGTCAAATATGCCGATGGCCTGCCGGGACTTAGCTTACTAAGAAGGCGTTCGCTTAGTGGAAAGTCAGTAATTCAGTAATAAGGTTCGCAAAGAAACAGGTCGCCTTCAAGAGGAGCATAGCGCAGCAGTGAAGTTCTTGCGAAATGCCCACGATCCAGCTGTGCCGCGGATGCTTCGGCACTGCGTTGCTTCTGTACTTCGGCCCAGAATCTTTGCTCTCGCCTTTCTGCTTGCCGCCGGTTGCATCTTCGCAAACCAAGCTTTCGCGCAACTCCAGGAATCTGACAACGGACACAATCGCGTTCACGGAACGGTGATCAATGCGGTCACTCACAATCCCATCGGTCGCGCTCTGGTTTACTCCAGCGACAATCGCTTTGCCGCTTTCACTGACAGCGAGGGGCATTTTGACTTCGAATGGCCCGGTAGCGACAGTGGCATTTCTTTCTGGTTGAGCGCTCGCAGGCCGGGTTTTCTGGATGAGCCTGGCGAGAATACGCAAGTCGGGGCATCTCCCGGTAGCGAGCTCACAATTTCTCTCATGCCCGAGGGCGTGATCAAAGGCAGAGTCATGCTTTCGACGGGCGACGCAGCTGCGGGCATTAATTTGCAGTTATTCTCGAGGCAAGTGAGCGACGGCATTGCCCGTTGGTTACAACCGAGGTCAGTGCGGGCCGATTCAAACGGAGAGTTCCGTTTTGCGGACCTGCTCCCCGGTGCTTACAAGTTGCTGACCAACGAGTTGATGGATAACGATCCGGTCGCCACGCCTCCGGGTGGGCAGCTCTACGGGTTTCCTCCGATCTATTACCCGGGCGCAACCGACTTTGCCGGCGCCAGCACGATTCAGCTCGCGGCCGGACAAACGTTTCAGGCGGACCTTTCCCCGGTTCGCCAGCCATATTATCCAGTAAGAATTCCAGTCACCAATGCGGCACTGAACGGAGGAATTAATGTCACGGTATCGCCGCAGGGCCATCGCGGACCCGGATACTCGCTCGGCTACAACCCGGAAAAGCAGAGGATCGAAGGGCTTTTGCCCAATGGAAATTATCTGGTCGAGGCCTCGACCTTTGGGCAGAACGGTGCAACTGGAACGGTGAACCTTACAGTCTCCGGATCGCCCGCGGAAGGATCGAGTATGGCCCTCACCAGAAATAGTTCGATCATCGTTAATGTGAAGGAAGATTTCACGTCAACCGATTGGAACGCTTCCGGGACGTCGAGCAACAGAGGGCGAACGTTTGCTACGCCTAAGATACGAGTCGACCTGGACCTTAGCGTCGAGGCTACAGATGATGACTTCGCGCAGCAAAGAGGCGGACAGCTTCGCCCGCCCGCAGGACCGAACGATGATTCGATGGTTCTCGAAGATCTTGCCCCTGGACGATATTGGTTACGACCGCGTGCGAGCCGTGGCTATGTGGCATCGGCGACCATGGGCGGAGTTGACCTGCTGCGTCAGCCGTTCGTTGTTGGGCCAGGGGCGACTTTACCCATTGAAATCACGCTGCGCGACGACAATGCTGAGATCGAAGGCACCGTCTCGGGGTTAGCCCCTATGACAACGATGAACGAGGGTGCACTCTACTCAGGGCTGTTTAAGCCCTCGGCCTGGATATATTGCGTTCCATTGCCGGATAGCTCAGGGCAGTTTCTGACTTTGTCAGCATCTGGCGATGGAAGGATCGACTACCAAATGGTGGCGCCCGGAAGCTATCGTCTGCTTGCCTTCAAGAAACAGCAACTGAATCTTCCGTATCGCGACCCCGAAGCCATGCGGGCTTACGACTCGAAGGGCCAGGTTGTCCACCTTTCTCCCAGCGAGAAAGCGACGGTACAGTTGCAGATCGTGCCCAGCAGTGAGTAGACATGACCGCTTTCTCAATTTCGATCCGCTGGTACCTGGCAATGATGGCTCTGGGTTTGCTCCGAGCACCGGCATTAGCCGTGCCCCAGGCTGCGAACGCGCCTCCAACCGCAATCTCTAACGGATACAGAATCGCTGGAACCGTGGTCAGCAAAACGGACGGGCATCCGCTCGGCCGTGCGCGGATCACCATACGGGACGCGAAGGACCAACAGAAATTTCAATTCATCATTACCTCCGAGAACGGCAAATTCGAATTTGGCGGGTTTCCTGCGGGAAAGTTTTCGCTGGAGGGAGCGAAGCGCGGGTTCCTCTCGGCGTCCTACGATCAGCACGATCAATTCTCCACCGCGATTGTGACCGACGCTGGTCTTGACACCGAACATCTGGTGCTGCGGCTCGCGCCTAATGCTCTTATTGCCGGCCACGTCCTCGATGAGGTTGGCGAGCCGGTCCGCCACGCAACCGTGAGGCTGTATTACAACGATCACAGCGGAGGCGTGGATCGCGTTCGCCAGTCTCGCGGCGCCCAAACGGATGATCAGGGAACGTACGAGATGACGCCGCTGCCGCCGGGCACCTACTTCGTGTCAGCGAGTGCTCAACCGTGGTACACCCTTCATCCTAATTTGCACCCCGCGGAATCTGAATCCCATGGGCAAGCCGCCGCCGTTGATCGATCTCTGGATGTGGCGTATCCGGTTACCTTCTACGGAGACGTCACAGATGCGGAAAGCGCAACGCCAATCCCAGTCCGCGGCGGAGACCATCTGCAGGTGGATATTCATCTGAATCCCGTTCCAGCCCTGCGCGTTGTCTTTCATGTGCAGGACAATGGCAAGAACGGATTCACGACGCCGCAGCTTCAGCAACAAACCTTCGACGGTTTCACCTTCGTTGAGCCCAGTGTGGTCCAGCAGATTTCTCCGGGGCTGATGGAAGTTACAGGCATTCCCGCTGGCCGCTACAACGTGCGCGTCGCCAGTGGAGGAAACTGGCAGCAACTGAACGGAGTCGACCTCAGCAAAGACGGCGCGCAAATCGACACCACAAACGCGGAAGCCCTGAGCCAGGTGAAAGTGTCGGTGCAAGTGCCGGGTGAAGCTACGATTCCGCCGAGGCTTGCGGTGGGTTTGCGCTCGGGCAATCGATTGCTTACCGCATTGCAAGTTGTCGACCCGAAAGGAGGAAAAGGGGAAAAGGGAGAAACCGAGTTTTCCCAACTTGTTCCTGGCTCCTACGAAGTTGTGGTGCGGAGTTCCGCAATGCGCTATTCGATCGCACACATGGCAGCGGAGGGCGCTCAGGTATCAGGCCACACGCTGACTGTAGCGGCAGGATCATCGGTTTCACTTTCGCTGACGCTGGTCGGCGGCAATGTGGAAGTAGAAGGAGTAGTAAAGAAAGCCGACAAAGGTTTTGCCGGCGCGATGGTAGTTCTGGTGCCGAGAAATCCGGAGATGAACCGGGATCTGTTCCGCCGGGACCAGAGCGATCTTGATGGAACTTTTACTTTGCACGGAGTCGTTCCCGGTGCCTACACGCTGCTTGCAATCGAGAACGGTTGGGATTTGGACTGGTCGCAGCCCGGAGTAATTGCAGCCTACCTGAAGCATGGGCGCACGATTCAAATAGGCAATCAGGCGGCACGACCGATGAGCGTCGCCGACCCAATCGAGGTTCAATCCAAGTAGCTGGACGGTGAACGAAAACCACTCACTCTTGGACGAGCGTTTCTTAGATAGAAACTTTAGATCAGAACGTTGAGGGGTAAGCGTTTCCTAATCGCCGCTGGCATGGTTCTGCGTGGGCACGAGAACCAGACGCGGACGCGCTTCGCTCGGGCGCATTTGCGATGCCTGCCCGCAAGCCTCAAGAATGCCAATCACAGCGCCATAGGCAGCAAGCACGCCAATCCCAACGGAAAGCACTACCGTGAGGCAGAGAATCAGAGGCATGAAGAGCGAAATCACGATCGATCACCTTTATTAAATTGCAGTAGTCAGATGCTACAGGCTCAACTTTCGTCTACGCGGTTTCTTCAATCTAGCTTCGTTGACGCTTCCCGGTATTGACGACTAAGATACGGAGTAGAGCTGTACAGTCCTACTGTCGGACAACTCTGTAGCCCTGTCGACGGTACGGAAGGCCTATCCAGCCCGGACTTTCAGACAATAACTAAATGGCTATTACCAGAATTTCGGTGCGCGGGGCGCGCCAGCATAACCTTAAAAACATTGACGTTGAGATTCCGCGGAACACGCTTACCGTGGTCACCGGACTGAGCGGCTCGGGCAAGTCCTCCCTTGCCTTTGACACGATCTACGCCGAAGGCCAGCGCCGTTACGTGGAAACGCTCTCCACTTATGCCCGCCAGTTTCTGGACCAGATGGAACGCCCGGATGTCGATGCAATTGATGGGCTTAGCCCCTCCATATCAATCGAGCAGAAGACCACCAGCCGAAGTCCACGCTCGACCGTAGGCACGATTACCGAGATCTACGATTATCTCCGCCTTCTGTTCGCTTCTATCGGTGTCCCGCACTGCCCCAAATGCGGCCGCGCGATCAGTCGTCAGTCGGCCGAGCAGATTGTGCAGCGGGTGATGACCCTAACCCCCGAGGACCGCGTCATGGTTCTTGCTCCAATCGTGCGCGGACGCAAAGGTGAATTCAAGAAAGAGATGGAGACGCTGCTCAAGCACGGCTACACTCGCGCCCGCGTCGACGGCGAGCTGGTGAGTATGGATGACGACCTTAATCTCGACAAGCGGAAGAACCATACCATCGAAGTGGTAGTCGATCGTCTTCTGGTGAAGCCGGGAATTGAGCACCGCCTCGAGATGTCAGTCGGCTTGGCGATGAAGTTAGCAGGCGGCCTGGTGCAGGTGTCGGTCGTCGGTGGTGATGAGCAACTGTATTCTGAAAAACTTGCATGCCCGGATT
>Ga0185299_10008121_pt1 | contig 10488 bp, 11 predicted proteins | sample PaiPotPPA55metaG_FD_128002 | JGI IMG/M metagenome (GOLD analysis project Ga0185299, IMG submission 128002) | Iron sulfur acid spring bacterial and archeal communities from Banff, Canada, to study Microbial Dark Matter (Phase II) - Paint Pots PPA... ...
GATGCAAACGTTCCTCGACGCAATGCCGATGACGAAGGAGAAAATGATCGCCGCTTAATAACGTCGGACACCAAAACCCGATCGCTTAACCAGGCACCGTCTGTCAGATCGAGTCTCGGCTACTACAGCTGATGCCGTTGTCGCGCCCTGCGCCGCGTATCCTTTTTTTCAAATGATGAAGGTCAGCACCGAGAATCAAGGCGATCAGTTGCTGATGGATGGCGGTTACGTAGCGAATAATCCGACACTGTTTGCGCTTGCTGATGCGCACCACGCATTCAAGAAGGACATGTCAGAAATCGCGGTGTTAAGCGTCGGCGTCGGTAGCTACAACGAGCCGAAAAAGAGCTTCTTCCATCAGGTTCTTTTCCAGTTATGGCCCTTTCGCCATATCGCGAAGATGTTCAACATAAGCTCGAAAACTATCGAACAGCTTCGGATCGTTCTCTTCCCCCAGGTGTCGTGTGTGCGCGTAAGCGAGTCGTATCCTCAATCTGAATATGCAACCGACCTATTAGAATGCGATGTGGGCAAGCTAAAAAAACTCCACGCTCTCGGTAGAGAATCGTTTGCCAAATACGAAATAGATATTCGATTGACACTCAAATTGTAGAGCTTTACGCCATGGCATTTCCAAATGCTCAACTTGAAGGTTGGTCGTACCAAGGCGCGATGACAACGTCAAGGGATACCTATGCGACTGTCAAGCGTGCAGGAGAGTGCTAACACGCGGTACGCAGATCGAAAAATTGAAGTGTTTCTTCAGGGCTCATATGTAAACGACACAAATATCCACAGCGAAAGCGATGTTGATATTGTGATCTGCTGCACCGACGAATTTTATCACGACCTTGCAGCGTTATCGCCAGATCAAAAAAGCGCGTTTCAGAGCCATTTTACCGATGGAACTTACGGTTACAATGCGTTTAAAGCCGACGTTCAAGCGGCCCTTGTTGCAGCATTTGGCACCTCAGTTCAGCCGCCCAACAAAGCGTTTAAGATTGCGGCCAACGGCGCACGACGGAACGCCGATGTGGTGGCAGCCTTTCAGCATCGTCGTTACTTGGACTTCAAAGGAGGCGGCAGCCAGCAGTTTTTTGAGGGAATATCCTTTTTCACCCATGATAATAAACGCATCGACAATTTTCCAGCATATCACTCCCAGAACCTGACCGCGAAGCACCAAGCAACAGGAAACAGGTTTAAGCCAGCAATCCGCATATTTAAAAATATGCGTTCTAAACTCATTGAACAGGGGTTGATCGATAATGAAGATGCCCCGTCCTATTTTATTGAGGGTCTGCTGTATAATGTTCCGAATGACGTTTTTGCTGGCAATTTGAGCGAGATGGTCTTCGGGATACTTGTCTGGCTGCATCAAATAACAGACAAGACGAAATTTGTATGCGCGAATGAGCGGTATTATCTGTTGCGCAAAAACAGCGCGGTGTGCTGGCCGGAAGCTAATGGAGAGAAGTTCATCAATGCTGCGATAGAGCTTTGGAACACGGGGTCTGAGTAGCAGTGGAACAGGAAACCTTGGCCCTAGACCACAGGCACCGGGATAACCCTCGAGACGAACGCCTGAACATCTGGTCTTGCATTCAATCCTGCACCACGAGCCTTGCCCGCGCCCGCAGCTTTTCCGTCTCGCTCTTCAACTGCCCACAGGCGGCCAGTATATCGCGCCCGCGCGGGGTGCGCACCGGACTCGCATAGCCGGCATTGAACACAATTTCGGAAAATTTCTCGATGCGTTCCCAATCCGAACACTCGTAAGGCGCGCCGGGCCATGGATTGAACGGTATGAGATTGATTTTTGCGGGAATGCCCTTCAACAGCCGCACCAGTTCGCGCGCATCAGTGGGCGAATCGTTGATGTCCTTCAGCATCACATATTCAAAGGTGATGCGACGCGCGTTAGAGGCACCGGGATAGGCCCGGCAGGCGGCAAGCAGGTCCTTGATTGGATATTTCTTGTTGAGCGGCACGAGTATGTCGCGCAGCTCGTCGCGCACCGCGTGGAGCGAAATGGCGAGCATCGCGCCGGTCTCGCGGCCGAGTTCTTCCATCCTCGGCACCACGCCCGCCGTCGAAACGGTGATCCGGCGCTTCGACAGCGCGAGGCCGTCGCCGTCGGCAAACACCGCCACGGCGTCGCGCGCATTGGCGAAATTGTAGAGCGGCTCGCCCATGCCCATGAACACGATGTTCGAAACCGCGCGAAGACCTTCGCCCGGCACGAGCCCGTCGCCCGGCGGCGTCAGTCCCGGAAAATCCCCAAGTCTTTCCCGCGCGATCAAAACTTGGCAAATGATCTCGCGCGCGGTCAAATTGCGGACAAGCTTTTGCGTTCCGGTGCGGCAAAAGGTGCAGCTCAGCGTGCAGCCGACCTGGCTCGAAATGCAAAGCGTGCCGCGATCGCTCTCGGGAATATAGACGCATTCGACCTCGGCGCCTTTGTCGCGCGGGTCCGTCGGGTCAAGCCTCAGCAGCCATTTCCGTGTGCCGTCGCGGGAAATTTGTTCCGCGACGATTTGCGGGCGGGCGAGGGTAAACCGGTCGGCCAAGGCGGCGCGCAGAACCTTGCTGACATTGCCCATCGCATCGAAGGACGTTGCGCCGGCGTGGTAAATCCAATGCCAGAGCTGCGCCACGCGCATGCGGATTTCGCGCCCCGGCACACCGGTCTCGGCAAGCGCCGCGGCAAGCTCGCGCCGAGTGACGCCGGCGAGAGAAGCCTGGCCGCGATGGGCCTGATCATCAAGCTGTGCAAGAGGTTCGGCGAGCGTGAACATGATTGGGGTGCGCTTTTAGCATGGCCCCCTGGATTTCTCCACGATTTCTCCAGCAGAAGCCTGGTGCAATAAGTAATGGTGCTGAGGGCATCCAGCGCCAGCGGCAACCTGCATAACCGATCAGCCCCCACTCGTTACAGAAAGTCATCTCATGTCAATCTTTAGCATCCACCCCACGCTTACTACGGCCGCCTTAATCGCCGCGCTTGCGCTCTTCCTTGGAATACAATTCGGCACAGCCCGCTCGCAGCCGGTGCTGTCCCTGAAAAACTCGGTGCCGTCCATCACGACGAATGGCACCGCAAGCACGGAAGTCGTCCCCGATATCGCGACGATTTCGCTCGGCGTTGATACAGAGATGCCGAACGCCGCGGACGCCGTCCGCGACAACGCCCGCGCCGCGGAAGCGATCGTCGGCGAGATCAAGGCGCAAGGCATCGAGGCGAAGGACATCCAGACACTATCGGTCACGCTCTCGCCTGATTACGACGAGGTCACCGACGTCAACGACCGCGTCAACAAACGGACGTTGCGCGGGTACATCGCCCACAATTCGTTGAGCGTGCGTGTTAGGGAAATCGAAAAGGCCGGTGCCCTGGCGCGGCAATTGATGGACAAAGGCGCCAACAGTTTTGACGGCATCGAGTTCGATTACATCCAAAAAGAGGCGAAATACGACTCCCTGCGCGGCGATGCCGTTCGCGACGCCCAGCGCAAGGCCAATAGCTACGTCAATGGCCTAGGTCTTAAGCTGGGCCGGGTCCTGGAAATCGCGACACAAGCACCCTACCCAGTCCCCGGCGGGATGTCGCCAAAAATGCTAGGTGCCGCCAAGCGCGAAGCCGTCGCCGCCGTCCCGGTCGAGCCCGGCAGCGAAGTTCTGCGGACCGAAGTCCAGGTCACCTGGGAACTCGCCCAGTAACCGCAGGATCAGCTTTCGGGAGCCGGTTTGCTCCCGAGCGCGTCGGCGAGCCGCATCTTGGCCGAACCAGGCGGCAACGGCTTTTGCTGGCTCTCGTGCGGCGCCCAGCCGGAGACGAAGATCATCTCGAAAGTTGCGCGCACACGTCCGCCCGGATCGGCGAACCGCTCCGCATAGATGTTAGCGGCGCGCAAGAAAAAGCCCCTTGTCGAGGGTTTGCGCAGCCGCGCCGCAAGCGCATTGGTTGCACCCATCGCGCGCAGATCTGCCATCAGGCCAAACATGGTCGCGTAGCGCACCGTGACGGGTTCTCTGTCGGCAACCGGCAAGGCGAACCCGGCTCTTTGCAGAAGCCCGCCCATGTCGCGCACATCCGCAAAAGGCGCGACGCGCGGGCTGATCCCGCCATAAATCTCCGTCTCGGCCACGGCCAGGGCGGTCCGCAACTCGTGCAGACTCTGGCCGCCAAGGAGGCAACCGAGAAAAAGCCCATCGGGCTTCAAAACGCGGCGAAGCTGAACGAGCGCTCCGGGAAGATCGTTGAGATTTTGCAGGCAGAGCGCCGATACGGCCAAATCGAAGCATTCGGGCGCCAGCGGCAAGCTTTCCTCATCGCCCAAAAGGCGCAGGAGCGAGCCATCGCCGGCCGTTTCCGCCAACGGCGCCATGCGGACCAGAAGGCGTGGCCGAAGCCGGTCCGCGAGCCGCGCGGCGAGCCAAGGCGAAGGCGTGCCGGCATCTAGGACAGCGGAAAATTTCCGCTTGATCGAGGAAAGCCGCTCGCAGAACTCTTCGCCGGCATCGACTAGGAGAAATTCCTCGGCTCCGGCAGCGGCCGCGCGGGCAAGCCTCCGCCTTACCAGACGGCGGTCGAAGATGGGGGGCGGAGGTGTTGTCATGGCCGCGTCATCGGACGAAAGTTGCGTAAACCGCGGCAACGGGCGTGCCGTTTCGAATAAACCTCTCGTCCACCACATGCCCGAAAAATTCTCCCAGTGCGTCCGGTGGATTAAACAATCCAAGATAGCGATCTGGCGCACCCGAAGGGATTCGAACCCCTGGCCTCTGCCTTCGGAGGGCAGCGCTCTATCCAGCTGAGCTACGGGTGCTTCCAAACAGCGCGATCCTAGCCGATGCCGGCACCGCACGGCAAGCGCCATGCCGCCCCGCCCATCGCCAAGCGACGCCCCGGCGGCACTGAGATTTCGCCGCACGGAAGAATTGCGGTTCTTGCCGCCCGCGGTAGCCCGAATAGGCTCGAAAATTAGCGCCACTCGGGCGAGCGGACGGCGGCACCTGACCACTAGCCGGATACAGCACCCGCGGTCAGGCGACCGCGAAGTTCAATGCATGTGAGGGAAAGGGCGGTCGCACTGCAATTTGGCGATTTGATCCTTGAGCTGCAGCTTTCGCCGTTTCATTTCGGCCAACTTCAACTCGTCCTTGGCGGGATACACCAGTTCCTTCGCAATTTCCTTGTCGAGCGCGTCGTGACGCTGTCCGAGCGCGGCCAAATGGGTCTCACGCGACATGCAGAACTCCTTTTCAAGGTCCACATAGATCTAAGAGTGTGCCACAGGAATGGCAATTCGCGAAGCTGCTTCGACGATCAACACGATCAAATTTTCAGCCGTTTGGGACGCCGTAAACTCATGCTGAAAGGCTTCACCTTCGCCGTTGCAGGGACAGACCCACGCAAAATGGCCTTGGCGCGGCGGTTGCACGATGTGACAGCCGGCATTGAAAAATCCGCCCGTGCACAACCTCTTGAGACATGACGCCTAGAGCGCCGCACCCAACGCCCATGCGGGCGCATTCGTCGATTCCCAATCTCTCACCCGTCTTCAGGAACGAGCAGCTTGTCGAGCTTTGCTTGGAGCTTCCGTAGGAGGATGCGGACATTCTCTGGCTCGGAACTGTTGGACGGCAAGGGGAAGATTTTTTGCAGCTTCCGGCCAAAATGCGCGCACACCTTCGTTTCCCGGAGGGACCCGATCTCGGGTTTCTCGAATTTGCTCTCGTCCGACGCCAAACCGTCGCCTTGAAAACGACCAATCTCCGCCATTATTTTCATCCCGAATACCGCTTCCTAATCTGGTTCGCGAACACGCACGTCAAATCTCGCGCTCCCATCGCGATTTCGCCGCTGCGTCGCCATCTATTTGCCCCTTTTAGGCCTAAAACTTCCGACGCAAGCTTTTGTTCCGTGCACCACACTCGGGCCGCGCGCGTGGTTGAGCTTGCGGCTGTTCATCTCTCTTGCCCCGAGCCGTTTTCAAGCGGAACGAAGGTTGGTTTGTGCCTAACGCAATGCATTGAATCAGAAGCTAGAGCAGGTCCTTAGGACAGTTGACCGATTTTTTCGACAAGGGCCTGACGCTTTGAGATTGAGAGCTGCGTCCTTATCGATCAAATGATTCCATTCGAACGGAAAGTGCTCGGAGCTATCCATCTTTATCCATGAGCCGGAGCGCCAACGCCGATTCTGCAGGCCGGTCAAAGGCGAGATTACAGCACCTTAAATTCCGCCTTAAATTTCAGCGCCCCCGCGATGGGTCCAGCCGGCGGCACACGAGTCGCCGCTGCGAGCCCGGGCGCTGAACTACGACGCGCGGGTTCGCATCTGCCGCCATCCTGCCGTAGCAGGAGGTGAAAAATGTCTCCCTATTTGTAAGCTAACTCTTTGCAGTTTTCGACTACCGGATACTTGGCTACGGCTGCATTTGTTTTTGTGGTGACTACGTCTTTAGACCCGGTTTGTACTTCGGTAGTCGTGGTATCGTACACGAGGTCGAACGAGTATTGCTTGGCGTTCGGCCCGCCCAACCCGATGTCCAGGGGAAGCGGAACGATAACAAAGCTGTTGACGTCGGTTTTTTCGTTCGCCGGGAAAGCGGCCCGCGCAAGGCCCTTCACGCCCATGGCCTGCGCGAATCTCGGATCCGCATCTATAAAGCGGCGGCTTCGGCGAGATATATCTTTCTGTTGAAATTCGGCGGTGGTTTGGTCGACCATCAAGCGCTCTGGGTCGAGGTGGAAAGTGTCGCTCTGTTTTGAATTGTCGATGGTTTCAATTTTGAAGATAACAAAGCCTTCATTGGGCTTCGCCTTCTCTTCGTCGCCGGTGGGCGTGGCGTAGCTTTTGCATACGCCGACCTGAGAATAGGAAATAGTGGTAGGATTGGTGGCGCTTCGCTTACCACATCCAGATAGCGCGATCGATGCTACGACCAGCATTGGGACGGACAAAATAGCTATATTTGACGTTTTCATGGTTTTGTTTCCTCTTGGCTGCGCTGGTTAACCTTCTCCCGGCGCCTATTCGCTGGCCCCGGTGGGGAATGACCGTCCAGCACTGAACGGTCAACTCAGTGCGGGTAAAACAAAAGTGATCTAGGCCATCACATCATCCGGGGAGGCGGTTCGAGAGTTACGTAGCGGGCATCGATTGGCGCGTATTCTTGACCTGTGTAAATAGGCGGAAACGGCACGCAACACCCAAGCCCACGAACAAATCAACCGCCAACGATTAAAAATGACCAACACAAATGACCAGGGGGTGGCGGCCATCTGGTCGGAGTGGCGGGATTCGAACCCGCGACCCCTAGTCCCCCAGACTAGTGCGCTAACCGGGCTGCGCTACACTCCGATCCTGGCCTTATAGAGAAAGCCCTCCTCACGCGCAACGCGCCGTGCGAAGCCGGGCGATCGCAAGGACGGATCGCACCCCGGTTTCCGCTTTCGAGGACCATCCTCCGCGCGCGCCCAAAGCTACCGGCGGCGCGCGGCATCAAGGATGTCTTGGCACGCCGCCAGTTCGGCCAAGGCCGCCCGCAACCGCACGATCTCTTCGGACGTTAAGGCCAAAGGCCACATCGGACCCTCGCCAGTCTCGCCGGCGGAATCGTCTCGATCCGCGCTGGCAGGCGATTCGGCCGGTGGTTGCAATCCGCCGGAGTGGGCCGTGCTGTTCCCAGCCCTCTCGTCTTGCCGGGGCGGCGAACTCTGGGGTAGCGGCAATTCTTGCGCCGCCGGAAAACAAAGCTCCGACCGGCTTTCGTTCGTGGCGTCCCTCGCGGCGGAGAACGCGCCTGCACGCTGCTCCTTCAAAACACGCTGCACGCCCTTGATCGTATATCCTTGCCCATAGAGGAGATGTTTGATCGCGCGCAGAACCTCTATATCGCGGGGACGGTAATAGCGCCGGCCTCCCGCGCGCTTCAGTGGCTTGATTTGAGGAAAGCGGGTCTCCCAGAATCGCAGCACATGCTGCGGCAGATCAAGCTCCCCGGCGACCTCGCTGATCGTGCGAAACGCATCGGCGCTTTTGTCCATCCGCCGCTAGCTCCTTATCTCAAGCTCCAAGCCGGCCGTCTCGCTCGCTGGCCCCTTGCTGGGCCGCGCCGGTGCCTATCTCGCGAGAATAAATTTTCCTTGCCAGGAACCGCAAAAATGCTCAGTCGTTCTCGTCATCGGCAACCGCCAGACCATTGATCCGGGCCTTGAGCACATTCGATGGCTTGAACACCATGACGCGGCGCTGGGTTATCGGAACTTCGATTCCGGTCTTGGGATTTCGCCCAATGCGCTCCGACTTGGCGCGCACGAGAAACCGCCCAAACGACGACAATTTGACGGATTCGCCGCCGATCAAGGCGTCGGCTAGTTCATCCAACACCGACTCCACCAGAATCGCCGACTCCTTGCGCGACAGACCGACACAACGGTACACAGCTTCCGCGAGATCGACACGCGTAACGGTACGCTGCGCGGTCCGATGGGAAACATCGACCGTGTGTTCCGCGACCGATAATTCGAGTTCTCCAGCAGCACGCATGGTTTCGGATTTTGGCATCCTTCAACCCCGTTAAACCGTTTCAGTCACGCGGAAAAGAACTGGTCTGGCAACCGCCTGCCGGGCTCCGTCCCGCTAAGGAAACGAACATATCAGGCCCCGGCGCGGTCCGGATTCCCAGCCAATCTTGAATTCTGATGGCGGCGTTCAATCGTCGAGAACCTGTGCTAGTTCGATAGGCCGGAGCGTGCCCTGCTCGAAACCGCCGGTGATCCGCGGACATGCGCTCGCTCTAAGTTTTTCATCTTCGTTATTTTGACTAAAGTTTCGTGGTCTCGGCGGTCCATCCTCGCACCCGTGGCCGGGTCCTGACGTACCGCTTATTTTGCGTCCCCGTGACCAATCCACCCGATGGGCCATTGAAACACTGGAACAAAATTTGCGCCAAAGCAAGACCTTCCGGCGGCGGTTCTGACCGCGAAGCTCACCAGCGGATAAGCGCCGATGCCCAGGTGAATCCGCCGCCCATGGCTTCGATCATCACCAGGTCGCCTCGCTTGATCCTGCCGTCGTCGCGCGCGACCGTAAGGGCGAGCGGAATCGACGCGGCCGATGTGTTGGCGTGCAAATCGACGGTGACGATGACTTTGTTTGGCGCGATCCCAAGTTTTTCCGCCGACGCGTCGATAATACGGCGGTTGGCTTGGTGCGGCACAAACCAATTGAGACCGGCGGCGCTCGTTCCGGTCGCCTCGAAGGCCGCCGTAACGACATCCGCGACCATGCCGACCGCGTGGCGAAAGACCTCCCTTCCAGCCATCCGCAAATGCCCGGTCGTCCGCGTCGTGGAAGGCCCTCCATCGACATAGAGCTTTTCCCGGTGGCGTCCATCCGAGCGAAGATGCGACGTGAGAACGCCGCGATCCCGCGCGGTTCCTTCCCCGTGCCGCGCTTCGAGCACCACGGCCGCCGCCCCGTCGCCGAAGAGAACGCATGTCGCTCGATCGGTCCAGTCGAGAAGACGCGAGAAGGTTTCCGCGCCGATGACGAGGGCGCGCCGGTGCGATCCAGACGCCAAGAATTTGTCGGCGGTGGCAAGCGCGAAGACGAACCCGGAACAAACCGCCTGGACGTCGAAAGCGGCGCCGTTTGTCATGCCGAGCCCGGCCTGGATCTGGGTCGCAACGGAGGGAAAGGTAAAGTCCGGCGTCGAGGTCGCGACAATCACGAGATCGAGATCCGAAGCCTTGAGCCCGGCGTCGGCGAGGGCGGCTTTGGCCGCATAAAGACCGAGCCGCGAGGTTGGCTCGTCCACGGCGGCGACGTGACGCTGCCTTATGCCCGTGCGCTGCACGATCCACGCATCGGTCGTCTCCAGCGACTTTTCGAGGTCGGCATTGCTGACGATGCGTTTGGGAAGATAGGAGCCGAGTCCCAAGACGACGGAACGAAGCTTGCCTGATGCTGCGTGGTTCACGGAATTTTCCATCGATGACAAAAGACTGCTCAGGAACCCGAGGACGCCGCGACTGGCGCGCCCGCCGCCCGGAACTTTGACTGGATGGGGAATTGCTCGCGCGAGAGCGGAAGCGAATCGCGAATTTTACGCAAGAGTTCGTGCCGGGCCATGGCATAGCCGATTTCCACCGCGTGCGCCGTGCCGACCGCGTCGGAGCCGCCATGGCTCTTGATGACTACGCCGTTAAGGCCGAGAAACACCCCGCCGTTGACATTGCGCGGATCCATCTTGGCCTTCAATGCCGCGAAGGCATGGCGCGCCAGAAAATAGCCGATCTTCGACATAAAATCGCGGCCAAGCGCATCGCGCAGATATTGCGCTATCTGATTGGCCGTGCCTTCCGCGGTCTTCAAGGCGATATTGCCGGCGAAGCCTTCGGTGACCACGACATCGACCGTTCCCTTGCCAATGTCGTCGCCTTCGACGAAGCCCCGGTAGTCGAGATTTGACAGAC
>Ga0185299_10008122_pt1 | contig 10485 bp, 11 predicted proteins | sample PaiPotPPA55metaG_FD_128002 | JGI IMG/M metagenome (GOLD analysis project Ga0185299, IMG submission 128002) | Iron sulfur acid spring bacterial and archeal communities from Banff, Canada, to study Microbial Dark Matter (Phase II) - Paint Pots PPA... ...
CGTTTTCAGTATCTTACAGGCGGGCTTGGTATGGCTTAGGGAACGGATTTCGACTCATAACCCAAAGGTCGGTGGTTCAAATCCACCCCCCGCAACCAAAAAATCTTTTACCTTCAATTAGTTCCGCGAACCCCGCAACCATCCGAATTGACAATTTCGAGTTCCAATCTAATGCGAGCGAACGGCAGACGACAAATACAATAGAAATAGTTTCCGAATTGCTTGTCATCCGCCCACGATTGGCGATATGTACGTCACGTATCAGCCCTCCCTCAATCCCTGCTAACGTGGGGCTTAAGCTCTGTTCCACCGATTTGGCAGATCTTCTCGCTCTCGGTTGCGCGGCCCCACCAGATTGGGGTTGCCTCTAAATTTAAGTACCAATTCCAGTAAACTGGGTATATCGCCGCCGGCCGCGAGATACACCGCAGATGCCTGAGTTCGAGGATCCTCGTAGTTGGGATCGGCCCCCGCTTCAAGCAATCGGCGCACACCGGAGAAGTCGTGAGCATGGTGGTTCATTGGAATGACCCACAACAGTGGCGTGATGCCATCGGTGCCCACGTAATTCACGTTCGCGCCGGCCTTAATCTTTGCATCCACAACCGATAGTCTTCCACTTGAGGCGGCCTCGACCATCTCAGCGACTAGAGGATCTTTAAACGCATCGCGTACGGTCATTCCGCCCAGCTTGTCTTCACCAAAAATGCCACAGCCGGCCAGGCCACAAAAGCAGCCAAACAGACAAACTAAATGGCCAAATGTTATTCTCATCGGTTTCCTGTTTCCTGAGCTTGCTACTGGGCGATGGCCTTTGCGCGTGCCTGGACTTCGGTCTGCATTCTTGCAGTCAGGCGCTGAAGGTTGCAATGGAGTGTAGGTACTATCCACCCCCCCTTGTGCCCAAACCAGTATATTTACAGCGCGGCTCATACGCTAGCAGCCCAGATTTCGCCGTCGGCGCATAAGGGATCCAACAATTTCTGGACGGGAGGCTACACGGAAACTAACCCCGAAAGCAGCTGCCGTTTGGGGAGCCTACGCAACACAGTGAATCAGTTCGCTTCGAAAAGGTATGCTCAGCAATTGTCTATTCGGTACGTAGCGGGCCCCCGCAACCAAAAAATTCAATTAGTTCCGCGAACCCCGCAACCATCCGAATTGACAATCCGACGCATCTGTTTCAAATCATTGTCGCTTTCTAAGCGAGCTTTCTGGAGATTCTGAAACGCGCCTATAATCCTGAGGACGGAGGACCACATGGTCAGGGCTAGAGTCCTTGCCGGATTTCTACTGGTGTTGGCGGTGAGTTGCGTCGCGCAGGAGCACCAGCATGGGAAGGACGAGAAGTTAGGATTGGTGCACTTTGCTACCTCGTGCAATGAAGCGGCACAGAAAGAATTCAACCGAGCAGTGGCGCTCCTGCATTCCTTCCAATTCAGCCGTGCAATAGAAGGATTCAACGCTGCGCTGGCGCAAGACACGACCTGCGGAATCGCCTATTGGGGGATCGCACTGAGCAAGTGGGGTAATCCTTTTGCAGCCGGAATGAAAGACAAGAGCCAGTTGCAGGCAGGGCGGGAGAGTGCGGAACGCGGCAAGACCGTGGGCGCAAAGACTGAGCGCGAACGGGCGTATCTGGCGGCGGTCGGCAAGTTGTATAGCAACTATGAGAGCACGCCGCAGCGAGCGCGCTTGATCGCGTATCGCGATGCGATGGGGGAAGTCGCGGCGAAATGTCAAGAAGACCATGAGGCACAAATTTTCTACGCGTTGGCGATTTCAGGTTCGGAAGATCCCGCGGAGAAGACGTATGCGGGGCGGCTCAAGGCGGGAGCGATACTGGAAAAATTGTTTGAGCAGGAACCGGCGCATCCTGGACTCGCACATTACATTATTCATACTTACGACGTGCCGGCGCTGGCGGGGCGAGCGCTGGTGGCGGCGCGGCGTTACTCGGAAATTGCCCCAGACGCGCCGCACGCGCTGCACATGCCGTCCCATACATTTACGCGTACGGGTTACTGGCAAGAGTCCATCGACAGCAACATAGCTGCGGCAGGAGCAGCGCGACGCGAGGGTCAGACGGCCGAAGAGTTACATGCCAGCGACTTTGAAGTTTATGCCTACTTGCAGACCGGGCAGGACCAGGCGGCGCAGCGGATACTGAATTCCCTGCCGGAGATCGCATCACGCTTCGATCCGAAGGCGGTGTTGAGCGGCGCCGGCGGTCCCGCAGTTGGATATTTTGCTCTGGCGGCGATTCCGGCACGGTACGCGCTGGAACGTCAGGACTGGAAGCAAACCAGGCAACTCGCGCTGCGAGAGACACCTTTTCCTCATACGGACGCAATGACTTGGTTTGCCCGCGGATTAGGCGCGGCACGAATGGGGCAAGTGCCAGCGGCGAAGGAGTCAGCCACGGCGCTGCAACAAATTCAAGAGCGGCTCGCGAAGGCCAGCGAAAACTACTGGGCGCGGCAGGTGGAAATCCAGGAGATTGCGGTCCGGGCATGGGCTGCGCTTGCTGAGGGCAAAAAAGAGGAAGCGCTGCGGCAGATGAAGTCCGCTGCCGAACTGGAAGAGGGGACTGAGAAGAGTGCTGTAACGCCTGGGCCCCTGGCTCCAGCGCGTGAGTTATTGGGCGAAATGCTGCTGGCGCTGAAAGAGCCCGCGCAAGCATTCGAGCAATTCGAAGCAACGCTGAAAAATGAGCCGGGGCGCTTCCTCGCGCTCTATGGTGCAGCGCGTGCCGCGCAACTCAGTGGAAATTCCGAGGCGAGTCAGAGGTATTTTCGCGAATTGTTGAACGTATGTGTTCACGCTGACACGCCGGGAAGAGTCGAGCTTACTGAGGCTGGCTCGCAAACGGCGTCGAAGCCGATTATCGAAAATGACCGCGTTATGATTTGGGACGTGACAGATTCCGCACCCGCGCAGGCATTTGATGCCGTTGTCGTGTCCTTCTCGGGTAGCGCGGCGTTCCTGTCAAAGGGCGTGCTGCCGAAAATCGCCGGACGATCGATCGTGATCGATCTGAAGGAACATCCCGTCACGCCCATACAAAATACAAGCGGCTATCCGTTGGCATTTCCGCGGCCGGGCGTGAAAAAGATTCTGGAGAACGAGCGCGTAATCGTTTGGGATTGCACCTGGACGCCAGGAGTGGCCACCCCGATACACTTCCACGATAAAGATATCCTGGCGCTGTTCCTTGAGGATGGCGACCTGAAGTCGACTACCCTGGACGGGCTATCAATCGTGAATCCGCACACGCCAGGTGAGGTCAGGTTCGCCCTTGGCAACCGCACACACACTGAAACTCTAGTCCGTGGAACACAGCGTGCAATCGTCACGGAACTGAAATAGGTTCTTCTAAATAAACCAACGGGGTTGGACAGTGGCTAGAAAATCGCGATCTTTCCAGCGGCTGCTTTATTTTCGCTCTGAAACTTACGCAAAGGAATGGATGAGTTCGCTTCGAAACGATATCGAGAGCAATTGTCTATTCGGTACGAAGCGGGCCCCCGCAACCACTTACGGATTTGAGGGACTACCGACGTAGTCCCCAATTCCCAAATCACTGGATCGTGCCGATAGTTCGGCAATGCTGCCGACAGATCGGAAGGTTACAGCGGAAGATTCAGGGAAAACCAGCTAAAGTCTGCCACTGCCGCCCTCAAGATCGAGCATCTCTCTAACGGTGAGAGCCCCCTGGGTCCAAGAAGTAGCAGGCAGTGTCAAATTGTGCGTTTGCACAAAACGGGTTATACCTTCGGACGAAGAATCTTTACGAACGTTTAGGGTGTTGATGAATCACAAGATGCTCACCTGCTGTGGGTTTACGAGTCCAAAACACGCGGTCGGGATGTTGTGACGGTGGCGGTTCCAGACGTGCAACCTGTTCGCGGCGGAAGACCGAGAATAGGAAGTGACCTTGCTACTACCCCAACTCACGGCGCCCCCGCCCATTCGGATGACTGGCGCAGACTCCAGCCAGAGCCCTCCAAAACAGTTTGCCGCTGTCGTCGTCCCAGCCGCGATAGTTGACATTTGACTCGTCACCCGAAGGTTTTTCGCGACGATCATCGACTGACAGCAGAATCGACATCAACAGGAATGAAGGGTTTTCCGTCGGAATCGCCGCCTTTGTCGAAATTGCCTTGGCCAGTGTTCACGGGGTGCAGCAGTCAGAGTTCAGAGCGCAATCGCGAGCTGACTGGGACAGCGGATGAGCCTGTCTTATCTCCGTCTCCTGACTGTTGGCCTTGGCGCTTCAACGGTCTCCAGGCCATGTCGCCTCGCAAGTACTGCCACAGGCCTTGCAATCGCCATATCATGTGCAATTGCCGGTAAGGAAAGTGTTCGAGGAAGCAATAACTTACCAGTCGGACCACATCTTGCCAATCGTTATACCGCTTGTAAGTAAGTTCCTCCTGGAGCACGGATCCGATGGAAATTACCGTAGCAAACCCATAACTCAAGAGCACGAACTGAAGGGAGAAGGTTACGCTCAGGACGCCAAAAATCGCCGCCAATAAGATCGTCACGAAGCCTGTGATTTCGATGACCGGGGCTAGCAGTTCAAAAAGCCACAAATAGGGAAGAGCCAAACTTCCAATGCGCCCATAGCGGGGACGAAAGAGCATGTCCCGGTTCGGCCACAAGACGTCCAGCAAGCCTTTGTGCCAGCGCGCCCGCTGTCTTGCGAGGGAACGCAGATCGGAGGGCACTTCAGTCCAACAGACGGGGTCAGGAACAAACTCGATGCGGTAGTCTGCAGCCTGTTCGAGTAAGTGCCGGTGTAATCGCGCGACCAGATCGAAATCCTCGCCGATTGCTGCAGACCGGTAGCCCCCTATTGTGCGCACCAGATCGGTTCGGAACACCCCGAAAGCTCCGGACACAATCATCAACATGTTGCCTCGTGCCCATGCCTCCCTGCCAATTAAAAAAGCGCGCAGATATTCGACGACTTGGATAACTTCGATGCTCTTTCTGGCCAGGCGAACAAGGCGAATCCGCCCCCCCTCGATCTCTGACCCGTTGAGCACCCGAATAATCCCCCCCGCGGCAACGACGCGCCCAGGGTCAGCCAGGATAGGCACCATGATCCGCAGCAGGGCGTCGCGCTCGAGCACGGAGTCCCCGTCGACCACACACACGTAAGGTGAAGAAGCCGCGTTCAACCCGGCATTTACAGCATCGGCTTTACTTCCGCCCGGCTCCTTGTCTACGACCAGCAGGCGAATGTCGACATCGCTTCGATACAGACCGCGGACGGCAGCGCTTGGCGCTTGCGCTATATACACGGCTCTCACCATGCGCAGGCGAAATTCCTGCTGCATGATCTGCAATGTGTTATCCGTCGATCCATCATTGATGACGATGACTTCCAGTTCCGGATAATCCAGGTCAAGCAGGTTTCTCACAGCAGTGCAGATAAATTTATCCTCGTTATGTGCGGGCACCAGCAGAGTGATCGGAGGCACCATGGGGGACTCTTTGATCCAGTCGAAACGAACGCTCTCGAGGCGCCGCAGGTGAGCCGCGCTGGTCCTCAGCGCGATGATCAGCATCGCCAGGTATGCGAAATTGGAGGCGAGATAATAGTAGAACAGTGTGTGGTTGGCCCAGTCTAAGAAGTGAATCATGATCCAGCCGCCGCCTTCGCGGGAATGTTCTCCAGGGGCGCGCTTGATTTGGTGGACACTTTTCCTGTGTGTAACACTTCAAGCAACATCTCGATCGTTTCCCTGCTGACTAGTGGGTTGTCCTCGATCCCTGCCATAAGACTGGCTTGCAGACCGGCGTTCTCCAGGGCCGTTAGATAAGCATGCAGACCATACTGGTCCTGTAGGGCGACCACCATCTCGAAAACCTGTACCAATTGTGCTTTAAAATCTACGAGCCCTTCGGCGGCGCGCAGGCGCACCAGGCGATTTGAGTCCGTCAATCCCTTCAGCAAGAAAGGCAGGGCCGTACTGTGGCAGAGTCTGCCTAAGCTAACAATCGCGCGCAGGCGCACGAACCACACAGGATCTTTCGCCAGTTCACTTAGAACATGAACCGCACCGCCAGGGTTCAGGAAAGACAGTCCGCGTGCAGCCGCGGCCCGCAGTTCGGGCAAATCGTCGTCTGCAAACCGCAACAACTCGGAGCCCAGCGAAGGCGTGGCTACTTCGCCCATCACACGTCCCAGCACTTCGCGCACACTCTTATCGGCATGGTGTAAATGAGGCAGCAATACCTGGGGGCGCTCGGTGCAAGTCTGGATGAGTGCGCTTTGCAGTGGAAGCGCCGGTACTACCAGTCCGGAGTCGTCGACCCAGTTCAGAATTTCCTGCGCGGCCTCTGGACAAGCCATCCGGCCGAGCCCGCGTAACGCGGCCAGCCGGGTTTCCGAATCGCGGTCACGGAGGCCCTCGGCGAGGGCTCGAATGCCTTCTGGCGCCCGCGTTCGGGCAAGTGCCACCAGCGCTGCGTGTCGCCGCCATCCTCGATGGTGGCGCGCCTCCATAATGCGTTTCTCGACCAACCCGCTGGCGCGCATGAATTTCAATAACCGCGCTGATTCTTCCGGATTCGCGACTTCGAACGCATCCAGGACCAGAGCCTCGATAAGCTGCCGCTCCGATGTTTTTGTACGCCACGTGGCGTAGGGAATCTCTCCGGAAATCAGGGCCTCCCACTCTTGCCGGATCGCGAGCATACGGGCGTCGCGGTTCGCGAAGTACCGCTTGCGATAAGTTCTACGAAGCAGAATAAACCCTAACAGCAAGATGTCAGCGACGACCACAAAGACGATTGCCTTCACGACAAACGCCGCCGGCCCAAGTTTGCGAAATGTATTAAAAGCGGAGTCCATAAGTAAATCCAAAGCTTGATTCAGTCCGGCCTTGCGATCGCATCTGATAAGTCCCGAATCCGGTCACGTCCTGCCGGTTGGTGAGTTGGAAACGCAAGCCTCCCCCATACGTCTGCGAAGAGAATTCTCCAATCTGATCGACCTGCGCGAAGTTCTCCGTTCCGACGGCGAAGAAAATATTCCCGCTAAGGTGGTGTCCTTCCTCGCCGGTAATAGGAAAACCCAGGCGCGTCATCCCCGAAGGACGCCACTCCGAACCCGTCCCGGAGAAATGGCTTCGAGCTCCAGTCAATCCCAGAGACCAAGTCCAGTCCCGCGGCAAATAAAACAGCGTGGTTTCGTGAACGGTCAGAATCCGCGCCGAACTGTACCAATACCAGTGCTGGCCATACGCAACTTCTAATCCATGTAAGAACGTGGTTCGATGGAGTCTGAATGCCTGGTCATAGTCAAAGAACCCTTCATCCTTCGGAATAACGCCGTTATCATGTGCCGCGGCTCCGCCGACTGTCAGCGCACCCCATCGGGCCGACTTCCTCGTCACGCTCGCCACGGCCTTTTCCGCATCCGTACCGCCCCAGTGGTAACCGTCGGCCAAGACCGCAGTGGTCCAATGCGGCGTCCAGTTGGAAATTAGAGTTAATCCTTCGTCCTGATTGGCAGCGGTGAAGTTAAACAGATCAGTGTTTACGCCGACACGAAGTTCCTGTCTGAGAGTACCGCGCAAAGAAGCAAGGCCTGCGCTTCCCTCCGTGTTCGTAGGATCTAAACTGAGTGCGCGGCTAAATTCCACCTTTGCTTCGTCCTGGAAACCGATTGCTCGCAACGCACTGGCGTGCGCCACGCGAATGTCAGCACGCCTCGGATCGAGTTCTACGGCGCGGTCCAGAGTTTGCAACGCTTCATTGGTTCGCCCTTCGCGCGAATACACGGCTGCTAAGCCCAACCAGATATCAGGATCGTTCGGAGCGGCAGCAAGAATGTCTTGGTATTCACTTTCAGCCTCCGCAAGTCTGCCAGACCACGTCAAGATCCGCGCTCGCCATGCGCGCACATCCATGTCTCTGGGTGTACGAGCAACCTCACGATCCACGATTCCCATTGCTGCAGCCCAGTCCTTCGCTTCTGTACACCTTCGCACGTCAGCTTGCCACGTTAGAGTTAACTGTTGTCCCCAGGCAGATAGGCATAACAGCCAGATCTCGATCACTAATCTGACCACCACGAGGGCGCTGGCCCCTCCGTACCTAGGGACGTTAGTTACATTCATTGGGGAGCTCACAGCGTATATCTAATTAGTGTGAACCCAAATCCGACCCGATGCACCCATTTGGCCATATTGGTTGTTACATTCGTAACAGAGAATAACTGTGAGGCGGTGATATTGAAGACTGCGAAGCCACTGCAGCCTAGCGGAGGAGGGCGTTCCACGCACTATCGTTTGCCGAGCATAGGTGCGCTAGGCGCCGAGACCGTACCGTACAAGATTCGCCAGAACTGAGCATGGCCTGCTTCAGGTGCGAATTCAGTTAGTCTGCAACAGTGACCCCGGCTCGCGGTGTGCCGCGACTACAACGGACAACCCGTACACCTGCGCACAAGTACTTCATGCTAGGTACGATCATGCTTCAACGGGCTCTGATCTAGTTCCCGTTTTCTCTCAAGAACCGGTTCTCCACACGACACCCAACTTCAATCGATAGCATTGGCAAAGACACTCACTTGAAGTCAGTCCTCTATTCTTGATGCACTTAGGTGGATTACCCATTGCTCACCGTGCTCGGTTAGGTCTTTTGTTAATTGGCCCTGGTTGCGACCAGAGAATGTGTGATCGCATGTATAGAGAGCATGATGCGATTCGTAACTCCAACCTTTCGGAACAGTTTGGCTACGTGTGCCTTTACTGTGCGCTCCTCGATCCCGAGAGGACCAGCAATTTCCTTGTTAGAGTAGCCCGCGACTAGCATCCCGAGTACTTCCTTTTCACGGCTTGTGAACGGCCGTCGGTTTCCAAACACACCATGCTCCGAGGATCGGCATGCCTGATCCACGAACATCGAGAGAACTCGCCTTGGAGCCCACACCGATCCCGTCAACACGGTTCGAATTGCCTGCACGACTTCGCCGACCGATGCGGCCGCATCGACGCAGCCCTTTGCCCCTGCTGTGACAGCATTCAGGATTGCAGCATCATTCAGGTTACATCCCGTCACAATGACATCTAGACCGGGACGGAGAGCCTTCACAGTAGCCAGTACGTCAATGACACTCTTGCCGGGATGACTGCCGAGCAAAAGAATGTCCGCTTCCCGAGTTGTGGCGATTTCAGCCAGCGCGACCGACTCGAGTTCGAAATCCGACTCTGCAGTTAGCAACGCTCGAAATCCGACAAATCGAATTGGGTCGCTGTCGATCACCGCGATGCGTACCGTTGCTTTCCTCACCCGAGAGATTGTTATTGAGTTATTAATTCGCATTAACCTGCGCCTGTGAGTCGTTCTCGATATATACATGTATTGTAATGGAGTATTTGCTTAAGTTGACGCAAAGAGTAGGGGATTAGGTGCCCGAAGTTCCGGCAAGAAAGGGCTGCCAATGGCTAGTTCAGTTCATCCAGATCGACATTCGCCGCGTTCTCACTTCCGGTTTCCGCTGATCGTGAAGACTTCCAACAACCCGTTCGGGCGGTCTGGGAACGATCATGGGAGGGGGCATGCTTTGCAGCGCCCTGAAAAGGCTTTGTCCCTAGCTAGGATTGTCAAGTCGTGCACTAACGTCCTAGAAGTGACGTCTGGCAGATATCGCAACGTGTCGCGGGGTGGCTTAGCGCTGGTCTAACACGAAACAAGGAAGGCTAGAATATATATTAGGTTCTGCACAACAATCTGTAAGAGTGCGCATTCTGCGCGGCTTTCTGAAAAGCGACGAATTCGGTCTTTGTGGCGGCCAAGCGCTGCGCCTTCAGCAGCAGATAGTTCATATCTCGATAACCACGGCCGCGACGGAGCAGAGCTTTGATGTTGCCGTTGACGGCTTCCACCACACCCATCGGCACCTTCGTCCGGCAGTAGTTCAAAGACCCTCGAGATGATCCAGCAACATTTGGGCTAGTTTCTCCATCGGTTTCAGCCGCGGCCAGCGCAACTGGTCGATCCATTTCTGCAGATAACGCAATATGGCTCCTTCGTAGCTGTAATCCCACAAGTCCGAGAGTCTCTCCTTCAGCAGGTAGGCTTTGAGAATGCGCCGGTTCAGAGCAAACAGGGTGTTCAACTGACGCCGCTTGCCGCGGTCCAGGTTGAGCCAACTGCTCAAAAGCAGCCAGCGCTTCCCCCGTACCAGATCTCGCACAGCTCCTCCTTTGCGGAAGAACTCTGCCCGCCGTACTTCGCCACCAGCGCGTCTTGGCTGAACATGGTGGAACGTTTCTTTCGCGACCTTACACTAGTAGGTTTTAGTGCTATTGCTATTTTGCGGGCTCGCTTTGGAGGACGGAGTAAACTTTCCTGAGCAGCGATCGTCTGGTAAAGGGCTTTTCCAAGAACGCGGCTTCCGGGATCAATCCGCCGCGTAGAGCGACCAGATCCCCTGGGTATCCCGACATGAATACTGCGCGG
>Ga0185299_10008125_pt1 | contig 10480 bp, 8 predicted proteins | sample PaiPotPPA55metaG_FD_128002 | JGI IMG/M metagenome (GOLD analysis project Ga0185299, IMG submission 128002) | Iron sulfur acid spring bacterial and archeal communities from Banff, Canada, to study Microbial Dark Matter (Phase II) - Paint Pots PPA... ...
TGAGGGTCCGGTCAGCCGTTTCATTGCTTCCGGTGCTCCGATTCGAGAGCGCTGGGAAGGATCACTCCACGGCAGAGAGATTGCCCGCACTGCCCTTGGAGAAGCGCTACGTCTGGGCGCGTTGCCTCCGCCCTGCAATGGGCGTTTGCCGATATGGATACGCTCACCGTCGAAGTGGACCGCCAGACGCTTTCCCTGGAGGATCGGCGGCGGCTCCTGGAAATTGTCAAGCACCGCCGCTTCAGTTTTGCCTGTTTTTGAGCTTTCTGTTCGGGCAGAAGGCGATGGAAGCGCTCATGCTTTCGGCGATCAAGAGTTCGAGGGCCGTTGCGCGCCAATCGGGCGGGTCGGAGCCGGAAGCAAGATAAGCATTTTACGCTCGCGGGCCAGTTAAGGTGCCCTTCAAGAATCGACGGGCACGATCTCAAGTGTCCCGCCATTCTTGTTGGAACGAAGTGCGGAGAGGTGGGTGCCTGTGCTATTTTTGCCGAATGGATTGTTTACCCGCACCTTGCGTGAAGGCGGCACAGCGCGCCCGGAGTTCGGTCTCGGGGCGATATACTCAGACCAGGAGGTCGCCCTTTGTGTCAAGTTACCGGGAACAATATGACAGAATGAAACGATGGTATGCCCGTTTTGAGGCGATAGATAAGGGCCGCCAGCATGACGTTTCCTCTGACAACTACATCGATGAGATTTACGCATTTTTCTTGAATTGCTACCACCTCAAGGATTGGATTAGGCATGACCCCGCTGTGCTGCCCGTTTTCGCCACCGACAACGCGGTTAAGGCTGCCATTGAGGGGGCGGTCAACGCTGACCGCTCGTTAAAGCTATGTGCTGACATCTGCAACAGTCTCAAGCATCTTCGTCTCACTCAGCGAGAGAGAAGCGGCGAGAGTCCAATCTTCGGTGCGAAGCACTTCGCCTTGTCGCTTGGGGCCGAACCACCAACCATTAGTCTCAAGTACGTAGTCGATACAACCAGCGGGCCGGAAGACGCTTTTCAAATCGCCACGGATTGCGTGAAGGCTTGGGACAGCTTTCTGGGCACGCACAGGTTGTAGGCGCATCCCGGGGCGTTTCAGCCAGAGGCGTCAAGAGCCATCCGGGACTGAGGGGACTCTTGTGGGGACGCCTGTGAAAAAGTGCCCAAATCAGTGGGCAACGGCTCAGGTCGGATGGTCATGTCACGTCACCGCAACCCTGCCGCGCGGCCTCTCCTCTGGCTACGCCATTGAACGCGCCAGGCATGGCGCCTGGTCGTGATGACCTTCATCCCCCCCCCCCAATTGGGTCTACAAGCGACTTCCAATCGACCGTGAGCTGCGCCGAGCAGTTGCCATCGACATGCTCGCCGACCTATTTCGGATTCCGCGTCATTGGGCGCTCGCTTACGGCCCGGCGCCGAAACCACATCTCCGTCGGCCCAGCAGGCCCTACGGGAAAAGATCCTTCTTCAATTGCTTTGCAATGCGGTCGGCGACTTTGCGCTGGCCACCTCTGCGCATACCACCCCACCACAGAGAGCGGTCGCCGGCCTCACCAGCCCACACCATCTGTTTGTCTCTGACGCTGATGAGTTGTACATTGCCCTCGTTCTTATCCTTTCCACCGAAGATGGTGTTATACCACTTGTCGTCGGCCTTGATGGACGCGCCAGAGAGGATGAACTCGGCATCGTTCTCATCAGTGACCAGTACAAAAGGAATTTTCTTCTTCAGGATTTCGGGCGCGATGAATCCGTTCAGATTTCCTTCCATCGGTGCAATGAATACTTTCGAGCCAGGCGGCACCCGTGACGGGGCTCGGTTTCCCGCAGCGCAAACGAGGGCTGCGAGACAAGATAACATCAGGGATCGCAATAACATGTAGTCAGCTTTCTTTGAACAACAAGCACCACCGGCAATTCGTGGCAATTCGCCCACCCGCACTAGTCAATGCGCCGAAGTTACCACGGCCTCGGTGACTGGCGCCCACATGGTGTGTGCGCGTCGCGGGCATTTTTCGTCGCCGCTCCCACGGACTCCGGTCGGCGGCGAACGCATGGCAAGGCGCGGGTGAGAGCAGGATGTGACCCCACCAACTCGGATTCTTAGCCTTTCAGCGTTGCGACGACCGCGCCCGCAGCGCGTCGGCGCACCGGCACCGGTTTGGGCGCCGTTCTTACACCTGGCGGCCCCGGCGCCTGCCGTCCCGCAACAGGATTTGGTCAGCGATCAAATAGACCTCCCTGTTCATCCGTTTGCAGAAACACTTCGCATCATCTTGCCGAACGCAGAGAGGGGGACTGGGCCGCCCCCTCTTAACGAATGACCGTTCAGCCTAACGAGCTGCAACTGCAACTGGAGCGACGATTTTGTGGAAGGTCGAGTTACAAACCTCATAGGTGTGTACCTGAGGAGTGCCCTCAACTACCTTCCCCAGGGCCTTCAACACTCCTGGATATGCATCGCGGCCGTAAGCGTCGGCGTTCTCTTTCTGATCCCACAAAGTGATTCCAATGGCGTCGGTGCCTCCGGGGGTGACGAACGTCATTTCGTCCTGGAAGCCTTTTTGCCTGCGAAGCATGGGAACAGTCTCTTTTTCGAGCAATTGGGTAAAGTCCGCGACACTGTTGGGCTTCAAGCGGATGGAGATACTACGAGCAAACATTATCAACCTCCTCGGTTATTTTGGTGGCTAAGATGGAAGTAACAGATCAACTGCCTAGTTCAGATGATCTGCAAGAGTGGGCAGGAGTGCTCAGACATTCACTATTGTAAGTTATCTTCCCTTAGTTGTCAAGGAAAAAAGATAGAGCTAGGCAAATCAGTCCGAATGCCGACGCCAAGCATTTTGTCCGCATGTCGGCTTTATGAGCGATCAACCGCGACGCGGAGGCATAGTCGGCGACAAGACAGCCCTTCCCAATTCATCCGGTCAGCAGACGGCCGTATGCCGAGTGGCTGTAGATTCGAGTGCTAAGCCGGCCTCCTGCACCTGCTAGGCTACAGAAACCTGAAGCGTTGCTGGACCGGAGGCGCGGGCGGCCTCTCCTCCAGTTCCCGACGTTGATTACGCAGCATGGCCGCGGCCAGTTGCCTGGTTGGGCCGTGCGTGTCGCGCCACGGCGCCGGAACGGTGATCATGCAGTACTGCCGCGTCCTTGGATCGAAACTGAAAAACCCGGCGTGCGGGCAGATGAGCCGTTTCCATTCGCCTGCCGTGGCCACGCCCGCTTCCAGCAGCCCGCACTCCGTGGGGATTTCGGCCAAGTCTACGAGCTAACCTAATGGGAATGTTTAGAATGTTTCTCAGGTAGCAGGGATGCGCCGAGGATCGAGGCCCGAACAGTGAAGATTGCGACCTTCAACATCAACAACATCAACAAGCGGCTGGAGAACCTCTTGGCGTGGCTCGCCCAGGTTGCGCCGGATGTCGTTTGCCTCCAGGAACTAAAGGCCGCTCAGGAGGCATTTCCGGCGGATTCCCTTCGCGCCCTCGGATACGAGGCTGTCTGGCGGGGCGAGCGTTCCTGGAATGGCGTTGCCATCCTGGCGCGAGATCACGTTCCAGTGCTGGTCCGCTCCAGCCTGCCCGGTAACCCTGAGGATTCCCAGGCGCGATACATCGAGGCGGCCGTGAACGGAGTCTTGATCGCTTCCATCTATCTGCCGAATGGAAATCCTCAGCCCGGCCCGAAGTTCCAGTACAAGCTTGCGTGGTTTGAACGCTTCATCGCCCACGCCGCCGGACTCATTGCGGCCGGCGTGCCGGTCGTGTTGGCGGGCGATTACAATGTCGTGCCGACGCCGCAGGACATCTATCCAACGCGATCCCTAGATGACAACGCGCTGATCCAACCGGAAAGCCGCGACGCTTTTGCCCGAATGCTGGCTCAAGGCTGGACAGACGCGCTGCGGCGGTTATATCCGAATGGGCCGCTCTGGACATTCTGGGACTACAAGCGCGAACGGTGGCCAGCCGACAAAGGCATGCGGCTCGATCATTTCCTTCTCTCGCCGGTAGTAGCGGAGCGGCTGGTAGACGGCGGTGTAGACCGATCTGTGCGGGGTGAGGAAAATGCCAGTGACCACGCTCCCGGGTGGATCGTGCTTGAGGTTTGATGTTGCGCTCTCTCCTTCACCGGTGTGGGCACCGTCAAGCCTCCGGCAGCCTTACTCCGGCTCCTTCCAGCTTCTGAGAGCGACTCGGACCGCGAGGCGTGCATCGAGCGCTCGACGGTGTCGAGGAGGACGGCGGCTACACATGGTTCGGGGTTCAACGCCGGGCAAGGGTCCTGGGGAAGCGCCAGAGCGGGGACGGCCATGCCGGGATCATTGCAACATTGGAGAGGCGGATTTGCGCGTGGGACCCTTGCCGACCAACATCGCCGTGTACTTACGTACTGTTTCACCCAACCGCGCCTGAGTCGGGTCGGGCCGTGACGGTCCAGGCCGGGGTAACATGACCTGTATGCCCTCGATAGAGATCGACCCAGATCTGAACCGCATTGCCCTCGCGGAAGCTGCCCAGCAGTATCCCGAATTTGCCGACCAAGCTCTGACCGTAGTCGCACAGCCGCTTTTGCGAGGATTCGCATGGCAGGTGGCGTGGAAGGGCGCAGCACCCACCGGACAAGAAGCGTGGGAGTTTCAGAATGCCGCGATTCGGGCGTACAAAAAGCTGGCGAAAATCGCGGAGTAGGGTTGCGCGACCGACGACCCTACGGGCGCAAGCGGAAACCCACATTGCCGCGCGCGCCCCGCCAAGCGTTGTCACCTCCACGACGCCGGTTGTCGCCCCACTCAGTGCGCATATTAGGGAGACAAACGATCCGACGGCGATCCGGCTCTGTTCCTATTACGAATCGCTGCACACTGTGCTACTAATATGGCGAAGCGCAGTTTAGATTCATGTTCGGGGGAGAGAACTAAATGCCGAGACCGGCAAAGCCAAGAATAGACAAAACGATTCTGGAGATGGCCATCGTTGGGTATGAGAGCCGACGCGACGAGATCTCCGCGAAGATAGCCGCGATCAATGCGCAGCTTGGTAGGCGCGGTCCGGGCCGGCCAACGGGCACGGCAGCGGCGGCCGGAAGGGATCAGACGGGACCAACGAAGCGCCGCAGGGTGAGCAAAGCGGCACGCGCCAAGATCGCCGCCGCGCTGAGGGCGAGATGGGCGAAGCAGAAACGGCAACAGGCAGAACCGGCCCAGCCGGAAAAGCCCAAGAAGCGGAAGATGTCGGCGGCAGGTTTGAGAGCCATCAAAGCAGCCACGAAGAAGCGTTGGGCGGCTTGGCGGAAAGCCCAGAAATCCGCGGCGTAGGTCCGGCGCGCCTTCAATCTCGCGCCGTTTGGAACCGCCGGGACGCTATTTCTTCCTTCCCTTTGAGCCGTGGCCGACTATGCTCGGTCGCCGGTTCGCCGCAGACGGCTCCGGTCGGCCCTCTACGCCCGCAAAGAGGTCCACGATCCTCACCCCGAGTGTCTGGCTTACCAGATGCAGACTGGCGATTGTGATATTCATCCTTCCGGTTTCAAACGCCCCCACCTGCGCCCGATGAAGGCCGGAAAGGTCCGCGAACTCATCCTGGGTCCATCCGCGTTCCAGGCGTAGCGCCCGGATGCGCGCGCCCAACCGTCGCTGGATCTCCTCCCGTTGCAACAGAAGTAGTTTCGTTGTATTCTGCGTAAACGCATACTACTTATACGCAGAGTTGGGGACTCGATGTGGAGTACAGGCAATCCCGCCTCATCTTGGCGGAGAGCTTTGTGGTGTTTCTGAGAGCGGTATGCTCGATGACGGGCTTACCGCAGAGGCAACAAGGAAATTGCGAAACTGAAGATTATGATAGATAACGCGATGATGCCCATCGTGGTGGGGCTTGACGCGACCCATGAAGACTGATAACCAGACACCGAAACCTGCCAAAAGCGCACCGTCAACAAGACCATCCACGCTCCCTCCAAGCGGCGTGAACCGTGATCGGGTCCAAGCTCAGATGCGCCGATGGCAGGATTGCGTACTCGACCTTAACAAGTCGAACCCCCTCATCGGGCTGAACCGGTCTCGCGTGGCGAAATTGTTCGTGGTCGCACCCGATGGCAATTCGCTGTTCTCCACCTTGGTGCTGAACGAATCGCATCTGAAGATGCCGCTTGTGCGTAAGCCAGGTGCCCGTGGGCAAGAGCGGTCGCCCGCACTGCCAGACGAAAGCCCCAACCTCATTGTCGAGGCAGGCGACATCACCTTTGATGCGAAGCCGCCCGATCTGCTGCGATGGCTCCGCCGGATTCACGACAACGCACGCACGACGCTTGAGGAGCGGGGTGTGACGACACTCTATCTGACATTCGGTGCGCTCCGATGGAAGGACGAACTGTTTGGCGACTCCGTGAGTCCCCTTTGGATGGTGCCGTGTGAGTTTGAGAGTAAGGGACCGGATGCGCACCTACGGCTCCGGCTGGCAGACGAGGAAGCGCAGCTTAACCCAGCCCTGGAGTATTGCCTTCGTGAGCGCCACAAGATTGAGTTGCCGGAACTCCCGGAGGAGCCTGACGAGAAATCGCTCGCCCGGCTGCTCCAGAGTGTCCGCAATGCCGTTAGTGAACAGCAGTGGCAAGTAACCGAGGAGACCTGGCTAAGCACTTTCTCCTTCGAGTCGTTGGTGATCTATCGAGATCTCCGGGCGCTCGTTGACGCCGCTGTTGCTCATCCGGTTGTGGCCGCCTTGTCGCGTGCGACCATATCAACGGGCAAGTCAGAGGCGCTGCCCCAATCGCTCGACTCTTTACCCACGCCGGGTACTGTCCCGATCCCGGTACTGCCCACGGACTCTAGCCAGCTTGAGGCGCTCACACTGTCATCACTGACTCACAACGTCGTTGTGCACGGACCGCCGGGCACCGGTAAAAGCCAGACGATCACAAATCTCATCGCCGATGCCCTTGCCCGGAACAAGAAGGTCCTCTTCGTGAGCGCAAAGATGGCCGCACTAAACGTCGTCTATGACAGGCTCAAGGAGCTTGGGTTGCAGCGGTTTTGTCTCGAAGCCCATAGCACAAAGGCGGGCAAGCAGAAGGTCGTTGAAGAACTCCGCCGGACTCTCGAAGCCGCGACGACCCCCGATGGCGACGCGTTGGAGCAAGAACTTCAGGGACTGCTTCGTGTTCGCGATGAGCTGAATGCTTACGCGAGGGAACTGCACACTGTTGTGCAACCCTTCGGACTGACAGTGTTCCGGGCCAACGCGCGACTCGCTCACCTTGCAGGCGTGCCAGACGTACGCGGCCCGCTGCCCTGGACGAACCCTCTTGAGACCACGCGAGGAGACTATGACAAACGCATCCAAGCACTCCAAGATCTAGCCGGAAACGCACTAGCCTTCGATCAGCGAGATACGCACCCGTGGCGCGGGTTTTCCCCGGAACGTTATGGCCTAGCCGAACAAGAGAGCCTGGAAAGCGCTTGTCGGGCGGTCGTGGAAATGCATGACCGGATCACGGTGCAGGCGGAACGGCTTGAGAGTCTGATCCCCGGCGCTTGCTCTCTCTCTATCAACGAGTGGGAATATCTGCGCACTATGCTCGCGGCGCTCGCCGAGACTGAGTGCATGCCGAAAGACTGGTGGCAATCTACTGAGAATGAACTCACGGCACTGTCGCAAGTTTTTGCAAAGGCGGCTGAACTGCGGAGAGAACAGGAATCGATATCGGTCGAGATCCGCGCAGCGTTTGACGGGGATCTAGAGAACCTATCGGCAGTTGTGACACCCCTCCACGAAGGTTGGCTCCGCTTTCTGAAGCCATCGTACTGGCGGTGGCTGAAGCAGGTTCGGGCGGCCCTTCGGCCTGGTGTTGCGCTCTCGCGAGGACGGATCGAGCTGCTTAGTAGGCGGTGTCGTCGGGCACCCGAGATCACGCGTTGGTTCGATGAGCAGCGTGCGACGGTTGCCTCGCATGTTGAGGCTTTTCTAGCGCAGAATCCGGACGAACTCGCGGCCTCTGCGCGCTCCTTTGCAGTGGCCGGACTCTGCAAACGGGGATTGGACGCCGTTGGAAGGGAGGCGGTACCTGTGACTGCTCTGAGCGCGGATCTCCGAAGCGCAGCTAGAGAGATTCTTGGCGCGGTGCCACGCACGGATGCGTCGCCGTCACCCGTATTCCAACGCCTCGACCGCGATTGGCCTCACGGATTCGTGGGAGAACTTCTAGCGAGCCGGGCCGCCGTGCCCGAGGTAGCGAGTCGTGCAAGGGCGCTGCTCGCGGCAATGTCCAGAGCCAGGGAGTGGATGTTGCTCGGTAGGTCACTCAATCGCGGGACCGAACTTGGTTTGTCAGGGTTTCTGGATAACCTCGACGTGAGCGCGGGCGACGCACCGCGGATCTTCGAGCGTCGGTTCTTGAAACTCTGGATCAGCAGTGCCATCGACCGCAGCCAGACGCTCGCGGACTTCACGGAGGCCAAGGGATGCGTTCTCATCGACACATACCGTGAACTGGATGAGCGGGTCCGGCGCCTCGCAATCGCACGGGCGCAAATGACCGCATCTGCCGCTTCTACGCGGGTACGATCGGCAGGGGATGTCGCTGAGGGAGCAAGCGAAGTGGGCATTCTTCGGCGCGAATTGCAAAAACGGAAGCGAATCAAGCCACTCCGAAAGCTCTTTGCGGAGATCCCACATGTTCTGCAAGCACTGAAGCCTTGCCTACTGATGAGTCCTATCTCGGTGTCCACGTACCTGAAACCGGAACTGTTTCACTTCGACCTCGTCGTCTTCGACGAGGCTTCCCAGTTGCCGACCGCCGAGGCCGTGCCGGCGATCCTCCGTGCCTCGCAGGTGGTCGTGGCCGGCGATCCGAACCAGTTGCCGCCGACCTCATTCTTCCAGGCTACGCTGACGCCCGAAGAAGACGAAGACGATGACGGCGACCCCACCACCGGGCAGACGCCGTTGGAGTCACTCCTCGATGACTGCGTGGCGATTGTTCCAGTTTTCCAAGAATCGCACCTTCGATGGCATTACCGGAGCCGGGACGAGCGCCTCATCAAGTTCTCCAATCACTTCTTTTACGACAACCACTTAATCACCTTTCCGGCAGCCGATGCTGGCGCTACGGGCCAAGGTGTACGCTTCGTTCACGTGGCAGAGGGCGTATACGACCGCGGACGTAGCCGCATGAACCGTCCTGAGGCTCGAATCGTCGCAAAGTTAGCGTTGGAACACTTCGACCGTTATCCGGAGCGTTCGCTCGGGATCGTGGCTCTAAACCTGAGCCAGAAGGACGCAATCGAGGATGCAATCGCGGAAGTACTCCTCGCACGCCCCGACCTCGGGCACTTCTTCGACCTTGGCCGCCAGGAGGGAGTGTTCATAAAATCGCTGGAGAATGTGCAAGGTGATGAACGGGACACGATGATCATCAGCGTTGGCTATGGGCGTGATCATGTCGGCGGGCTCAGCATGAACTTCGGACCGATCAACAGCGATGGCGGTTGGCGCCGACTAAATGTCCTCGTCACCAGGGCGAAATGGGAATGCATTCTGGTGTCGAGCCTGCGGGCGCCTGATCTCGGCGGCGTCAACCCCAACAATCGCGGCGCCGTGGCGCTTCGTGGATTCCTCGAATTTGCCGAGCGCGGCGGCGAGTTGCCCTCCGAGGCCGCCGTCCTTTCGGACGCCGAGACGAATGAGTTTGAGGAGGCTGTCCATGCCGCGTTGGTAGCGCGCGGACTCACTGTGGATATGCAGGTGGGTGCCAGCCGGTACCGAATCGACCTCGCAGTGCGCGACCCGCGCGAGCCCCGCCGCTATCTGCTCGGCATCGAGTGCGATGGCGTTACATACCACAGTTCGCGGACAGCGCGCGACCGAGACCTCCTTCGCCAGTTGGTGCTTCAGCGCATGGGCTGGCGCATTCACCGTATTTGGTCAACCGAGTGGTTCCATGATCCCGAGCGGGCCATCGCAGGCGTCCTGCGAAGTGTGGAGCAGGCACAGCAGGCTCCCGTAGAATGCCCCGTTTACGTCCCGACACCCGTCGCCAATCCACCGGTACCGGACAATCCCGCACCCCAGAGCCGACCACCAGGAACTGAAATCGCTTGCAAGTACAAAGCCGGGTGCCCCTACTCCGCTTTCCAGCCGCCGGCACCGCTGGATCGAAACTATCTAATCGAGTCTCACTTTTCGGAAATTCTCAGCCGAACGATCTCGAAGGTCGTCCAAACTGAAGGGCCGATCCATCGTGACGTACTCGTGGAGCGACTTAAAGAAATCCATGGCGTTGCCAGAGCCGGGTCAAACGTCCAGGCGAACATCGAACGTGCGCTACGTGAATTGTGCCGGAGCGGAGCGGTTACCGGCGAGACCGGCTCCGCATTCTACGACTCGCCAAGTCACCAGCCAGAATCATTCCGATTGCCGACCGGCTCCGTGCGGCGACCAATCGAGCACATCGCTCCAAAAGAACTAGCGCTCGCGATCCTCT
>Ga0185299_10008126_pt1 | contig 10479 bp, 14 predicted proteins | sample PaiPotPPA55metaG_FD_128002 | JGI IMG/M metagenome (GOLD analysis project Ga0185299, IMG submission 128002) | Iron sulfur acid spring bacterial and archeal communities from Banff, Canada, to study Microbial Dark Matter (Phase II) - Paint Pots PPA... ...
GCTGAGTAATCGCGTTGATTTTCGTGCCGGCGGCGACGGTCACCCGGTTCGCCCCCCGGTCGACGTGCAGAACACCCTGGTAATCCTTGAGCGACAGCAGCATTCCACTTGTCGCCACGATGGGCGTAAATGAGTGTCCCGACCCGGAGCATCGTACGTTAAGCCCCCGACTCGTTGCTTCTTTCATCAGCGCCGCGAGTTCCTCTTCCGAGCTGGGTGCGGCCATGTGTCTAGGAACGAATGACTGGTTTCCGACCCAGTTGCGCCAATGCCCCCCATGTGGAATTTCCATTTCCAGTTCTCCCAAAGAAGGTTGATGCTTTGCAGCGTATGCTCGATACGATTAGCCGACCACCGTCTTCATTTTAGTCATGGTTACGATTCCTAGAATCCGATGAGCCAAATCGTGGCCTCGATGCCGCGTTTTCGGTATCGTGGCATTCCTTGTAGAATGCAAAGCATCGCAGCAAACGTCGCGGCCGTCTCCGTCTGGAAGGCATATGTCCAGCAGTACGAGGTCGAACAATTCTTCGGAACAACGTCGCAGTGCGCTCGCGCGGTCGTGTGCCACGCGGGCGCGGTGTCCCATTCCCTGTGCGATGTCAGCGAGCATGAGCAAGCGGTATCTGCAGCTCTCGAGCAGCTTTTTGGCCATGCTCTCGATATGCTGCCATCGACTCTGCAGCTCGCTCGCTTTGCGGTTGCAATTCAGGGGCTCAAGGAAGCTCGGGATGCCTTTGATGCGCTGCTCGGTAGCTCTTGTGACTCGTAGTTATCGGTGACGACAAAGTAGCTAGACCCTGCTGACCCTCAAAACACGCATTCCTTCTGTCGAATACTTGTAGCGAATCCATGGCGTAAATCGCATTGCACTCGCCGGTACACCCCGCTTTGATTTTCATGCGTCAGGTCGATTCGGCTGCGGTCCTTCTATAGGAGCGGTGATTACGCCGCCGGCGGGTTCCGAGCACAGCGAAGTCACCCGCTGAGTCTTCGATACGCACTGAGGTGCCTCACCAGACCCTGCTTGTCGCCGCGTATTTCGCTCAACCGGGCAAGGTTAAAGTGAGCATCGGCATGAGTGGGGTCCAGCTCGATGCATCGCTCGTACGCTGCCGCCGCCATATCGTAGAGCTTGAGTTCTTCCAGGGCGACGGCGCGATTGAAGTGCAGCAGTGCGTCATTGGGAAAGTGCTCCAGCGCTCGGTCGAACACCGACAGCGCCTCTTCGCACCGCGTTTCAGCCTCGCAGAGCAGCACACCCAGATTGGTGTACGCGCTGTAGTGCGGGCTGGGAGCCAGCTCGAGCACTTTCCGGTAAGCCTGCTCTGCGCCGACGACATCGGTGCTTGTCAGTTGTTCTGCAAGGGCAAACCACTCATCAGCCTGCTGCTCTCGGCTCTTCAGATTGCGCGGTGTCGAGTCAAGGAATGCGACATCGCCCTTGATGGGCGCGACCTCGAAATCAAGCAGATGCTGGCCGGAGACCGCGTCCCATTGTGCTAGTCCCGTCTTGACAGCCACGCTGTCGCCTACGGCCGTAATCCGGATGCCCGACAGAGGAAGCTCTTCCGGCAACTCGGCCTTGAGCTTGGCGAGCGCGCGCAGAATCTTGCGCGACGCAATCTTCGCCGACTGCAACTGAAATGCGGTGCGCAACACCACCACGTCCTGAAACGTAAAGCGCAGCTCGTTGCGTCGGCCGCGCGTGGGCTGAACGAACCCTGCGTCTATCAAGCCGGTCAACACTCTCTTGGAAACGCCCAGCAGAGACTGGAGGCTTCTCAGCGAATAATCGTGCGAGCTGTTGCGCTTTGTCACTTGCGAGCCCGGACCTTCGCCGGCGGTGCTTCTTCGACCTTGGGTGCGACCCGCTTTGCTGGCCGTCGTGGTTTGGTCGCCAGCACTTCAGCATCAGCAGGCGCTGCTTTCTTGACGGCAACGGCAACAGCTTTCTCCGACGGAGCTTTCTTGGTTTTAGATTTAAGACTCGCGCGAAGCGCTTCCATCAGGTCGATAACCTGGCCGCCCGACTCGAGGGTGGACGGCTCTGGCGACACAATCTGCTTGCCCGCGATTTTCTGGTCGATGGCCGCGAGAATCCGCTTTTTCTCTTCGTCCTCGTAGGCCGATGGGTCATAGGTGTCTTCCGAGACTTGGTCGATGATTTGCAGCGCAAGCTGGAGTTCCGTATCGGTCACGGGCACCTCCTCAATGTGCAAATCCTCCAGTGCGCGCACCTCGTCTGCGAATAAGAGCTGCTGGAAAATCATGCCGTCTTCCGCTGGCCGTACCTGCACTATGCGGGTCTTGCCCTTGTAAGACCACTTGGCTAGTGCGCACCGTTGGCTTTGGTGCATGGCCTCCCGCAGCAGGCTATAGGGCTTTCCGCCCCGCTTGTCCGGTGCGATGAAATAGGCTTTATCGTAGTAGAGCGGGTCGACCGATTTCTCCGGCACGAAGGAGACAATCTCGACAACATGAGTGGCGCCATCTTCAAGCGCCTTTAGTTCATCGGGGGTGAATACAACGAACTGCCCTTTTTCGAACTCGTAACCCTTCTTCATGTCGGCGCGTGCCACGACCTCGCCGGTGGCTTCAGACACGTACTGCTGCTTCACCCGCCCGCCTTCCGGCGACAGGAAATTGAAGCCCACCCCCGAGGCACTCTCGGTGGCCGAATACAGTTTGACCGGGATGGAAACAAGCCCGAAGGAAAGGGTCAACGATGCGATTGAGCGCGCTGTCATGAACTTCTCCTCGTAGCCGGCGGCAGAGAGGTCGCGCGGCTTCTGATTACGGCTGGACCAGCCAGCAGTCGGAGGTTAGCCAATACCTTCCCCGGCTTTCGCAAGCTTAGCACTGGAAAACCAGTTCTTGGATGGCCGGAGCAAGGGAGATGCCCGTCAACGCCGGTCAGCCGCCTTGAGTCGGATTGCGCCACTATTCGCACGCGAGCGGAAATTGATAGAGAACTATCCCAACGTCATCGTTCGACAAAGCCCTGTGCTGCCCTACGCACATCGGCGCTCTTTCCTGACCTTAACGCCGCGATTGGCGCGACCCCGCCCAGCGACTCCTTGGGTTGCGTGAAGAACTGCCACTTGGACCAGCCACTCAGCTCGCCGAGGATTTTGCTTACGCCTTCGAGCAGCCGGCGATTGATGCGCGGGTCCGCGTAGAACGCGGGGAAGTACGCCTCGCCAGCCATGTCGACCGAGAAAATGCGGTTCGCCGTCAGGCTTTGGCTCAGGGCTTGGCGGCTGATGCCACCAAGCGCCGCGCGCATCGCTGAGGAATTGAGCAGCAGCTTCTTCTTGACAAGTGCCTCGTGCCACTGGTGCTCCTGCGTGGTGAGGGACCCCAGAAATGCGTCGAGTTCTGCCGGGCTAACGGCTCCGGCCGGTGGGACGCGACCAGAGTCGGCGGGTGCCAGGCCAGCCGAAAGGCCTTTCTCCCGACCCACCAGTCTTGCATGTCTGAGCAGACCCCCGACTTCCTCGTCGGATAGGAGGAATAAAGCCTCGACGGCCTGCTCGGGCGCGCGCAGCAGCTCGCTAATCACCGACAACACGACTGGCAGGGCAGCCGAATCGAGCTTCTCGCCCACAGCACCCAGGTCACCCCTCTCAATCGTCGCGGCATCCATTGCGTCCTCCGGATTTGTACTGCTCGAATCCAATATACGAACGGTTGTCAACCAAGTCAATTCAAAAACCTCGTGAGTCCCGTATGCAAAGGAATCGGAGGAACTAACGGCTGGTTGGCTTGCACTCCGAAATCACCGGAATGCCGGGTGTCCGCAAACGCACCGCCATCGCGCGAGATACCCGCGCCGCCATCGTGCGCGCCGCTTATGAGGGGTCCAGTTGACCGTCCACTTGGTCTAAGCGGGTCGACTCATAGCAGGAGCCACCGGCATAGCGAGGCTCGAGGTAGCTGAGCACCTCGATGGCGTTACCGGGCGTGATGTCTGCGACGCGCGAGCTTGACCTTTATTGCGCGCAGCCAGCGCGCGTGGCGCGCCGAGACCTGGTCGAAGCTTGTGGCGCTCACGCACGGGCGGCTTGAGTGCGGAACTACCGCCGGAACCTCGGGCACCACCGAACGGGCCGTCCGTCCGGCCCGCGCCGCACCGGCAGGCGAGCGTGTTCTAAGACGCTGTGTGCAGTTGCCGACCAATGGTGCTTTTGGCTTCCCGACTGTTGCCTGAGCGAGGGCAGCCAAAGCGGATGGAATCTAAATATCGCGAAGGCCTTGAAAAGGCTGTTGCGACAAGGATTAAGATTTTCATGCAGGTGCCGATAAACGTGTTATGGAGAGCCCTCTCGCGAGAGCGCCGTCGCATCTGCGGGGAGTGACGGCAAGTGGTGAGACAGACGGGTGATATCCCGACGGCTTAAAGTTACCGGTTCCGGCAATTTTCGTGACGCTTGTCGGACGAAATGCGTTTCGTTGCGGCACACTAGCGCCCACAAATTTTAATCTCTTCGGGTCGGATTCCCCGCCGCTTGCGGCGTAGGCCGGTTGAAAACCGGCAGCTTCGGAAAGCGCAGTTCATACTCCGCAGCTTGCTGCGGGGAGCTTGATTTGGGACGATTCGACGTATGTCACGTATAACTGTACATCTTCGTCACGAAAGTGACCGGACGCTGCTGACGACTTAGAAAGTCTATGAATCTCGGAAAACTGCAAGACCCTACGGCTGTCACAGCGGCGATAGATGAGTTCGAGCGTGTCGGCCGCACTTCGTTTCTGGACAAGTACGGTTTTGGCAAATCTCGCGAGTACATGTTGCGCGACCCGAGCACCGGCAAGCTCTACGATTCGAAGGCAATTGTCGGCGCCGCCTACGGATATGCCTTCCCTGATGACGGACCTCTCCGTGCCGAGGACTTCTCTGGCGGCGAAGCGACTGTCGAACGCGTCTTGTCGGACCTAGGGTTCGAAGTAGTCCGAGTTGGACAGGACTGGACCCAAGCTGAGGTCGAGGCTACGGTGCGGGCTTACTTCGAGATGCTTCGACTAGAGTCTTTGGGCTTGTTGTACAACAAGTCGGAGCGCAATGAGGAGCTCCGCACCGAACTGCCGACTCGCAGCAAGTCATCCGTCGAACTCAAGTTTCAGAATATCTCGGCAGTCCTCGACCAGTTAGCCCTCCCATACGTTCGTGGATACAAACCACGCGCGAACCTCCAGGCGCTACTTCGACAAACCGTTCTCCAATTCGTCGAGTCTCATCGCGATTCGCTGACGAACGTGATGGAAAATTTCGATGAAAGAACTACGCCTGGCGAGCAGCAGTTTCGCGGAGTCCTTGTCGAGCGGCCGAAGATGGAGAGCATTCAAGTTACTGCGAAGCGAGTTCGCCTTCCAAGGAAGCTCGATTACGCCGCTCGCGAGGAACGCAATCGAACGCTTGGCTATGGCGGTGAAGAATGGAGCATGAGTTTCGAGAGGGCTCGTCTAATTGACGGCGCCCGTCCGGATTTGGCATCACGAATAGACTGGGTATCCGACCGACTCGGAGACGGAACGGGCTACGACATTCTGTCATTCGAAACGACCGAGGTTGCCCGATTCGTCGAAGTGAAGACAACCAATGGCACTTCAACGACCCCATTCATAGTTACACGCAACGAGTTGGAGTTCTCTGAGGAAATCGAAGACGCATTCTGTCTGTATAGGGTGTTTGACTTCGGCGTAACCCCGCGGCTCTTCATACTTAGAGGGCCGCTCTCCAGCCATCTAGAATTAGAGCCAATGGACTACCGAGCGCGGCTGAGAGCTACAGCATGACGCTGTCAGTTTTTCTTCCGTGCAAGGGCGAGCCAATCGTTTTTTTCATCGGGTAGCACGGTCGTGACACCCGTGCCAACGCTATCGCACAGCGTAGTTCGAGAAGAAAGCGAACTAACCAACGACCGCGGCCGAGATGTCCGGCCGCTCAACCGTCTCGTGCATAGGCCGACGACCGCTGCCATGGGGACTCAGCAATACTGGTGACGGTCGTAGCACGATGGATATTGCTTCCGCGCGCATCGGGCCCTTCCGCTTCACGATGCTCACCGCTATCCCGTCGCCGGCTGGTCGCACGCCGAGTCGCAGCGTTGCGGACGACGAGTCAGGGGCGCTGGCAATAGGCCGAACCATCAAAAACAAAGCGTCCGAGGCCTGCGCGGCTAGATGCAGACGTCTCACCGACTCCGAGCGCACGTATTGTTGCCAAAGAACTACCGCACTGCAACTGCCTGCCTTGAGCATCTGCTCGGCTGACCACAATGCATCGGCGGTCCGCGGTGCTCGCACCAGCATCAGTTTTTCCAACGGCAGTCCCATGTAGGCAAACGCCAAGGCATTTGGCGTCTGGGGTGGTTGCAGCAACGCGATGGGCCGCTTGCTCACGGCGGCAAGGGCTGGCTGAAGTAAGCGAACCTCACCCACACCAGGCTGTTGTACTAGCAACTCCACAAGCGTGCCCAGCGGCCAACCACCGCCCGGCAGTTCGACTGAAAGTGCAGCGTAGCTCGTGTCCACATATTTGCCGTGTGCGCGCGCCAGTTGCGAGCCGCGCCACAGCGCCGGGTGAATCGATTCAAGACTTTGTTGCGGAAGTGCCGCCATGGCGAAAAACCCTGTATGAATATACAGTAGTTTATAGCCGATTCTGAAGCAGTGAATTGCCCCTTTTTTTGTTGCAGTGGGAACCCGCAATGGCCATGCTAACGAAACCACAACACCCGATGCCCGAGATAGCGAGGTTCGTGGCGGAATTGCGCGCGGCTTTCGGCACACGATTGACGACGCCGTCGCGCGCGGCAGAGCGGGAGAGGAGACGTTCTTCGCCTCAGAAAATGGAAGGACTGTTGGGACACGCGCGATGGACCACTACAACGTGTGGGTCGCTGACGACTCTGGTGCGCGACAGATACTATTGCAACGGCTGCGACGGTTCGTGCGTCGGAACACCTACGCGATGCAGCCAACGTCCATAATCAATTAGCACCGCGCCATGGATTGATGCATGCAGAAACGAATTAACTTACTGAGCACATCGGCGACGACTCTAGAACCGGAGTCGCAGACAGATTTACTGTGCTTCTTGGTAACAACAGCGGCGGCGTCGTACTCGCTCACAAGCGAGTGGCGAGTAGACCACGTGGTGGAATCGTGTCGCATTTGGCTTGCACGCAATCGGGTTGCCTTGCCCTGGTTGAAGCGGGTCACCTTGGGTCAGCTCGCTTTGCAGATTGCACGTCGCGACCTGCGCGCGGCCGGCATTGCGGTGCGGCAGAGCAACGTACAAAGCATGTTCACAAACGAAATGGGCGTCAACACTGCGAGCACGTTGGTGCAGCGTATCTCCGCAGTCTGCGAAGCGGCTTTGCGTGAGCGTCCTGCCGCCTGACCTTGCCGGCGAACAAACTTCCAAATCAACTGCCGATATCGACCGCCTGAATTGCAATCATGGACATTCGAATTTCCCCCGACGCCGTTGTTTCCGCTGACCGAAACTTCGTCGTCTTTGATGCTCACCTCCGCGAGCGTTCCGTTCAATGCTCCATCGTGCGTGAGGCGTTGGAACAGTACTTTTGGGCGCCCGTGGGAGCAAGCGATACCCAACTGCTCAAGTCATACTCCGACGGACGAAAGCGAATTGAGGCAATAGTGTGCCGAAAGCTTCTCGCGACGCCAGGCGAGGCGGTTGGCTTAAGCATGTCGGACTTCGCTCGGTGAACTAAGCGCGAGCGCAAACTGAAGTTGTTTGAACTACTGCCCGTTGCAGCCCTCCTATCTGTCATACATCGACGGAGGGACGATTGAAGCAACTAAAGGTAGGCACCCGCGTAAGGCTGACCAACGAAAGAATCCTGCAGCTTGATAGCAGCTCCGCGAAGCGGTTCCTGGAGCGCATCGGGACCGTTATCGGTTATCGGCCTGGCGCAAAAGGTCCGCTCGTCGAGTTCGACGCCGATGAAGAACGACGTTCAGAGATACTGCAGGACGTCGCGCACGCGTACTTAACCGTTATGCCAGCATAATTGTTGTTGGCGTTCCGCCTCGTAGCGGGCCGAAGATGTTGTGACCAACTGACCAATGTCCGAACTGGAAGACGAAAGATGGGAGTAGAGAAATCGCAGTCAGGCGAAGCGTTTGCGCTTGAGCGAGTCGCGGCTGCGGCTCGCGAAGTGCAGGCGGCGTCAACTGCGTTGAAAGCTCATTTTGCGGAGAACGGCGCGCGACAGCCGTCCACCTTGGAGCTCGCTCGATTTGCCGCGGCGATGCAAGAGCTCAAAGATGCCCGGGAGGCTTTCGACCTGCTGATTGTTGGCGACACAGACCGGTGACGGTTAGCGCTGCCGCTTAGCTAGCCGAGGTTGGCGTTACACGGCGACGCCAATGCAGCGTCTTAAGCGCGCATGTCCCTCAGATTGCTCGTCGATTATGGGTGATTCGCCGACCTTCTTAAACGCGGAGGTATCCCACCGTGTTGGCCCCACAGCGCGAGCCCTGGATGTGAATTACGTTTGCGAAAGGCTTGGAGGTCTAGCGAAATGAGAGAGCGCTCGACGGCCATCATTGTTGTCGAAGGAAAGATACTCCTCGCACGAGAGTCTAGTGGCATGTGGCTCCTACCCGGAGGAAAGATTGAGAGAGGAGAGTTGCCGATTATTGCGGTTGCTCGTGAGCTATTTGAGGAAACCGGCTCGGTGACGCACGCTGCGCGCTTCCTCTTTACGCATCGCAGCCGGACCTCCCTGCATCACGTTTTCCGCGTCGAGCTATCCACCGAGTTCCCGCCGAAAGCCCGAGAAGAAATTGAGGCAATCGAATGGTTCGACCCAGTGAAGATTTACGATATTGAGACCTCACAGGCGACGAGGGCCATGCTCGAGCTTGCGGGAGTTGTTTAACAGGAAGCGTGACGGGACAGCGGTTAATGCGCGAAAGCTCACCGGCGTTGCGATGGCCATTGTCCCGCCAGTAGTACCCAGCAACCAGAACTTAGACGCGGCCGAGTTTGCTCTTCTGAGAGGGGAGCCGGTATCGCTCGCCCGTTTGAGCCCTGAAGACTCAGCTGCCGTGTAGGACTATCATCGGCGGGCCATGCGCAGCATGGTCACGCTTCTCAACGGTTCCGGAGCCAGGCGCAACCAAACCGACGAAGAAGGCAGCGGCAAGGAAGGTCACTGCGAAGAGGGAGGACAGGAAGAAGACGACGCTCGGGACGACGGTAAGAAACGTGGTGAATGTGACGACGCCGAAGGTCGCGACGAAGAATGTAGCCGCGAAATCGGCTGCTGCCAAAAAGGTAACGGTGGCCTCTGCGCCAGCGAGAAAGGCAATACGAACCGGCGCAAGTCGCGGTGAAAGTCTTTCCGCGTTGCCGGGCGGGGACGCACTAGACCTCGCTGCGCCCGACAGGAACGGGAGTGGTCCGGGAAATCTCGACGGCTGCATACCGGTCGGGCATGTTCCCCGCAACGGCAAAGCGATTCAGGGACTCGGCCGTCGTCCGTGCCTCACCCTGAGTGACAAACGCCAGAACCTTTCTGGTAATGGCGTCCTTGACGAGCGCGCCCGTGCGGAGGTTTCTGATATTGAAGGGGCCTTCCGAGGCGCCGGCTGAGGGGTCGTGCTTGGCTGGAGGGGTCACGGTCATCGGGCTTTTGCGTCCTTACGTTTTCTGCCCGCAAGGATACCCGTAAGTTTCTCGTCGGGTATCCTTGCTCCGAATCGTCCGGCATATGGAAAGCCGAATTCCTCCAGGAAGTGAAATTTCTATACATCGAAAGGACAACTGGCGCGCTGGATATGCCAAATTTTCCGAAAATATGAATTTCGATTCTTTTTTTACGCCAACGAAGGCTCTCCCCTCGAACGTGTAATATCCACGTGGAGAAGGTAGAGAAAGACGCCAAGGTGTGGCTCCAACCGGAGCTCAAGGTCGCGTCTAAGAGTGGCTTTTCTATGAAGGTCGTCGCTTCCAAGTCCCGTCGCGCGCGACTAGCGCCAGCGATATCGACACCTCCTCTCTGAAAAATCCATGTTTGTGGGCAGTCCCGTACGCAATTTGACTTGGCGTTGGCAGCAGCGGCACAGCAACCGGCGGCACGTTCTTTTGCGGCGCAATGCGTTAGCACTGGAAGATAATAGGATGGAGCGGCGGAGCCGACGGTGCAGGCGGTCAAGGAGTTTGGATACCCCGCCCCAAGTCGCGTTTTAAAGCTGGGTATTCGTATATTTGAGTTAGGGTTCCGGATTTGCAATGCGGTCGTAAGATGCGAGTGAAGGTGAATCATGGATGCTTTATGGCAATGGCAGGTCAGAATCGGGTTCAGTGAGGACTTCACAATGATGTTGCAACGGGAGCCATCAAATTTGGCTCTGACATCCCTGAACGACGTTCTCGCCAAATCCAAGGCGACGCTGATGCGTCAGTTCGACGCTTTTGCCGACTACATGACGGAGGCAGAA
>Ga0185299_10008127_pt1 | contig 10478 bp, 8 predicted proteins | sample PaiPotPPA55metaG_FD_128002 | JGI IMG/M metagenome (GOLD analysis project Ga0185299, IMG submission 128002) | Iron sulfur acid spring bacterial and archeal communities from Banff, Canada, to study Microbial Dark Matter (Phase II) - Paint Pots PPA... ...
GCTTTCCCGGGCGAAGGAACAAATCGCCAAGGGTCGCGACCGGTTTCCGCCCGGCGACAATGCGATGCAAACGCTGCAGCTGGTTGCCGAAGCAATGCCGAAGGCCTCGGCGGGCGACCGAAAGCGGGCGAGCGAGATGGCGTCACGCCTCTACGACCGCGCGCAGGAAGCGGCAGATGCCGGCAAGATCGACGAGGAGCAGCGCCTCCTGGCTCTCGGCTCGATCCTGGCGCGGCCGCCGGACATCAGGCCGAAGGGCGCCGAGGCGCCGGAGCAAGCCGCGCCGACCGGTCGCTCGGCGGTGACCCCGGCCGAGGCGAACGCCGTCGTCGGCGCACCGGACGCGCAGGCCGTCGCCTCGCCGCCCGATGCCACAGCGGCAACGGCCGGCACCGGACCCAATATCTTGATTCATTTTCTTGCCGGTTCGGCGTCGGCGGAAGCGGACGCGAAGCAACTGGCGGCGCGCCTCGGACCCAATTTCGGGCGGACCGAGACGGATACCGAATCCCAGGGGCCGCCGGCGGCGGTCATCCGCTACTCCGATGCCGCCGACCACGCCGCGGCACTGGACATCGGCAGGATGCTGGGCGGCATGGGTTACGCATGGCATCTCGAGCATCGCCCGACGGAGCCCGGGTCCGCGCCGGGGCCGATCGAGGTGTGGATGCCGGCGCGGTGATTGCCTCGTAGCCGCGGCGAGGGTGCTGACGGGTGGGCCGGATTTGCCGCCACCCGGCGCCATTGCCTGATCCGCCGCCGCTCTTGTTGCCGCTTCTTATTGCGGCGGGGCTGAGCACGGCCGTAACATGGGTCGACCGGCGGCCGGGATGCCGGTATACGCTCGCCTGCGCGCAAGCATATCAGGAAATCAGCCGGAATAGGAGAGGAAAATGCAAGACGAGAGGAGAATGTGTGAAGAAAGGAGATTGCACGCGATCGTAACTGCAACAATCGTGCATTGGAAAGTCGTCGAAGAAGCCGGCAAGGACTGGTGCAAGCCCTGTGTCGCCTTCAAATGTTGTGAGATGATGTGCTTCTTCATCGGCCACGGAGCCAGCAGCTCGGACCTATCTCCAATTATTGCGCAATATATCAACAACAAGGCGAAAAACGACGCTGAGCGCATGGGGTTGCTAACGGATGCTGCGAACGGCCTGCTGCAGGTGATTATCCATCAACGAGTGACGGTGACGACGCCGCCCGTGCCGGTGTTGATCCCTTGTGAGAAAGCAGGACCAAAGAACTGACCGAAGCATCTGGTTACGGGACATGAACGGAAGCCGCCAGCGATGCCGCAACAACCGAGGCACCGGTACAGCCAGACCCCGACGACGCGGCATCTCTATCAGCTGATCGACGGCTACACCCGCTTCGTCGAGGACGTCTGGAGCCGTTCCTGGCACATCGCGTCGGCGAGCCTCCGCCAGACGATCCAGGAAGTGCAGGAGAACGCGCTCCGGGAGTGGAATCCGGGAAGCCTGGCCTCAAGGCTCCTCGGCGAGTATGCGAATTATCTCTCCGGCATCGCCGTGAGCGTGCCGGCGGCGGTCGAATTGGCCGCGGAACGGATTGGCGACGCGACGGCGCACCCGCCAGCCACGCTGATGCGCGAACTGCCGGGCAAGTGGCCGGGAGCGCCGTCTCGGCCGTTCGCATTGCCGGCGCGCTTCATCGACGCCTCGCAGGGCTGGGCCTTGTACGTCGTGCCAAGCGAGGTCGCGACCTCGGTCCTCGGAGCGCAAGCCGCTTTCGTCAAACCATTCGAGCTTGGCGGCGGCCGCACGCTGCTCGCCGTGCTGGGCGTCGATTACCGGGTCAGCGATTTCGGCCGCTACACCGAAATCGCGCTGGCGCTCGCGGTCACCCCTCGCGGCGATCGCGCCGGGCTGCCCGGCCCGATGTTCGTCGGCATCGCCGTCAGCGACGAGTCCTCGCGCGAGCCGGCGCGCCTCATCTGGGGCCTCCATAAGATCTGCCACCCGGATCTCGCCGCCTCCTGCCGGCCGGATCGCGTGCGCTTCGGCCTCGCCCCGCCCCGCCCGGGCACGCTCGCGATCACTTTTCCGCGATTTGGCGCCGGACGCTCCGACCGAATACCGATCTTCGTCTACTCCTGCCTTGGCGGCGACGGGATGGAAGAAGTCACGCCGATCCGCTCGCTCATCTCGCGAAGCGGCTCCGGCGAGGGCACGCAGGTGGGCGGCTCGGTGTCGATCCAACTGGGCCGCGAGAACGCCGCCGAGTGTCTCTGCAAGGGATTTGCCGAGGTCTGCCTGTGCCGCACCCTCATGAGGTTCGAGATCAAGGATCGCTTGCCGGCCGCCAACGGCTGGACCGAGCACCTCAGCGGCACGTTCAACGCGCCCCAGGAACTCAGCCTCAGCCGTTCGGAAATATCTCCTGATAGGCGCGCCTGAGCGCGGTATCGGCGGTCGAGATTGCCTTTGCCGCATAAACGAGCGGCCTTTGCGCCGCCGCCAGCGCCGCCAAGGGCAGCGTGGGATATTCCTCCGGCTCGATGATCGTGATGGGGCGCCCGAAGCCCCAGCGGCAGCGTATTGCTTCGGCGGCGAGCAATCCGGTCACGACCGCGCCCTCAATCGTGACAACATCGACGACGCTTTGGCAGAAGTCCCCGGCAATGAAGAGATTCGAGATGCTGGTCGTGGCGCTCGGCCGGTAATGCCAGCTTCCCACCTGGTTGGTGACCAGTTCCTCTCCGATATTCGTCTTGAGATGCGTGCGCGCTTCGTCCAGATCGGCGTCGTCGAACCGCAGGAATCGCTTCAGCTCCGTGACCATCACTTTGATGATCTCGTCGTCGCTGTAATGGATCACCGTATCGGCATCCGAAGCGATCAAGTTGAGGAATGTTCCGCCCTCCCAGTCCCGCCAGATCTGGGACTGATCCAGAAAACTGAGGTCGTGGCGCGAATCGAGCAGCAGGGTGATGCCGGCGGGAACGTCCGGAAGCTTCCTTTTGAAGTAGAGGTCGAGCGAAATCATCGGCTCGGAGAGCAGCTTGCGCACATCCGCGAGCCCGGGCGCACGCTGCATAACTTCGAAGCTCACCAACCGCCCCAACTGCTTCGGCGGAATCGCAAGGATCAGGTCACCCGGCACGGGAATCTCGTAGGAGTAAGGAGGCCGTATCACCTCGCCGCGACGTCGCGAGGCCGAGTGCGGCATGACGCCTACCGTAATCCTCTCGATGCGCTCGCCATCTTCGGAGAGGCCGATCTCCTGCACGCTTCTGAGCGTCTGAATGTCCAGCCTGCCCCAGCCCTGGCCCGCTCGACGCTCCAGATAGGAGCGCCATGGCACGAATAGCGTCTCGTGAGTGTTGCCGTTCAGCAGCCACATCGTGGGGTCCGGCTGCCGCAAGCCGTATTTCACGAGCGAGCGGTAGCTCCGGGCGGAACTCAGGTAGCTGGGGCAGGCAAAGGCTTCCGCCAAGGTCCGCTTGCTGCCATTCATCGCCTCGTCGGTCATATAAGGTCGCGAGGCCATGAACGCGAGCACGCTGGTTTGTTCAAATGATTTCTGCGGAGATATAATTTTCGAAACCAGGTCGAACAGGGAATACATATAGATAAAATTATCCGCCGGAGGCGAGACTCCGTTGAATACGTTCTGCAACATAGTCCAGGGAGAGCCGATGTTTGTGAGTTGGTGCGCCTTCCCATACTGATCACGTTTTAGATAGTTGATTGCCGGCATCGGCAGGAAGTGCCGCCGAACTCCGATCTCGTCAACGAACGCCCAGAAATTGTTGTACCAGTTGAGATACATATGAAAGCAGTGCTCGGACCAGTCGGGGGTGCCGAGGTCCCGGGAAGCACCGAGCTTGCCTCCGAGATAATCGTCGGCTTCCACCAGGGTCACGTCGAAGCCGCGCTCAAGCAGGCGGTGCGCCGCGGAAAGTCCGGCAACACCTGCGCCGGCAACGATAACCTCTGGCATAGCGACCTCAAGTTCCTGAGTGTTGGCGTCTTGCCGCTGTGGTATCTGTCCGTCCTCGACCAGGATCGATCGGAGCGGTGCCTTGAAGCCTGACTATACCACCATGCTTTCCGGCATGTTCGCCCTGCAATCCGCCGCACTGTCGGCGGCGCTCGCGACGAGCGGGCGCCTTGCCGGTTTCGCGCTGCGCGAGGCTGTTACCCTGCTCGAGCCGCTGCGCGCGCCGCCGGAACTCAGGCAACATTCGTTGGAAGCGGCGATCTTCAACCTTTGCGAGCAGAACGCCGAGGCGTTTTGTGTCTTGGCTGGCTTTCCCCGGCTGTGGTTGCTGCTGTTCATCGGCCAGCTTGACGTTGTTCGCGGTCGGCGGCCGACAACTTCGGCGTCCGCGCGCACCGGAGAGTAGCGGGCTCCGGGCTTCACCCGCCCTCGCCGCCGATGGACGACAGCGGCAATATGGGTTACGTGTCGCACGTTCCCCAGACACGGGTGAATGCGAATGTCAGACCCTGGAACATCGTTCAGCGCCGGCCTTGACCGCGAGGCGGGCAACCCCGTGCTGAACCTGCTCGCTTCCATGTGCAACGCCTGGATGAGCGCGTTGACGGCGCTGCAGGTGATGGCCGGACAGGCCGGCGGCGCGCCGGGCAGCGGACGATCCGGCCCAGCCATGGGCGATCCAGTGGCCGCCTTGCTATCCGCCATGACCCGCGTCAGCGCGGCGATAAGCGACGTGATGGCGCAAACCACCGCGGCATCACCCTCCCGCGCGTCAGGCAGCCCCGCCGAGCAAGCTCTAGCGCAGGGCGCCGATCTCGCGCCGTTGATGGCCCAGGTGGCCGTTGTCGCGGCCGGCAGCACCCTGAATTATTGGCGCGGTCTTGCCGAAGTCTATGGCAGGCATCAGGCAACCATGCTTGACTGGTGGGCGAGGCGTGCCATGAGCCAAACGCCGGTCACCGAAGCGGAACGCCGGCTCATGGCGGAGGAGTTGCGCGCCTTCCTTCGCGAAGTGGGCGAGGTGGCGCTCCGCGAGGCGCGAATTCTCGAGACCAAGCTCGACCAGATCGGCGAGGCTGTCGCCTCCGCCACCGATCAGCCCGACCCTTCGTCACCAAACCAGCGGCACTGGACGGTCAAGGAGAAGGGGGCGAATCCGACATGTACGATTCCGCGGTGAATGAGGGTCATAGCGCTGTCATCGCCGGGCTTGGATTTGCCTCAGAGATCGACCTGCTACGCGGTCAGATCGCGAAGTGGGTCGCGGAATCGAACGAGGAGATGCGCGAGGCACTGCAATGGCAATTTTTCGGCGGCTCCAAGTATTTTCGGCCCCTGACGATCTTCTCCTGCTACCGCGCCGTGCACAGCGAGCCGATCCCGCCCCAGGTTATGAATTCGGCCGCGGTCGTCGAGTTGTTTCACAACGTATCGCTGATTATCGACGACATCGTCGATAAATCGGAAAGCCGGCGTGGCCGCGCCACCTTGCATGCACGGTTTGGCGAACTCGCCGCGCTGATGACGTCGGGCTACGTGGTCGCCGACGGCTACTTGCAGCTCATCGGCGACCAGCACGCGATCGAGCTGTTTTCGGAGCTGCTGAAGCGGCTGGGGGTCGCCGAGTGCATGCAGTGGCGCCTGCGCCGGAACCCGCTCGGGGTAGAGGATTGGCGCCGAATCGCGGGCGAAGATACCGGCTCGATGTTCGAGATCTGCGCGTGTCTCGGCGACCGCAGCGGCAGGTTGCGGCGGTTCGGCGCGCTGCTCGGGCTCTTGTACCATGGGTGCGACGATGTCGCCGATGCGCGCGGCGCGGTCGCTCTCGGGGGCGGCGGCGAGGAGGATCTGCGCGACGGGATTCTAACCCTGCCGGCAGCCTTGGCGATTCGCGATCCGGCGATCGCCAGGGCGTTCTGCGCGACGGATCCGGATTTGCAGGATCTCCCCGCCCTTGCGGCGGCGTTCGCGGAAAAACTGCCGGAAGCAGAAGCTTATCTTGATCAGATCGAGGATGAAGCCCGCACGGAAGCGCGTCTGTTCTCGGCTAATCCCGAGCCGCTGCTGGCGCTGGTGGCCGAGACCCGGCGACTGAGCGCGCGATAGCAAGCTGCGCGAGAAGCGCGTCGGCCTGCCGGATATCTGGGGTCGCGACGGAAGTGTCGAAGCCGGCGCGGATGGGCGCAAGCAGCGCGTATGCTTCCCGTTCCCGCCCCGCCCCTTTCCAAATACGGGCGCGGCTCGTCCTCGTGCGCAGCTCGTACAATCGTGTACCCTGTCGCTGAGCCGCCTCCAACGCCAAATCGAATGCCGCCTCGAATAGCGGTGGATCGGCTCCCGTCATGTGGAGCGCCACGGCGCGCAGCCGTTTGAGTTCGGGTTCGACATAGCGCTGCTGCAGCTCTGCGATCAGCGTCTCGCATTCGCCAAAGATGCGGAACGCCTCCTCGGGTCGCCCGTGATGGATGAACACCTCGGCCTCACTGAGCACATACAACGGGACCCATAGATTGGCCATCGTCGCGCATCGCAACTCAAGGGCGCGCCGAATGCGCGCGGCGCCGCTCTCAACCGCGCCGGATCTCGCCTCGACCCACCCGCGCAGCGCTTCCGCGTGCCAGCGCCAATATTCGAGATCGTGCCTCTCGATCAGCTCGTAGAGGGAATTGCCCGGCCGCTCCACCTGCCGAACATCATTCGCAATCAACCCGGAGAGGCCCATGTGCAGCAGTACATAGGCTTCCGAGGCCGGCGAGCCGATACGCCGCGCCTCGGCCAGCGCATCCTGCGCCTTTGTCGCGGCCTCATCGAGCAACCCTTCTTGCTGCAGAACCAGCACATCCTGCACCATGGACCCGGAATACAAATCAAGCTGCCAATCGTCGAAAACGAATCGCGATTCGTGCGGCGTGTACTCCTGCATCGAAATATCGAAACGCCGACGCGCGAGGCCGATATCGCCGCGCATCAACGCCGCATAGCCAATCAGGCGATGGCCGAGCGGAGGTCCGTTCCGCAGTTCGGCGCGAGTAGCCAAGTGAATGAACTTCTCGGCAAGTGCATCCGCCTTGCTTAACTCCGACCTGACCAGGGCCATGGCCGATTGGCCCCACAGCACGTTCAGGGCCTCGACGCTGCGGTCGATCTCTCCGGTGAGTTGAGCCGTCCTCGTGTAATTCTCCTCGGTCCGCGAAGAGGCAAAGCCGGTTGTGAAAACGAGCGGTCTCGCCAATCGCGACCTGAGCGCGACTTCGCGCTTATCCCGCTCGGGACTTCCGGCCTGCCGGCCAAGCAGCGCCAAAGCGCTTTGCAGGTGCTTCACGGCTTCCGCATTGGCCGACCGGGCGAGCGCGCGCTCGGCGGCGCGGTGCCACCAGTCGATTGCCGCATCGAGCGATCCCGCCTCGGCGTAGTGATGCGCAAGCAACTCCGGCTGCGTATTCCCCATTTCGACGAAGCGCGTGGCGATCGTCTCGGCGATGCGGGCGTGCCAGTGCTGGCGGACCGGGCGCAGCAACGTGCTATAGGCCGCACCCTGCACGAGCGCATGCTTGAATAGAAATGACGTGTTCGGCGGGGTACCGCGGCGGAACACGAGGCCGGCAGCGCTGAGGCGATCGAGCTGGAGATGAAGTTCATCGTCGTCCCACCCGGCGACGTTGGCCAGCAACTCATAGGAGAATTCGCGGCCGATCACCGAGCCGATCTGCGCCAACTCCTTGGCCGGACCAAGCCTGTCGAGACGGGCGGTAAACGAAGCATGCAGGCTGGGGGGGATGCCGGATTGCAGTCGGGTTCCCGCCAACTCGGTTTCCAGCACCGCCTTCGTTATCTCCTCGATGAAGAGCGGCACGCCGTCCGTGCCCTTGACGATCTCCCTCACGACGTCGGCGGGCAGCGCATCCCTTGCGATCTGCGCAATCAGTGCCTCGCACTCGCTTCGCTCCAGCCGGTTCAACGCCACCGCGGATACGTGCGGACCATCCCAAGATGGTTTGAACTCGGAGCGAAACGTCATCGCCAGCAGCACCGGCAGGCGGGCGACAAGTTCGACCAGCCGGTCCAGCAGCTCGAGAGTGGTCGGGTCGACCCAGTGCAGGTCCTCAAACGACAGCAACACGGGCTGTTCCTGGGCAAGCTCTTCCAGCTGGCGAGCAAGGGCTGCAAGCGTCTCTTGCTTGCGCTGCGTCGGCGTCAGTTCCGGAATTGGATATCGCTCGGCAGCGCCCGGCAGCGCAAGAAGTTCGGCAACTAGCGCGCGATCGCGCTCCGACGTTGACGTGCGCGCAAGAAGCCTGTCGAGCTTGTCGAGCCGTGTGACCGCGTGATCGTCCCGCGTGAATCCGGCGGCCCGTTCAAAATGTCCGATGATCGGATAGAGCGCGCTGTCCTGGTGATATGGCGAACAGTAGCCGCGCAAGCGCTGATGCGGTTCGGCCGCTATACATTGCAGCATCGTGTACAGCAGGTGCGACTTGCCGATGCCCGGCTCACCAGAGATCAGCACCACTTGCCCGGTGCCGCTCCTGCTCTGCCGCCAAAGCCGCAGCAACCCGTCGAGCTCCGCCGCGCGTCCGATCAGCGGCGGGATACCGCCCTGCTGACGTGCCTCGAAGCGGCTTGCGACCATGCTCGGCCGCAGCACCTGAAACGCGGGCACCGGCTCGGCAAAGCCCTTCAGAGCAACGCGGCCGAGTTCGCGATATTCAAACAACCCACCGAGCAGACGGCGCGTGCCTTCCGCGATCGCGACGGTGCCTGGGTTGGCCTTCGACTGGAGGCGGGCGGCAAGGTTCGGCGTCCAGCCCACCACCGCCTGCTCTTGGGCCGGCCCTTCGCCGATCACGTCGCCGACGACGACGAGCCCGGTCGCGATGCCGATGCGCGCCTGCAACTTTGCCAACCCCGCATCGAGCCGGTGCACTGCGTCGATCAGCTCGAGCGCCGCGCTCACGGCGCGCTCGGCGTCGTCCTCATGCGCGTTGGGATAGCCAAAATAGGCGAGCACGCCCTCGCCCATGTATTTGGCGACGAAGCCGTCAGCTTTTGCGATTACGGTACCGCACAGGCGATGGTAATCGCCAATGATCTCGCGCAAGTCCTCGGGATCGAGCCGGGCCGAGAGCGACGGTAACCCCACGAGATCGCAGAACAGCACGCTGAGCTGACGGCGTTCGGCCGTGGGAAATACCGGCGGTGATTCGCCGAACGAGACGCGGGATTCTGTCATCGTGCGGCCGCCTCGCCGGCTCGCGGTGAGCGGGTTGCCGCATTCGGTACAGAACCTTGCCGCCAGCGCGCTCGAGCCGCCGCAAATCGGGCAGACAACAGAATACGCCGCACCGCAAGCGATGCAGAATCGCTGGCCTGGAATCGCCTCCGCCCGGCAGCTCGTGCATCGCATGGACCGTCTCTCACCTGAGCCGCGCTCATGCAAGTTAGCACGGGAAGCGCTCATGTGCTACCCTCTGAATCTGACAAGTCGACTGCGCTGGCACTCATTGCGCCATTCCGGGCCCGGCCAAGGCTGGCGAGACACATCACGTTGGTCAGGTTCTGCGGAGAGACCGATATCGCTCAGCATGTGCTCATCCAAGAGCTCAATACGCTGAAGTTCGTAACGGGGCCGAACATGCAGGCGACGAACGCGGGAGAGAAGTGCAAGCACGGTCCTGAGCAGAGTGCCGCAACGCCCGATGGCAGCAAATCCGGCTCGCGCCGCTACGCGCAGCGTCTGCTGCGCGTCGGAGCCAGCGTAGGCGGCCGCCGGATGGTCGTGGCGAATCGCCATCGTCTCCTCCGTCGGTTCGGAATAGCGTGATTTCGCTGTTACCAGGCTAGACCGAAAACCTGCGCCCGGGTGTGATCGCAATCACAGCCGCCGAACTGTCACTTCCCGCGCCTTGAGAACGACGGATAGCGCGCGCCCATTCTTAATTCGTGTGCAAGGGCGAGGTAGATGTTAAACCACCGATTGCGTCGCGACGGCGGAATATTCCCCGGCGAATCGGCGGCGGCCGGAATTCAGGTCCCCGTCCACACCGGCTGGCGCTTCCCAAGGAAGGCGTCGATGCCCTCTTCGGCGTCGCGTGCGAGCATGTTGCGCGTCATCACCTCGGCCGCGTAGCGGTATGCCGCGTCCAGATCCATCTCGGCCTGGCGGTAGAACGCCTCCTTCCCGATGGCGAGCGTGAGCGGGCTCTTGCCGGCGATCTCTCCCGCCAGCGCCGCGACGGCGGCATCAAGCTCGGCTTCCGGGACAACGCGGTTGACCAGCCCGATCTCGCGCGCCCTTGCCGCACCGATCAGCTCGCCGGTGAGCAGCATTTCCATCGCCGCCTTGCGCCCGACTGCGCGCGACAGCGCCACCATCGGCGTCGAGCAGAAAAGCCCGATGTTCACCCCCGGCGTCGCGAAGCGCGCGGTTTCCGCCGCTACGGCCAGGTCGCACGTGGCGACCAGCTGGCAGCCGGCGGCAGTGGCGATGCCGTGCACGCGCGCGATCACCGGCT
>Ga0185299_10008128_pt1 | contig 10477 bp, 10 predicted proteins | sample PaiPotPPA55metaG_FD_128002 | JGI IMG/M metagenome (GOLD analysis project Ga0185299, IMG submission 128002) | Iron sulfur acid spring bacterial and archeal communities from Banff, Canada, to study Microbial Dark Matter (Phase II) - Paint Pots PPA... ...
TCGCCCTATTCCGTCAAACATACGGACCCGGGCGCGAGCACCGTTTCTGTCGATTTGACGCGAGAGCAGGTGAAGAACAGCCCGGGTATCAATACGCAACAACCCGTGTCTCGTCAGCATGAGCAGGACTATCTCCGCTACTACGGTTATCCAGAGTATTGGGGCGGGCGCGACTCGTGGGGAATGGGCGGCTTCCCGGTGCTCGGTCCAATGCAGATCGGCCCGGATATCCAGCCGGAGCCATTCGGACCGGATGAACTTGAGGCCGACGCCCGATTGAAGGATGTGCATCTGCGAAGTAGCGAGGCTGTGACGGGTTACCGCATCGAGGCGCGTGATGGAAGCATAGGCCACGTGTCGGGCTTTATCTTCGACGACGAGGCGTGGGTCATTCATTACCTGACGGTCGACACCCGAAACTGGTGGCCCGGAGGAAAGACTGTGCTTTTGGCGACTGAGTGGGTGGACGCTGTCGATTGGTTCGCGTCCAGCATTGTCACCGACCTCACACGCGAAGCGATCAAGACGTGCCCGGACTACGACGATCTGGTCCCGCTAAGCCGGACCTATGAAACTGCGCTGCACACGTTTCACAGCAAAGACGGATACTGGACGAAAGGCAACAGTGCTTCGCGGTGAGGCGACTCCCTACGGACGACGGCCGAGACTCGAGCTCGCGAAAATGTGGAGCGGCCGTTCGTTTCGGGCAGTGCGCGCGGGTTCGGTGCGGCAAAGGGCGAATGGTTCGGTGAAGTCGCCGGGACCGTTCGCAGTTTGCGTAATCGGATCCGTATGATTTCCTATCCGGTCGTCACGCTGTCGCCGCGCGATTATGACGCCGTCCTGTTCGATCTTGATGGGGTACTGGCGAAGACAGCCAACTTGCACGCTTGTGCCTGGAAGCAAGTGTTGGGCGATTTGCTTGGCGCACAGGAAATCCGTGCGGGTGTGCCGTCCATTCCGTTTGACATTGATGCCGACTACGCGCGCTATCTGGACGGCAAGTCGCAGGACGACGGCATTGCAGGGTTCCTTGCGGCGCACGAGATCCATTTGCCGATCGGCTCACCGGATGACAGTCCCGAAGTCCAAAGCAAACGCTCATTGGGTCTGCTGGAAAGCCGTTACTTCCTTCAGAATTTGAAAGCAGATAGCGTCGAGCTTTACGACGCCTCTATCGAGTTGGTGCGAAAACTGCGCGCGCTGGGTATCGGGACGGCTGCCGTATCCCTTACCGGAAACTGTTCGGCAGTGCTGAAAGCGGCGGGTATTGCTCAGCTTTTCGACGTGCAAGTGGACTGCCTGGACGCTGATGGCGGTGGTCCGAATTTCACGCTGGAACCAGATGCCTGGCGATACGCAGTGCGACGCCTCGGCGCAGACATTTCAAGGGTGGCCGTAGTAAGCCAGTGGATTGCAGGAATAGGCGCTGATCGTGCAGCCCGGTTCGGGTGTGTCATCGGCGTTGATCGAGGTGGGCGCACGCAGGAACTGCGCGACGCCGGTGCTGACGTTGTTGTCGCTGACTCGTCTCAGGTTCAGGCAACGGTGGAGCCTCCTCCCGAATGGTCATTGGTATTCACGGGCTTCGAGCCCGCTCACGAAGGCGTCAGGGAGACCTTGTGCACCCTCGGCAATGGCTATTTCGCGACGCGTGCGGCCGCGTCATGGAGCATTGCCGACGACGTGCATTATCCCGGGACGTACCTCGCATGCGGGTATAACCGGCTGCACACCGACATTGCCGGAAGAGTAGTTGAAAACGAAGACCTCGTTAATCTTCCCAATTGGCTTGAACTCAAGTTTCGCATTGGCGCAGAGGACTGGTTCGACATGCGTGCCGTGACACTCTCGTCCTATCGCCAGGAGCTCGATCTTCGTCACGGCATGCTCTTGAGATCGATATCATTCGAGGACGACAAGGGGCGCAAGAGCACGCTTGGCGAACGCCGCTTCATCTCGATGCGGAATATGCACCTGGGCGCGCTGGAACTTACGCTGACCGCCCACGACTGGTCAGCGCCGGTCACGGTGCGCTCGGCCATCGACGCGCGCATTGTCAACAGTGGCGCCAGGCTATATCGCAAGTTCAGCAACAAGCACATCGAACCGCTGGCGGCGGAGGCCGTCGGGAAGGATGGCGTCGCGATGACCGTACGAACGACCCAGTCACATGTGAACGTCACGCAAGCCTCGCGTACCCAAGCGAAGCACCACGGCAAGTTGTTGGACCGGTCGCGACAAATAATCGAAGAGCCCGGGTACATCGGCCAGGAATTTTGCATGGATCTGGCTCCGGGCGAGCCGCTCGTCATTAACAAAATTGCCGCGCTCTATTCGTCACGTGACCGGGCTATTTCAGAGTGCGGATTCGAAGCGCGCAAGGCGATCTCACGAGCAGGATCTTTCGATGAACTCGCAGCCGCTCACGCGTTGACCTGGAAGCACCTGTGGCGGCGTTTCGACGTGCGCATTGAGCCGGCTGACCCAAGTTTCAAGTTGAACGTGTCCATGTTATTGCGCTTGAACATGTTTCACCTGCTGCAGGCGGTCTCGCCGAACTCCATCGGCCTTGACATTGGCGTACCAGCGAGGGGATGGACCGGAGAGGGGTATCAAGGGCATATCTTCTGGGACGAGTTATTCATCTTTCCGTTCTTCAACTATCGCTTGCCGGAAATCACGCGGTCGCTGCTGATGTATCGCTACCGGCGCCTTGGGGAAGCTCGAGCGGCTGCTGCCGCGGCAGGCTATGCGGGGGCCATGTTCCCCTGGCAGAGCGGAAGCGACGGCAGCGAGGAAACCCAGGCATTCAATCTCAACCCGCGCTCGCAACATTGGGTGCCTGACAACTCTTACTTGCAGCGCCACGTGGGCAGTGCAATTGCGTATAACGTCTGGCAATACTTTCAGGTGACGCACGACGTCGAATTCCTGTATGCGTACGGTGCGGAACTGATCCTCGATATTGCCAGGTTCTGGTCGAGCATTGCGACGTTCAACCCGGCGCGTGGACGCTTCGAGATCCATGGCGTGCTTGGGCCCGATGAGTTCCACGACGGTTATCCCGGGTCCGCAACGCCCGGCATCAATAACAATGCCTACACGAACGTCATGGCGGTCTGGGTGCTGCGCCGAGCCCGCGACGTGCTCGATCTGTTGCCTGAGATTCGGCGCGCCGAGCTGATGATCGACCTTGACTTGACGGCCGGCGAGATAGACCGCTGGGACAACATCAGCCGGAAAATGGTCATTCCGTTTCATGATGAAGGGATCATCAGCCAGTTTGAGGGCTATGAAAAATTACGCGAACTTGACTGGGATGCCTACCGGGTTCGCTATTCAAATATTCAGCGGCTCGACCTGATCCTTGAAGGCGAGGGTGACAGTGCGAACGGCTACAAGCTCTCGAAACAGCCCGATACGCTGATGTTGTTCTACCTGTTCTCCGCAGAAGAGCTCACTGAATTATTCCTCCGCCTCGGCTACCCGTTTCCGGGCACTACTATTCCGCGGAACGTCAACTACTATACGGACCGGTCATCGGATGGTTCCACGTTGAGCCGGGTCGTCAATGCCTGGGTACTCGCGCGATCGGACCGTCCACGATCCATGCGGTTCTTCGCTCAGGCGCTGCAAAGCGACGTGGTTGACATCCAGGATGGCACGACCGCTGAGGGCGTCCATCTCGGGGCAATGGCTGGAACGGTCGATATCGTGCAACGTGTCTGGACCGGTATCGAGATCAAGGATGACCTCTTGCGATTCAATCCTCAATTGCCGCTTGATATTGAGCACCTCGAGTTGCGCATTCGCTACCGGGCGCACTCGATCGATCTAAGGCTCGATCACGACACATTGACGCTGCATGTCCATACCGGGGTCGCAGCGCCTGTCGCTCTGCTCGTGGGCGGAGAAAAGTACGAACTGCAAAGCGGCACAACGCGCGCGTTTCCACTGACCTCAGCGGCAGCGGACTGTACAACGGCGGAGGTGGCCCAGTGAGACATGTCATTGTCTGGACTCGGATCGGCGCGGTGGTCCTGGCGGCAATCGCTGTTCTGACGGTTACCCAGAAAACCGAGAGCGAAAGCAAAGCCTCGGAAGGAAGTATCGGGAACGAACCGATCGACGCGCATCATTCGGTAGCACTGGGAACGGGTCAAACTGCAGTAACACAAGATCCTCATGCGCTGCACGGATCCGATGAGATCTTCAGGGGAGGGGCCATGCGAGCGCGCTGGGTTTTGCGGGATTCGCGCGTCTCTTTCGCGGCTGATGATCTCTATTCGTCGGAGAACGACCTGATGTCGGGTCGAGCGGCACCTGATTCGTCCGCTGAGCCGTCCCCTGCGCCGTCCCCTTCACCGTCCCCTTCACCGTCCCCTTCACCGTCCCTTACCCGCACCTCAATGCGTGGAACGATCGTCGCCGGGAGCAGCCCGGGCGTTGACGCCTCCGGCACTGAGGATGCGGACTTTACCGCGCCAAATGTCGCGCAGTCCGAGGCGTTTGACCCCGCGGGCGCCTTCGACATGGACAAGACGTTTGCGAACGAAGTACAGAGACGATTGAACGTGCCAATGGCCGCTCAATTGCTCTACTGCTCAATGCTGCAACAGGCATTGCAGGAAAAATCTCTGGGCGCAATCGCGAACGAGTATGTCGTGCTGGTCGATCGCAACCAGAATGTTCAAGCCTTGTTTATCTACTTCCGCGCAAAGGCAGACGGCATTTGGCATTTGGTCGGAGCAACCCCTGTGTCAACCGGGCTTCCAGGAACCTACGATCATTTCACCACGCCGATCGGGGTCTTCGAACACACGCCCGGCAACATGGACTTCCGCTCCGAAGGAACATTGAACGAATTCAAGATCCGTGGCTACGGCGCACGCGATATGCGTATTTATGACTTCGGCTGGGCTCAGGGAGAACGTGGCTGGGGCAAGGGCGGGATGTCCCAGATGCGCTTCCAGATGCATGCGACCGACCCGGACAAACTGGAGCCCGTCCTCGGTGTTCGCCATTCAAAGGGTTGCGTTCGCATCCCCGCGGCGCTCAACGTATTCCTTGATCATCACGGTATCCTCGACGCAGCCTACGAGGCCTGCGTGGCTGCGGGCGAATCGCTATGGATCCTGAAGCCCAGACGTGCCCCTACACCATGGGCGGGACACTATCTTGTGGTGATTGATTCCGCTCAAAACGCGCGTCCGGCATGGTCGCCTCTCCCAGACGGAAAAGCCCGCTCGCAGTTTCCGGCTCACGGTAATTCGGCAGACTAAATTGTGTTCGTTCGCGCATCCAACCGACGCTTTTCATCCCCCGCTAGTCCACTTCTTATTCAATTGACAAATATCAGTGGATCGGATTCTGTGGTGCTTATGCTTGACTATGCCCCATTGAAAAGAGCGGTTGGCGAAGTTCGTCAGGTTCGTCGATCCGGCTCACGACCTTGCAAACCTGCCTCAACAAAAATGCAGATAAATCGATTGGTGAACCACCATGAAAATCTCCTTTCCGCCGGAAACGCCTGCCTACTGCGAAGCTGACCCGGCGCTGGCATTTCCCGCCGTGGTAAACGGTATTCGCCTCGAATGTTCGATCACTGCCGAAGCCCTCGAAGATCATTTCGGTGCTGCGTCAATAGGTAAAGAAGACCTTCAACACGCATTCGACGCGCATAACCATACTATCCATGTTGCGACCAGGCGGATCTTGACCGAGCTTGGCGCGATGCCTGTCGTGCTCCACAGCAGCTATTTCCGGTTTGCAGAATGAAGACCGCACCAGGCTACTGGCCCGGATTTCCTCGTCAGTTCCTACAAGCGCGACAAACCGGGACGGTTGACAATTCGGACCTGCTTGCCGTTGGCGTCGACGAGTCCTTGCTTTTGCAACTTCGAGAACATCCGGCTTACCGTTTCCAGTTTGATTCCCAGGTAGCTACCCATTTCTTCCCGCGTCATGCGGAGGTTAAAGTCGACCGCTGAGTACCCGCGCGCCTTCATCCGGTCCGACAGGTCGAGAAGAAACGCTGCCACGCGCTGTTCCGCAGACATTGTTCCAAGCATCATCATGTGACTGGACTCTCGCACGATTTCACCGCTCAGTACGCGGTAGAAGTGGTGCTGGATTGAACTGACCTGGTGACACAGCGAAGCGAGAAGCGTGAAGCGGATGACAGATACTTCACTGTCTTCGAGCGCGATCGCGTCGCAGTTGTGTCTCTCGGCGCAGAGGCCGTCAAGGCCAAGCGTCTCGCCCATGAACTGAAAGCCGGTCACCTGCACTTTACCGTCGCGATGAGTGATAACAGTCTTGAAGCAACCGGCGCGCACCGTGTAGATACTCTCGAATGGGTCGTGCGTACGGTACAGTGCATTGCCGCGTTTGACCCTGCGAGTCGTGCATATGATCGATTGCAAATAATTGGGGTCCAGAAGGGCAACGGCTTTCGCTACAGGAGTGGCTGGGGACGAGGGAGCGATGCGGCCCGGCAGGTAATGCGAAAACGCGGGCGATGGGACACTTCGCTGACCTGACGCTGCGGGATAGGTGGCGGGTTTGAGTTGGACGGAAGGCATGATCGACTCCTGATCCCAGATGAAACGTTTTTGGTAGGTTTTTATATTGTGGAATGCGAAATATATGCGGATGATATTCCGTGGATCACCTCCCGCTGGCGGTTTGTCACAGTGAGATGGTCAGGTCGTTCTCCACGGCGGATGCGCCGGGAGCAGACCAGGCGATCGCGACTGCCAGATCCCGGTCATGCGGCGTGCGGACGGTCCCGGTCAGCCTCACTGTCCCGCCATTTGCCGTAACCGTAATGTTGCGGGCGTCGGACCATGAACGGTGCAGCGCGTGCATGAGGTCGCCGCGCACCTGCACGACGTCGATGGCGGCCCTGAGCGTAATCTGGTTCGTTACGCCGGTTACGCCGAGTAGCCGTCGGACGTCCTGAACGGCCGCTTCTCTCTGGAAGTGCCAGTCTACTTTCCCGCTAAGCGTTATCCAGCCGTCTTCCACTGCGACCTGAACTGTGTCTCTCGGAACCGAGACATCCCACGCCAGTCGATTCACGATTGCCGCGGCTATGTCGTCGTCGCTGCGCTTTGCATCAAAGGCAAGCCGGACCTCGATGTTGTCCGCAACCGCCTCGACTCCCTTGACACGCAGGGCAGCTGCCTCCGCCGCATGTTTCTCGGCGAATGTTTCGACGTGCCCGGTCAACGTCACGATACCCGCTATTGCCGTCACACCAATGTGTGCGGCGCTTACGCTGGGTTCCCAGGCAAGCTCGGAAAGAACGGCGTGTTGCAATTCGCTGTCGTTATAAATGACTGCCATGATGTCTCCGGGATAAGCAGAAGAAATTAATGTATGAGGAGGGAAAGCAGCACGCGCCAGGCGCGTCCGGCCGGTGAATAAACTTTTTCCGGCAGAGCCTTTCGCAACGTCGAATAGTTTGACGTTGACGCTTCCGATGATAGGAGGCTGAAAGCGGGTCCGATAGACTCGGAAACTACTCAGCTTGGGGTGCGCGATGCTAGCGTGCCTTCGGGGTCGACTGTCGGCAAGCCAGTTTTTTTCCGTCGCTGTTTTTCCGATTACGATTAATCCACTCTGAGTATTTTCCGAATCTACCTTCATTGGTTTTTACGCTGGATACTAGATTTTTTAAGCCGGTATCAAGGTGTGCGGGGGCTTGGGATCATCCATGGTTAACATCATTTCGCCGGCCGCAGCCAGATTTTATGGAGCTTCGATATGCGATCAACTCGATGTGTGAGTCGAGATCCCCGTGGCGCTAAAAACGCTCCGCGGTGCGGCACTTGCGTCTTCGGCATGCCTCGAGCATGACCCGTGGCGCGCAGTCGATTCCGGCATCACAAGGGGCCCAGACCTTATCGGTGGGAATCTTTGACGTAGACGGCGTTCTGCTTGCCTCGCCTCATGAGCGCGCGTGGCGTGAAGCGCTGGAAGATCCAGCCGATGAAGCGCGCTTCACCACGGCAATGTACCAGTCGCAGGTCGCTGGCAAACCGCGCTTCGCCGGTGCTCTCGCCGCCTTGCAGGCGCTGGGCCGACCTCATGCTGATCAACAGGCTGCGCGCTACGCGGAGCGTAAGCAAAGACGGCTGGAGGAACTGATACGCACTGGGGCGGTGAACGCATTCCCCGACGCGCTGCGCTTCGTTCGGGCTGTCATGGCGTTAGGGTGGCCCATGGCCGTCGCGTCGTCGTCGAAGAACGCTAACGAGATGTTGAAACTCGTTCGACTAGACACGGACCATACCCTCCTCGATGTCTTCGGATCGAATGTCTGCGGCCGGGATTTAAAGCAAGGTAAGCCAAACCCGGAGATATTCCTCCTGGCCGCTGCGGATTTGCTGGCCGCGCCTCGAAACTGCTTTGTGGTGGAGGATGCGCCGGCCGGTATCGAAGCTGCGTGCGCCGGAGGGATGACGGGACTGGGTGTTGCCCGGCTTCATGATGCGGCTTCGCTCCGGGCTGCGGGAGCAAGTCTGGTTGTGACCAGCCTCGATGAAGTTTCCATTAATGATCTTGCGCGAGGGCGGCTTTGCCGGGGCTTGCCATAAACATTGCTGCAACTCTGGCGGGCGCGTTGACTTCAACGGACGACTGCGGATGAATCGTCGAGGAAGCCGGGTACGATCCGCTGTGGGAAGGCAGCCGTTTTTGGCAGCTCGAAGATCAGACCCGCACGGCGCAAAATGGGCGGCCGTATCTGCTTCACCGTATCTGCCCCACCGTCTCGCAACAGTCGCTAGATTGTGCCTTCTGAGCTTGTTACATAGCCAAACACGATCATTTTGAGCGCGAAGCCCGCTGGTGCTTGAGCCAGACAAGGCCGAACAACGCAACGCTGATAGCGGTAAGAATAGCGCCCGCGACCATGCAAATGGGAGTGAGCGCGGGGAAGAAGTCTCCGCTTTTGTCACGCATGAAAGCCCACGCACCGGCATCAAGCATCAGCCCGCAGAATCCGGTGGCGACCGCGGGTTCGATGCCGCTAGACCCGGTCGGAAGTTTTCGAGGTAAATCAGGCACCGGCTCGCGTTTAAATGGCGTCACGTTTCTGTGCGGCTCGTCAGAGGGGTGTTCTGCAGGCATGGCGTAGGCGGCATCGATTAAGGCGCCAGTGTATAGCGGTAGCATTGTCTTCGCGACGCCTGAATGCAACGGGGTCCAGGCAGCTCATGGTCGTCACGCACGTGCAGGCCCCGTTATTGCATATCTAGGTAGGCTGATGGTGAAGGCACATCCTGTGCCAGCAACATTACGTACGGTAAGCGTACCGTCATTGGATTCGACGCCGCGCCGCGCGATCGAAAGACCTAGCCCAAGTCCGGACTTGTCGACCCCATCTAGCGTGAACGGTAAGAACATCCTTTCTGGGTCGCCTGATGGAAGTCCACCGCAATGATCCTTTACATCGATCAAGATGCGATCGGCGACCGCGTAAGCGTCCAACGTCACCTATGAGCGCCTCGTCGACAAGGAAGTCAGCTTCGCTCGGGTATCTCCTTTTGATCGCCAGTCCAGACGGTCGCGCGAGTTGAACGCCGTTGATGGCAGCTTTGCCTGTTTCGCGTCAGCTTTAGGACATCGCCACAGCGTAGACTGAATTTGCGTTTAGGTGAATGACATCACAAGGCAAAGCGTTAGGGACCCACCGGTATTCTTCATTCTTGAAAGGACTCCATCATGATTCGAATGACTTTGATTTCGGCAGCCGTGAGCGCCATTGTGTTCTCAGCACCAGTCTTTGCGCAGGATACGAACAACGTATCGCAGCCGACGACCTCTACGTTGAACGGCAACTCAAGTGGGGGAGCTGCTGACAGCGGCGTCGGCATGGATATGAACGGGCGGAGCGACGCTGGCGCTTTGACCGGACCGACGCGTGCACAGGTAAAACAAGATCTGATTCGGTCCGAGCGTGATGGCGAAATGTCGAGGTTGGATGCCACCATTTACAGAGGAGGCTGATGAATCCGACGGAGGACGACGTAGTTTGCTGCCTACCGGGCAGCAGGCTTTCTGACAACAAGCTTGGTGTTCACGAGCGTCATGCTTTCAATGGAAGGCAGTCCTTATCATAGTCCGAGGTACCTCCTGCCGGCGAATGGAACCGCCTAAGTATCAGTGCGGGCAATCCGAAGGCCGACTCAGCACCCGTCGCCCTGTCCGCTTACGAATTACAGGTGCTCGGCGAGGAACGTCAGCGAGCGGCCGTGCGCGAGCGCGGCCGCTCGCTGGTTGCATGACGCGCGGTCCGTACGGCTGAATCCGTGCTCAGCGCCGGGATAGACGTGAAACGACGCGTTATGGCGGCCCGCGAACGCGTTCTTCAGTCTTCATCCGTTAGGCTCAACGAATGACTTTCACAAATACGCTTTCTGAATGAATGATTCGGCAAGCCCGGACAGTTTGGACAGCTGCCTTT
>Ga0185299_10008132_pt1 | contig 10474 bp, 7 predicted proteins | sample PaiPotPPA55metaG_FD_128002 | JGI IMG/M metagenome (GOLD analysis project Ga0185299, IMG submission 128002) | Iron sulfur acid spring bacterial and archeal communities from Banff, Canada, to study Microbial Dark Matter (Phase II) - Paint Pots PPA... ...
AAGCGCCGGAACGCAACGTTGTGCCGGATCACGCGCATCGTTTCGTAGCCGTCCATCTCCGGCATCATGATGTCCATCAGGACGATCGCGACATCCGGAGTCGATTCGAGTCTTGCGATCGCTTCCCGGCCAGTCCCGGCGGTAATCACTTCCATGCCGCGGCGCTCAAGCACGCTACTAAGAGCGAAGATGTTGCGCACGTCATCGTCGACCACCAGCACTTTCTTCCCGACGAGGGCTTCGTCGGAATGATGCAAGCGGTCGAGCATCTTCTGTTTCTCCACGGGAAGATCGGCGACGACACGATGCAGGAACAACGCGGTCTCATCCAGCAAGCGTTCGGGCGACTCGACCCCCTTAACCACGACGCTGCGCGCCAATGCGTGCAGACGGGCGTCCTCTTCCGGGGAGAGCTCCTTGCCGGTGAATACGACGACCGGCAAATCGCGCAGGGACGGTGTGTCGCGGAAGCGCTCCAACACTTCGAAGCCCGATATGTCGGGCAAACGCAGGTCAAGAACGACGCAGTCGAAAGACTGATCGTTAACGGTTCGAATCGCCGCCTCTCCGCTGGAAACGACGGTGACGTCGACGTCGTCGAAGCCAAGTAGTTCCTTGATGCTGAGCTGCTCGGCTGGATTGTCTTCCACCACCAGCAACCGCTTCCGTCGAGGAGAGGAATACTCCTTGATACGGGTCAATGCTGTTTCCAACCCCTCCGGCGTAGTTGGCTTTGTAACAAAGGCAAAAGCGCCGCGCGCGAGGCCGTGGTTACGGTCTTCGTCCAGGGTTAGCATCTGAACCGGAATGTGCCGGGTTGCAGGGTCTTGTTTTAAATGGTTCAGCACGGTCCAGCCCAGCATATCGGGCAGAAAAACGTCCAGCGACACTGCAGTCGGATGGTATTCGCGCGCCAGCACGAGAGCTTCCGCGCCACGCAGAGCCACGAGAACTTTGAATCCCTTATCGCGAGAAAGATCACGCAATACTCGCGCATAGTGCGGATCGTCTTCGACAATCAACAAGATTGCGTCGTCGGGTTGCAGATTGTCGCGGTCGTCGGGAATTTTCTCGACCGGATGTTCCGAGATGGACAGGGGGACTGGCGATGGGGGCGTTCGCTCCAACATAGGAGCGCTGGACGGTCCCACATAGGTTTGAGGCAAGTAAAGGGTGAAGGTACTTCCCTGCCCCGGAGCGCTGCGCAATTGGATTTCGCCGCCAAGCAAGCTGGCCAACTCCCTACTGATTGCCAGCCCGAGACCTGTGCCGCCGTACTTGCGGCTGGTGCCGGCATCTGCCTGCTGGAAGGCCTCGAAGATGATCCGCTGTTTGTCCAACGGAATGCCGATTCCGGTATCGGCAACCTCAAAGGCTACCACCGCCGCAGCCTTTCCCAGGATCGGGTGACCTTCGCTCCAACCGCTCTGAGCTAGAGACACCGAGAGGCGGACGCCTCCCAGTTCGGTAAACTTAAAGGCGTTAGACAGCAGATTTTTCAATACCTGCTGCAGACGCTTCGAGTCGGTGACGACACCGCGAGCAAGGTGCGGATCGGTCTGCACCTCGAAACTGAGATGCCGGTTCTCAGCCTCATGCCGGAACGGACGTTCCACCATGTCCAGCAGACTGGCGAAAAATACTTCCTCTGCCTCTACCGAGACTGTTCCAGATTCGATCTTGGACAAATCCAGAATGTCAGTGATGAGGTTCAGCAGGTCTGTCCCGGCACCATGAATCGTCCGGGAAAATTCAACTTGCTTGGGCAGCAGGTTACCATCCGGGTTTTCACTAAGTTGCTGGCCCAGGACCAGGATGCTGTTGAGTGGCGTGCGCAACTCATGAGACATGTTTGCCAGGAACTCGGACTTGTACTTCGAAGTCAAAGCCAGCTCCTTGGCCTTTTCTTCCAGGGCGCGGCGGGCTTGTTCGATTTCCTGGTTCTTGCGTTCGACCTCAACGTTCTGTTCGGCAAGCTGCTGCGCTTTTTGCGCCAGCTGCTCGTTGGTCTGCTGTAACTCCTTCTGCTGAACCTGCAGTTCGGTGGCCAATTGCTGGGACTGCTTCAACAGTCCTTCCGTCTGCATGGTGGCTTCAATGCTGTTGAGCACGATGCCGATGCTGGCCGTCAGTTGTTCTAGAAATGCCAGATGGGAGGTTGTGAATTTGCTCAGCGAGGCTAGTTCGATCACAGCCTTGACACGATCCTCAAAAAGCACGGGTAGCACGATAACGTTTCGCGGAACAGCCTCGAACAAACCCGAGCGAATGGTAATCGTGTTCGGTGGCAATTCAGAGATCAGCATTCGCTGCTTCTCCGCCGCGCATTGTCCCACCAAACCCTCGCCTACTTTCAATCGCCGTAGATGCCCGTCCTCGGCGTCGCCTGCAAACGCCGAGAGGAGCGTCATCTCCGCGGATTCTTCCGTTCCCATCTGGTAAATCACGCCTTGTTGGGCGCTTACCAGAGGCGCCAGTTCCGACAGGAGCATGCGCCCCACCGTTCCCAGATCGCGTTGTCCCTGCAACATGCCGGTGAAGCGGGCTAAATTCGTCTTGAGCCAGTCCTGCTCCGTATTGCGATCGGTGGTGAGACGAAGATTGTCGATCATGGTGTTGATGTTGTCTTTCAACTCGGCCATTTCACCGCTCGCTTCCACCTGAATGGAGCGCGTGAGGTCGCCCTTGGTCACTGCGGTGGCAACCTCGGCAATGGCTCGCACCTGGTTGGTCAAGTTGTCCGCCAGCAAGTTGACGTTGCCGGTGAGATCCTTCCACGTACCAGCGGCGCCGGGCACGTTGGCCTGACCGCCGAGCCGGCCTTCGACGCCGACCTCGCGGGCCATAGTTGTGACTTGGTCAGCGAAGGTGGCCAGCGTGTCCGTCATGTTGTTAATGGTCTCGGCCAGAGCCGCAACCTCGCCCTTCGCGTTTACGGTAAGCTTTTGAGTCAGTACGCCGTTGGCGACGGCGGTTACGACTTTCACAATACCGCGCACCTGTTCCGTCAGATTGGCGGCCATTACGTTCACGTTGTCGGTGAGGTCCTTCCATGTGCCTGCCACACCCGGCACTTGCGCTTGTCCGCCCAGCTTGCCTTCCGTACCGACTTCTCGGGCCACGCGAGTTACTTCGGCGGCGAAGGCGTTGAGCTGATCCACCATCGTGTTAATGGTGTTCTTGAGTTCGAGAATCTCACCTTTCACATCCACCGTGATCTTGCGCGACAAATCGCCGCGGGCCACGGCAGTTGTTACCTCGGCGATGTTACGAACCTGACCGGTGAGGTTACCGGCCATCGAGTTTACGGAGTCCGTGAGATCCTTCCAGGTACCGGCGACGCCAGGCACATTGGCTTGTCCACCCAGACGACCTTCGGTGCCGACTTCGCGGGCCACGCGCGTCACTTCGCCGGCGAACGCGTTCAGCTGATCCACCATCGTGTTGATGGTGTCCTTGAGCAGGAGGATTTCACCGCTGACGTTCACCGTGATTTTTTTCGAGAGGTCGCCGCTGGCGATGGCCGTGGAGACTTCGGCGATATTGCGGACCTGACCGGTGAGGTTGCTGGCCATCGAGTTTACGGAGTCCGTGAGATCCTTCCACGTACCGCCAACGCCTGGGACCTGTGCCTGGCCGCCGAGTTTCCCATCGGTGCCCACTTCGCGGGCCACACGGGTAACTTCCGACGCAAACGAGCGCAACTGATCCACCATGGTGTTGATGGTATCTTTGAGCTCCAGGATTTCGCCTTTCACGTCCACCGTGATCTTGCGCGACAGATCGCCTCGGGCCACAGCCATGGATACTTCAGCAATGTTTCGCACCTGGCCAGTAAGGTTGCTGGCCATGAAGTTGACGTTGTCGGTGAGATCCTTCCATGTACCGGCTACACCGGGCACCTGTGCCTGCCCGCCCAGCTTGCCTTCCGTACCGACTTCGCGCGCCACGCGTGTCACCTCGCCGGCGAACGCGTTGAGCTGGTCGACCATCGTGTTGATGGTGTTCTTGAGTTCGAGAATCTCGCCTTTCACGTCCACCGTGATCTTGCGTGACAAATCACCTCGGGCCACGGCCGTGGTGACCTCGGCGATGTTACGCACTTGACCGGTGAGGTTGCCGGCCATCGAGTTTACGGAGTCGGTGAGATCCTTCCAGGTGCCGGCGACGCCCGGCACGTTGGCTTGTCCTCCCAGACGACCTTCGCTGCCGACTTCGCGCGCCACGCGCGTCACTTCGCCGGCGAAGCGGTTGAGCTGATCCACCATCGTGTTCAGCGTTTCCTTAAGCTGCAAGATCTCGCCGCGCACGTCCACCGTGATCTTGCGCGAGAGATCGCCGGTAGCGATGGCCGTCGCCACCTCAGCGATGTTTCGCACCTGGCCGGTGAGATTGCTCGCCATGAAGTTGACATTGTCCGTCAGATCCTTCCACGTGCCGCCAACTCCGGGCACCTGCGCCTGGCCGCCCAGCTTGCCTTCGGTACCCACTTCGCGCGCCACGCGCGTGACTTCACCGGCGAACGCGTTGAGCTGGTCCACCATGGTGTTGATCGTGTCTTTGAGTTCGAGGATTTCGCCCTTAACATCGACGGTAATTTTGCGGGACAAATCGCCTCGGGCGACGGCGGTGGTCACCTCGGCAATATTGCGGACCTGGGCCGTCAGGTTGCCGGCCATGGCGTTAACGGAGTCGGTGAGATCCTTCCACGTACCGGCTACGCCCATAACGACGGCCTGGCCGCCCAGTTTGCCGTCAGTGCCCACTTCGCGAGCGACGCGCGTGACTTCGGACGCGAACGAGCGCAACTGGTCCACCATGGTGTTGATTGCTTCTTTAAGTTGAAGAATTTCGCCGCGCACATCGACGGTAATTTTGCGGGAGAGATCGCCGCTGGCAACAGCGGTAGCGACTTCCGCAATGTTGCGCACTTGACCGGTGAGGTTGCTGGCCATGGAGTTGACAGAGTCCGTCAAATCTTTCCATGTACCGGCAACGCCGGGCACCACTGCTTGACCACCCAGCTTGCCGTCAGTGCCGACCTCGCGCGCCACGCGGGTGACCTCGGCGGTGAAAACGCCGAGCTGCTGAATCATGGTGTTGACAATGTCGGCGGAGCGCAGGAACTCGCCTTCGAGCGGTCGACCGTCCACATCCAAGCGAACGGTTTGGGTCAGATTTCCCTGGGCCACGGCCGCGATGGCGCGGGTAACATCGGCGGTTGGGCGAAGCAAGTCTTCGACGAGCGAGTTTACCGACACTTCCATGTCGCCCCATGCACCCCGGGCTTCATGAAAGCGGGTGCGCTCACGTGTCCTTCCTTCCTTACCAACGACCTGTCCAACGCGCTTCAACTCCTGTGCCATCTGTTGGTTGGCAGCAACAATGGAATTGAAGGTATCGGCAATCTTTCCTGGCAGTCCGGTCCAGGAGCCCGGAAGCCTGACTGAAAAGTCACCATTTCGCATGGTCTGCAGCCCGGTCAGGATCACTTTAAGGTCAGCCGAAGAAGGCTCATCCACATGAACAGAATTCCCGTTATTCTTATTGGTCTGGGTTGCTTCGGGTTCGCCATGGGCAACCGCCGTCGCCGCTTCTCGGTTATTTTTCTTCATCATGGTCTCCTGGACCAAGGTAGCATCCGGTCGTGTGACAAACCCTTCGTCGCTTGGCGCTCTATGTCGCTTGCCGAGCCTTCCGTGGCGCCGCGAGCGAGCAACTCCAATATCGAAGGGCTGGCGAACGCGCTGGCACTACCCAGCGGAGCGCTACCGGCAGACACGCCACCGAAATCCGGTCGTCTGAAACATGTTGAATGTGAACCTACAGGAATTCACTGACTAAAATCGATTGATATCATGAAAAACTGTAGGCTGACTCTAGGGTCTTTACTGTAGAGAACAGCTGGGGGAAGGGGCCCGTGCGCTTTGCCGCGCCTGGCGCTCGCGCTGAGTTACAGGGGTATGGTAATTGTCAGGGTCCTAATTGTCAGGTCAATGAGGTTTGAGCTCCTCCTACGCTACGGCTTCCAGAGCCACTTCTTTTTCCAATGCGGCGGTTTCGCGCGCCCCCGTCCGGCGCAGTAGTTCTATTGCCCGTGTCGTTCGGTCGCTTTCCGAGCACGTCACATAGACCAACGCTCCCATGTCGCGGAGCTGGCGTTCAAACCGTATGGCGTCGCCCTCAGAAAAACCCAATCCGACAAGAGCTCTTGAATTGCCACGCAGACCCGGAGAATCCTTCCTCACACCTAGGGCGTGCAGGAACGCCTGAGAACGGATGTACAGACCGACCGTCGGAATCATCACTGCGCCGAATTTCATAAGCCAGCCGATCAAGCCCGCAGCAATGGCGCTCGCCTGTGGATCGGCATTGAGGATGTTCGCCTCGCGCACGGTCGTGGCGATGGGATGGCTGGGCGAAACCATCATGCAGATGTCTTCCTTGCCAAAGCCGGACTGGTTCAATGTCTGCACGACCTGGTGAAGCTCCACGTCGTGGGGGTACATTCCGTATGCGGCTGGTGTACTCACTGCCATGGGTCGCATCTCCAATTCTGCATAGCAGAACAGACAGCTAGTCGGGAAGCGAGAAACCGTGTAAGGCGCGTGCGGCGGTTGGTGAGTACAGATGCTGCAATCACTCCCAAGCTTGACCGAATCCCCGAGTTGCTACTTTGACAGCGCCCATGGAGGGATGAAATAGGGTAGATGCTGTAGGGGGCGTTGCGTTTAGGAAATACGCTCGGCTGCCCCCAGGCCCTGCGACTTATTTCGAATTGGTTGTCCACACATAAAACTTCCCATCGTTAGCGACCGTTTCGATCTGCAAACCGCTGGAAGTTGCGGCGCGATGCACTGCCGAACGAAGGTTCGGCAGGCCGACACCGCCAACGTCGGCCAGTGGGATCTCAAGGGCTGAACCCGGCCGCAGGGTCATCAATTCCTGCACAATTCCCTGAACCAGATCGTGGTGCTTTCCATGTCTGCCTGTCTTGAGGTCGGCAATCTCAACCCGCCGATACTTCGCAACCGATCGCAGCTTCTTGGCGTTCAGTTCATTCGTCATATTGCTTCCCTCCTGCCGTTTCTGCCATTTGCGGGAAAAATACCAGAGCGGAATCTGTAGGTCAAGTATATTTTCGCATTGCGATGTTTGTTCCAAATGAACAGATTTACGGTAATTACTTGATACGATAGCACTACGTTTCATCTGCGATTATGGTGCGCCTGTCATGCAATGTCTCAATTCCCGCTTCGCTAGAGGCTCGTCACAGCCACGACACAGGAAACCGAATATTCCACCTATTTTTAGTGGCGGGGATATGCTCAACCTCATGAAGCACAGGTGCCGAAACATGAGGTCATCGATGCGCAGACGACAGCTGGCTGTCACGGAGCTCCTTCGTCACGCCCGAATCGTGACAGACCCCGAAAAGTTAGCCTGGCTGGACGCGGAGATTGCGAGATGCAAGGGAAAGTCAGAAAGTGACCGCTTGAATGCCAAGCCCGAGCCGGCGTGGTAGGCCACATCGTTCTGTTCGTATTAGAGATCTTTTCGGGCTAGACGCGCAAGGTTGGTGCAAGTGCAGGCTTACAGTATTTCAGCGTCTGACTCTGAGAATGGAGTCGAAGGCAGCCAGAAGCGCGAGCGAAGAAAATATTTCCTGAAGATTTTTCCCTGCCGCTTTCGGTGTCGCTACACAGGCAGGTCAGCGGTCATAAGTGTAAGCGTTCCGTCCCCAGTATAAACGTGCCATTCCCATTCGAGCGGAGAGTGGGCGACGGTCAAGCTTTCTTGTCGCCCACTTCGATCTCTTCGCTCTTTTCTGTATTTGGACCGGTCTTTGGAGCCGGAGTCGTCGCCTCCCGTGGCGCTTCGACGGTCACTTCCACCTCCGCGCCTTGCTTGAGGCGTACGGGGTCGCCATTTTCGTCCGTCAGTGTGTTCTCGATCCGAATTTCTCGATATAGGTGGTCGGCTCCGTTGATGGCGATCTGGGCTTTCTCCGGTTCGTCCCCGGATAGAGGCTTGATGATTCTTTCGACAGTTCCAGGAAGAGTGGTGCTGGAGTTTTCGCTCATAGGGGCCCTAGTGAAGTCTGGGATTCAACCCTCGGTGCCGGTGGAGGGCATGTTCGTGACCGACCGGCGAATTTTGCCCGTCGCGGTCGCAGCGGATTCAACCACCTTATTCTTCACATCGGTCGCTTTATCGCGGACGGCCTGGCGCGTCTCACTGCCTGGCGCCGGCGCCAACAGAATTCCAAGTCCCGCCCCGACCCCAACTCCTAATACAAAGCCAGCCACTCGTGAAGGCCAGTAGCTTCTGCCGCGAAGAGCAGCCGCGGCGGATTCCAGGCGATCGACTGCGTCTTCATACTTGCTCGTCACCGTATCGGTTACATCGTCCATTCGGTCCTTGAGCTGGTCGGCAATCGCGCTCCGGACTTTCGGCTCCGTGAAAAGCACACCCAATTTGGCGGCCAGACGCACCCAGTCCTTTGCTGTATTCATTCTTCCAATGTTCCGCATGATAATTCCCCTTTCCTTTGGATTCGTAAACTGTGATCGTACTTATAATTCGTCTTCGCCGACCGCACTATCGGATGATTCGTGTAGAGCGGCCAGATGATCTGTGTACGCGTGTTGAGAGGGCACATCGGCGAGAGAGCTTCGGCCACCGCAGTCCGATTTATGGACGGAGTCCTTCACTCCGAACTTGACCGAAGAGTTTTCGCCTTACACACGGGTACCGCGGCGAGCGAGTCCCGCGATCAGGGTCACAAGAAAAATGACCAGAAAAATGTAGAACAAAATTTGAGCAATTCCAGCGGCCGCCGTCGCCACCCCGGCGAATCCGAGGAACGCAGCTACGAGCGCGATGATCAAAAACACGGCTGCCCAATAAAGCATTTGTTGCCTCCTCACCCCGAACAGCCCGGGACAGCTTTGTCTCGACTCAGGACACCACACTTAGAATAGCCGCGTTGCAGGATCGCGCCATCGGGTCCAGCCTGTAGTCGTCTATGGGTTTCATCTGACCCCCTAACCGGAAGTCTGATGCATGAGCGACCCTCCCGTGCTAATCTTGCGGCAGTGTTAAGGCGGGACAGTGATGCGGTACAGGTTTTTGCCGTTTCTCCTGTCTCAGACTCGTCCGAAGCGGAACGGCGTCAAGACGGGTCACGCATCCTTCCCGCCGGCAAGTCTACGCATGCCTCCGAAATTGCCGAGGTTGATCTGATCCCTTAATCGAAACGGTCCATCACTAAGCCAGAACCGGGCGATGCATCGGTTGGCCGATGCCGCGCCCGGTTCTCGTTCCACAAACCACGAAGGTTCTTTGGCCGGAGTCTAGTTCGGAGGTTTGGACCGATCCCGGCTCGGCGGGGGCTGCTGTCTCTGCTGGGGCTGCTGTCTCTGCTGCAATTGCTGTTGCTGCTGCTCGTGCCTTTGCTGCAATTGCTGCGTTTGTTGCTGGTGCCGCTGCTCCACCTGCTGCTGAGCTGCTTCACTGGCGTTCTGTTGCGCCAGCCGCTGGTGTTCCTGATCCTGCTTCTGCTGGAGTTTCTGCCGCTCCTGTTCCTGCTTTGCGAATACCTTTTCCTGCTGCTGCTGGTATTTCTGGTCTAGCTTCGGATTGCCTGTGTTTGGAGGGCTCGGTCGAGCAACAGGCGGAAGGTCGCGAGGATGAGTGGGCGGGCTCGGTCGAGAGGCATTGCTGTCTGGACGCGGAGCCGAGGTCTCTGGACGCGGAGCGGAGTTCGCCGGAGCCGCTGTATTGTTCCGCGGCTGATTTCCGCCACGATTAGCAACGCGATTGGCGGGAGGAGTGTAGGGTGCTCCTGGCGCTTTGGCCGGTACCACGGCGCGGTCGCTAAATACTCCGGGCTTAGGTGTCGCTGCGACCGGTGGCTTGCCCATGTTTACGGAGGCCCGTTGCTGGGGATTGGTTCGCGCCGCCTGCGCATGTTGAGTTTGAACCGGGACTGGCGGGATATGTCTCTCGTGCGCCGCAGCTTCTTGCTGAGGCGTTGGACGCGCGTTGATCCCGCCATTGCCGCCGTTGTAGCTGACATGGGTTTCGTTGTTAACGACTACGGTCTGGTTGTACACGTTGTGAACGACCGTCTCGTTTACATTGTTCACGGAGCGGTTGTAGAAAAAGTGGTCGTGGTCCCAACGTCCGCCTTCGTAGCCTTCTCCAAAATAACCGAAGCCATAATTGATCCCGCCGTAGAAACCAACCACCGGGCCCCAATAACCCTCGTAGAAAATAAAACTCTCACCGCCCCAGCCCCAATAACCCGGAGTCCACAGGAACCCAATTTCCGGCGCCAACACCCAAGTGCCCGGTACCCAGTAGTAATCGTCGAAGTCGTCGCCATAGGCCCAATAGCCGGGTGTCCAAATGTAGCCGTCCTCAGGACAAAGGGGTTGCTCATAGATAGGCAGCGGGGGAGGAGCGAACG
>Ga0185299_10008133_pt1 | contig 10473 bp, 9 predicted proteins | sample PaiPotPPA55metaG_FD_128002 | JGI IMG/M metagenome (GOLD analysis project Ga0185299, IMG submission 128002) | Iron sulfur acid spring bacterial and archeal communities from Banff, Canada, to study Microbial Dark Matter (Phase II) - Paint Pots PPA... ...
CACGGCCTCGGTCCATACGGCGTTGCCGTGGGCGGTTCTGGAACCGGCACGCTGAGCATGATTGGCATCGTTCAAGCCCAGCAGGAGCAGCATGTCTGGTTCCTGTTCAAGTTCTTTCCATTGGGCTTCATCGCATTCGGCATCTTCGCCATCGCGATGGTCGCGGAAACCAATCGCGCGCCCTTCGATCTGCCGGAAGCAGAATCAGAATTAACCGCCGGCTTCCACACCGAATATAGCGGACTGCGCTGGTCGCTTTTCATGCTGGGTGAGTACGCCGCGATGATCGCGGTATCGTCCATTGCGGTGACTCTGTGGCTCGGCGGATGGTACCGGCCTTTCCCCAACGCCTTGACCGGAGAGACCTGGGACCTGGTGTTCTCCCTCTTTCCAGGATTAACTTTTCTGGCATTGGCCTTCATCGCTTTCGTCGGCGTCGTACGCATGCCAAAGCATCCGTACTTCCGCGTGCAGACCATCGGTCTGGCAGGATTCGGCATCGTTCTTGGTTTGATCGGATTGATATTGTTTGCGCCTCCGGTGCGCGACCGCATTCAGGATATCTTCTGGTTCGTCGCGAAGGTCGCGGGCTTCATGTATCTATATATCTGGTATCGTGCCACGTTTCCTCGCTACCGCTTCGATCAACTCATGAAAGTTGGATGGAAAGTGTTGCTGCCGATTGGAATCGGCGTGCTCATTCTCACCGCCATTCTGGGAGTTGTGCTCTAGATGCAGCCAATCCTGCAACCCGGCATGCAGCCAGTAGCCACAACGTTTTTCTTTTATTTCTTGTCCGGCCTCACTTTGCTGAGTGGAGTCCTGGTCATCACCCGCAAAAATCCGGTGCATTCCGCTCTGGCTCTGATCTTTGGCCTGCTCGCACAAGCCGGACTGTATCTCATGCTCTACGCTCCATTCGTCGCCGGCGTTCAGATCATTCTGTATGCGGGCGGCATCATGGTGCTGTTTTTATTTGTGATCATGCTGGTAAACATCGAGCGTTCGCAAAGAGAAGAACAATTCAACAAGCAATGGCTGATCGGCCTCCTCGCAGCGGTCGCACTGGGTGTGCTCTTCATTATTGTGTATGTAAAAGGCAAGAGCTTTTTACCCGTCGGGATGCCGCAACCGATTGAGAGCAGCAACACCCAGCAGATCGGCGTAATGCTTTATGGGCAATACATGTTCGCGTTCGAAATTGCGTCGCTGCTGCTGCTGGTAGCGATTATCGGCGCGGTAGTGATGGCGAAGAAAAGAATTTGAAAGCAGCTCCTAGCTCCTAGCTTCTGGCTCCTAGCTAAACACTCGGAGCTAGCAGCTAGTAGCTAGTAGCGTTCTTATGACTCCAATCGGCACAGTACATTATTTGGTGGTCGCGGCGGCCCTGTTCATCCTGGGAGTAATCGGCGTGCTCACGCGCCGCAACGTGGTCATCATTCTGATGTCGATTGAGCTGATTCTGAATGCGGTGAACTTGAACCTGGTGGCGTTCTCCCGCATATGGGGATTGCACGGCCAGGTTTTTGCCATTTTCGTGATCACCGATGCTGCAGCAGAAGCGGCAGTAGGCCTGGGAATTTTGATCGCCTTCTTCCGCAACAAAGAAACGGTGAACGTAGACGAAATAGATTTACTGAAGTGGTAGCGAGTAGCTAGCAGCTAGGAGCCAACGACCGAGGACTAACGACCAACGACATGGTTTTCTTATCCCACATCTGGCTCATTCCTCTCCTACCGGCTCTGGGCGCGGCCACCACTCTTTTCTTCGGCCGCAAACTACAGAAGACTACCATCAATGCCGTCTGTGTTGGCGCCGTAGTCCTGGCGTTCCTGTTCGCATGCGGCGCAGTCTGGCAATATACGGACTATGCTCGAGCCAACCCCGGCAAGCCGTACCAAAACATCGTCTACACATGGCTCGGTACAGGCAATGGAGAAGCGGGAGTCTCGCCCGTCCAGCAGGGCGGAGAATCCCAGCCTCCAATAATCTTTCTGACGCGCGACGGTCGTCCCGCTCCGTTGCAAGCCGACGCAGGTTTTCTGCTCGATCCGCTTTCCAGCATTTGGCTGCTGTTCGTAACCGGCGTCGGCGCTCTCATCCACATTTACTCGACCGGATACATGGCACACGAAGGCGGGTATTACCGCTTCTTCGGATACCTCAACCTGTTCATGTTTTCCATGCTCACGCTCATCCTGGCGAACAATTACGTCCTGATGTTCGTCGGATGGGAAGGCGTAGGCTTGTGCTCGTATCTGCTGATCGGATTTTATTTCCATCGTCCCAGCGCCAGCACCGCGGCGAACAAAGCATTCATCGTGAACCGCATCGGCGACGCCGGATTTCTGCTGGGCATGTTTACGATCGCCTGGTACTTCGGATCGCTGCGCTTCACTGAAGTCACGCAATTGGCCCGCAGCGGGCATTTCGCTATCGGCGATCCCATCATCACCGCCGCGACCCTGCTTTTATTTGTTGGTGCATGCGGAAAGTCGGCGCAGATTCCACTTTATGTTTGGTTACCGGATGCGATGGAAGGTCCAACTCCCGTCTCCGCGCTGATCCACGCCGCAACCATGGTGACCGCGGGCGTATACATGGTCGCGAGATCCAATGCGCTGTTCGTGCTGGCGCCTTCATCGATGAAGACCATCGCGATAATCGGCGCCTTGACCGCAATTTTTGCCGCGTCCATTGGTTTGGTGCAGAACGATATCAAGCGCGTGCTCGCGTATTCCACGGTCTCGCAATTGGGATATATGTTTCTCGCTCTCGGCGTCGGCGCGTTTGCGGCGGGCGTCTTCCACGTTTTTACCCACGCTTTTTTCAAAGCGCTGCTATTCCTCGGATCAGGTTCGGTCATCCACGCCATGAGCGGCGAACAGGACATGCGCAACATGGGCGATCTGCATAAGCGCATCCCCATCACGCACTGGACCATGTTCATTGCGACCTTCGCCATCGCCGGCATCCCACCATTCGCCGGATTTTTCTCGAAAGACGAAATTCTGTGGCAGGCTTGGTCCTCCGAAGGCGGCGCCTATCGCCTGTTGTGGCTCGTCGGATTCGTCACCGCGCTGATGACGGCCTTCTATATGTTCCGGCTGATGTTCCTCACATTCCACGGCCGTCCGCGCATGAGCCACGAAGTCGAGCACCACATTCATGAATCTCCGAAGTCGATGACGATGCCGTTAGTAATTCTAGCCATCTGCGCCATTTGCGCCGGCTGGCTCGGATGGCCGCATAGTCTCGGCGGCTCCGATCGTTTTGCGAAGTTTCTGGAGCCGGTGTTTGCACGAGAGGCGAACGTTTTTCAAGCAGAAGGGAAGAGCGCACAACTAGCCGCTGGTGAAAGAGAAGAAGAACACACCAGCCCAATCGAATACGGATTGATGTTCCTTTCAGTTGGCGCGGCCATAATCGGTTGGGGCATGGCTTGGCGCGCGTATCGCGAAGCCGACAAAGGTTATAACGAGCCGATCGCGGCCGCTTCGCCGCCACTCTACGACGTGCTCTACAACAAATATTACGTTGACGAAGGCTACGATTACGCTTTCACCGGCCGTCGCAAAGTCGGGGATACGCGCTTGGGCGTGATGGGTGCGGGCGAAGCAGCGTCATGGTTCGATTCGCACGTGATCGATGGCCTGGTAAACGGCGCCGGATGGATTACTCGCCTCAGCGGTACGCTAAGCAGTTGGTGGGACAAATGGATCATCGACGGCGTATTGGTGAATGGTCCCGCAATTCTGTCACGAATGTTGTCCTATCCGATGCGATTGCTGGAATGGGGCTTGGTGCAGTGGTATGCGCTGGTGATGGTGTTGGGTCTGGTAGGATTTGTCGCCTATTATTCCTGGCGATAACGTAGCGCCGGCATCTTGCCGGCTGTCCCGTGGGCGTCTCGCCCTCGGAAGTGTGGGCGAGGGCGCCCCCACGACAGCCGCCGAGACGGCGGCGCTTCAAAATGAAAACTGATCTTATGCAAAGCCATATTCTCTCGATCATTTTATTCACGCCGCTTGCCGGCGCTCTGTTGCTCCTCTTCATTCCCAAAGAGCAAAAGGACGCCATTCGCTGGATCGCGAATATCTTCGCCCTGGCCGGCCTCATCGTCTCCATCCCGCTGGTGCCGTGGTTCTGGGCGCAGCGCTACGAGCCCGGCTTCAAGTTCATGGAGGGCGTGCCCAATAACTGGATTCCCTCTATCGGCGCCGGCTACGTGCTTGGCATCGACGGCATTTCTTTTCTGCTGATCATGCTGACCACGCTGCTGGGATGGATCTCCATCCTCTCGTCGTGGAGCGCGATCGAGAACCGCGTGAAGGAATACTACATCTGGTTTCTGGTTTTGCAGACCGGAATGCTCGGCGTTTTTATGGCGCTTGATTTCTTCCTATTCTTCGTTTTCTGGGAAGCCATGCTCGTGCCCATGTACTTGCTGATCGGCATCTGGGGCGGCCCGCGCAAACTTTACGCCGCCATCAAATTCTTTTTGTACACGTTGCTCGGTTCCGTCCTGATGCTGTTGTCAGTCCTGTTCCTGTACTTCTATAACTTCCGTCAGACCGGGCAATACACGTTCAGTATCCAAGCGCTTTATAAGACGGCCCCGCATATTTTCCACGACCCGGCCTACGGTTCGTCATTTGCGATTTTACTTTTTCTGGCGTTCTTCATCGCCTTCGCCATTAAGGTTCCGATGTTTCCGTTTCACACGTGGCTGCCCGATGCACACGTTGAGGCGCCAACGGCAGGATCAGTTATTCTGGCCGGCGTTCTCCTGAAAATGGGCACATACGGGTTCATTCGATTTGCCCTGCCGTTTTTCCCCGACGTCGTCATGCATCCGAAAGTCCGCTTCTGGATGATTTTCCTTTCAATCATCGGAATCATTTATGGCGCGCTGGTTTCGCTGATGCAGAAGGACATGAAAAAACTGGTGGCTTATTCCTCGGTGAGCCACTTGGGCTTCTGCACGCTGGGGATTTTTGCCCTGAACCCAGCCGGCCTAAGCGGGTCGGTGCTGCAGCAGATCAACCACGGCATCTCGACCGGCGCGTTGTTCTTGATCGTCGGCATCCTCTATGAGCGGCGGCACACGCGCGACATTTCTGAGTACGGAGGCATCTCCAACGTAATGCCTCTGTATGCCACGATTACTATGATCATGTTCCTCTCATCCATGGGATTGCCGCTGCTGAATGGTTTCGTCGGCGAGTTCACCATCCTGCAGGGAACGTTCATGGAAAATTGGAGGTGGGCAGCGTGGGCTGTGCCGGGTGTGATCCTGGCCGCGGCTTACTTGCTATGGCTGTATCAGCGGGTTTTCTTCGGAACCATAACCAATCCGAAAAATGAAAAGCTGCGTGACCTCACTCCGCGCGAAGTTCTCACCTTTGCGCCGCTGCTCGTCATGGCATTCTGGATCGGACTATATCCCAAGCCGTTTTTCCAGATACTGCAGCAACCCGTGAATCAGTTGGTGCTCACTATTCGGCCCGATTATCCCGGCATTAGCGGCGCGGTAAACGCGTCCGCGCAGCCCCAAACGCCAATTGCGCCGAGCACCGCGGCCCTCGCTGTTCCATCCGCCATGGCAAAGGGGAATAAATAAGTGCCCGGAATGCCACAATATTTCACGGGCACAGACTATCTCCTGTCGTTGCCTATCATCATGCTCACGGTATTCGCCCTGGGCATACTCCTCATCGACCTTATAATTCCGCCGGAGTGGAAGTGGACGAATGCCGTAACCGCATTCACCGGCGTGGTTTTCTCCGCCGCCGGAGTGCTGAAGATTCAATACGCGCAGTTCGAAGCCGCCAAGGTTGATCGTACTCTTGAAGTCGCTTTCATGCACTCCATGATGCTCGACCACTTCTCCATTTACTTTTATTACCTGTTTCTCGGTGCGGCCGGCCTCTCCATCTTGATATCGGTCCGTTATCTCGAGATCGAACACGAGAACCACGGCGAGTTTTACGCGCTGATTCTGTTCTCTGTCGTCGGCATGATGTGTATGGCCTCTAGCTTCGACATCGTGCTCACCTTCATTGGACTTGAGTTGATGGCAATCTCGACATACGTACTCGTCGGATTTCTGCGCACCGATCGCCGCTCCAACGAGGCGGCGTTAAAGTATTTGCTGCTGGGAGCTTTTTCGTCCGGAATTTTTGCTTACGGCTTGTCGCTTCTATATGGCCTGTCCGGCAGCACCGACTTAGGAGAAGTCAGGCAGGCGCTTACGCAGCAAATTGCGCAGAACGGCAATCATGTAAGTCCGATCGCAGTAATAGCTCTGCTGACCACGGCCACCGGTTTGTTCTTCAAGATCGCTGCCATTCCATTTCATCAGTGGCTGCCCGACGCTTACGAAGGCGCGCCCACAAGCGTCACCGGATTCATGTCAGTCGCGGTAAAAGCGGCGGGTTGGGCCATGTTGCTGCGCATTTTGTTGTGGGGATTGTATCCATTGCGCACGGTCTATGTGCCGCTGCTGATCTTCGTTTCCATTATCACCATGACCGGCGCCAATCTGGCCGCTCTCACCCAGAATAATCTAAAACGTTTGCTGGGTTACTCTTCGATCGCGCACGTTGGCTACATGATGCTGGGCTTGATCGCACTGGCTTCAGTGAATTACCCGGCGCCCGCTTTTTTCGACGGCTTCAAGGGTATATTGCTCTACCTGCTGGTTTACACGTTCATGAACCTCGGTGCGTTTGCTGTTGTTACGTCGCTGCGGCAGCGCAATGTGATTGGCGATGAGATCGACGACATTGCCGGACTTTTCTCTCGCGCCCCGACTGAAGCCGTCCTGATGCTGATTTTTCTTCTTTCGCTCGCCGGGATTCCGCCGCTGGCGGGCTTCTACGGAAAGTATTTTATTTTCCTCAGCCTGATGGAAAGCGGCCACTATGTGCTCGCTTCCCTCGCGGTACTTTACGCGGTTTTTGGACTCTACTATTACATGCGCATTGCCAACGCCATGTTCATGAGCGAGGCGCTCGACAAAACCCGCCTTCCCCTCAGCGTTGGCATGCGAGTCGCGCTTGGCGTAACCGCTTTTGCGACGGTCGTAATCGGCATCTTTCCCGAGCGCTTTATAAGGGTCGTAACGTGGTCGATGGGTCTCGGTTAGAAACCTGAGCGACTATGAGCCGATCGGATTTTGAGACGTTGTGGGTAAAGCGGCGCGTACATCACGCGGAAAACTTAGGGCGTTGCAGTTTTGAAGGGGCACGGCTTCAGTTGTGCAGGAAGTCCTAGGAATAATGGCTGACGCGGCTTAAGCCGCGCCCTTTCAAAACCTGACCCTTGTTACTCAAACTAATCAGGCTCCATGATGCCTTCTCCCGACGACAATTCTCCCAAAACGAAAAGCACATGGGTGCAGTTGGCCAGCTACAGTGAACTGGCCTTTATTCTTCCCGCCGCAACCGTCGCGGGATGGCTCCTCGGCTTGGCCCTGGATCATTGGCTGCATACAACCTGGTTATATTTAGCAGGCTTAATCATCGGCATCATTGCCGGCTTCGTGCAATTAATCCGCACCGTAACTTCTTCCGATTCAAAATGAGCGAAAGGGACAGCGGCGCCGAATTTTTTTATTCCGGCGCGCTCGCTCGGATTCCTCATTTCATGATCGCGCTTGCCCTTGTGCTCAGCGCCGCAGCATGGTTTCGTTTTGGCTGGCGCATCGCATTAGGCTTCGCCTGCGGATGCACCATTGCCTATCTCAATTTTCATTGGCTCGATCGGGTTGTCAGCGCGTTGGCCGACCGTGCAACGCAGAGCGTCTACAAGCAGTCGAGCAGCGGAATCGTATTTCGATTTTTAGTGCGCTACTTTTTGATGGCAGCCGCAGGCTATGCTATATTCAGTGTTTCTCCCGCGAGTGTTTACGGCCTTTTTGCCGGCCTCTTTCTGCCTGTAGGGGGCATCGCGTGCGAAGCGGCGTATGAAGTCTACATGGGTTTGTCACGCGGGTTCTGACGTAAGCGCCACAAGTTAGGAGCTAAAAGCTAAGAGCTGTTGTATGCACGAACAACTCTGGTTTACCGCATTCTTGAATCACATCCTCGCTGGCCCGATGACCGGGCTGCTGCGAGCGCTCCACCTTGAACCAAAATATCCTGACGCGCCTATACCTAATTCTGTGGCGATGGAAGTTTTGGTCTTCCTGTTTCTGGTCATCCTATTTGTTATGGTGCGGTCGCGGCTTTCGGTCGACAAGCCGGGCGCATTGCAGCACATTTTCGAAGGCGCGCACGGATTCGTTCAATCCCAAAGCCAGGAAATTATCGGGCATCATAGTGAAGGGTTCACTCCCTTCCTAATGGCCCTCGGTTTGTTTATTTTGCTGTGCAATCTCATCGGCGTCATTCCCGGCTTCGAATCTCCGACGGCCGTCCCAGTAGTACCACTCGGATGCGCGCTATGCGCCTTTTTCTATTATCAGGCGCAAGGATTTAAACACGCGGGAATCAGCTACCTGAAGCATTTTGCCGGTCCCATGCCTGCGCTAGCCCCGCTGATGGTTCCCATAGAACTGATAAGCCATCTAGCCCGGGTCTTGTCGCTGACCATTCGTCTTTACGCCAACATGTTTGCGGGAGACATGGTTACGCTGGTCTTCTTTTCGCTGATCCCGATCGGAGTGCCAATCGCGTTTCTGGGATTGCACATCGGCGTGTCGCTGTTGCAGACCTATATTTTCGTTCTGCTGACGACGGTCTATCTGGCGGGAGCGGTAGCGGAAGAGCACTAGACCGGCATTCGTTAATGATTTGAAAGGGCACCGCTTCACTTGTGCCTACTAGCTAGTGTTTCAGGCAGAGTACTAAAACAGCAGGTCCCTCCACTCCGCACTGCGATTGATAAGGCCAATCGCAATGCTCGGGTCGGGATGACTGGGTACCTGTGATGCGTGATCAAGTTTCGATGTTCGGTTGTTCGCCGTTCAGCGTGAGGGCGTCTGCAAGGTATGGCGTCAACCACCCACTGGCGGTATTTCATAGTCCACGAGGAGAAACACCATGCGTAGGTTGAGCAATCTGTTTATGGCGCTGTCAGTGCTGTGCTTCGCGGTTCCTGCATTCGCGCAGGGCGGGGAAGCCGCAGCCGGTGGAGTTAATTGGGTAGCGATCGCCGCCGGATTTTCCATGGCATTCGCTTCCGGCATCTGCGCTTTGGCGCAGGGCAAAGCTACAGCCGCGGCGGCCGAAGGCCTTGCGCGCAATCCTGCGGCCCGACCCGGTATTCAGTTGGCGCTGATTCTAGGTCTGGCTCTAATCGAATCACTGGCGTTGTACACGCTGGTAATCATCTTCGCCAAAGTAAAGTAGAAAGTTTCGCGGGATGTGAGAAAGCCTCAGCTGCCAAGCTGGGGCTTCTTGTTTCTGCAACTGTCATTCCGTCTATGACAATAACTGAGTTAGTATCTGACTCTGGACCATCCCTTACTGATTGCCGCGTTCAATAGATCGGCCGGCTCAACAGTCTATCGTTCGATTTCTGCGCGAGCGGTTACAATCTGCCGATAATCCGAGGCAATGGGGCAAGCCGCTCCGTGGCGACAAACGCGGACTTTGGCGATATCGGGTTGACGGCTACCGTCTGATTTGCGATATCCAAGACGAAAAAATCACGGTATTGATCTTGGAAGTCGCGCATCGAAAAGATGTGTATTGGTGATATCGCGTCTGTGTTGCGGCCACGCGCCGCCACTAATGTAAAATCTAGATTTACGCGGAACGCGATTTTTCCTCTATGCCGCAGGACGAACCAACAACTATGGTCCGCGAAGACCGCTACGACGCGCAGCGCATCGAAACCAAATGGTTCGAGCGCTGGCAGCAGGACGCATCCCTCTACGCCGCTGAGCCCAACTCCACCAAGCCGAAGTATTACGTGCTCGAAATGTTGCCGTATCCTTCGGGCGTGCTGCACATGGGGCACGTACGAAACTATGCCATTGGCGACGCGCTTGCCCGGTTCATGTGGATGAACGGTTACAACGTGCTTCATCCCATGGGTTGGGATTCGTTTGGTCTCCCCGCGGAAAATGCTGCGATTTCCAATAACACCCCGCCACGCCAGTGGACACTCCGCAATATCGAAAACATGAAGGCGCAGATGAAGCGGCTCGGCTTCGCCTACGATTGGGCGCGCGAGGTTACGACCTGCTTGCCTGATTATTACCGGTGGAATCAGTGGTTCTTCCTGAAGCTTTACGAAAACGGTTTGGCCTACCGCAAGAAAAGCAGAGTGAACTGGTGTCCGCAGTGCGCCACGGTTTTGGCCAACGAGCAAGTGGTGAACGGATGTTGCTGGCGGCATGAAGATACGTTAGTGGAGCAGCGCGAACTCGAACAGTGGTTCTTGCGCATTACTAAATATGCGGAGGAGTTGCTACGCGACCTCGACAGACTCGACGGCTGGCCGGAAAAAGTCCGTACCAT
>Ga0185299_10008134_pt1 | contig 10472 bp, 11 predicted proteins | sample PaiPotPPA55metaG_FD_128002 | JGI IMG/M metagenome (GOLD analysis project Ga0185299, IMG submission 128002) | Iron sulfur acid spring bacterial and archeal communities from Banff, Canada, to study Microbial Dark Matter (Phase II) - Paint Pots PPA... ...
TCGCTTTAGCACCGGTAGAGAAAAACCTGGGCGATGCAAATACTCATGTGCCCCGGACTGCGGCTCTTGAGCAACTCCAGGCGTCCAGGAGAGAGCTGATCTCTTCATTAAAAGTCCTGCGCGACAAGCAAGAAATTCTTATGCGCGAGAGCGCGCGCGGTGTCGAGATCGAAATCAACGCGAAGATACTCTTCCGCTCGGGTGAGGCGCATCTGATACAGGATTCAGATGCTGTGCTGAACCAGGTGGCGACTGCGCTCAAAGAACACTCGGCACAGCAAATCCTCGTTGAAGGACACACTGATTCCGTGCCGATCTCGACGACAAAATACGAGTCGAACTGGGAGCTTTCTTCTGCACGGGCCGGCTCGCTCGTACGATTCCTGGTCGATAGAGGTATCGAGCCACACAGACTCGTAGCGATCGGCCACGCGGACAATATTCCCGCTGTCATGGGAGATGACTTACTTGCCCGCGCAGCCAATCGTCGGGTCGTGATCATCGTGCAATACGATTTACCGAGTCCCTCTCAGTAAATCCATGTGGAATACTGTAAGCCCGACGATCACCCTTTCATCCCGGCTTCGACCCTTCCGATCAATCGCTCAACCCAGCTACGGAGTAGCCTGTTCGATGGCACCAGGGGCACCGAATACGCCATGACCCGGTACACGTTGCTACGCGGTATCTTTGAGACTTTATCCGGGTCCAGCCAATCGTCGTTGTTCACAAGAAGCAGTAGCGTCTCCAGCCCGATGAGGATCGGCCATAAACAGGCCAGCCGCAGTCGAACGGAGAACGCAGGAATAGCGAGCGCGTATTCGAGGGCTTCACGGAAGTGATCAAGGGTCCCGTGGACAAGTTCGAACATGAGCGGCCGGGCGCGACGGGAAGCATCCGGTAACAACAGGTCCTGCGGACTCAAGCCGGATCGATCAAGCATTGTGGCGGGAAGGTAGCAGCGCCCTATGCGCAAATCTTTGCCGCAGTCACGCAAAACATTTGTCATCTGCAGCGCTTTTCCGAAACGAATGCCACGGTTCAACATCGTCCTGGGACTGTCCTTAAGCGTTCCCGGCATGTGCGCGTAAGTCATCTTTGTCCAGAATTCCCCAACGCATCCCGCGACCATGTACGTGTATCGATCAAGTTCGTCCGATTCCTGAAGCGCGACAATCTGCCCGGAATATTCGTTGGGAAAAGTACGCAGGTCGAATTCCATGCCCTCCGTGAGCGTAGTGACAATCTCGCGTACAGCCTCCTGATCGGACCCGCTCAGTTGAGACAACACCGTCAGCGCGGGGCCGAGCGACTCAAGCAAATGCTTTTCGTCGGACTGCGTCTGCCGACCCGCCACTTCCACCGCAATACGAGTCAGCGCTCCTTCGTCCGAGACGCCGTTGACCTGACTGCGAAGCGACAAGAGCAGCTCCAGCCGCTGCTCCGGCGGAATCAGCGACGTATCCGCGATCGTGTCCGCCGCGCGTGCCAAGAGGTACCCGAGGCCGATAGGATCGCGCATTCCGGCGGGCAGTATGCGCAGAGTGAGGTAGAAGGAACGTGAAACGCCTTTCAGTAGCGGACCGAGAAGGAAGGCTCGAGCAGGATTACGCATGGATCGGATCGGGTCGTTGTTGGACAAATCAGGCGCCGCCGCATTGTATCCGGCAACGTGCTTCCGGTCTGCTGCGTGTGACAGCTCCTTCCGGCCCAAAGACCCGCCCCGACCGAATATCGGTCGATCGCATCTACCGTGCTGGCGGCTGTTCCTCGGTGGCCTTGGCGCCCATGCTGCGCGGATTGTGTCCGACCTTACGTGCGGCGATCCGGTCGAGCGACGCCTTCAATACTCCAACAATTGAGACCCGCACGTTCGTGAGCGTCTTTCCCGTGCGTCACTTAGTGATAATCGTCGACGATCGCGCCCTCCGACATCCGGAGGCAACGCGGATGATCGTCGAAAACTCACGAAACCACTGCAAGCCATCCCATCGGCCCCATGTTCTGCTCGCTCGGTGGGACGGCTGCGATTTTGCTTGCCGGTGTACTACGGCTTGCGGGGCGAAACGATGCCGGCGCCGCTACGGCTGGTTGCCGGCGAACTGAACACCCCATGAGTGGGTCCGTAGCTAGGACGCGCATTGACGTCTGCCGGAGAACTATTGTTCTTCGCCACGCCGCCCGAAGACGGCGCGTTCAGCGCTTGCGTTTCCAGTAGTTTTTTATTCCGGTCGTTCAGCCCAGCGTTGCCCGTTTCGAGTAAGCAACAGCAGCATATGAAGCCAAGGATAAGGTTCCGTTTGGTCATGAGCGCCTCCTCTTCAAGTACGCGCTGCCACGGGAACTCCAACGTCTCGGTTGAACCGGCGACCTGGCGATTTAACGCTGCCCGTGGCTTGTCCAACGACGCTTGACCCGGAACGAGGGAAACATGATCGAGTAATCAACAACTCGTCCGCGGAATCATCGTCGATTTGATTATCGTGCGCCTTTGTGAACTGCATAACAAGATGGTCCAGGGCTGAGTTCAGCTTATCGCCTGATAGCGAAATCCCGATTCGATGTGTTCTGTTGGCGCACCGCAAAATCGGACGGCACTACACCCTGGAACAGCGCTCGCCTCCTCAAACTGTCTCTGCAATTGATGACCGGCGCGGGAGAGTTAGCTGCCCACCCGTTCGCGATGAGCACCGGCAACCCTTACTCTTCCTGCCCTTTTTTTGTCCATTTCTTACGTGACCATTGACAGCTTTGAATCGTTCGCTAAAATGGCACTCTCAGTTGCATCCCTTGGCCCAGGTGGCGGAATTGGTAGACGCACATGGTTCAGGTCCATGCGCCGCAAGGTGTGGAGGTTCGAGTCCTCTCTTGGGCACCAAGAAGTAGTCTGGAGCAATCCGAAGAAGTCCGAGAAACCCCGTAAAGCCTTGTGCCTGCGGGGTTTTTTGTCTTTTGTCGTCCGATACGTTCCGGGGTGAGCCGATTGCAAATGAGTACATTGAAAGTTCGAGTTAGGAAAATGTACTCATCATGCTCCTCACTGCGCGACAGGCCCAAACAGCCAAACCTCGCCCGAATGCCTACGGGATTGCCGACGGCGGTGGCCTGACCCTGTGGATCACTCCAGATGACCATAGGTATTGGCACTTCCGTTACAGAATGGGCGGAAAACAACCGCGCATCTCGCTCGGCACTTATCCCGCCGTTTCGCTACAGCAATTTCGGGAGCGAGCGGCAGAATGCCGAGCCTTGGTCGCAAATGGCATTGATCCCCGCAAAAAGCGGCGAGACGACAAACATCGCGACGCGCTGGTCCAAATCAACACATTCAAGGCTGCCGCCGAATACTGGTACAAACATAAGGCTGAGGCGGGGCGCGCTGCCGCAACGCTCGCCAAGATTCGCACCTATCTGGACAAGGACATTCTTCCTGAGCTAGGTGACAAGCCGTTACAGCACATCACGTATGCCGACTGCGCCATGCTGCAGGAACGCATCGAAAACCGCGATGCGCACAACGTCGCGAAAAAACCCGGGGCTGGCTCAAACAAATCTTCAGCCAGGCCATTGCGCGCGGGCTTTGCGAAAACCATCCTGCGTCTGAGCTTCGCGCCATTGCAGCAGCGGCGCCGGCGGTCAAGCACCACCCTCACCTGCTCGAACCTGAACTGCCCGAATTTCTGAAGGCCCTGGACCGCTCAACCAGCCGTCTTACTGCTCGCGTCGCAGCATGGATGACACTTTGGACGGCAAGCCGGCCGGGCATGGTGCGTCACGCTGAGTGGGTCGAGATAGATTTCGACAAGGCGTTGTGGACCGTTCCTGCCGTCAAGATGAAGATGCGCAAAGCCCATGTCGTTCCGCTTCCCACACAATTGCTGGCTGCCTTGCGTGAACTGCATCAGTTAACGGGACGTGGCCGATATCTGTTCCCCGGGATTGGCACCAAGCATCCGATCCTGAGCGAAAACACCATCAATCTGGTTTTCTCCAAGATTGGTTACAAGGGTCGACTGGTTGGACATGGCACGCGGCATACCGCCAGCACCCTGCTCCGTGAACACAATCGCAGACGTTTCGTCTTTTCTTCATGCGGGCCGATCATGCTGATCGCGCACCGTTTTCGGTGCGAATCAGAACGCCGCGCGACAACATGCTTTGATATTTGCCGACGTTTTTATTCCGTAGCCGGCATTGCCGGGCCCCGCCGCCAGGCAAGGGCAACGAAGGCTGCGGCGCCGAGCATCAGCGGGGAATAGAGTGTCGCGAAGCGCCAAAGGACCAGCGTTGTCGCCATAGTGTCTTGCGGAACCCAGTTCGCAAATGCTGCCGCAAGCGCCAGGTCGCCGGCAGCCCCGCCGGCGGGTATGCCTGTCCAAAGCGCCGCATGCAGCACCACAGCCTGCACCGCCAAAACGAACCCGAGCGGCAACCGGTAGCCGAGTTCGAGCAGGATGAACCACAGAACGCCATAGCGAGGCAGCCATTGCAGCGTGGTGAACAGCAGTAATCCGGCAAACCGATGGAGCGGCCCCGTCATGAGCAGCCCGAATTGCTGGCGCACGCTCTGGCGAAACTTGTCCCACCGGGCCCGCTGCGTCCCGAGCCATTGAATCCGGCCGCACGCGGCATCCAGCGCGCTCGCGACTTGCCGGCGGCATGCGCATAGCGTGCCTATCAGGATCGCGGCACCTGCCAACATCCCGACGACCATGGATACGTTTGCCCTCGGAACAACCTGAGCTAGCGGACCGATGGCGAACGCAATCGCGATCGGCACCGCCACCGTCAGGAACGCGAGGTCGAGCGCTTGGTCCGCGCCGACGACCGTCGTAGCAGTCGCCCACGACGCTCCAGCGCGCTGCAGCAACCCAATATTGACCCCATAACCGGCTGCACCCAGAGGCGAGACGAGAAAGGCAGAGTCAGTCACCAGGGCGATTCCATACGTGCGCATGAAAGGTAGACCAAAGCCCAGGGCCGTTTGCATCAACTGCTGCTTGCCGGCCTTACCCAGCGCGCTCACAGCGGCGCTCGCGGCCAACGCCAGAAACATATGCATCGAGACGGTCCGCAGGCCGACAAACGACTCGTGCGAGCCCAGTATGAAAGGCGCGCCCACGGCCAGTCCGACGCCAAGCAAAGCCAGCATCGTCGCTGCGTTACGTTTGCGAGGCCCGCTCAAAAGGGCCGCCTCAGAACTTGCCGAGGAGCAGCGGAGCTAATTGTCCGCACGTTGACTGACGCCGACGGAGCAGTCGCGTCATCCGTCACCATCTGACGTTTGAGTGGCCGAAGAATATGCATGTGCATTCTGTAAAAATCCAGCGCGAACCAGATTCCTTCACGTAAGTAGTGCAACGCTGACGCAAGCGCTCGTAGAAACGCATCCTCGGTGTATGTGCGATCCATACACTTCGTGCTGTTTTCGCCTCCAAAACACCTCGGCGCGTTCCTACAAGCGCTTGCAACAACCGTCTACGAAAAGAAGGCGAACGGTAAGATTGCTGCGAGATAGACAGCTACTCCGACCGTAGGAAAGCCTAGGCTAATTGCCAACAATGCCAGAATGCTCGCGGTTACTGCAAGTCCGAAGCACCAGCGGCGCCGAATTCGACGGCCAACGATTACACCTCTGTACCCACCTGTTGCGCCCACACTTTCTGCTGCATTCTCGTATTGACGAAATCTCAACCGAAGCATGTTGAACCTCACTCTTTGACCATTAGATTCTGTCAGCAACCGTATAAAGAATTTCTAAAAGCAGAGGGGGCGCGACCAGCCGCCCCCGACCCACTACGGCCCTTCAACTGTGCGAACTAAACGACTCCCTTGGAGGTACAACGGCCTTTCCCGCAGCATTCACGTCGATCATGGCGGCGCCGCTGGCGCAAACGTTGGAACCTAAATTCGCGCACCACCCTCGCGGGACGTTAGTGTGCCCTCAGTCCGCATACCGTAAGCATAGTGGCTTTCGAGGGAGGCTCGACTCTTGCCCAATCCCGAAAAGCCGAACGTCATCGTGCCCAGAATCCCCTAAGGCAGGTTCGAGCAACCGCGCATTGTTCGGCTGGAATGCGCAACTGGTCGCCCACGAGCGGCAATATCGCCAGTCGGCACAATTGCCGCCTACTTCGCGCCTACGACCATTGGGCTACCCGGCCAAAACAAATCTCATTTGGGTACGGTCATACTCCACAGGATGGGCCGAGTCTTCCGGCGAATCGGCGTTCTCAGCGAAAGTCTCTACCATTTGAACGGCCGCATTCGCGGAGTCAGCGACCGCCCGCACAATGCAGTCGAACGGCTCAAACTGGGCCGGGAACCGTCTCATGCGATTGGCATGACTAGCCAATGCCTTGCGCGGCTCCGAACGGCAGCACGCCACCCTTCTCCGGCCGTTGGAGCTAGCGCGACGTGAACGGCGGCTTCTGAGTCCGGCGGTCACTCGTGACTCGTGCTGCCCGTCAAGTCATCGGCCATATGGCCGGTCGGGCTTCGTTATAGCTGTCGTTCGGCAACGTTTGTTTTTTGCACCGTGAGCTGGTGCTGTGGACCCGAAGTTGCCTCTTGTCGGTACAGGACTAGACGTTCGAACAAGCGACCTCACTAGTCTTCGGATATAGCAGATCAACGTCGCCGTGCTCCGCCTGGTTCAGTGCTCGCAAAAAGCTTGAACTCCACCAGCGGATATCGAATTTGCGAATTCGACTCAGGAGCGCTTCATGCCGATTGATCCGCTCATCGAGCGGCATCCTCAGCGCGCGCTGGATCGCCTGCGCGGTTCCCTGCGTGTCGTACGGATTGACCAACAGGGCTTCTTTCAGTTGTTCCGCGGCTCCGGCAAACCGCGAAAGCACCAACATTCCGGGGTCGGCGCGGTCCTGGGCAGCGATAAACTCCTTGGCAACCAAGTTCATGCCGTCGCGCAACGGTGTGACTAGTGCCACGTGACTTGCGCGGTACAGGCCCGGCAAACGCTTTCGAGCGACGTTGCGGTGGATGTAACGTACGGGCATCCAGTCCAGTTCGCCGTAGTCGCCGTTGATCTCGCCGCACAGACTGTCCATTTGACGGCGCAACTCGTCATAGGCGCCGACGTCTTCGCGGCTGGGTGCCGCAATCTGGATGAGTGTCGCGCTATTGCGGTTTTCCGGGTAGCGCGCGAGCAATTCCCGGAAAGCGTGAATGCGTTGCGGCAGCCCCTTCGAATAGTCGAGCCGGTCGACGCCCAGCAGCAAGCGGCGGCGCGAGTATTCCTCGCGCATCCCCGCAAACATCTGGCGTCCTTCGTTCGCCTCAGCGAGGCGAGCGAAATCGTCGACGTCGATGCCGATCGGGTAGGCGCCCACCTGCAGCGTTCGGTTGAACGCCCGCAGACGGTTGCGCCCCAGCTTCTTCGCCCCCGCTTCGGATTCGACGTAGTGGGAAAAATGCGCCATGTCAGTCTCGCTCTGAAAACCGACCAGGTCATAGGCGAACAGGGAGCGCGTCAACCATTCGTGCTCGGGAATCGCCGCCATGATCAACGGAGGCGGCATCGGAATATGCAGAAAGAAGCCGATGCGATTGCCGCACCCCATGCCACGCAACTCAGCAGCAAGCGGGATCAGGTGGTAGTCGTGCACCCAGATCACATCGTCCGGCTTCAAGAGCGCCATCAGCTTGCGTGCGAACAACTGATTAACTCGCCGGTAACCGGCCGCGAACCGCGTGTCGAAGGTCGCCAGGTCCAGCCGATAATGAAACACCGGCCACAAGACAGCGTTGGCGTAACCGAGGTAGTAGGTTTCGTGATCTTCTCGGCTCAGATCGAGTGTGGCCAGCGTCACGTTGCCGACCGTTTGCACCTGCGGTTCGCTCGTGCGAGGGGTTCCACCGTCCCCTTCTTCCGCGAATTTGCCGCTCCAGCCAAACCAGAGGCCTCCGGTCTGCTGCAAGCTTTCTCTTACTGCGACGGCGAGTCCGCCGGCAGCAGCGTTGCGGGGATCAGCAGTACGATTTGAAACAACGACAAGGCGGCTCATGTATCAACGCAATCCGGCAGTAAGTTCGCGAACAGATTGCGCGCTTGTCGAAGTGAGCCTTCATGCGCTCCTTGATTAACGCCGGTCTGATGCCGCACGTCATACGACCAGATGCCTGAATACATGATCAGTGCGCGTTTATTGTGACGCGGCATCGATCGATCGGCCCGATCATCGCTCGGGGCAGCGTTAAGATCAGTGTATTCATCGTGGAATCGAGATCCTCGGGCGCGATGCCAAAATGCACGTTGGCCATGTCGCGGACCACCTTCGTACCCGTCAAATAAGCGCCGACGGGAGAATTGAATAGTGCCCTGAGTTGCGTGCGCGATTTGTCTTCCGACTCGCGCGGCACGGTGACCTGCAGCAGTACGCGCCGCGGCGGAAGTGGGATGGTGGTGTCGCGTGGGATCGACTGGGTATGACGCGGGATCGCGTCATGGACATCGAGTAGGTGTGCGAAGGCCATGCCATGCGGGCGTAGCCGCCCTCGTTGTTCAAGAGGTTCAGGATAGGCCCCTCGATATAAATCTCACGCAAAAATACGGCCGTCAGCGGGAAAAAAATCGTAGCGATCGGGCCGCGTACGGTGCGCTGCGCACGCTCCGCCACTTGACGCCAGAAGCGAACGGCCGCTACGGCCGCCGACGACGGATCGAGTCTGTACCTGAATGTCCGGTACCTGCTGCGTAGCCGGCGTTCAAATGTCCGCACGAAAGTGCGAGTCAACGGCCGCAAATGGCCCGACGGCTGCCTGTGGGCGCTGGCGCCGCAAAGCTGCCCTTCACCGAAATGCGCGGCTTACCCGACGGCCACTTTGAGACGTTCACTTAGGCCCCTTCAATGGCCGCTCCGGGGCCTACTTGCCGCTCGCGCCGATCCGGGTGGCCCTCAAATGTCTGCCTCGGTATGTTGGGAATCGTGGCTTTCGACCGGAAGCACAAATAATCTCGCTCATTGAGTCGACATACGACGACGCGGAGGCAAGCGCGCCGCGCCGCTACTTCAGCGGCGCGGCAACAATAACCCCAGCACTCAGTTGTTAGCCGGTCTTCGTGGCATGCACCCAGTTTACCGGCGTCTTTATCGATATTCAGAGCCGCCGTGCGACCTCCGATACAAAGACGCTGTCGGTCATTGCAAGCTTCACTCCCTCGTCACGAATTTCCTTCGTCTAGACGGCCTTCGGGATTCGATTCATGTATGCCTCCATTCCTGAATCCGCGGAACGTCAGCATCCACTTTTCCGGCTGGTCTCACAAAAAAAGACGAAATACCGCCGTAGCGACCATCACAGAGGCAACCCGGCATACAACTGGACGAGCCTCCTGGTTAGGCTTGGACGCTCCGCCTAGCGATTATGGTGTCAAACTTCAGCGTGCCAGTGCCATGCGCCTGCATGGACACTAGCTCATATCCGTGCCCTGTCATCAGTGCCATCAACTCTTTCGGTGTACGTTCGGCAAAACGAAGGGTCGTTTCCCGCTTCAGATCAGAGGCGCAGTTGCGCATCGTGACGTGGGCCTTGTGGTGACCGTCCTGGCCGAACTCCCAGGTATATCGGCAGTGGTACGCGACGCCATCGTGCGTATTCGCGTAGTCGTGATCTTTCGGGCCGCTAACGACGCTCGTCCAGTCACGCACGTTGAACAACAGATGTCCACCCGGCCGCAGTACATGGCTGATCCCGGCAAGGCATTCCCGGAAATAGGTATCGTAATCGAGGACTGAATCCGGATAGCTGTAGATGGCGTAATTGATCAATACACAATCGAACTTGGCCGACCACGACTCGATATGCTTCAAATCGGCAAACGCGCTTTGCCGGTAGGCCTCTGCAGGAATTCCGGCCCTGACACCGTTGGCCCTGGCGCTGCTCAACATGCTTTCGCTGTAGTCTGCGCCAAACACGCGATATCGCTTGCCGCTTTGCTTCGCCGGCAAACCGCGATGCAGGGCCACCATATGAAAGCCCATTCCACACCCAGCGTCCAAAATGGAAGCTTGATCGGGCAACGTGTTGACGATCCAATCGGACATCACGGGATCGTGAATGTCCTTTGCCGAAACTTCTTCCGGCGAGACCATCGACAGGTACAGATCATTGATGTCGCGGTAAGCATCATCTTTCATGTCAATTCCGATTTTTCCAAGAAGCGGTTGCGAATTACTCGTACGGTAGTGCCATGGGCAAGGCGCGTCGGGTCGTGAAGCACTCGATTGCCTTGTTCCATTCCTTCAGACGCCCACGATTCGCTATGAACGATATGCTCATTTCCAGTAGGCCTGTTTGTCGCTCGTTGCTCATTGATTCGCTGTAACTGGCTAGATCCGCTTCTCAACTGATATCGTCACAGCCACGCCTCACCGGAAACGGCGGCGGGATATGCGCAACGCCCCATGCCGTGAGCAGCGCGTCAAATGATGGCGCGGCAACGTCCTTAC
>Ga0185299_10008137_pt1 | contig 10470 bp, 9 predicted proteins | sample PaiPotPPA55metaG_FD_128002 | JGI IMG/M metagenome (GOLD analysis project Ga0185299, IMG submission 128002) | Iron sulfur acid spring bacterial and archeal communities from Banff, Canada, to study Microbial Dark Matter (Phase II) - Paint Pots PPA... ...
ACGGATCTGCTCGTCGTTCAGTCCCGCCACGATCAGCAGCACTGCGTCCGCGCCGTACGCGGCTGATTGCGCGATCTGATACGGCGTGCTCAGGAAATCTTTGCGCAGCAGCGGGCGCGTGCTGTTTTTGCGGGCAACGTCTAGGTAGGACAGCTCTCCCAGAAAGTGATCCGATTCGGTCAGCACGCTGATGCAATCGACACCGGCGCTATCATAGACGTGCGCGATCGAGGCGGGATCGAAGTTGCGTGCTATGAGTCCCGCCGACGGAGAAGCGCGTTTGATCTCGCCCACGATGGCCGGCCCGCGAGAGCTGCGCAGCGCGTTCAGAAACGGACGGCGGCCGCGTCTGCTCGCGAACGCATGCGCCCGCACGACATCGTACGGCTCTCGTGCTTCTTCGCGGGCGGCAACCAGCGCTTTCGCATCATAGATGCGATGCAAAATGTCAACCATGTGAAAACCGCTTTGCGCGCTCGAAGACAGCGGCCGCACCGCCTCCATGCAACAGCGTGCGAGCCAGTTCGAGACCCTCCTTCAGATCGGGCGTTCTTCCGCAAACAGTAAGAGCGAGCGCGGCATTGAGCGCTACGACGTCGGATCGCGGCGATCGCTCACCGGCGAGAATGCGTTCGAAAGCGTCACGGCAAGCCTGCACCGAACCGCCGCGGATCGATTCCAGCGGCGCGCGTATTCCGTACTCTTGCGGATTGAGGGTCCAGCGTTTAGTGTCGCCCTCGTTGAACGCGTACACGGTCGTCGGCCCTTCGCCGTCAACCTCGTCGATACCGCTGGCGGCATGCACGACCGCGCCTGCCCGCACGCCGAGGCCGCGCAGTACGTCGCCCATCAGTTCCAAGTGCTCCTCGCGCGCCACGCCGACGACCTGATGCGTCGCTCGGGCTGGATTGGTTAGCGGTCCCAGCACGTTGAAGACCGTACGAACTCCCAGCTCGCGCCGGACGGGGGCGACGGTTTTCATCGCGGGGTGATACCTCGGCGCGAACATGAACGTGAATCCCGCCTCGCGCAGCATCTGCGCGGCGCGATCCGGATCTACGTCGATCAGCATGCCTTGCGCTTCAAGCACGTCGGCGCTTCCGCAGGCGCTGGAAGCAGCGCGGTTGCCATGCTTGGCGACCGGAACGCCGGAGGCCGCCACCGTGAGCGCCGCCATCGTTGAGATGTTGATGGTATTTGCATTATCGCCGCCGGTGCCGACCACGTCCACAACGAGCGGCAGGTCATGCTCGACGTGCAGACTGCGTTCGCGCATAGCGCGTGCTGCGCCCAGAACTTCATCGAGCGCTTCGCCTTTCGAGGCGAGCGCTGCGAGCAATCCCGCAGCCTGAACAGCCGTAAATGAACCGTCCATGATCTCGCCGATCATGGACGCCGCTTCGTCTTGCGAAAGATCCTCGCGCGCTATCAGGCGACGAAGAAGAGGGGCGTACTCCATTCGAAGTACGCCCTATCTAGAATTATTTGACGAGTTCAAGAATCGACAATTCCGCCGCGTCACCGGGGCGGACGCGGGACTTCGTGATTCGCGTGTATCCGCCGCTGCGTTCCTTGAGCGCCGGCGCGATTTGCTCCACGAGTTTCTTCACGACGGCCGGTTCGGTGATGTATTCGGCGATAAGCCGGCGCGAGTGCAAATCGCCACGGCCGGCTGTGGTGATGAGCCGCTCGACGACCTTACTGACTTCCTTGGCTTTCGTCGAGGTCGTTTCGATCTTCTCGTGCTTGAAGAACGACGTCGCTAGGTTGCGCAGCAGGGCCTTGCGGTGCCCGTCCGTACGGGAGAGTCGTTTGTATGCGATTTGATGCGGCATTGTTGCGCTTCCTTAACGTTAGGACTGACGGAGCGAGAGGCCCCGCTCTTCCAGCACTTGTTTGATCTCGTCCAGCGACTTCTTGCCGAAGTTGCGCATTTTGATGATCTCGTCTTCCGTCATGTCGAGCAGTTCCGAGACTTTCGAGATGCCGGCACGCTTTAGGCAGTTGAACGAACGCACCGAGAGGTTGAGCGTTTCGACGGGGATGTCCCATTCGCTCGCCGGCGCTTGCGGCAGCGGTTTCTCTTCGTTGGTGAAGTTGACGAAGAGATCCAACTGGTCTTGAACGATCTGCGCCGAAGTCGAAAGCGCTTCGTCGGGTGTGACCGAACCATTGGTTTCGATCTCGATCGTCAGGCGATCGAAATCCACATTCTGACCGACGCGCGTGTCGTCGACCGAGAAGTTCACCTTGCGAATCGGCGAGAAGATTGAATCGAGCGGGATCAGCCCAATCATGTGCTCGACGTTGCGTTGGCGATCGGCAGTCACATAGCCGCGGCCCGTCTCCACACCGATCTCCATCGAGAGCTTCGCGCTCTTCGAAGAAAGCGTTGCGATGTGATAGTTCGGGTTGAGGATTTCGACGTCGGCATCCGGTGTGATGTCGGCGGCGGTCACGTCCTTCTCGCCGCTCGCGCTCAGCGTAAGTACCTTCGGTTCGTCGGTGTTGAGTTTCACCGGCAGGCCCTTGAGGTTGAGCATGAGCGCGATCGTGTCTTCCACGATGCCGGGAATTGTCGAGAACTCGTGCAGCACGCCGTCAATCTTCATATAGGTAACGGCAGCGCCCGGAATCGTGCTCAGGAGAATGCGCCGAAGTGCGTTCCCGAGCGTGATGCCGAAGCCGCGCTCGAGCGGTTCGATAACGAATTTAGCATAGTTGTCGCGACGCTCGCGGACTTCGATGCCGGCGCCTTGAGGCGCATCCAATACGGTCATTGTTGTTTAACTGGATCCTTTTTAGCCGTTTACGTTATCCGTTGTGCTTGTCACAACGATCCTACGCCTAACGGCAGCGGTTGGTGCGTGAGTCATGCTTCGAGGAGTTCGGCACGACACCGGAGTTTTTGATTATCGCGAGTAGTACTCGACGATGAGCTGTTCGTCGACCGGCGTGTCGATCTGCTCGCGGCTGGGCAGTTGCAGCACACGCGCCGATTGCTCGGACTCATTGTACTCTAACCACTCGGGTGCGCGGCGGTTCTTCGCCACTTCGAAGTTGGCTTCGAACACCGGGGATTTCTTGCTGCGCTCGCCGACCGTGATGACGTCGCCGGCCTTGAGGATATAGGACGGGATGTTTACGAGCTTTCCGTTGATGCGGAAGTGGCGATGCGTAACGAGCTGTCGCGCCTGCGCGCGGCTATTGGCCAGGTTCAACCGATAGACGACGTTGTCAAAACGGCGCTCGAGCAGCTGCAGGAACGTGCGTCCCGTCTGACCCGGAACGCGCGCCGCCTCGCGAAAATAATTCTCGAACTGCGTTTCGTGAACGCCGTAGTAGCGCCGCATCTTCTGCTTCTCGCGCAGCTGCCGGCCGTATTCCGACACCTTCTGACGCTGCTTACCTTGCGTCTTTTGGCCGGGCGCCGTACCGCGACGTTCAACCGCGCACTTTTTGCTTAGGCAGCGATCGCCTTTGAGAAACAGTTTAATTTTCTCGCCGGTCTTGCTCGCCGCGGTTTCGCGACGGCACAAACGGCAAACGGGTGCTGTATATCGTGACATTACTCTCTCTTAAACCTTAGACGCGGCGCCGCTTGGGCGGGCGGCATCCGTTGTGCGGAATAGGCGTGACATCTTTGATGAGGGTGATTTCCAAGCCGGCGGCTTGCAATGAACGAATCGCGGCTTCGCGCCCGGCGCCCGGTCCTTTGACGAGCACTTCGGTCGACTTCATGCCGTGCTCCATCGCTTTGCGCGCGACCGTTTCAGCGGCCATCTGAGCAGCGAACGGTGTCGACTTCTTCGAACCTTTGAAGCCGAGGTTGCCCGCGGACGCCCAGGCGATGACGTTGCCCAGATTGTCGGACATCGTCACGACGGTATTGTTGAACGACGCGTGAATATGCGCGACGCCCGACTGAACGTTCTTGAACTCACGCTTCTTGCGCGACTTCGCTTGCTTCTTAGCTGCCAAAATAAGCCTCGGTTGTTTTTCCTGTCCACTCAACGAGAGCGGTGTCGTCGCCTCGACTACACGGTGCCGTGGGCACTCGAGCGTTCTAATACGCGGCGCCCGCGGCGAGCGGGCCCGGCTCCGGCCGTGCGGCTAAAGCACCCCGAAGTACGCCAAGAGAGAGTTCCGGCGCAAGGGCTTATTCTACTAGACGCGACCCTAAGGGTCAAGCGGCGTTGTCACCCTGAGGCATCGAAGGGCGCGACCCTAAGGGTCAAGCGGATTTGGGGGCAGGACCGCCTTGCTTGCCGGTGCTCAGGCATCGAGGACGCTCCCGCGTGTCTCAGGTGCCCACACCAAGGCAAGCAGGAGCCCTGCAGCGGAGATGCCGGCGCAGGCCCACATAACCGGTACCACGCCCCAGCGTCCCAACGCGAGCGGCAGCGCAAACGTGCCTAGGAATGCACCGACCCGTGAAACCGCCGCAGCGAATCCGGTGGCTCCCGCGCGGACGGCCGTCGGAAACAATTCGGATGGATACACCAGCTCGAGCCCGGCTGCGGCTCCGATGGCCACGGCATACAGGACGAATGCCGGCACGACGACCGCCGGCCGTCCGATCGTAACAGCCGCGAACGCGAGCACGCTCAACGCGAATCCGGCGATGCAAAGGTTGCGCCGTCCCCAGCTTTCGATTAACGGCAACGCGATGACGGAGCCGGCCAAAAACGCCGCCGTGATCGCGATCGAACCTAGGAGCGAAGCGCTTCCGATATGCAGCGCCTGCAAGACCACCGGAGCAAACGTGTAGATCGCAAATAGCGGTACGACTTGCAGGAGCCACATCATCGACACGAACGCGAGTCTGCCGGATAGGGGCGGTTTGAAGATGGAGGTCCAAGGAAGATGCGGCTGTACTGCTAGGGGTTTTTCTTCCGGTCCCTCGCCGAAGATCTTCACGAGCGTCGTGCGCGCCTGTTCGAAATGCCCGCGTGCAAAAAGCCATCGCGCCGACTCAGGCGCCGAGCTTCGCAAAGCTAGGCCGATTGCTGCAGGAACGGCAGAGCTTGCCAATATCCAACGCCAGCTTTGCGGCGCGCTCAGCAGCGCATACCCAACAATATATGCGACCGATGCGCCCACGAACCAAGCGACTTGCATGCTGTTGAGAGCCGCGCCCCGTAGACGTGCGGGCATGTATTCGGCGATGAGCGCGCCGGCGATCGGATAATCCGCTCCGATCGCTACGCCGAGGATAAAGCGCAGGGCGAGAATCTCGCCCGCATTCGCAGCAAAGCCCTGCAAGAGCGACGCAACGACGAACACTGCGAGGTCCACGATCATCATGATGCGCCGCCCGAGCCGGTCGGTCAGCGCGCCGAACACAAGCGCGCCGACGAGGATACCGAGCAGCGTCGCTGCGCCGATAAAACCCGTCATTGCATCCGAGAGATGAAAAGCCGGTCTCAGACTAATGAGCGCGACACCGACGCTGCTCAAGATGTAGCCGTCGCAGAACAGCCCCGCGTTTGCATAAACCAGCAGGCGAGTATGAAACGACCCTAACTGCGCACGGTCAATGACCTGCAGCGTGCGTTTCCTCGTACTTCATGTGCTCGCGCAAGGTCGCCAGCGTCATCGTTCCGCTTCCGATGAGCCATCGATGGAATTGCCGGATGTCGTAATGCCTGCCGAGCCGGGCTTTGGCTTCATCGCGTAATTGCAGCAACGTCAACTCGCCCAGTTTATAGCCGAGTGCCTGCGCCGGAAGGTCGGTTGAATAGCGCAACGTCTCGGTGCCGATCTGATTGTCCGCAAGAATCGTGTTCTCGCGCATGAATCGCTCAGCCCGTTCGCGGGTCCATCCCATAGAGTTCATTCCGGTGTCGACGACCAGGCGGCTCGACACCATCATGTCTTGCATCAAACGTCCAACGCGGTCGTAGGGATCGCTATACATCCCCATGTCGAAGCCGAGCTGCGAGGCGTACTCCGCGTACCCTTCGACGAATCCGGTTATGCCGAAGTCGTACCTTCGTACCGGGGGCAGCGTGGTATTTTCGAGCTGCAGCGCTATTTGAAAGTGGTGGCCCGGAATGAGCTCGTGCATGATGAGCGCGCCGCTTTGCGGCAGCCATGTCGTCTTTGGATGCGCTGCATTATAAAGATACACGCCGCGCGGCTTAGCGGGCGTGGGCTGATCGTAATAGCCGAACGTCTGCGAGCCGGCAAGGTTTGCGGGGAGTGGTGCGACACCATATGGCGCCTTGGGAAGGCTATCGTAGTAGGCCGGGACCTTCATCGCGACGCGGTTCACAAACGATTGCAGTCGATCGCCAATCTGCGCGCCTGTCTCCGCAAAAAACCGCCGATTCGTTTTGAGATACGTGTGGAACTCGGCAAGATTGCCTTTGAAACCAAACCCGCGGCGCACGTCATCGAGTTCGGAGTTGATCCGCGCGACCTCGCGCAGCCCAATCGCGTGAATCTGCTGCGGCGTGAGATCCAAAGTAGTATTTCGCTCGACCATGTAAGCGTAATAAGCCCGGCCACCTGGATATTGCGATTGCCCCACGCCGCTAGGCGCACTCTGGCGGTAAGGTCCGTTCAAATACGCAATGAGTGCTGCAAACGATGGGATCACCTCGCGCTGCAACTCGTTGCGAATTGAAGCTTGCAGCGAATTCGCGGCGGCCGGCGCGAGTTGTGAGAGACGTTTCGGCTCGACCGTATACGGACTGGATTCAAGCGGACCCGCATACCCCTTTAGAGCTCCAACTGCTGCGTCGGTTTCGACATCGGGCAAGATGATATGCCGCGCATGTTGGCCGGCCGCGAACGTTTGAAGGGAACGCGTCCAGCCCGCCAGGTCGTGCAGCAGGCTGAGATATCTTCTGCCGTCAGCCGGCGAACTGAAGTGGAACGAGGTAAAGACGGGAAGCATGTACGCGTATTGCTGGCGATACGGCGTGATTTGCTGCTCGTACCAAAAGTACGTGCGATCGCCAACGAGGCCTTGAGCGTCGTATTGCAGCGCGCGGTACGTTAGCCACCGATCGTGATCCAATCGCGAGCTGTCGATCCCAGCGAGATCGCGTAAGACGCGGGCCCCGAAACGTCCGTCCTCCTGCGCTGCCGCAAACGTCGGTGCGCGCAGCGTTTGAATGGCCATGCCCAGCTGCATCTGTAAGCCGTAGCTCGTTCCAACTTCATAGCTCCAATACCGGTTTGCGATCGTGTCCAGGCGTGCCGCATCGCCGGCAGCAGTTCCGCGGCCCGGCAGAGCCACGAAGGCGATCAGCACCAGGAGCAGTGCGCGATACTTGATCATTCGAACACCTCACCCTTTTAAAAAGCGCGTGGCGGAAAAGAAGTCAATGTCGAACGGGATTCTTTCACCGGCGATAAGGTCCGCTACCATCTCGCCGACAACGGGCACGAACTTGAACCCGTGGCCTGAAAAGCCGCCGGCAACCATGACACGCGGTTCCCTCGGGTGGGAAGAGATCACAAAATGGCGGTCCGGTGTGAGAGCGTACATACACGCTTTGCCGCCTACATAATCAATAGCGGCACCCGGCAATACGCTATCAAGAGCGGCACGAACCGGTTCGATGTCCGTATCGTGAACTTCGCGATCCAGCGCGTTCGCATGCGTAACCTGCCCGCTGCCGTGGAACGCGGCCTTCACGCCCTGGCCGTGGTTCGGAAACCCGTAGAGCGGATGCGCGAACCCTTCCCGCTCGATCAGAAACGCTGGGCATTGGCCTTCCGAGAATTGCCTGCCCGAGGGCACAAACCAGTGTTGCACGTTGCGTTCTATTTCAAGCGGGATGCCGAGTCCCATCGACTCCAGCCAAGGACCTGCACAAACGACAACGTGCGAGGCCTTTTCCAGTACGCGATCGAGGTCCACTGCTCGGCCGTAGTTCATCTGTGCACCGGCATCGAGCGCTAGACCAAGATGAGCTTGGATTGCCGCCTCGGGCACGACGTACCCCCCATCCGCTTCGTATACTGCATACTCATCCTCGCGGATGCAAAACATCGGGAAGCGCCCCCGCCCTTGCGAGGCATTCAGATACTCTACCGGAAGCACGTACTCCGATGCGCTTTGCATCGCGCCACGCAGCACCGCGCTATCCTCGCCGCCAATCATCAGAAGGCCGGTAACGTGCAACAGTTCAGTGTTTGAAGCGCGTTCCAGTTCACGCCACGCATCGTAGGCGCGCAGCAGCAGCGGCACGTAGGACGGATGCTCGTAATACGCTTTGCGGATCATGCGCGATTGGCCGCTCGAAGCCCCAAGGTTGTGTCCGGGCGTGAACTGCTCGTAGCCAATACTGCGCATGCCGCGACGCGCGCAGTGCGCGAGCACCGCGCTTCCCATGCCGCCAAGCCCGATAACGGCTACATCATATAAAGGCACGCCCATTCGTTGAACAGGCGCTTCGGCCGAGCCTCCGCGCCCCCCATCGAAGATGGGGCCCCCGGGGACCCGAAAAGGAATAGAAAAGGCCCCGTTACGACGGGGCCTTTTCATTGTCCTAAGCGCTAAGTGTCTAGTCTTAGAAGTGTAGACCTAAGCCGACGTACGGACCGTTGTGCGTGAAGTCCGCCGGAGCGTTCAACTTGTTGCGGCCCTGATCGCCCAACCAACCGAAGTCGAGGAAGACGCCTGCAGGGGTCCCGAAGTTAATGGCTCCGCCGATCTGGTACTTGAAGATGCGGTATGACAGATCGTACGGTCCCGTCGGACATACGCCGGTGTCGCACGTACCTTTGACGTTCGGATAGTAATACGCGCTTCCGTAGACCGAGAAGGTGTGGTCGAGATCCGGGAGTTTCTCCAGACCGAAACCAACGCCGTTCTGTTTCGGGTAGCCGTAGTTCGTCGTGCGGTACATGTAGCCGACGCCGATGTAGATGCGCGGATCGGCAACTTTCAAGCCGAGACGCCCGTCAACGTCGGTGTCCTTCGCGGTGAACGCCGTGACAAACGTTTGTCCCAGATTGCCGATTATCGTCACCATACACTGCGGATCGGCTGTCGATGCGCAGTTGTGCGGGTATTGATACTGGCGGAAGTCGCCCGCAATCATCCACGGCAGGCTGAATAAGTTGAATTCAACCGCGCCGCGAATCGCGTACGAACCGCTCTTCCCGGTGTTGCCCGGGCTGAACTCGTTGTACACTTTCGGGCTGATGATGTAATCACCGGCGATAAAGTGGTCTTGATACGGCACTGCTGCCGGTGTCGGTGCGGTGGTGGGTGACGGTGCAACCGGCGCCGGTGTCGTCGGCGGCGGCGGCGGTGTCGGCGTTACGTAACGAACGACGACGACGCGGCGATCGGGCACCCATTGCACGTACGCGCCCATCCCTTCAGAGATGACGCGGACCGGCACGAGAATCTGACCTTGGTACATCATCGGCGGCACGTCCAGAGGACGCGTCTCGCCGTTGATGGTCACTTCCGGTTTGCCGAGCGTTACTTTAACATCGTTTCCCGGTTTGGTAACGTCCACGGTCTTCGTTCCAGGGTCGTATGAAACCGTCGCGCCCATCTGCTCGAACATCGAGCGGAGCGGCACGAGAATCGTTCCACCACGTACGAGTGCAGCAAGGACGCGTCCCTGTTTGAGAACGTCCGGCTTCGAATAGACGTGGTGGTCGTTGAATAGGATCGGAATCTCGCCTGACGGCGGTGAGCCGAATTGCATCGGCGGCGCGTTCGTCGTAGTGGCGGGAGTCGTTGTGGTCGGCGCCGCCGGTGCCGGCGAGGTCGCCGGTGTAGCTGCCGGTGACGCCATGGGCGTTGCCGACGCTGCGGGCGACGCGCTCGGCGTGGCCTGCGCGATCACGTTATGTCCAATGTTTCCCGGTGATGCGTGGCCCGACGGAGCGGCGACCGCAGTGAGCCCCAAACTCGCCACGAGGAGCGAGGTGAGTACTCCGGTGCTCAGTCGATTCAATATAGCCTCCCTAACTTGGTTGTTGAGGTGAAGATCAAGCAGCCTTGGCTTGCCCACCTATACAAAGATAGGCTCGATCCCCATTCTCCCTAACGTGGGAGGGCGAACTTAAGGTTCCCCCTACCCGAGGGCTTTAGGCAGTATTCCCAGCTCGCACCTTCTCAACCGATGCCGAGGAAGCAGGCAAGCGCCAGATCCAGGCGATTCCCGCGCCCACTTCAATCGCCGCAATGACAAAGGCAATGCGCGGACCTGAACTGCTTTGCAGTGAATGCATCGACGACAAAACCGCGGTTGCGATAAGCGGAGCGACAATCTGCGGAACGAGCAAGGCAAGGTTCCATGCGCCCATCGCGGTTGCGAGGGCGTGCCGTGGAAGAAAACGACATCCCAGTGCCCAGTCTGCAGTGAGAAACACTCCCCATGCAACGCCTGCAATCAGCGCGCTCGCAAGAACGGTGGTCAGGACATGCGAGAGCAGAAATGCAACTAGCGCGACGATGAACCCGGTGCCGCCGAAAGTTGCGATTGCGCG
>Ga0185299_10008140_pt1 | contig 10469 bp, 8 predicted proteins | sample PaiPotPPA55metaG_FD_128002 | JGI IMG/M metagenome (GOLD analysis project Ga0185299, IMG submission 128002) | Iron sulfur acid spring bacterial and archeal communities from Banff, Canada, to study Microbial Dark Matter (Phase II) - Paint Pots PPA... ...
TAGTTACTACACGCCGTTCGATCCCAAAGAAGTAAACGACAAGAAGCACGCCTGGGTGGAGCGTATTGGCGACGAATGCCGCGCCAATGACATCCCATTCTTTCTGGAATTTGTGGGGTACGAAGAAGGCGCAGACGAGAAGGGTCTGGACTACGCCAAGAAGAAGCCGCAGATCGTCACCGAAAGCATGCGCGAGTTCAGCAAAGAGCGCTACGGCGTCGATGTGCTGAAGGTGGAAGTACCGGTGAACATGAAGTTCGTCGAAGGCGTGCAGTGTTTCGGCGGGCAGAAGGCATATACCAAGAAGGAAGCGATTGACTTCTTCCACAAGGCGGCGAACGTGGCCACCAAGCCGTTCATCTATCTATCGGCGGGTGTGAGCAACGCCGAGTTCAGCGAGACGCTCGAGTTGGCCGGAGAATCCGGAGTGAAGTTCAATGGCGTGCTGTGCGGACGCGCCACCTGGAAGGACGGCATCCCGGTCTATGCCAAGCAGGGCGCAGCGGCGTTCCGCAAGTGGCTCGAGACCGAAGGCGTGAAAAATATCAATAACGTGAACGGCAAGCTGAAGGCCGCAACTTCGTGGCATTCGATCTACGGAGTCGAGCCAGTGCTGGCGGGGGCGTAGGCAACTCCTGGGACGGGCCGCGGGCATTTGTGAGATATGTTCCGACTGGAACATTGTGCTGAATGTTCCAACTGGAACATTTCACTTTGCAGAAAAGTTTCGGCGTAAGTTGTTGATTCTTGGTGCGGGCTTTTGGGCGGGATAATGGAATCAAGGGGTTAGGCTGTGGAAGAAATGTCTACTTTCGAGGACGTCGAATGTCTACTAAAGTAGACTTGACAGGCTCGGGTTGTACTTTATAAGGTACGGGCGTCGGCTGCCGAGGGAACGCTCCGCCGTTGGATGAATCTTGGAGCGAAGAAATTGGGAATGTCCCGTCTGTCCCCGTCCCCCTCGTCCCGCCAGGCAAATGGCGGTCAGAACCAACAGGGTTGCATATTTCATCGCCGAAAGGGTTTGTAGGCCAGATCCTCTACTCACAGGTTTCGTGCTTCATGCCGAAGTTCTGGGTACCTGCGTCTCTAGCGCCCGTCTTTGGTGGCTTTGCCTTCTAGGATAGTTATGTAACCGCCCTTTTCATCTGCCATTTCATACTTCATTGTGTACTGAGTGGGTGATGACATCGTGATTGTAGTTCTTCCTTTGACGGCATCGCCCGCAAACTTGTCTTCCTCCATCCACGTCCAAGTGTTTCCGTTAACCGATCCTGTGGCGGTACCCACGAGTCCGACACTGCTGGCGTAATAGGATGTGTAGACCTTCGCATGGCTGTCGTAGGCCATGATAGCGAGGCGCGTCGGTAATTGGCCTTCAGCGCGGCTCTCGATATAGAATCCCCCCGGCCCCAATGTACCTGTTTCGGTGCTGACAGTCTTACCGGCTGGCACATACCCGTTGGCTTTAATCTCGCTTTCCACAGTCCATTTTCCAAGGAAGTACTCCAACTTCTTGTGTTCCGGACCAGGCTTGGGTGGCGCTGGTGGAGCTTGTGCGAGCAATAGTGATGTGAATCCGCAGATTAGAATGACGGCGACCGACGATCGTGTGCTCATTTCGTGAATCCTCCTCAAAGTGCGCACAGTAGCAGCCGGGCCGTGACCTGTCCCGAAGGATTTGTTAAGATTGGCCGAAAATTTAATGGCTATCCCGGAAGTATTTCATTTCGACGAGTTTACGCTGGACGTGGGAGAGCGGCGGCTGCTGCGCGGCACCGAAACCGTTCGCTTGTCACCGAAGGCCTGTGATGTGCTGATTGCGTTGGTGCGGCAGTCGGGGCGGTTGGTCACGAAGGACGAATTGCTGGCGCAGGTTTGGCCCGAGTCGTTTGTCGAAGAAGGCATTCTCAATGTTCACGTGGCAGCACTGCGCAAGGCGCTCGGCGACGACACGCGGCCTCCGGCCTACATCGAAACGGTGGTGCGGTCAGGGTACCGCTTCATTGCTGCAGTCACGTGCGATCTGGCCCACGAGAAACCATTAACACCGAGCGCCATAACGCGACCCGTCGAACTCTACGAGCAAGTCGGCCGCGGCCGGTCTCACCTGCTGTCAGGCTCGTACTTCGAGCTGCCTGCCGCCGTGGACGCCTTTCGTTCCGCGATTGAGATCGATCCGACCTATGCACCGGCGCACGCCGGCTTGGCGCGCGCACGGTGCCTGCAGGCAGTGTTTCGCGCGGTGCCGCACCAGGAAGCGTTTGCAGAGGCGAAAGCGTCCGCCTTGCGCGCGCTGGCGATGGACAGTGCCTCGGCGGACGCGCAAGTTGCTCTTGGCACCGTCCTTTTTCTGAGTGAGTGGGACTGGACGGCGGCGGAACGCAGCCTATGCCGTGCGCTCGAAATCAATCCGGATCACACCGAGGCGCTCCTGCAGTATGGGTCGCTGCAGGACGCGCTCGGGCGGCTCGACGATGGGCTGCGCTGCAAGCAACAGGCGCTCGCGCGCGATCCGCGATCGCCCGGCGTTCTGGTGCAGATCGCCATCTCGTATTGGCATCAACGGAAGTACGACGACACGCTTGTCTGGGCTCGGCGGGCGCTGGAGGTCGACCCGAAGCATATGCTGGCGTGCCAATTCATTAACCACGTCTATTGGAAGGTCGGGGACATCAATAGATTCGCGGCCTGGACCGTCAGCCAAGCCATCGCATGGGGCTTTCCCGAAGAGAGGGTGTCGGTGATCAAGCAGGTCATCGCGGACATGCAGCAGGTGTACGCGACGGCCGGCCTCTCCGGGGTGAGAAGATTCATGGTGGATCAGATCACGAACCCGCAACTGGACTTCGACGTCTTGCTGAAGATGGCATTCTTTCGCTCCGTTCTGTATGGGGGAGCAGGCCGGCTCGATGAAGCGTTCGACTGCCTTGATCAGGCCATCGCGTACCGCGACCCAGCACTCGTGCACCTTGCGGTCGCACCGGAGTGGGACAGCATGCGCGGTGACCCGCGGTTCGCAGAACGCCTGCGATCGATGGCGCTTCCTTCGATCGCCCATGACAACATCGTACCGAAGACTGTCGCCGAAGTTGCAGGCGGCGGAGTACTACCGCATCCTCCGCTATCTTCGATATCGGACGCAAGACGATGAAAGCTCTCGGTTCTCAACACGATTCAAATCCTGTTTTCTCTCGTCGATGCGCCAAGGCCCCGAAGCCGCTGCCGAATTCCATAAAATTCTCGACCACGGCGGCATCGTCTGGAACTGCTGGACGGGAGCGTTGGCGCATCTGGGCGTGGCGCGTGCGAATGCTTTGCGGTCGAGAACTTCACAAGGAGCGGATGCAGATGCCGCCCTCGTCCGTGCACTCGCTGCGTACAAGGATTTCCTCACACTCTGGAAAGACGCCGATTCCGACATCCCCATCCTGAAAGAATCCAAGGCGGAGTACGCGAAGCTGCAATAGTGGGGCGGCTGATTAGATAACCGTGTCGGCTCCCAGCCGGGGGCTGGCCCACCTTTGCTGGCACCACCACGGCTGAGGCTGCCGCACCTTTCGCGGTTTTCGAAAGGTGCGCATCCATCAGCCGATAGGTAGAGGCTTTCCCCCTTCCCTCCTCTAACTTTGTCCAAGTCATAAATCTTTAGGCCTGTTTGTTCTATCCGACACCAGCAACGCGGCATGATTCTATTCCACCGGTTGAATTCAGGACAGGGTGAATGTTTTTGCGCAGTTTTGGGCGGCATTCACGCCACAGGCCGTATCTTCATTTCCGCGATAACCAACTCGTTCACCAGGAGCGGGCCACTCTCTCCCCGAAGATAGTGAGGAGCGCTGCTCCAGCGCCATTGCCACGGTTCGAGCGCCAGCGAGGCTCTCACCGGGTTCTGGTGAATGTAGTGGAGCTTTTCCTGACGCTTCTCATAGGTTCGGACCACGAAATCGTAGAAGCGGCGCTGCCACACATGCTGTGGGTTGAGCGATTGATTGCACAAATCGCCCTGGCGAGGATCGCGGTGGGCACGCAGGCGCCCGAGCAGGCGGCGAGCGAATCCCTGCTTGATAGCCTGCATCACCACGGAGGGATTGCCTCGCTCCGGTTCGCTCAACAGAAGATGCACGTGCTCGGGCATGACGACATAGCCGACCACGACAAAATGGTAGCGCCGGCGCACTTGCTCGAGCACCTCAACAAATAAATCGCGGTTGGGTTCGGTAGCCAACCAAGCACGCCGGTGATAGCAACTAGTGGTGATGTAATGCAGATGACCTGCGCCGTAGTAGCGATGAAGTGCGGGCACGGGGATTTCTTATCACAGATCGAGATCGGCTAGCTGTGACGGATGAACATTGCGTGTCGCCCGGGCGAACGGATCGGGCATGGCCGATTAAGGCTTGGTGGCAGGAGCACGAAGGGAAATCTCCTGGCTATGACTCCCGAATGTGCACCTTTCGAAAACCGCGAAAGGTGCGGCAGCCTCAGTTGTGGTGGTGCCGGCAGGAGAAATCCGGCCCCCTAAGCCTCAAATCATCAAATCGTCAGATCCCCACGTCCTGAACTGACACGCTACTGAATGGATTGCAGCTGCGCGGTTAGCTGATGGACAGCCGAAACGTCGAGGAGCGCCGAGAGATCGGCGTGGCCGGCTAGAGTCTCGCGCTCTTTACCCTCGACCAGTATCTTCACTTTCAGAATTCCGGGAAGGTTTGCCGACAAAGTCTGAATCAGGGATGCGACCGTGAGTTCTTCCGACAGCACGCCGGAGCGGTGGCCGTCAGCGAACGCCGCGTTGATGTCGATGACGGCCAGTCCGGGATCGACGAGGTAGACGCTGCGAATATCGGAGCCCTGCGGCAGGGGATGAGGCGAAGACTTGTCCAGATACAGCGCAAGCAGGGCGCGCAGCAACTCTTCAGCGCGTTGCTGCCGGACCGAAGGCAGCGGAATCTGAGCGGACTGAGCATGGAGCACGCCAACGTCGTCATACGCGACAAATAAGGTGACTCGTTCGGTAGGTCCGGCCACCGGCGCCACCACTGGACGAGTGTCGCTGGAAATGACAGGCGTGGCTGCAGCCCGTCCGCGCATGTGCCAGGCGTAGAGGCTCATGCCCAGCGCGGCAAGCAGCAACACCGAGACCCCGATAAAAAGATGGCGAGGAATCATAGGCGAATTGGGTGATTTTGCGATCGGGTCATTGTGTGATTTATAAGCTTTAAGAACCAGGGCATTAGATCACTCCATGACCCGATCGCAAAATTGCTCAATTTCATGGCGCCGCTCCGAGCTGCGCGCGAATGGCGACGATCCCGCTGGCCACGCCGCTGGCGATGCGTTGCTGATAGTCCGGCGAACTGAGTTGTGAAAGATCGGACGCAGGCGGGGCAACTTCGACCGCAATGGCAGCCGTCACAATGTTATTCAAAGGGCGCAACGGCGCAGTGAGAGTACGGACGGCGACCTGTTGCTTTCTCAATTCCGTAGCCACGCTCGTGGCGGCGGCCTGACTGAGGGACATAGAGTACTGTTGGGCCGTGGTCCACAATCGGAACGGACCGCGGTCCTCCTCTCCGCCGTAGGGGAGCAGCGCAGTGTAGAGCCGGACCCCATGGCCGTTCGAGGCCGCATGCAATGCGACATAAACGGCGGCGTGCGTTGTGTTGGCAAAAAAGGCGCGCTCATCCAGCGAGAGGTTGGCGTCCGAATCGCGCAGCACGAGTGTGGGGATTCCGCGATTCTCGAGTTCCTGGCGCAGGCGGCGGGCGAATGCTACCGTGATGTCCTTCTCGGCGAGCGTTGAACTGAGGGCCTCGCCGCGGTCATTGCCGCCGTGGCTGGCGTCGACAATCGCGAAGTAGCGCCGCGGAACGGAAGCGGCTGGATTCGCTGCCGGCGGCTGTGCTGCCGTCGTAGTCTGCACTGGAGTTGCAGCGGGCGCGGCAACAGGTCCAGGCCCCGGTACTCCATTTTCGCTAGCCACAGTTTGAGATTTCGGGGGAGCGAGTGTGATGGTTTGCCCATCCGGGCTGAAGCTCGCAATCAGCGGCACGGTCGTGGTCACAGTGATTTCGGCGGCGCCGTTGTTCTCCGAATAAGTTGCCGAAGGAATGAGCTTGCTCCCGAACGTGAGCGTGGGAGAGGCGGGCGCAGTCACCGGTTCGCGGCTGAAGGTCATGTGCAGTTTGCCGGGTTCGGTGGCGACCGAAGGATTAACGGGCGCCGTGAATTGAAAAACCAGCCGCGAAGCATCGTCCGGCGACACCGTGGCGGTGAAGTGGGTGGCGACGCTGCCGATGAACAGGCGGTCAGACTCCTGGTGCAACGTTGCCGGACCTCCCAGAATGCGGGGCAGAATGGAATTAAGGCTGGCTACCGGGACGAGACCGCGTCCGTTTTCCATCAGGAATTTTCCCGAGAGTTCGACCTCGCGTCCCTGGATGCGGGCGCGGCTCTTGTCCGCAAAAAACTCTGCGAGAATGTTGTTGAAATGCAGCCGCCACCGGGGAGGATCAGACTTGGCGCTGACTGTGCCCAGGGGATCAAGTAATTCCAGCAAGCCAACGTATTCGTGGCTCTGGCGCCGCACGATCGGAAGGTAATAGTTGGCAACGGAGGAGTAGACGGAGAGATGCTTTTCAGGAGGAGCAGCGGCGACGAGCGCGGCGACGGAAATCAGAAGCAGGGCGGCGATCCTGGCGGAAGCCGGCGGGACGCCGGCGCTGTTAGTCAAGCGCATAGACCGTCAATCCGCTGAGGAGTTTTGGGTAGAAGTCGGTGGATTTCTGGGGCATGACTTCGCCGGCGAAGGCAATGTCACGCACTTGCGCGACGCGGCAGGGATTCATCAGGAAAGCGATATTGGCCCGCGAGGCTGCGCCCCGCACTTGTGATAAAGCCTCCGCAGCGTCGCGAACATAAGAGATGTTCTCCTGGTTGCGGATCGATTCCTCCGACAAGTTCAGCACTTTTTCCAGCAGACACTTATGCAGTTGCACCACGTCAAGCGCTTGTTGGCTGATGGATAGCCCGGCAAAAACCTCCGGAACGTTTGAATTGGGATGGTGCAGCAGGAAGGCGCGGTTGGCAGTGACGGCGAGGATAGCGGTTCCACATCGGCCGGACTCGCGGAGGATCGCGGTGGCACGGGGCGCGTCCAGAGATGCGTCAACTTCGTCAATGTCGAAGAACGCGCGAGCGGAATTGCGAAAGTCTGTTTCTGAAAAGGATTCCAGGCTGTGCACCAGCCGGTGCGTCGGCAGGATGAGTAGGCCGGTGCTGTTGATGTTGACGAACGTCATCATAACAAATTCGTACGGCGCCGCTTCCGGATCGGAGCCCGGTTGCCCCTTGGAAGCGGCGGTGGCGCGCCGTTCGTTCCGGTAGTTGAGAGCGGTTTCATAACGATGGTGCCCATCGGCGATGATAAGTTTCTTGTCGCGCATCGCCTCTTGAACCGACTGGATCACCTCGGCATCCGTAACCTGCCACACCCGATGAAGCACTCCATATTCATCCTTTATCTCAAGATCGGGCACCGAAATGTCCCGGTCGGAATTCGTACCGAGCAGGGATTCGACCTGTCCCGAATCCTCATAGAGCATGAAAATCTGACCGAAATGCGCATGGGTGGCGCGCAGCAGGTCGAGCCGGTCGGCCTTGGGCTTGGCCAACGTCTGCTCGTGGCGAAAGACGACCCCGGCGGAATAGTCCTCGATGCGGCCCAGTGCGATGAAGCCCCGCCGCTCCAGTTCCTCTGTCGAACCCTCCTTGGCCAAACCTTCTTTGGCCCGCCCCTCTTTGGCCCGCCTTTGTTTGGATGACCCGGGCAGGGTAAACCTCTGGGAGTAGACGTAGAGCGAGGGAAGGGAATCCTGGCGCAGAATGCCTTGCCGCCTCCACTCGAGAAAATGCCCGGCAGCCCGGGAATATACATTGTTCGCCGGATTGTCATTTTCCTCCCGCCGCCCCAAAATGATGCGGACCAGGTTATGCGGGCTGGCCGTATAGTAACGTTCCTGCAGAGCGGGAGTGATCTTGTCGTAAGGTTCAGTGACCACCTGCGCCAGCGACACCTGCCGCGGGTCATAGCGGAACGCGCGAAACGGATAAACGTCAGCCATGGAAGCCTTTGATTGTAGCAAGTTGAGGGTTGGCTGGCGGCTCTAGCCCTTGCTGGGTTGCTATGAACTGCCCGAAATGGTCCGCCCAGCGGCCCATTTCCGGATTGTCACAAAGATTTGACAAAAAAACCGCGGCCGCCTGAGCAAAGCCGTGATACTATCGCTCCCAATCGAGGTGCTTATGGCTCTCCGCCCTAAGACCCTATTTCGGAAGTCCCACCTGGTTCGACCCTGGAACCCAAGCTTTGTCCGGTTGCACCCAAAAAGAAGCGTTTCTCGACCTTTTCTCTGGATGCTGTTTGTCGCGCTGGGCGTCGCATGCACCTTGACTTTACGCGCCGCGGGGCAGGCGGACGTGAACGATGTCCATGTTATGCCCCGCCCGGCTACGCCCCATGACGTGGAAAAAACTAAGACGGAGGAGGTCGCCGATGGCACCGTCGTCCCTGCCTCCCTGAACACCCACGTACGTCCTCTGAAGGTCGCCGTGGATCTAGTGCTGGTACCGGTTACCATCACCGATCCCATGAACCGCCTGGTCACCGGCCTGGACAAGGAAAACTTCCAGCTGTTCGAAGGCAACTCCAAGGAGGAGATCAAGTCTTTCTCCAGTGAGGACGCGCCGGTATCGCTGGGCGTGATCTTCGATTCCAGCGGAAGCATGAGCAGCAAGATGGACCGCGCCAAGGATGCAGTCTCGGAGTTTTTCAAGACCGCTAATCCCCAGGACGAGTTCTTCATAGTGACATTCTCGGACGAGCCCGAAATGGTCGCCGGTTTTACCAACTCGGTGGAGGAGATCCAGGACAAGCTGATGTACACCGCCCCCCAAAAGCGGACCGCCTTGCTGGATGCGATCTACATGGGCGTCAGCAAGATGAGGCAAGCCAAGTATCCCAAGAAGGCGCTCCTCATCATCTCCGATGGAGGCGACAATCACAGCCGCTACACCGAGAACGAGATTAAGGCTCTGGTGAAGGAAGCCGACATCATGGTGTATGCCATCGGCATTTACGACCGCTATTTTCAGAGTCAGGAAGAGCAACTGGGCCCGCAACTGCTGGGCGCGATCTCCGAACTGACCGGGGGGCGGGCGTTTACTGTGGAAAACCCAAACGACCTGGGGGATGTGGCCACCAAAATCGGCGTCGAGCTGCGCAACCAGTACGTCCTCGGATATCGTCCAAGCAAAGGAGTGCGGGACGGCAAATGGCGTAAGATTAAGGTGAAGTTACTGCCGCCGAAAGGATTGCCGCCACTCCGAGTGTATGCCAGGACCGGATATTACGCGCCCGAAGAATGACCGGGTTGCGAGCTTCTTCTTTCTTCTAAGGCGCGCGATCTGGGCCGGAGCCGCCCTCGCGCTCCTGGCGCAACCATCTGCCGGGCACGCGAATTGGAAGCCCGCGCAGCTTCAGCCTGCTTCTACGCAGTCTGGCCCCACGCAATCGGCTCCTTCCTCATCACCCGAATCCCAGCCTGCCCATTCGCAACCTCCTCAGTCCCAGTCCAGCGCGCCTGCCGCGTCGACCCCGCAGCAACCTGCCGACGAGAACGGAACCTTCGTCATCCGCAAGAATGTGGACGAAGTTATGTTGCACGCCACCGTGGTCGACGACAGGCAGCGCATTGTGACCGACCTTGACCGCACGGCCTTCACCGTGTTCGAGGACGGCAAGCCCCAGACCATCGTTTCGTTTCACAACGAAGACATCCCTGTTTCCATGGGAATTGTGATCGACAATTCCGGTTCGATGCGGGAAAAGCGAGCCAAAGTGAACCAGGCGGCCCTGAACCTGGTGCGGGCCAGCAATCCCAAGGACGAAGTCTTCGTGGTCAATTTCAACGACGAATACTACCTCGACCAGGATTTCACCAACGATCTGCTGAAGTTGAAGGAGGCGCTCGAAAAAATTGACGCCCGGGGCGGAACCGCGCTAAGAGATGCAATCGTGGCCTCCGCCGAGCATCTCAAAAGAGATGCCAGGCTCGAGCGTAAAGTATTGTTCGTCGTGACCGACGGAGACGACAACGCCAGCCGCGAAAGTCTCGAGGACGCGGTCAGGCAGTTGCAGGAGGAAAACGGCCCATCGGTGTACGCGATCGGCATCCTGGGCGGTGAAGAGCATCCCAAGCGCGCCAAGCGGGCGCTGGAGGTCATCGCGCAACGCACGGGCGGTCTCGCATTTTTTCCCACAACCCTCGATCAAGTGGACGAGATCAGCCGGCAAGTGGCGCACGACATCAAGAATCAATACACCATCGGCTACAAGCCCACCAATCCCCGATCCGCCGGCGGCTTCCGCACGATTCGCGTCGATGCCAAATTCAAAGGCCACAACA
>Ga0185299_10008141_pt1 | contig 10468 bp, 9 predicted proteins | sample PaiPotPPA55metaG_FD_128002 | JGI IMG/M metagenome (GOLD analysis project Ga0185299, IMG submission 128002) | Iron sulfur acid spring bacterial and archeal communities from Banff, Canada, to study Microbial Dark Matter (Phase II) - Paint Pots PPA... ...
GCGCCCTGCTCCCGTCGGCAAACTCCGGCACCGGCGTGGACGATAAAGCCCGCGAGTTGGGTGCGCTCGTCGTCGTTAATGGCGGCAAGTACCGATATCCGCAGGGATCCGGTGAAGCCGCTTCCGCGCAACTTTTTGTAGGCGCGGACTATATCTGGGTGTTGGGTTCGCGGCTGCAGACGCTGCTGACGATTCCCGTATCCGAAGTTTCGTCGGTTCACGTCGAAGCGGCCGGCGATCGGTGGATCCTGCGCGTTCGCCGCACCGATCACGTCGAGGAATTTTCTTATGGCGGAATTTTCGCGGAACATTTTGCGCGCGTTGCAGAGAGCACGATACGCGGCGTAATCCACTCGACACTTCCGATTTTGCCGCGTGCTCGCGCCGCCGGCGCATAGCCGACAGTTTCGAAACTCTCACACGAAACTCGCGCCGATTAAAAAAGTCATGGTCCGGACGGACTGTGCCACAATATAGGCATGGCCAGAGGCTGGGAAAGTAAGGACGTCGAAGCGCAAGTCGAATCCGTCGAGACCAGCAAGCCTCCGACAAAACACGGACAAAAGAGCGTCGAGCAGCATCTGCGGGAGCAAAGCATCAACGATTTGCAGATGTCCCGCACCCGAATCACCAATGATCTCGCCTCCGCAACCAACCCCCACCACCGAAAATCCCTGGAAGCCGCGTTGGCCCACCTCGATAAGAAAATCGCCGAACTGAGCTAGCGCTACAACGTCTCGCAGTGCGGCTCGTTCTTTTTTCTGCTCTGTGATCTCTGCGCCCTCTGCGTTAAATTCGCTTGGTTTTTCGCCGACCTAGCGAATGAAATCCCCCGCAAGCCCCCAAAAATCATTTACGTAATAATGAGAAAGCACATTCCCAAACAGGTAGCAAATCCCCTGGCACGGCGGGATATCACCGTATTTTTTCTTCCCCGCCGCGAATATCTTGCGCAAAGATCCGTCGCGCAAAAGGTTTCCAGCGATCATCCGCAAAGGCTCGCACGGATAGAACACATCGCCGTTGGGATAAACGCGCGGAAACATCGTCGGAAAGCACTCAAAATCCCGAAATCTCAAAAGCGTTTCAATGGTCCGCGGAGTTCCATTGATCGGTTGCTTGTTCTCGCGGCGTCGCGCAATGATCGTATCCACCAGCGCCTGGTACCGCGGATTCTTGAGCAACCCCAGATTTGGCATCTTTTCCATCTGCGCCGACTGCGCCGCGAACACAAATCCCTGCTCGCCACACCAGTCCAGCAAACGCTCGACTTCCGCGATGTTCCATTCCTCAATCACCGTGCTGATGGTGATTCGTCGCGGACTGCCCAGCCGCTCCTTCGCAAATTGCAGGTTTTCCATCACCTTGGGCAAGGCCGCGGGTTTCGACAACGGATTGGTTGGATCTGAACGCAAAGCATCCAAACTGACGACCAGTCCGGTCACGGCATTCAGAATTTTCGGCTTGCGATCGAGTAAGGTCCCGTTCGTGATCAGCAGCAGCGACCTGAATCTATGCTTGAAGCGCGCTGCTTCGACTATTTCTTCGATGTCGGCCCGCAGGGTTGGCTCCCCGCCGGTGATTACGATCGAGTCGCTTTCCTTCCGGATCCGTCCCAGCAGGCGCAACGTGTCAGCTGTCCCCAGTTCGTCGCTGAACACGTCGGGTTCCTTCTGCGTGCAGTAACTGCAAGCCAGGTTGCATTTGTGCGTCACGTAGAACGTCACCGCATAAGGCGCAACAACTTTCGTGTGCAACACGTGGCGCCGCCACGCATTCCGGAAATAGAGTTGAAAATTCTTGGCCACGAAAGGCGCTTGCCGCACCAGACCCTGGAGCAACTCCCGCCGCGAAGGCGGTCGCTTGTCGAGCGCGCCCACGGGCACAAAATTCGCTTGCTTCCGCACAGTTTCCACCCGACTCAGACTACACGGCGCACGCGGCCGCGCCAAGAAAACTCAACCGGCCAACGCCTCCGCAAGGATTTGGAAAGACTCAACTCCTGGCGAGAACATCCACTGCGACGATCGATCTAGTCCGTAAACACGACTCCGACCGCGCTCAGCCCCTTCTCCGAACCCGCATCAATGCGGACCACATACCCGCGCAAGCGCATCGCCGCCTGCAAGCCGTTCGGTCCCGGCGTCTCCATGATCACCTGAAGCTCGGACTGCAGCCGCGGGCTGTGTCGCAGAGAAATCATCGCCCCTTGCAGCGACAAGTCGCTCACCACCGTTTCTTCATCGAACGGCCGTCCGCCCTCGGTCACGCCCGACACGCGCGCCCGGAATTGCGCCTCGCGTCGCAGAGCGGTCCGCGTCCCAGGCATGTGCGCATCCACGCGTCCTCCCGGAGCCCCCAGCGTAATCACCATCCCCTCGCTCGCCGCAAACACCGAATCGAACTCCTCACGTCCATGCCGCAAAATCGCATCCACCATTCGATCGGTCGAGTCCGGATCGTGATGGAACAACACCAGCGTTTTTGCGTTCACTTCACGCGCTATCTGTACGCCCTCTTTCCACGAAGAATGTCCCCACCCTCGCCTCGGCCCCGCAAGTTGCTCCGGCGTATACTGCGCGTCATTAATGAAGATATCCGCGCCCTGCGTTAATTCCCGCAAACCTTTGTCGAGATCGCGATTTCCTGGCTCGTTGTCGGTGGCGTACACCACCGTTCCTGCCGGTGTTTCGATGCGGAACCCCAGGCAGCCTTGCGGATGATTCAGCGCCCGAGTTGTAACTTTGTTTTCTCCAATGAAGAATGAATCGCCGCCTGCCACTTCCTGAAACCTGCGCTTCGCGTTCATCGCCGACATATCCACCGGGAAATACGGCAGCGCCATCTGCGTCTCAAAAACCTTCTTCAGGCTATCGCGCCCCAGATATTTCGAGCGGAAGCTATAGAAGTGAAATTCGTTTTTGTCCGCATAAAATGGCGCAAAAAATGGGATGCCCTGAATGTGATCCCAGTGATAGTGCGTAACAAAAATATGAGTCTCGGACACGCGGTCGCCGTTGGCCGCCGCCAAACGGTTGCCTAGCATGCGCAAACCGGTGCCGCAATCTAAAATGATCTGCGTCCCGTCCGGAGCAATCAGCTCCAGGCAGGGCGTGTTGCCACCATAGCGCCAGGTGGCAGGGTCCACGGTAGGAGTTGCTCCGCGCACACCCCAGAAACTCAATTTGGCGACGGGTACGCTCATCGTTCAGTTCTCGACATGGCGCGCAGTATACTCCCGCATGTCTCCCGCACGTGTACCCGGGAAATGATCGGCCTTGATTGATGTTGGCAGTCGCTCGCGGCACCGTCAACGAAATCGCATCGCTTGCGTGTCAAGATGTCCACTAAGCACGGAGGTAGACTTCGTTGCGGCAACGGAGGCAGGTAGAATAGAGCTGACGGCGATGCATACGCATTCCCACGATCACGCCCACGCCCACACTGACGACTGTGCGCCCGGTGAAACTGCGGCCCCCGGCGCCGCGCATCACGATCACGCACACAGCCATGGTGGTCACGGCCATAACCACCACGGCCACGCGCACCCAACCCTGCGCCCATCCGTCCTCGGCTGGGCCATGGCCGCCACCCTTGGCCTGGTCGCCGCTGAAATCGTAGGCGGCCTGCTGGGCCACTCCGTAGCGCTGCTCAACGACGCGGTGCACAATCTCTCCGACGTCCCCGCCCTTGGCATATCCTGGCTCGCCATGCGCTGGGCCGAGCGCCCCGCCGACTCCGAGAAAACGTACGGTTACCACCGCGCCGGCACCCTCGCCGCCTTCACCAATGCACTCGTGCTGGTCTTCCTGGCCCTATGGCTGGGCTACGAATCGATCGAGCGTTTCCGCTCCCCGGTGGACGTCGTTGAAAGCTGGATGATCTGGACCTCGCTGGCCGCCCTCGCCGTCAATGGCGGCATCACCCTAGCGCTCGTGCGCGGCCGCGGCGATCTAAACTTGCGCAGCATCCTGGTCCACAATTTCGGCGACGCTCTCTCCAACATCGCCATCATCATCGGCGCAATCGTCATCGGAGCCACCGGCCTTCGCTGGATCGATCCGCTCCTCGGCTTGGCCATCGGCATCCTGGTCCTCTGGTCCAGCATCGGTATCCTCCGCGAATCCGCCCACGTGCTACTCGAAGGCAGCCCCCGCGACTGCACCGTTGAAGACGTAGCCCGCGCCATGCTCACCATCGATGGCGTCTACGAAGTTCACGACGTCCACATTTGGTCGCTGGGCGGAGATCACAACGCCCTCAGCCTGCACGCCCGCATTCCCGACATGCACCTGGACGAATGCGAGCGCATCCTCACCGCCATCCAGGAAAAAGCCGCGAAGGACTTCAACATCGGCCACTCGACAGTCCAATTGGAGCGCGCGGGCCTACCCGCACAGTCCGGCTACGTCATGCCCGAGCCCGCAAAGTAGCGCATCCCTGCCGATCGCCAGCCACGCGCACACTCGTAGGGGCGGGGCTTGTTTACCCTGAGTTTCGAAGGGCCCCGCCCGCGCGGAAGCGTCTTGTTCAAAACGCATCCGCCAAAACAAAAGCGGCCGATCGTAAGACCGGCCGCCGGTGAATTACTCGGATTTATTTTTGATCTACGAAAGATGCGCTCTAAGCAGGAACCCGAAAACTCAATCCACGCTGCTCATTAAACTGTTGCGTCGCATCCATATCCAACGAATCTTGCGTAACGGTCTTTCGAACTCCGTCGCGCGTCACATATCGCAACGTCCCGTTGTCCCAGGAATAGGCCACTGCAAACAACAGCCCGCCATCGCGCCGCACAAAAACATATTCTGACGCATCCGCCGGCGGCTCGGGCGCCGGAGTAACCCTTGGCACATAGGCATACTGCGGATCGCGCGGTCCATCGACTCCAGCAGGCCCTACGCCGTTGTCGTCAGGCGCCGCTTGCTGAGCCTCTTCGACCGCCTGCGGGTTGTCCACAATGATTCCAGGCGACGACAATAGAAATCCGTCCCCGAACCCGAACGGTATGTCCTGTCGGTTGCGGAAACGCCCATGTCCCTGATGCGGGCTGACGGCCGCCAAATGCGGAAAATCAAAACCCAACCCAGGAACATTCATAGCCGTTGAAAACGCGGAAAGGTTTCTAGCACCTGAGGCGACGGTAATATTCCGACTCGGCGTTCCCGCCGTGCGCGTCCGATGAACGACCGTCGTCGCTGGCCGCGTCCCTGCGGAAACTCGCGCAACCACGTGCGGCGCACCGCCAGAAACTCCATGCGCAGCCACCGGCGCGGACATTCCCATTCCGACGCCCATTCCACCGCGATGTTGTGCACTTGCAACAACTGGAAAAATCAACGCGAAACTCGCAACCATCCAGATTCGGCGCATAAAGCACCTTCCCGGGGACGCTACAGGGCCCGTAGTCCGTCTTTACAGTACATTCATCCTACACTTAAAAGATGCGCCTGTGGTGACATAGGTTTCATGCGCGACCTCGCGAATCACCGCCTTCTCTCGCTCTCCCGGGCTGCACCTCGGCCGAGCCTGTCCCAACGGGTCACCCGCTTTTCCCCTGCTGGGGGATGTGCTATAACCGTCGGGCCGTGGAACGTGCCGCGAAAGCAGGGCTTGCTCCTGTTTACCCTGAGAGTCGAAGGGTCCAACAGGAGGCTGGTGATGTTCCCTCTGCACAAACTGTGCCCGCGCAGGACCACCCGAACTCGATCGCAGCGAGCCCGGGTGACTTCTCGGTCGCAGCGCACGAAGACGTTTCGCGGTATTGTCCGGTCTGCTCGCAGCGGCTCGAGTCCCGGCGCTGCAAGTTGATTTGCCTGGTCTGCGGATATTACATGTCCTGCGCGGACTATTACTGATAAGCTGTGCGGTCTCAGACCGGTTGCCCTGAACCGCTTCCAGTACGTTGAGCGATAATTTGAGGAGGATACGAACGTGGCATTGAAGATGACGAACCGCGAAGTGGATGGCGTGTCCGTGGTGGCGCTGGACGGCCGCATCGTTCTTGGAGAAGAGAGCAACGCGCTGCGTGAAAAAGTAAAGGGACTTCTCGCCGAGGGCAAAAAGAAAATTGTCCTCAACATGGACAACATCACGTTCATCGACAGCGCGGGTCTCGGCACGCTCGTCGCCGCGCATCACAGCGCAAAGGGACAAGGCGCCTCGCTCCGGCTCTGCCATCTCGGCAGCAAGTTCCAGGAAGTGCTGCAGATCACCAAGCTGCTCACGGTCTTCGACGTTTATGACACCGAAGCCGCCGCCGTCTCTAGCTTCTCCAAGGGCGCCGGAGCCTAAGCCCCTGTAGCGGCCGCTTTCTGTTCACCCTGAGTCTCGAAGGGAAGCGGGCGCTCTTGTGTTCGCTACCGAAGCATCCGTGATCGAGCCAAAGTTACCTGGTAGGGGCGGGGCTTGCCCCGCCCGGCTTCAACCCCGGCAAAACTTCCGCCCGCCAAATTTCCCGTCATCAATCATCTTCCGTTAACCGAAGCACAATTCGCGCGATCTGCGTCTCTTCGTCGCTCGTCACCACGCGAACCAGCACGGCGCTATCCGTTCCACTTATTGTTCCAGCATTCCGTTGGTTGGCCTCTTCATCGAGCCGCAAGCCAAAACACTCCATCCCTTCGCAAATTCCCGCCCGCACCGTAGCGTCGTGCTCCCCGATCCCTCCCGTAAACACCAGCAAGTCAAGCCCGCCGAGAACCGCCACATAGCTCGCGATCGCTTTTTTCGCCGAGCGTGCAAACATCTCGATCGCCAATCGCGCGCGTGGATTGTTCGCTGCCGCCGAATGCAAAGACCGCATGTCCGGCGAAGCCCCTGAAATGCCCAACAATCCACATTCCTTGTCCAGCAGTCGCGCCAATTCCTTCACGTTGTTTCCGTTCATCCGCAGAATGTGCAGCGACACGCCGGGGTCCAAATCGCCCGGCCGCGTCCCCATCACGATTCCTCCGGTCGGCGTCAGCCCCATCGACGTGTCCATCGAAATCCCGTTTGCGATCGCGGTGACACTCGCGCCGTTGCCTAGATGTGCCACGATCACTCGCGCCGGCCGATCCGACCCCAGCGCATGGAGAATCGATTCGCACGACAGTCCATGAAAACCGTACTTGCGAATCCCCGCATCCCAGAATTTCACTGGCAACGGCAGCCGCGCCGCCGCCTCGGGCAGCGTCCGATGAAACGCCGTATCGAAACACGCAAACTGCGGCACGCCAGGAAAAAGCTGCCGCGTCTCCCGAATCAACTCCAGCGCCACTGGAACGTGCAGCGGAGCGAAGTGCTCCGCCGCCTCCAATTTCTCCAGAACCTGCGGCGTAATTTTCTGGTGCTCGGTGAGCGACGGCCCGCCATGCACCACGCGATGCCCCACCGCCCCCAAAGCCGGCAGCGACATCTCCGATAATTCCGCGGCCACCGCTCGCGCGGCATCCTTCTGCGCCGGAAACGCCTTCGCCTTCTCGATCAGCGTCTCACCCGTGCTCCCGCGCAGCCATATCTTTCCCTCGCCGCCGCCAATTCCCTCGACGGCTCCGCGATACAATGCCTTCACGTCGGCTTGCACTTTGTCAGGCACTTGCGCCCGCGCTTCGACCCGGCGCCCGGCGAACACGCCGAACTTCAACGAAGACGACCCGCTATTCACCACAAATACCGCATCGCCGCTCATCATCGATTTACCGAAAGCATCTATGTAGGCGCCGGACTTTAGTCCGGCGTCCCCGGGGGTACAAACTTGGGCGCCCGCCGGGCTAAAGCCCGGCGCCTACAACGAAAAGAAAATTTCCTTATCTCCGCGTCCATTTCCAATTCGCGACTTCGGGCATGTCCTCGCCGTGCTCGGAAACATACAACTTGTGCCGCTGCATCATCTCCGTGAACCGCTGCGTCGCCTGGTCCGCGATACTCTTCAGCCGCGGCACCCGCCGTACCACATCCAGCGCCAGTTGAAACCGGTCCATGCGATTGAGCACCACCATGTCAAACGGCGTGGTAGTCGTTCCCTCTTCCACGTATCCCCGCACATGAATGTTGTTGTGATTCCGCCGCCGGTACGTCAAGCGGTGAATGAGTGTCGGATAACCGTGAAACGCAAACACCACCGGCTTGTCCGTCGTGAACAACGCGTCGAAATCCTCGTCCGCCAGCCCATGCGGGTGCTCGGACATCGGTTGCAGCGCCATCAGATCGACCACGTTGACCACGCGAATCCGCAGATCGGGCAATTCCTCGCGCAGCAGCGATACCGCCGCAAGAATCTCCAGCGTGGGCACATCCCCGGCGCATGCCATCACCACGTCGGGATGGTCTGCTTCGTGCCCCGCCCAATCCCAGGCCCCCATCCCCGCCGTGCAGTGCGCCACCGCGGCGTCCATGTCCAGCCAGTTCGGCGCCGGCTGTTTCCCCGCCACGATCAGGTTCACGTAGTTCCGGCTGCGCAAGCAGTGATCCGCCACCGACAGCAGGCAATTCGTGTCCGGCGGCAGGTAAATCCGCACCAGTTCGGCCTTCTTGTTCGCAACGTGATCGATAAATCCCGGATCCTGGTGCGAAAATCCGTTGTGATCCTGCCGCCACACATGCGACGTGAGCAGGTAGTTCAGCGATGCAATCGGTTTCCGCCACGGTATCGTCCGCGTGGTCTTCAGCCATTTTGCGTGCTGGTTGAACATCGAATCGATGATGTGAATGAACGCCTCGTAGCACGAGAAAAATCCATGCCGCCCGGTGAGGAGATAGCCTTCCAGCCATCCCTGGCACATGTGCTCGCTCAAAATTTCCATCACCCGCCCGTCGATGGCCAGGTGCTCGTCCACGGGAAGCGTGGATGCTTCCCACGTTTTCCCGGTAACCTCGAAGAGTGCCTCGAGCCGGTTTGACGCGGTCTCGTCCGGCCCGAACACGCGGAAATTGCGCGACTCCAGATTGCACTTCATCACTTCACGCAAATAGTTTCCGAGTACGCGGGTCGCTTCGCTGTCCGGCGAGCCCGGTTCCTTCACCTCCACCGCAAAGTTGCGAAACGCCGGCAATCGCAAAGGCTCCAGCAGCAATCCTCCGTTCGCGTGCGGATTCATTCCCATGCGCCGCCGGCCCTTCGGCGGAAGATCGGCAAGTTCCGCTACCAGCGTCCCGTTGGCGTCGAACAACTCTTCCGGTTTATAGCTATGCATCCACTCTTCGAGAATCTTCAAGTGTTCCGGATTTTTGCGAATATCGGAAACCGGCACCTGGTGCGCACGCCAGGTCCCTTCCACCGGTTTACCATCCACCGTCTTCGGCCCGGTCCAGCCCTTCGGTGTCTTCAGAATCAGCATTGGCCAGCGTGGCCGCTCTTTAGTCCCTCCCTCGCGCGCTGATTTCTGAATCGCGGCAATCTCGTCCAGCATGGTGTCCAGCACCGCCGCCATCTGCGGGTGCATCACCTCGGGATCGTCGCCCTCCAGAAAGTGCGGCGTGTACCCATACCCCCGAAACAACGCTTCCAGCTCCTCCTGCGAAATCCGCGCGAGCACGGTAGGATTCGCGATCTTGTACCCATTCAAGTGCAGAATCGGCAGCAACGCCCCATCCAGCGCCGCGTCCAAAAACTTGTTCGCATGCCAGCTGGTAGCGCACGGCCCGGTCTCCGCCTCGCCATCGCCCACAATGCAAGCCACGATCAGGTTCGGGTTGTCGTAAGCCGCCCCATACGCGTGCAGCAAGGAATACCCCAGCTCGCCTCCCTCATGAATCGACCCCGGCGTTTCCGGCGCCACATGGCTCGGAATCCCATAAGGCCACGAAAATTGCCGGAACAACCGCTTGATTCCATCGCGATTTCGCTCGATGACCGGATAAATCTCCGTGTACGACCCTTCTAGATACGTATGCGCCACAATCCCCGGCCCGCCATGCCCGGGCCCGATGATGTACATCATGTTCAAATCGCGTTCGTTGATCACCCGGTTCAAGTGCGTATAAATAAAATTCAGCCCCGAAGTAGTCCCCCAATGCCCCAAAAGCCGAGGCTTGATGTCGTCCAAAACAAGCGGCCGCTCCAAAAGCGGATTGTCCTTCAAATAAATTTGTCCCACCGAAAGATAATTCGCCGCCCGCCAGTAAGCATGCATCCGCCGAACCTGTTCCCCAGTAAGCGCCGCCATATCTGTTGCCCTCCATTCCGTTCCACGTCCGTCCTGAGCCAGAACCCCCTGCGCCAAGTATGCCCTTACGATGCGCTCTGCCGCATCACAACTTGATGAACTCGCTGACGGTGGTCGGCGCGCACGCGTTTCAAAGCTCGTTAAGGGGTCGGAGCCTCAGCTCCGACATAACGCCATAACCTCAATGGGCTTCAGAGTCTGTGTGAAGACTCAGCGGCCCGTTGATTTTGAACCACGAATACGAGCCTAGGACGATGACTCCTGACTACTTCGTTAAAGTTCTGGCTGCAGGGCGCTTAGTTGGCGCGCCACATTCGCGT
>Ga0185299_10008143_pt1 | contig 10467 bp, 9 predicted proteins | sample PaiPotPPA55metaG_FD_128002 | JGI IMG/M metagenome (GOLD analysis project Ga0185299, IMG submission 128002) | Iron sulfur acid spring bacterial and archeal communities from Banff, Canada, to study Microbial Dark Matter (Phase II) - Paint Pots PPA... ...
AAACAGCACCGCCACACTCATAACGACGATCGCCAATTTGGCCAGCCGCGTCGCAGCCAGCCGCTTCCTTACCTGCGTATCAGACATTGCTATGCTCCATTCTTCCGGGCAGCCGTGCCAGGACTCCGGAACAGGCAGCTCCGGCTTCACAAGATTCGGCAACCAGTATACTCCATTATTTGGAACCCAGCGGAATGGGCGTCACCGCTACTGCGGAGCGGACCCGGTGGTCTTCACCGCCGCGCCGATCCTGTTAGCTGCGATCTCCCTGCTGGCGTGCTATCTGCCAGTTCGAAAAGCGAACCAGCGCGTCAAATATTACCAGCTCACGCCCGCGGGCAAGCGACAACTTCACGACGAGCGCAGCCATTGGAAGCGCATGGCCGCCGCCATCGCCGGCCTCCTGCATCCCGAAGAAAGCGAGGGCCGCGCATGAGCTTCTTCCGCAAGCGCGACGAAGAACTCAACGAAGAGACACCTGCGCGATGCGATCAGGCGGCCCGCCTTTCTGGAACCGGAGTGGCCAACCCCTTAGCGGACGCGCCGCAGCCGCCGACCAACCCGTCAGTATACGGCGCAGCGCTTCCAGGTCGGGATGCCCGGCACCGGGGCTTCGAAGGCTGCGATCTCGCGCTGGCAAAGGGCTATTCATGCAGCCTCCTGGCGGCCTTCCTGGGCGACCTGTTCGAACGTCGGCTGTCGCCGGCGAGGGTGCCTCCGAACCTACACTCGCCGGACGCGCCGGCGACTTCCGCCGCGGCAGGTAGCACCGCCGCTCGGCGCCACGCAACCACGGGAATTGCATCCAGCGCACCGATGGACTGCCGGCCGGAGCCTGCGCGTCCCCAATCATATGTGCCAAAAGCGAGACCGCCGGACCGCACACTTGTTGCAGGTTCCCATGCTTTGCAGGAAAGCCTCGCGTCGCGCTTGCTTGGGCTCCTGCTGCATGTGGGGGCGGAGAGCTGCGGGATTCTGGTCCCTGGAGATGGCGAACACAAGGCGAAAGTTAGCCGCACTGCAGGGGTGCCCGTGCATGTCTTTGCTGCGCTTCCGGCAACCGATTGATTCTAAAGCATGCAGGATGTCAGTTACAACTTGACCGGCCAATCCATCCGTCGCGCCGCCCGTAACCCTAGTTAGGCCAATAGATTAGGGCGCTCCGAAAGATTGGACCGGTCAAGTCTCGTTTTAACCGGCCAATCGACCTCATTCGAAATCACTTACGCTCAATTTCTCGTTTCGGTCGCGATTGGCCGGTTAAAAACAACACGCACGGCCTACCGCAGAGCGCGGCTAAGTCGGCAGTTTGCAGAATCGGCCCGCAGGCCGCCTTGCAGGCGCCCGCATGCAGGAAATCATGCAGCATGCGAGATCAGAAGCGACTCTGCTCAACTTTGACGGTGTCAATGGTGACAACGTGTTCCCCGGCTTAGTAGTTGCCAGCGACGGCATCTTGTACGGCTCGACCTGGGGCCCTGGACAGGGCACGATCTGGATTTGGCAGTCGCCGCCGGCGACGCGGTTATCGTTCTGCTGGGCAATGGCGGAACGCCGTTACCGTCGAATCCATATCCCAGAGGATTTCCGCGTCCAGCCTAGCCACGCACCGGGCCGCCGTCTGCGCCCGCGCTCACGGCTTGAACGAGAACACAAGCGATGCAAAGCGTACCACCAGCGCGTAAGCGCGAGTCTCGCGGAACTGCGCCAGCGCCTGCACCGCGGCGCCTGCACCGCGACGCGTCAAGCGCTATACTGATTTACCAATGGCCCGGATCGACTTAACGGATGACGAATTGTACTATCTCGCAAAGATGAATGGTCAGAACATTGCTGTCATGGCGATGATGGTCAACAAAGGCATGCCCCAAATGCCCGACTTGAAGATTGGGCAACAAATCCAAGCGAAGTTCGCCGCTGTCTTGCGCGGTTGCCTTCCAGATCCGTTCGGCGGTCTAAGCTCTGCACAAGCAGCCAAAGGATCGAGTAGCCGGCCTGCAATGGCTCGCCAGCCGCGAAGCAAGAAGTAGTAGCGCGCCATTGCCGAGGCCGAGTTACCTACCGATATCTACAATTAAGGCCGCGGGCCGGGACTACGACTACGACCCACCCTCCCACCGGCACCGGACAAGACTGTGGCAGCAGAGGCCGAAATAGCCTAGAGAGGCCGCGGCGCTTGCCGCTTCCGATGATCTCTGGATTATCATTTAAGGTGTGGTCTGCGCGGAAAAGATGCGGCTGTTAGCCAAGTACGTCGCTACTACTTCGGCGCTCTTTGTAGCAATGAACGCACTCGGCTTGAAAACCGGTGCGGAATTCCGCAAGGCTCTCGCCGCGTCAAAGGCAGCACGCGCCCAATGTGCCAAGGCGCGGCGCGCCCTCCTGAATCACAAGGCCCAGCACCGCTGCTAACGCCACGCAGCAGACAATCCCAAAATGTTGTACTATTCTATGTGCCCATCCGTTGTGAGGAATGCACTCGGCTTTGGGATCTATACTGCGCGGCTTCGATTGCCGAATCCCTGGCGGAAGAACAGCTAAAGGCCACCAAGCTGGCGAATGGTGACCCCGCTCTGATAGCGGCTCTATCGGTCCATGTCCAAACCCTCTCACATTCCACCTTCGTGGCGTCTCAGCAAATACTGGGTCACCGCGCCGTGCACTCGCGCCAGTAGTCTTGACCCCAATCCGGGGAACACCCCGCCGCGAGCAATTTCTTGACTAACTCCATCGGCGAACGAATGCGGCGGCTGGATGATCAGTTCTCGAAGGGCCTGCTTCCCGAACCTTTCACGCTGCACGTGGGACGACGACCCGTACCGCCGCGGCCAGCAAACACGACCGGGGCAACAAGAGGCCGAAGTAAGCGCGCCGCCATGCGCACTCCGCGAAGGTAAACTGGCTAGCGATAACGGCACACACCGGGGCCAGGGGCCCACGCGCGCGGTCGGCCACACCTGTTAGAATGATTATGAATTCAAAGGAGTGCCATGCCGAAGAAGGTCGATCCCCTCAATAAGAAGAACTACGGTGCAATCACCGTAGCGTTGACGGTCGCAGATGTGAAGGCGGCGGTCAATTTTTATCAAAAGGCCTTCGGTTTCGTCAAGCGCGGAATTATGAACGGGCCGGACGGCAAACCGATGCACGCGGAGTTGCGACTGCGCGACGCGACCCTGATGCTGGGGCCGGAGAACCCGCAGCGTGGCGCCCGCACCGCGAATACCATGGGAGGTTCGCCGGCAGTTCTATACTTGATGACGGAGAATGTTGACAAAGCGGTTGCCAAAGCGATCAAGCTGGGGGCCAAGCTGATGGGTCCGGTTATGGATATGTTTTGGGGCGACCGTGTGGGCACCATCCTCGATCCGGATGGCAACACGTGGATGGTCAGCACACACATGTCCGAACCCACGCCCCAGGAGATGAAGAAGAGAATGAAGGAGGCCGCGCAAGCCCAGCCGAGCGGCATGCCAAGCGGGTCAACGGCGCAATAGTCTGCACACCCGATAAGGACCTCGCCTAATGCGTGCGCGGCACGCGGGTTGTCCAGTTGGATCGGCGGAGGCATGCTGCAGACCGCGAACGGCACGGCACGGCGGATGTTGAAGAAATGCCTTGCCAGGAACGAACGGCGGTCGCCGTTAGGCGCTTGACGTGGTCGGCCGCTGCGACATGAAATACCACGAGTTAGATTCCGACATCCCCTGCCCGTCCTGTGGGCGCCCGTGCTTGGGATACAGGCGGACTAACAGATATGCCGATGTGTATGAATGTGCCGAATGCCGTTGCAACGTCATGCACTGTAGACAGCGCGGACAGTTGGGATGCGGCTTCGTTACGAGGGGACCACTTTCATCCGGCACGTGGCGACCGTGTCCACGGCCCCTCAGTTGAGAATCAAGCCCAGAGGCCGCGCCGCCGCGCCGGTTTGCCTACCGATATTGCCTGACAACGTGGTGCTTTTACAAACATAACGCTTGCATGCATAGGCGCGTCGCGACCAGCGCAACGTGTGAGAGAGTTGACGAAGTGCATCCGGGAACTGTAGGTTCGGTCAACCGGCCAACAAGAGAGCACGCGGGCAACCTGCAATTAGCCCGCGGCGCGGACACAGCCGACGCGTGCTAGCATCGATCCACCGGTGATAATTCATTTCGGGATCATGGTCGCGGCTGCATTGGGGTGGTGCTGTAAAGATTACCGTCAGTTCCTTGAATAAGGGCCGCCGCGGGATCACCGCCATCGACGCCCCCGGTAAAGCTGTACAGCAGCGTCTCCACGCCTACAGGCGTGATCTGGTAAACCGTGCCGGCCTCGTCTAAGTTAGTCCCGCCCGAATATGTGGTCCTATAGAAGTTCCCATTGGCGGCCTGCACCACTCCTGCGTAAGGTTCAGCGCCATCGTTGGGATAGCCCGCGAACTCGTGCAGCGTGGTCAGCTTGCCGGCCGGCGTGATCTTGAAAACCGTTCCACCGTTATTACAACTCGCCCGCCTGGGCGAAGCACGATAGGCTGCCTGGCGTCGTCACCCGCACGCGCCTGCGGCGGATGATGACGCCAATTCCCGACCTGTGGCGTCACAATCCTGTTTAAGGCTGGTGAGGTACTGATGGCTTGCCCGAACCGATGTCAAGACGTCATGTGAGACTTCGTTCCAGCAGATCCGAATTCCCGGCCTGCCACGCCACCTCCACCAGTGTAGCGCCTTGGCTCGGTTACTGCCCACTTTCCGTCCGGCGCCGCCGCAACTTCCCCCCGCGCGTCAAGAACAGGCCACCGTCAAAACGCGACATGACCGCTGGCGACCCTAGGCGCGCGGCGTCTAACCGATGGCGGCACGCCCGGCCTGCGGCGGACCTCAACCCGCAATCCGTCCTCCCAATAACTGTGTTACGTTATGCGGCGACATGGACGACCTGAAGGCCCCTCGTGATCTTGCGGGGAAGCAGGACAGTGCTGACGACTTCTACTTGATGGCGTGTCTGGAACCTAATTCGTGCCGTTACCCTGGTTTCCCGTGTCGGTAATCGTTACGCTGGTGAGCGTCTGAGTGCGAAAGGCCGCGGGCAGAATGTACCCCTGGCGGTCCAAGCGCTGGCCCATGCCATTTTGCCAGACCTGAATCGTGGACGTGTTGTTGATCGTGTTCGTATTGCCGTCATTGTTGTAATCACGCACATTCACGTCGCCCACCAGCGGTACAGTCTCGGTCGCACCGCTACTGCCAGTGAAGGTGACGGAGAGATAGGCGGTCGGACCAGCCCAACCCCAGAACGTGTTCAGCAAGGTGGCGGCAGAAGTGACGCCGTACACGCCCACTGGTATCGTCAGACTGACGGCGCCGGAGCCGAAATTTGCAGCCGCCGCTGCGTTCCAATAATTGTTTGGTCCGGTTGGAATCGTGAAAGGAATACCACCGAAATTCTGGCTGCCCGTCGGGAAGGTAAATCCGTTGATGATCGAGGCGCCGCCGGGAGCGCCAGAAAATGTCCAAGGCTCGTTGGCCAAGCCGCTGATATCGACGGGAATCTCGCCGGCGCGGGCGGCGGTGAGCGTAATCGCTGCTACGCAGCATGCCAACCGGAGAGTGGTTCTCATTTGACGTGGAATTTCCATTATGCACCCCCTGGAAGATACATAGTACTCCTGACCGCCTCACGGGTGTGCGACATAAAAGTGGAGGCCCGTCGAGATCAGCGGAATAGCCAAAGATCCGAGCGTACTTGGTACTCGGGAAAGCCTACCTACCCTCGCGGCACCACGTGTGCCGCGACGCCCATGCCGCGCGCCGAAGAGTCCGCTTCCTCTGGAGAGCGGAGTAGTGCAAACCGGCAGAGTTTGCGTAACGCCTTATTGCTCCACTTTCATGTCGCGCACCCGTTTCGGTGGGTGGTTTCGGCTGGCGGAGGTCTTCCCCGCCGTCTTCCCATCTGCTATGATCTGGGTTCGGAACCCGGTGGACGTGCGTGGCGTCGAATTGAGTTGCGCCGCGTAACGCGGTTCGGCTATACTTCCGCAAGTACCCACTGATTGAGATTGAAGCGGGAAGGCATCCAAATTCTAAACGGACATGAGCAGGAGGCGGGAAGTGCATCATCTTACTAGACGGCTAACGGGGATTTCGGCCATCGCGCTGTTCGGCGTGATCGCAGGCTTGGCGCAGGACCAGCAGACGCAGCCTGCCCAAGGTTCGCAGGCGCCAGCGGCGCCGGCGCCGGCCGCGCAGGCGCAGCCCCAGAAGAAGGTCAAGGACCAGGGCGAATATGACCTTTATACAGGTGTTACAAAAGAGACCGACGCCAACAAGAAGCTCGCCCTGTTGAAGACCTGGAAGGACAAGTATCCCAGCTCCGATTTCAAAGAAGAGCGCTTGGAGTACTTCCTGGAGACTTACCAGCAACTCGGACAGTCCGCCCAGATGATCGACACGGCCAAGGAAATCCTGACTATTGATCCTAAGAATCTCAAGGCCCTGTATTGGATCGCTTTCCTGACGCCGACGCTGAACAGCAACAGTCCCGACGCTCTCGACGCAGCGCAGAAGGCGGCCAATGGCCTCTTGGGCGCGGAGAAGCCGGCCAACGTGAAGGACGAGGACTGGACGAAGGCGAAGGCGCAGACGGACGCCATCGGCTACACCACGCTCGGCTGGGTAGCGATGCAGCGCAAGGACAACGATACGGCCGAGCAGAACTTCAAGAAGAGCTTGGCGGTTAACCCGAACCAGGCGCAGGTGTCGTATTGGCTGGGGAACGTGATCCTGGCCGAGAAGAAGCCGGAGCGGCAAGGCGAAGCGCTATACCATATCGCGCGCGCGGCAGCCTACGACGGTGCGGGCGCGCTGACGCCGCAAGGCCGGCAGCAGATCGACGCGTATTTAACCAAGGCCTATAAAACGCTGCATGGCGACGATTCCGGCTTGAACGATCTGAAGAATCAGGCCAAGGCCAGCGCGATGCCCCCGGATGGATTCAAGCTCCAAACCGCCGCGGAGGCCGCCGCCGCACAGGAAGAAGATCTCAAGAAAACCAACCCGTCGCTGGCGCTGTGGATGAATATCAAGGGCCAGCTTCTCGGCGACGGCGGCCAGCAGTACTTCGACAGCAATATGAAGAGTTCCCTAGTACCGAACCTGAAGGGCTGGCTGATTGCCGCCAAGCCGGCCGGTCTGCACGCCAAGGAACTGCAGGTCAGCATGGAAGGCAAGGACCAGACCACTCCCGACGTGACGTTGAAATTAGTCAATGCCGAAGGCACTGCGGCGCCGGCGGCCGGCAAAGTGGAAGTAGGCTACGAGATCACCTTCGATGGTGTGCCGGACTCGTTCACCAAGGATCCGTTCATGCTTACCTTCAACGTCGAGAAGTCGAAGATTACGGGGCTCAAGGAAGAGAAGGCGGCTCCCGCGCACCGGCCGGTTCACAAGAAGTAGGGCGGAAGCTGTCGGGTGCGGGTCGTGGGTTTACCCACGACCGTGGTGTGCCGGCTTGGCTTCGTCCGGTTGAGATTTCGTGTTCGTCAACATCAAGCTGAACACCACGCGCTCGACCGGATTCAGCGGTTCGGACTGTAACGCACGAAAATATTGATAGAAGGTATGCGCGGATCGTCCCAGAGGCGTGCAACAAAAGTGAATCTGGGATACGGCCAGCACTGAAACCGTCAGCAAGGTAAGCAACCCAGATCGAAATCTCATACCTGTAAGACGCCGGAACTGCGCCGGCGTTAGCGAACTGTTTTTTGGACCTCAAAATCTGCTATAATCATACTCAGGTCTGGGGTTGTAACAGTATGCCAATGTACGAGTACAAATGCGCCTCGTGTGGTGATGTGTTCGAGGTCATCCAGAAGTTCTCGGACGAACCCTTGCATGTGCATCCGGGATGCGGCGGCACGGTTGAGCGGCTGATCTCGGCTCCCACGCTGCAGTTCAAAGGTTCGGGCTGGTATGTTACCGACTATGGACGGAACGGGTCCAGCGGTAGCGGGGAGAAGCCCAAATCCAAGGGCGAATCTTCCAGCACAAGCGAGAACGGAGCTTCCAAGGGCGCGGAAAACACCTCGAAGAAGGAAGCGCCTACCACTACTAAATCAGAGAAGTAGCGGGCAGACCGTATAGCTTTAACTGCGGGCGACCGCATCGGCCCAGCGGCGCAATTTCTGGTCGCTGCGGGTCAACCAGACATCATCCGGCACAGCTCGGGCGAGCGTGCGGAATTCGTACTGCTCGATGGTGCTTGCTACGACGCCGTTCTCGCATCGCAAGATGCGTCCGAAGCCGATCAATTGCAACGGGCATCGGTTCTCCAGCAGCGCAGGCCAGGCGATCGACAACTCGATAAAGGATCCTGGCGGCAATACGTGTTCCGTGGCGAATGCCACGCCGCTGCTGCTGAGGTTAAACGTCTTTCCGGATCCGACGGCGATGATCTGATCTTGATCCAACACCCGGAACCGGATCTCGCGCTCCATAACAAAGCGCCTCTTGGAACGGCGTTCGACCGGTAACTCCCCTTTCGTTGGCTCCATGTGTTTTTTGTCCATCGGCGGCCGCCGTAGGCCGGCAACCGCTTCACGTTGATCTGCCTTAGTATACCACTGAACATTGGTCGGAAAGAGTACCGACAGCCCTTCGCGACGACAACCGTACTAGGAACAGTACTAGTATGTCGTAAGCTGGTAGACGACAGTTATGAAACAGATTGCGGCGAAGGCGCTGGATATGGCCGTGCGGCGTGGCGTTAGCTATGCCGATGTCCGTGTAATTGAGACCCACGACCGGCAGGTGGCTACCAAGAACGGCAAGGCAGCCCACGTGTCCGCCGCGGAGTCGATGGGCATAGGTATCCGGGTGCTCGTGGATGGCTGTTGGGGATTCGCCGCGACCGATGATTTGAGCAAAGATGGGTTGGAGCGGACCGCCGCGCTGGCGCTCGAAATTGCCCGCGCCGGAACATTCGCCAAGAAGCAGGATATCGTGCTGGCGCCCGAACAGAAATACGAAGCCGAGTGGATCTCGCCGGTGCGAATCGATCCATTTTCCATTCCGGTGGACCGCAATGTGGCGGTGCTGCTGGAAGTCGACCGCGAACTGCGGCGCAATCGGGGCGTCACGCTGGCCGAAGGCGCCATGAGTTTCGAACGGCGGCGGCAGGTGTTCGCTTCGTCGCTGGGCAGCCTGATCGACCAGACCCGCACGCTGAGCGGCGTGGGCTATGCGGCAAACAGCTATCGCGATGGCGAAATCCAGAAGCGTTCCTATCCGAATTCGTTTGGCGGGCAGCACCAGCTCAAAGGTTACGAGCTGATCGAGGAGTGGAATCTGGTCGAGAACGCCGCGCGCGTGGCGGATGAGGCCGTGGCGCTGCACTCGGCGGACCAGTGTCCGGAGGGCGAATTCGATCTGATTCTGGACAGCTCGCAGCTTGGCCTGCAGATCCACGAATCGATCGGGCATCCCATCGAGCTTGATCGCGTGCTGGGCAGCGAGGCCAACTATGCGGGCATGAGCTTTCTGACGCTAGATCAATTGGGCCGCCTGCGCTACGGCTCGGAGATCGTCAACGTAGTGTGCGATGCGCGGCCGGAGCATGGGCCGGGGCTGGGCACGTTCGCTTTCGATGATGAAGGCGTGCCGGCGCAATCGACCGGCATCATCCGCGAAGGGCTGTTCACAGGCTATATGACTTCGCGCGAGACGGCGGCGGCGATCGGCGAGTCGCACTCGAATGGCACTATGCGCGCGGAAGGCTGGTCGCGCATCCCGCTGATCCGCATGACGAACGTCAGCCTCCTGCCCGGCGAGCAAACGCTCGATGAGGTCTTCGGCGCGGACCACGCCATCTATATGGAGACTAACCGGAGCTGGTCGATCGACGACAAGCGCTACAACTTTCAGTTCGGCTGCGAGATCGGCTGGGAGATGCGGAATGGCAAGCGTGTGCGCATGCTGAAGAATCCAAGCTACAGCGGCATTACGACGGAGTTTTGGAATGCGTGCGCGGCCATCGCGGGTTCGCAGCACTGGATGTTGTGGGGCACGCCCAACTGCGGCAAAGGGCAGCCCGAGCAACTTATGGGTACGGGCCACGGCGCCAGCCCCGCGCGCTTCCGCAAGATCAAGATCGGGAGCGCTTATGGCGAGTAGCGTTGCCCTGTTGCCGCCGGCGCGCTGCCAGGAAATCTTCGGGCGCGTCGTGGATGCCGCGCGCGGTTTGGGCGTGGGCGATGTGGAGGCGATTTTATCGGCTTCGGCGAGCGCCTTGACGCGCTTCTCCAATAACGCGATCCATCAGAACGTGGCGGAGCGCAGCAGCGCGCTTTCGGTGCGGGTGTTGATCGACGGGCGCACGGCGCGCGCCACCACCAACCGGTTCGACGACGATTCGATCCGCCATGTAGTCGCGGAAGCCGCCGCGATTACCCGCTTGCAGGAACCGGATGCGGAAGTGCTGCCGCTGGCG
>Ga0185299_10008144_pt1 | contig 10467 bp, 16 predicted proteins | sample PaiPotPPA55metaG_FD_128002 | JGI IMG/M metagenome (GOLD analysis project Ga0185299, IMG submission 128002) | Iron sulfur acid spring bacterial and archeal communities from Banff, Canada, to study Microbial Dark Matter (Phase II) - Paint Pots PPA... ...
ACAAGATGATTCATTGCCTTGAGCCATGCGGCTTTGTCCGGATCGCTGCTCGTCCAACCGTCGGGGCCGAAAGTCACAAGCGATCCGTCATTGTGCCGCCAGGTAAAGAGAAAACCAACGCGATCACGACCTCCGTTCGGAGGGCGATTTATCTCTGGATGCATAAAGGTTCAGCGGGGAGCTGCCTCTGCATGATGATCATGTGTGAGATTAGCTAAAAATGCGAAATTATAACCGCGCCCTAAGGTGAATCTTTTTCATGGTTCTTCGGGTTTATACAGGATTTATGGGGCCTACTAGTTTTTAAGGCATCAATAGACGACCTGTGGGGCCGTCTCTTTCTTATCGTATAGAGCCAGACAAGAACTACACTATCGAGATCGACGAGACCAAATCTAAGGTTTCACCGGAGACACAGCTTTTTCACTAACCGCTGCGAGATAGCCAGTTTCAGGCTGTCGGCAACCATGAAAGATTGGGCCCGAAATAAGAATGACCGGTTAGGAACCTCGCAAGCCGAGTTCGTATGCAACGTCGAGATCGCTCGATGCCCCGAAGAAATGAATGGCGGTTAGCAAATGTACAAAACCGACCGGACTTATGTACGGCGGACCTGAGCGGCGCGCACCTGAATGCGGCGGACCTGAGCGAGGCGAACCTGAGCCACGCGAGCCTTATGGGCGCGGTCCTGATCAATCCCGGGGGTGTAGGGTCCATCTCCCTCGTAAAGGCTAGCGCAGGCAGGAAGCAGGAAATACCATAGGCAAGAATGATGAAGCTGGCCATGATCAGACGGCTGCGTAACGTTAAAGTGGACTTTCTGCCGTTCATGATCGGTTTTCCTTGTGCTTCGGGCGTGGGACGCTCTATGCCAGGAATACGACAAACTGGCTCGATTAGTCCAGGCGGATCAGCTCAAGTTACAGGTAGTGGAGGCTCAATCACAGCCCTGTTGAGATTCTTCTATTGCCTGCACGACATCAAAGATATCGCCCTCTAGCGAGCCGGTATTCCACTCGATGTCCAACAGTTTGCCGTCGATAGTTTCGAGTAGATTCAGCGACTGAAAGTGCTTTAGCTAGCAGCCGGATACAGACGGCGGAACGATTGTCTCATTCCTTGCCTATCCCTAATTGCTTCACAGCCTCCGAAAACGATACGACGTAATGAGATTGAGACACTGATTCTGAAAGGCCGTGCTTGAGGGCGCGACCCGAAGCGTAGTCCATAACGGTTGAGTCAGTTAGAGGGGTCGATTTGTGCTGCTGATAAAACTCCTTTGCGTCACTTTGCGCGACCTTAGCAACCTCGGTGGGCGAAGCGGTGCTTAGGTCGAGATCAGGCGCGTAAGTCTGCGCTAAGCAAGAGAAGAATGACGATACGACGGCAAGGGCGATAGCAATAATGGTCTTCATTCTTGGCGAATATGTTACACCCGATGTCATTTTTTGTAACACGACGTTTGTGAAGTTGCGTGACATCCCTGGTGGACATCGAACTTGAAGAGATCACCGACGCTCTAGAATCTTTTAAGAGCGAGGTTGCAGTCTGCCTGGCGCTTTCAGAACTTCTGGACAGGTGGCAGGATACGGAAAACGGCGAAGAGCTGGTAGAATCGAGCATCTAAGGCGACATGGGCGGCCAACCCGGAGAGCAACTAATCGCAAGGGCATACATAGCCTCGCCAGAGCATAGACTCCTGTCCAGTCCTCCGATATAGTTCTTCCCCTTGGTCGGTGTAGCCGGTACAGGCGGAGATCAAGAATACGATTCCGACCAGGAGCAACAGCCATGCGCGTACAATCTCCACGTCATTATTTGATAATTCAAATTTGAGCTGCACACAAGTACGGCCGTGGCCTAGAAACGAAAAGGGCATCCCGCGTTTTTCACAGGATGCCCGTAGCGACGGTTTGTTGAAGGTTTGCGCCTTACTTATTCAAATCGATCGTCTTCGCTCGCTAAATAAGGACGTATCTGTTCAAGGCAAAAAAGTTCAACGCTCGCCCTTCGTTGACGAGGTCAAAAGCTAGAGAGCGATGAGAAGCGCGAGAACCATCGCAATGGGACCAGCAAAAAGACGCTGGTAAGTGAGGCCGGCAAAACTAGAGATCGAAGTGCCTCGAGATAGAACTGGCGCTTTGATCCCCAATTCATCCGTAAAGGCCAACGCCGGTTTGGGGGCTTTGATACTAAAATCATTGCCATGTACGCCCAAGGAATGAGCCCGGCCCGACGACGAAGCAGCTTGATCCTCATCGCGTTGAAACTCATCGCCCGAAAAATCCGAGCAAAAGAATAAACAATCGCGATTGCGTTCGCTGCTGAGCGTACGCAGGCCCGCAGGATTTGAACCGCACCAGATTGTTAATTTCCTGTCGGCTAAAGAGCTGCGAAAATGGGTTCCAAAATTTCGCAGCCTCATTAATCCAGAGTAAATTCTCTGGCCAGCTTGGTATTATTTTGCTGCCACCCTCGTCGCGGCGAGATTCACATGCCTTTCCGCCACGGTCGTCAATTTCTCGTCGGCCGCGCTCTCCTCTCCGAGTGTCTTTTGGAGGGTTTCGGCAATGTCATGCAGTCCCAGTCTCTTTGCCAAGGTCCGTGCCGTTCCATATCTGGCCATCTCGTAATGTTCAACTCGCCGGGCGGCTCCGATCAAACCAGCGTCGCGGACATCGGGGGGTAGACCCAACAGTCGGGTCACCAGGTGCCGCTTGAACCTTTCGATTGTCTGTCAGCAAAGTGCCCGGTCCTGCCGGTGGCGAGCGGCGGCTTTCTGGTATTCAATCCCTGGTCGAATGGTTACGAGGGGCTTGCCGATTCCCATAACTCGATCGAATTGCCCTTCGGATTGTGCAGTCTGGCGAATCGACCGTTGAAATGATTTTCCGGATCCACCGTCACCTCGATTTTGAGCTTTTGAGCTTTTGCGGCTGCGCGACCAATGCGTCTAAATTTCGTACTCGAAATTGCACCATCCACGCCTGCCGTTGCAATCCGAAATAATCTGTATCCATCGGAAAGGGACCGAATGCTGCGGGCCCTCCGGCCTGTTGCCACACTTAATAACCATAGTCAGTGGGCACTAGGTCATTCTCCGGATGGAGTTGATACCACTGCGGCAGTTGTGGGGGTTCGCGGCTTCGGAAAAAGAGTCCGCCGATGCCCACTACACGTTCAGTTGGCGAATTCATCTGAGTCTCCCCTTAATCGGAAGGAACACCCTCAGCCACTCTGAATGCTGTAGGCGTTGCCACGCCTAAGTGTTGTCCCGCGGTCGATCACCACGGCTGGAACCCCCGCCGGGAACCCTCGAATAATCCATCATAGGCGGCCCCTTCGTCGACACGGCACGATGGCTAAGAGAGGGGAGTGTTGCAGGGACTGCAACTTTTCCGACCGTTTGCGTGTTCTTGGGGTGTCAGCAAGAAAGCGAATTTATTGTACGTAAGCGGCGATGCACCATCAAAGAAAACAAGTTCTTGTGACATGCCCTCTGGGTACTGGCCCAGATGAGTTTTGCTTTGGCGAAGAAAGTCGCAAAATCAGTCGCTTGGCTGCGCCTGGCGTACATAGCAATCCGCTTATTGAGGTGACCCCTTTCCCGTTACCCCGTAACTCTTCCGTAGGAGACTGATATGCATGACACAAAGGAGCGGTTGTCTTTATTGTGGCTCTTCGCGTTATTAAACTACCTGTATGCGGACGTGCTTGCCCTGTTCGCTTACGTTGGCTCGCCGAATTCAGCCCCGCATCTCCCACAATGGGCTCTGCTGGGTTCAGCGGTCTTAATGGAAATACCCATCGCCATGATTCTGGCGTGTCGACTGCTTCCGTTTAGAGCGAACCGGCTGGCGAATATCATCGCGGGTGGCGTTATGACCCTTATCAACGGTTTCCTGACCTTCGTTCTGCCTCTGGCTAACGGTTACTTTCGGGATCCCGTTTATCCAGCGTACGTGTGGTTCGCGACGATCGAAACTGTATGCACGGCGGTCATCATTTGGAAGGCTTGGACTTGGTCAGGGGTTGAAGGCAGCATTTAGTTCGGAGCAGGTCGTCGGCCACTCGGAAGTTGGAAGTTTCGCGTTAATCTCAGCGATTTACATTGCACAAACTGCGGTGCGCCTGTGAGCTTAGCGGTCGATCCGGCTAATTCGCACACTGAATTCTGCGTGCCGCAGTTTTTGCATGACCGTGGGCAGGGATTGTGGAATCACTAGAAAGCTGCCTGCGAAAAGATAATGCAGTGGTTACCACGGCCATAGCCTGTGAAAATCAAACGGACCCGCTACCTTATTTTTTCTTTCAGTTGTTGCCCTGTGGAGCCAATCACCCCATTTGCGGTCCCGATGACTGTAACTGAGGAACGCCCAATACGTGAATTTTTCAGCCCCGCCCGCTTCTGGAACGGTGGTTGACATAGGACCAAGTCTAAATACCGGATTCGGACTGATAAACCAATTCAATTGTTGTCATCCTCTGCTCTCGACGTCCGGCCAGCGTTTCTCGCGAACCGTGAATAATAATTATCGCAAGTCAGGACCGAGGATATCGTCCACTCAGCAGTAAGGCGATCCTTATGAAAACAATCGAACAAAACCTGCCATCCACGAAACCGCAGGACCTACCGATTCGATCGACTAGCCGCTCTGCAGCCAGTGGCCGACTTGTTGCCAACGATCAGTCCAATTCGAGACCTGCTTGGAAAGCACCAACTGAGTCCTAACGGACCAATCGAATGACACATCAGCCTATCACTATGAAAACCTATCGGAGCAACCTCCTGTTCCCCTGGCTCGCCGCCCTTGCGTGGCTCGGTCTATGCAGTCTGCCCAAAACCTCCGCCGCACTCCAGCCGGATCACGCAGAGGATCCGAATTTCAGCGGTACCTGGGCGCTGGACCTTAATGGATCGACTTCGTTCGAACCCCTGATGAAGCAACTAGGGGCCAGTTTCCTCGAACGAAAATACGCCGCCTCGGTTACGCTTAAAGCCACCCTCCACCAAACCGAACTTGTTATGACGATCGCTGCCCGCGGTCCCGCCTTCGCCTTCGATGAAATCCTTTACCTCGACGGACGCGCCGCGCCAAGCAACCTAGACGTCTTAGGAGCGACTTCTCTCAAGACCACAACCGCCTGGTCCAAGGACCACCAGCAGCTCATCGAGACTCATCAGATCAAAACCAAGCAGGGAAAAGAGGGCCAACTGATCATCGAAAGGTACCTGATAGACGAAGGGGGAACCTTGGTGGCCGCTTACACCCTAAAGCTCAACGAAGAACCAAACCAAACCTCTGCCCGCCAAATCTGGCACAAGGAAGTTTAAACAACCGATTCTAGGATTGGTCAGAAGCAAAAACGGCGATTAAAACTGCTTTTTAGGAATTGAGGTCCAAGCGGCGGACTTTTGTTTTTGTATTTTTGGAAGCGAGGTACGAGCGAGCGATAATCAAAAGCAAAATACAGCGACCTCCAGCGCAGAGCGGAAGCGAGCTCAAGCTGAAAACGGAATAAATGGAGGGCAGCCCGTAGGGAGGACCCTGTTTATGCCGGATTTAAGATTGAACTCGTTGGAGCGGAGCGCTACGGGTTGCGCCACGAGCGGGCGAGGCCACCAGGAGCAAGGACGCGATAACTGACTCCGCGGTAGTGTCCGCGTTTTTGTGTGCGGGCCGATTTTGTTTTGGTTTCTATCCGTAGCGTCTGGATGTTGCTTTGAAGATCACTGTTGAAAGCACCTCCAGCGCCGTGCAAATTTAAACTGGCATCCGGAACCAAAAAGCCAACGATGATATCGGTGTAGGGTAACGTGCCGATGCCTGCCAGCGCTATTTGGTTAGCATCACTGCTGAAATAGATAATATTGCGTGGTGGAGTAGTATCCGACATATCTTTTTCTCCGTGATGATACAGGGTGACGCCGATTGTGCGACAGCGTGAGCGGCGTGTCAATGCACCCTCGCCGACGTCAATTTGCAACCAGCGCAAATTCATGAAGGCATTACAGTCTGGGGGCATTTGGCCAGGACTAAGCGCATAGCGTGGCGATGGTGATCTTGTCATTGCCAGCACACCGGTCCGCGCCTTTGGCGATCCGTTTGACAGTCGTCTGCCCTACCCCGGACCTCCGCGGCTTCGAACAGCGGAAGTCAATACGCGCAACGACGTATTGCTGGCAACTGGTATTCGGTCACAAAATCATTCGGATGCGCCCCGTTGCCTTTGGCGAAGCTTTGTCTGCCGGAACTCGTCTCACGCTTTTCTCAGACGATAAGCCCGACCGCTTCTTTATCGTCATCAAGTTCTGGATGGATGCAACCTCGGGTGTTGCACTTGAGCTCAAGACCGGCGTTCCCACCTGCCAAGTCGAAGACGAGGAAGGCAGGACGCATTTACTGATTCACCTATCGATTGAGGAAGATGAGGAGAATCGATGGTGTCTCTGGCGGCCCGATCACGCAGGCTTTGATTTAAGTGTCCGGTGCCATAACTAACATGGGTTTCGCCGTCGGCCAGTTGGCTGTTTTTCAAGGCGCGAGCGACGAGCATATCTGAATGGATACGTAAGGAGCGAGCAACGCGGAAAAACGGCCAACTGGCCACGGCCCGGAGGGTTGCGATGAAAATGGGCCGGCGGCTGCGTTGCTCGTCGGTCACGTATCAATCTAGATATGCTCCGCTCCTCGCGCCTTGCCGGCGGCCCATTTTGATCGCAACGAAAGCCATGTTAGTTACGGGACAGGACACTGGGTCGATCTTTGAGGGTGCGCTGGTCGAAGAATAGGCCGGCGGCCCCAGGCTGATAACGCCCTGTGGGCAACATCGACGCGATTCTTCCGGTAGAGATCAATTTTCCGCCTGCGGCTCTGGCAGCGGGCGAACTACCCGGTATTTTTGCCGGATTGGATCAGTGGACTTAACTAGCATTGGTCCTGTTTCGTCTTCCAAGTTAAGCAACCATTCACTACCAAGATCGTCCTGCTCTACCGCTAGCAAGACCTTACTCATCATCCTTTTGTAGAAGTTTTCGCGGGAAGAGGCAACTTTCTCGGCAAGCAGAGTCGAAAGAGCACGAATGTGAGGCAGTAATGCGGGCTCGAGACTTGAGCGAGAGCTAAAAAAGACCGCCTTCTTCCCGTCGAGCCAAATTCGCGCATCGGTCATTTTGCCGTGGCCCGGGAGTTGCCCATCGAAGTCAGAATGCGCGAACGCTTTGTCGCGCAATTCCACCAACGACGAATGAACCCACGCCAATTCAGCTGGTACCAGATCTGCCGAAAGTTTGCCGATCCTGGCACTTTTTGTAAACGGGCGACAGTAGAGTGTGACGATGCCAATCGTCATTACGTGATAGAGGGGATCCTCGGATTTAAGCTCGCGAGCTAATATATCCTCACAAGCCTTGGAGACTTCTGTGAACGCGTCGTAAGCAATGGTGAACTTATAAAGTTGTTTTATGTCACTGTATTCGTCTGGAGTCATTTCCCCGAGCAATTGATCGTCTGTTACCAATAGTCTGCTTAGCGCGAGGAATCTAGAGCTCATCCTTTTCGCGTTTTGGGGTGACTAAACTGTCGTATCCCAGCGCTATTGAATCGGCGACCAGGAGGTTAATTGTCCAACAGAGCAGCCTCAAAGAGGCTCCAAAATCTGATTAGAGCGCGTTTTGAGACGGTGCCCGCTATCCTGACATCCGGTAAAAACTTCGATTTCTTTACAACACTTTTTCCGTTTGGCTTTCCAGCGCCGGATGCCGGACGAGTTTCGAAATGTTGACTGCCAACATAATTGTTTTTCGCTAATCCTCTCCATATGCCGAAGAAAACCTTCCCAACCTTTGTTCCTCCGATGATGGCGGAGAGCGCCAAAACTCCCTTTGATTCGCCGGATTGGATCTTTGAAATCAAGCTCGATGGCTACCGGGCGATCACGGTCTTCGATGCTGCCGGCAAGCCTCACCTTTGGTCACGCAACGGCCTTCCATTGGAAGCGAAGTTTCCGGCCGTTGCGACCGCGGTCTCTAAGCTAAAGCTGCGCTCGACCATTCTCGACGGTGAAGTCGTCGCCGTGGATGAAAATGGGATACCGCGTTTTCAGCTTCTGCAAAGGTTCCAAAAGCAGCCAACGGCGCCGACGCTCTACTATGTCTTTGACGTCCTTTGGTACAACGGAGACGACCTTACGGATAACCCAATCCTTGAACGTAGGAGCGTGCTCGAACGCGTTTTGAAACCTCGCGCGGGGATCCAGCTTGGAAGTTATGTCGAAGACGAGGGAAAGGCTCTCTTCAATCTTACGAAAGAAAAAGGCATGGAAGGGATCATCGCCAAACGCAAAGACAGTATTTACCGGCCGGGAAAGCGAACCTCAGACTGGCTAAAGATTAAAGCGAGGCTGCAACAGGAGTTTGTCGTCGGCGGATTCACCGCGCCCAAAGGGAGCCGGAAGCATCTGGGTGCTGTCGTGCTCGGTGCTTATACGAAAGGGAAACTCCGTCACTATGGCTACGCGGGTTCCGGCTTTAGCGAGAAAGGTTTGAAGGACGCCGTAGAAAAAATGAAGGGCTTATTGACTGAGAAGTGTCCGTTCGTTAATCCGCCTAACATCAAAGAAAAGATCCAGTGGGTCCGGCCTAAACTGGTTTGTGAAGCGGAGTACGCGGAATTAACTGCTGACGACCAATTGCGCCAGACCACGTTCCTAGGGTGGAGAGACGATAAGAAAGCGAAGGAAGTGGTCTTGGAGTAAACAGCAAACAGCCAGACGCAGTCGGCGCCCTCTAAAAGTCGCTATACATCTTAGCCATCCACGCTCGACTGGGGGTTGAGGCCAGCGAGACTGTTCGCATCGGTCGCCTTTAGCCGCCAAGATGCCAAAGGTGCAGAAAGGAGATAATTCCCGTCAGCTCAAATGGCACCAGGCACACAAGAACTTCTACGGCCGCGACCCAGACTACAATCCTCCATAACATCACCTGGGCCCTTTTATTACAACTAAATCCTGAGGCGTACAATAAAAATTGCTTTTTCTTTTCTCGGACAACAGGCCCGACCGCTTCTTCACGGTCATCGAGTTCTGGCTGGATGAAACGTTGCTTAAGAAACGTGCGAGCGTCTGCAGGACGCGATAAGGGGTCCGGGATCAATGTGAGACATTTTGGAGCCTCGCCGCCAGCATTTCTGCTGCTGGTGAACCCAGCTCCGACGTCATGCTTATCGGATGACGTAGGTCACCGCCGCGTTAGGGTCCGCCTACCTCTTTTAGATAGCGGGTAAAGACTGTCCCGCGGTTTCGCCATGTTGGGGATTGACCCACCGGGTATTGATTATAACCGGTCTCTGGCAGGATTCTCGGGGAGGCCCTCCCATGCGACCGTTGAATTCGGAGAAGCATTAGCCGCCGGAACCCGGCTAACCCTCTCCTCTGAAGATAAGTCCGACCGCTTCTTCATCACCAAGCACGAAACGCCTGTTTACGCCAGGTGTTCCAGATCGACTATTTCTTGGCGCAACGCCGCTGCGCGATCTTTATGGCCGGTTGCCTCGAGATGATCGGCAGCGTCTTTGACGGCTTGCAAAAGTTTCGAGTACACACGATTTCGCCCAACCATTTTCTTCACCTCCCCGGAATCCATGTGGCCGATGTAGTCATCCATGGCGTCGGAGATGTACCAATTAAGGGGGTCATTAAGGTTTACTTCGTCCATAGGTCTTGGCCTTTTACGGAGCTAAACGAAGATTAGGACTTTTTAAGCATAAGAAAACGAAGAAAACGAAAAGCCACAGGTCAGGTGCTGGTGCAACGGCTGGAAGTTTTACGCATTTTCGTTGAGGAAACCGGCTCACCCATTTCTGATAGAGCAGGTTTGAACGGGAAGACTGGCAGTGCTTAGACAGCGGCTGCTCTTCGATGTTCTTAAGCTGAGCTAACTCCTTAGCCTTTTTCGAACAACGTTCATTGACCAAACCAAGGTCCGGTTTGCTTTACCTAACCCCTTCCCATTCCACGCCCGCAGTGCCTCTTCGTGTGTCTCCCGCTTCGGTCCACTCGCATGGCAATTTGGACACACCCCTGAAAGCCCACCGCGACTTCTCCGAATCACGCCCTTCGCCTGCTTGCAGAACGGGCAACGGCGAGGCTTGGGGATACCGCGCCAGTTCTTGTATTCGCGATATTCGTACCCCGTTGGAGCGATGCCTGATCCATTCTCTGTCGGTAAAGAATCTAGAAACGCGGCGATTGTTCCGGGCTTCGAGGCTCAGAGAGCATACAAAGGGTGATCGCCGCGACGGTGGGCTAAAAATGCTCTGCGTTATGTCCGATAACAATCAGGCGAAACTAATTTTGTGGTGTCACTTTGCGAATTATTTGGCATAACCGCGGCAGTATTCCGTCGGGGATGCTCTTGACGGATTTGTGTCGATTTGTCGTGCAAATCTCTGCGTCTTCTGGTACCGT